>Ga0210390_10001400_pt1 | contig 23249 bp, 18 predicted proteins | sample IncBWH11OmetaG_FD_161050 | JGI IMG/M metagenome (GOLD analysis project Ga0210390, IMG submission 161050) | Forest soil microbial communities from Barre Woods Harvard Forest LTER site, Petersham, Massachusetts, United States - Inc-BW-H-11-O ... | reverse complement strand
CTGGCGGGGATTTTATTGCGCCGCTGGTGATCGATCCGATGTTCCATAAATTTGAGCCGCTGGAGAAGAAGGATCCGGTGTTGACGGCGGAGCTGGAGAAAATGGTGCAGCGTTCTGGAGAAACGATTCCGCCGGAGCGCATGTACTGGATGGGCGCGGGGGAGAAGACGACGGAGTTGAATGCGTATGTGACGGGATTTGGCGCGTCGAAGCGAATTGTGGTGTGGGACACGACGATTGCGAAGATGAATACGCCGCAAATTGTGTTTGTGGCGGGACATGAGATGGGACATTACGTGCTGCACCATATACCGAGAGGAATTGCGTTTGCGGAGTTGGTGCTGCTGGTGACGTTTTATCTGGGATACCGGTTGATTGGATGGGTGCTGGCGCGATGGGGGCCGGCTTGGGGAATACGCGGGATCGGGGATTTGGCGTCGTATCCGGCGATGCTGCTGGTGGTGTCGATTGTGGCGACGGTGATCGGGCCGGTGGGGAATACGTTCTCGAGATACCTGGAGCACCAGGCGGACCAATATGGATTGGAAGTGACGCATGGATTGACGCCGGATGCGGGGGAAGTGGCGGCGCAGTCGTTCAATATCTTGGGGGATGTGGATTTGTCTGATCCGGCGCCGGCGAGGTGGAGGGTGATTTTGTTTTACACGCATCCGGCGATACCGGAGAGGATTTTGTTTGCGTTGGGGTATGACCCTTGGGGGAACGGAGGGACGGGGCAGTTTGTGAAGTGAGGGGAGGAGGAGGTAGAGGATCGGAAGGCGTTGATTTTTGTTGGCAGGCAAGACGCTGTGGATCGAAGAGGGATTCCTCACTTCGCGGACTGCGTTCGGAATGACGGGTTTCTGTTGTAGTCGATGCAACGCGCGTGGGTTGGGAAAAGGCTGGCCGATCTGAAGTTCGGCCACTACATGGAACCCAAGATGCCGGCCTGAAGGCACGGCGCTACAATGACCCACGGCTCGCGTGTACGAAAGGATTTAACGCAGAGGGCACGGAGAAACTCAAGACGTGACAAAGCGCACCGAAGGTCAGCAATTAACGCAATCCTGTTACCCTGCTCACTGAAATGCGGAGGCCCCTTGCAATCCATTACCGTTAAAACTTCACGCCGCACGCAGCTCGTTGACATTAGCAAAGATGTCCAGCGCATCGTCACCGCTCTCGGCGTTCGCGTTGGCACTTGCTTCCTTTATGTGCCGCACACCACCGCCGCCGTATTGATCAACGAACATGCCGACCCCGACGTGGCCTCCGACGCGGAAGGCGCGATCGATCGCCTGATTCCGCTCTCTGGACCGTATCGTCATTCGGAAGGAAACTCCGATTCGCACGTGAAAGTCATGCTCACCGGCACCACGCAATTCATCTTCGTCGAAGAAACCAAGCTTGCGCTCGGCCGGTGGCAAGGCATCTTCCTGGCGGAATTCGACGGCCCTCGAGAACGCAAAGTCTACGTAAAAGTGCTTCCCGACCGCGTCTAGCCGTTGGGGACGCTGGGGAGGATGAGAAAAAGCAGATTCCTCACTGCGCGGACTCCGTTCGGAATGACAACGGGGTGTTTGATGGGATTGGAGTTGTGGCGAGATGGGGCGCAGCAGTGCTGCCGCCCCTACGAAGACAACAGGAAAGGCGCGGATTCTGGCGGATTTGGTGCACGAAACCCTGAAGCACCACAAAAAGAAACACTGGCATCCTGAGGAGTGCCGTTGCTACGAAGGATCTCAAAGAGAACGCAGGTTCCTCACTTCGCGGACTTCGTTCGGAATAGCAACGGAGGTGTTACCGTCGATGTGCTAGAGTTTTTACAATGGAAACTCTTGGCATATACGTTCAGGTGCCCTTCTGCCAGACGAAATGCACCTACTGCAATTTCCACACTGGCGTGGTGTCCTCCGATCGTTTCGCTCCGTACATCCATGCGACCCAGCACGAGCTCTCGAGCGCCGCGGACCTGCACCATTCTGCAGGCATCCTTTGGCCGGAATTCGCGGAAGCGCGCAACGTCGATACCGTCTACATAGGCGGCGGGACGCCCAGCCTGTTGAATCTTGAGCTTCTCACCGCGCTCCTCCATTCCATCGGCGAATCCTTTCCAAGCAACTGGCAAGAAGTCACGCTGGAAGCCGATCCGGAAACCGTCGAGCCCCACAAAGCCTCGCAATGGTTCGCCGCGGGCATCAATCGCATCAGCTTCGGCTCGCAATCTTTTGTGGACGAGGAATTGAGAGCCTCCGGCCGCATGCACCGCGGCGCGGACATTTTCAAAGCAGTGCCAATCCTGCGCAATGCGGGCATCGATAACATCAGCTTCGATCTCATCGCCGGCCTTCCCAAACAAACGCACGATTCCTGGCGGTACTCTCTCGCTGAAACCATCGCGCTCTCTCCCGAACATGTTTCGATCTATATGATGGAAATCGACGAGTCCTCCCGCCTGGGCCTGGAAGTCATCAAAAACGGCTCACGCTATAGCGCCCGCGAACTACCCAGCGAAGAGTCCATGGCCGATTTTTACGAATTGGCACAGAGCGAACTGCGCGCGGTCGGCTACGAGCAGTACGAAATTTCCAACTGGTCCAAGCCCGGCTACGCTTCGAAGCACAACCTGAAATATTGGCGCCGCGAACCCTACCTCGGTTTTGGTGCGGGCGCTCACTCCTTCTCCGGCAACCAGCGCTGGTGCAACCTCCGCGATGCCGCTGCGTACGTCTCCGCAATTACCTCCGGCAAAAGCGCCATCGAAGGCCTGCAGACGGTAACCTCGCAATCCGCTTTGGAAGAAGAGCTGTTCCTGGGCTTGCGCCAACTCGCCGGCATTAATCTCGCGCGCATCCAACGCCAATATGGTGTCGATCTGAAACAGAAAGTTGATCGCCTCGCATCCGCCGGCATGGTAGAAGAGCAAGGTGACGTCCTCAGGCTTGCCCCGGCAAAACTGAACGTCTCCAACGAAATCCTGGTCGAGCTTCTCCTGTAAGGCAGGGCGAGTCTATGGCCGAAATTGTCGGGTTTAGAAACCCAAGGCCCACCCTTCGCAAAAAGTGCTCAGATCGCGGACTGCGTTCGGAATGACGGGTTTTTGTTTTGGTGGCGGACGTTGAGGTTGCGAGAGGAATGGCCGATCTGAAGTTCGGCTACTACATGGAACCCAAGATGCCGGCCTGAAGGCGCGGCGCTACAATGACCCAAGGCTAGCGCGTACAGGAAGGATTAACGCAGAGGGCACGCATTGGGAGCGCTGAGGACGCGGAGAAGTGGTTTGTGGTGTTGTGGCAATCGGAGAGGGATTCTTTCCGCAAAAGGTGCGGAAAGGGTCGAAGGTCCTCACTTCGCGGACTTCGTTGGGGATGACAGGTTTTATTTTTTATTGTGGATCGGAACAATCAGGAGGCCACAGGGCTCGAGGAGCGACTGAACCAATGACCTACAGCGTAGCCAAAGGCAATCAACTTGTGGATCCGGACCACGTGTCGCCGGTCGCGAATGCCGTCGATCTTCGCAGCGACACCGTTACGCGCCCTACCGATGAAATGCGTCGGGCCATGGCTGCCGCCGAAGTAGGCGATGACGTGTACGGCGAGGATCCGACCGTCAATCTCCTGCAAAAACGCGCCGCCGCAATCCTCTCCAAGGAAGCAGCGCTTTTCGTTCCCACCGGCTGCATGGGCAATCTGATTTCCATCAAGGTGTGGACGCACCACGGCGACGAAGTTATTTGCGAAGAACGTGCGCACGTCAATCTTTACGAACTTGCTTCAATGTCCGCGATTGCCGGCTGCACGCCGCGCCCTGTTCGCGGTGGCCATGATGGCATCCTCGCCTGGGAACAAATCCACGCCGCCATCCGCCCCAAAATTTATTACGATTCGCAAAGCACTCTCGTGTGTCTGGAAAACACCAGCAACATGGCCGGAGGCACCGTCTATCCCACGGAACGCGTCCACGAAATTTGCGATCAGGCGCACGCTCTTGGCCTGAAGGTCCACCTGGATGGCGCGCGCATCTTCAACGCCGCTACCGCGCTCAACGATAACGTCGCGCATATCACGCAGAAGTGTGACTCCGTCATGTTCTGCCTCTCCAAGGGGCTCGGCGCGCCCGTCGGGTCCATGATCGTCGGCTCGCGCGAATTCATCGAACGCGCTCGCGTGTACCGCAAAATGTTTGGCGGCGGCATGCGCCAGGTTGGCGTGCTCGCAGCAGCGGGCCTGATCGCACTTGAAAACTCGCCCGCTCGCCTTCACGAAGATCACGCCAATGCCAAATATCTCGCGGAAGGCGTCGCCAAAATTCCGGGACTCTTGATTGACCCCGCGGCCGTGCGCAGCAACATCGTCATCTTCGATTGCAAAGCTACCTGCTTCACTGCCGTCGAATTCTGCGACGCCCTGTACCCCAAAGGGATCTGGGCGCAAGACACCGCACTGTACTCCGTGCGCCTGGTCACGCACTGCGACGTAAACCGCTCCGATATGGATCGCGCCCTGACCGAAATACGCGCGGTAGTCCAGAAGCAACAAGGGCGCAGCGCGTAAGTCTTCCTGCGGAGCGCATGTCCGGGAGACCTGTAGCACTTTCTCGCCGAAATTTGTGTAGGATAGCCTGGGCGATCATCTGAAAAGCCGGTTCCTCGCTTCGCGGACTTCGCTCGGAATTACGAGGTTTTTAGTTTTTGCACTCTGAGAGAAGTGTGCAACTCACATCACCAGAAGGAACGCCAAATGAATCGCATCTCGAAATTTCCGGCGCTCGCGCTGTTCGTCCTAGCTCTTTACTCCACTCCTCTCCACGCCCAAGCGCCAAGCGTGGCGCCCACTCCCGAAGGAGCGAAAAAATTCATCGAAACCGCCGAGCAACGCCTCTTCGATCTTGGCAACAAAGCTGGCCGCGCCTCCTGGGTCCACGACAATTTCATCACCTTTGATACCGACGCGATTGCCGCCGATGCCAACGAAGAAGCGAGCACCGCCGCCACGCAATACGCCAAGGAAGCTCACGGCTTCGATCACGTGCAGCTTTCTCCCGAACTCGCCCGCAAACGCTACCTGCTCGAACTCGCCAGCGGTTTTCCCGCTCCCGACGATCCGAAAGCGGAAAAAGAATTGGCGCAGATTTTGTCTTCGCTCGAAGGCGACTATGGAAAAGGGAAGTGGTGCCCCGATGGCGCCAACAAGCCGTGCCTCGACGTTACTGCTATCGAAAAACTTATGGCCACCAGCCGCGATCCGGAGGAGCTAAAGCGCGCGTGGCTCGGCTGGCACGCTGTGGGCGCTCCCATGCGCCAGCGTTACGCACGCATGGTCGAGCTCGGCGACCAGGGCGCCAGCCAGCTCGGCTATTCCGATGTCGGCGCTCTGTGGCGTTCCAACTACGACATGCCTCCCGATCAATTCGCCGCGGAAATGGATCGCACGTGGGAGCAGCTGCGCCCGCTGTATCTGTCTTTACACGCGTACGTGCGCGGCCAGCTCGCCAAGAAATATGGCAAGAATGTTGTTCCGCCCAACGGTCCGATTCCCGCCCACCTGCTCGGCAACATCTGGGCGCAGGAATGGAACAATGTTTACGATCTGATGGATTCGCCTAAGCCCGCGCAAACATTCGATCTCACTTCCATCCTGGTGCAACGCAAGACCGACGCCAAGGGCATGGTCAAATACGGTGAAAAGTTTTTCATCTCTCTCGGCTTTGCGCCCCTTCCTGAATCTTTCTGGGAGCGCTCGCTTTTCACCAAACCCGCCGACCGCGATGTGGTCTGCCACGCCAGCGCCTGGGATGTCGATTCCAAAGACGATCTGCGCGTCAAAATGTGTATTCAAATCACGGAAGAGGATTTCCGCACCATTCATCACGAGCTCGGCCACAATTTTTACCAGCGCGCTTATGACACGCAGCCTCCACTCTTCCAGGGAAGCGCCAACGACGGTTTTCACGAAGCCGTTGGAGACACCATCGCGCTCTCTGTTACCCCGGAATATCTGAAGCAAATCGGCTTGATCGAAACTGTTCCGCCCGCTTCCGGCGATATCGATTACTTGCTGCAACAAGCTCTCGAAAAAGTGGCGTTCTTGCCTTTCGGCCTGCTTGTCGACAAATGGCGCTGGGAAGTTTTCTCTGGCCAGGTCAAACCCGACAACTTCAACAAAGCCTGGTGGGATCTTCGCCTGAAATATCAAGGCGTTGCTCCGCCCGATGCTCGCACGGAAGCCGATTTCGATCCCGGTGCGAAGTATCACGTTCCTGCAAACGTTCCTTACGCTCGTTATTTTCTGGCCCGCATTTATCAATTTCAGTTTCAGCGCGCTCTTTGCAAAACTGCCGGATTCCAGGGCCCGCTCCATCGCTGCTCGATCTACGGCAACAAAGCCGCGGGTGAAAAACTCAACGCCATGCTCTCGCTAGGCCAAAGCAAGCCCTGGCCCGACGCGCTCGAAGCACTCACCGGCGAAAAACAAATGGACGCGTCTGCCTTGGCGGACTATTTTGCGCCGCTGAAAACGTGGCTGGACGAGCAAAACAAGAAGAACAACTATCCTGTGGGGTGGTGACTTTGCAGTGCTTGAATCTAAACCCGCACCCTTGGAGGGCAAAGGGTGCGGCACCCGGATTCGGGGGGGAGTCGGGCAATTGGGGATTGCGCTTGCGGTAGCGGGGCTGCCGCTGGGTGGTTGGGTGCGTTGGGAACGAAAGCGGGAGCTGGGCTCCCGCACTCCCATTAGCGAGCTGGGGAATTCGACGTACACTACATCGCAACTCGGTCCGTAGTCCGCCGTGCGCAAGCTGGGGCCATAAGCTAAACTTTTAGTGGGTATACGAAACACCAACGGGCGAGGCACACGTGGACTTCACCTTCACTGACGAACAAATCCATCTCCGTAAGTCCGTCCGCGAATTTGCCGAAGGCGAAATTGCACCCCACGTTATGGAATGGGACGAAGTCTCCCACTTTCCCAGCGAACTTCTTCCTAAGCTCGCGGAAATGGGACTGATGGGCGTCATCTTCCCCGAGGAATACGGCGGCGCTGGCCTCGGCTACATCGAATACGCCACCGTCATCGAAGAACTTTCGCGCGTCGATGGATCCGTCGGCCTTTTCGTCGCCGCGCACAATTCGCTGTGCAGTAATCACATCTATAAATTCGGCAGCGAAGAGCAAAAGAAAAAATACCTCGTGCCGCTAGCCCAGGGTAAAAAGCTCGGTGCCTGGTCGCTAACCGAACCCGAAGCGGGTTCTGACGCGGGCGGCACACGGACCACCGCCGTGCGTCAAGGCGAGGACTGGGTGCTCAACGGCTCCAAAACTTTCACCACCAACGGTTCCTACGCCGACATTTGCGTGGCCATGGCGGTCACCGACAAAGCCAAGGCATCCCACGGTATCAGCGCTTTTATCCTGGACAAAGGCACTCCCGGTTTTCGGCCCGGCAAAAAAGAAAACAAGCTCGGCATGCGCGCCAGTGACACTTCCGAAGTTATCTTCACCGATTGCCGTATTCCCGCTGCCCAGCTTCTCGGCCCACTCGGCGAAGGCTTCATCGGCAGCCTGAAAATTCTCGACGGCGGCCGCATTTCCATCGCGGCGCTCGCGCTCGGCATGGCCCAGGGCGCTCTCGAAGCCGCAACCAAATACGCGAAGCAGCGCAAGCAATTCAACAAGCCCATCGCCGATTTCCAGGCTATCCAGTTCAAGCTTGCCGATATGGCTACGCAAGTCGAGGCCGCACGCTTGCTCGTCTATCAAGCCGCATGGCTCGCCGATCAGAAAAATGTTCGCTTCACGCGCGAATCCAGCATGGCCAAACTTTTTGCCAGCGAAGTTGCCGTTCGCGTCGCCAACGAATGCGTCCAGATTCACGGGGGTTACGGCTTCATCAAAGACTATCCCGCGGAAAAGTTCTATCGCGACGTCAAGCTCTGCACCATCGGCGAAGGCACCAGCGAAATTCAGCGCCTGGTCATTGCGCGCCAGCTACTCGGCAAGAAATAATGGAAGCATGCGCTTTCTCGGGACCGGAAATCCCTGTCATACGGATCGGAGTGCGTGGAGTGAGGAACCCCTCTTGTTGAGACTGAGCCCTCGATGACCCTCGCTGCTTCCGACTGGGCCGCCAAAATCCTGCAAGGCGACATCCGCGCGCTCTCTCGCGCTATCACCGCGATCGAAAATCATTCCCCTGAATCCGAAGAACTCCTCAAGCACCTTTTCCCGCACACCGGCAAAGCCTATCTGACCGGCATCACCGGGGCGCCCGGTACGGGAAAAAGCACTTTGGTCGATCGGCTCGCCACGGTTTACCGCAAGCGCGAGGAACGCGTCGGCGTTATCGCCGTCGATCCCACCAGCCCGTATTCCGGCGGCGCCATCCTCGGCGATCGTATCCGCATGCAAAGCCACTCCGCCGACACCGGCATGTTCATCCGCTCCATGGCCACGCGCGGTTTCCTGGGCGGCCTGGCGCGTTCCACCGCTGAAGTGGCGCTTCTGCTCGACGCCGCGGGCAAGCGCCAGGTGTTGATCGAAACCATCGGGGTCGGCCAGGACGAAGTCGATATCGTTCGTCTCGCCGATTGCGTTCTCGTGATTCTTGTTCCCGGCCTCGGCGACGACATTCAAAACATGAAGGCCGGCCTGATGGAAATTGCCGACATCTTCATACTCAACAAAGCCGATCGCGAAGGCGCCGACCGCCTCGAGGAGCAACTGCACGCCATGCTCTCTCTCGTAATGCCGCGCGATAGTTGGCATCCTCCGGTGCTCCGCACCGTAGCCACGGAAAATCGCGGCATCGACGATCTGGCCGCCGCCATCGATAAATTCCGTGCGCATTTCGTATCCACCGGCCAGCGCCAGAAAAAGCAAATCGAACACTGGCAGACTCGCCTGATCGAAATGCTGGAGTCCCGACTGCTGGAAAAAGTTCTGCATGGCAAAGAAGGCGAAGCCCGCCTTCAGGCAGCGGCTGCCCAAGTGGCTGCCAGAAAACAAGATCCGTTTTCCGCCGTCAACGAATTATTGAAGCATGCAAATTATTTGTAGTAGCACCAAGGGCTTCCGCCCCTGAGGGACCTCATGCACTTCGGCGAAATCGAAGTTCGATATCTCGATGGCGGCCACTTCGGCCTCGACGGCGGCGCCATGTTCGGCGTCGTTCCCAAAGTTCTCTGGGAGAAAAAATCGCCGCCCGACGAGAAAAATCGCATTCGCATGCGCGCCAATTCCTTGCTCGTGCGCGCCCACAGCAAAAATATCCTCGTTGAAACCGGCAACGGCACGAAATGGGACGCCAAGCAACGTGCCATTTACAACGTGCAGGACGGCGATCCTCTGCTGCACTCGCTCGAGCGGGCCGGGGTGCAGCCGGATCAAATCGATCTCGTCATCAACACGCATCTGCACTTCGATCATTGTGGTGGCAATACTCGCGTCGTCAACGATCGCGTTCTCCCTACCTTCCGCCGTGCCCGCTACGTCGTGCAGCGTAGCGAACTGGAACACGCCATGAATCCCACGGAACGCGACCGCGCCAGCTACATTGCCGAAAATTTTGCACCCATCTCCAAGCTGGGACTTTGGGACCTGGTTGACGGCGACGTGGAAATTCTTCCCGGCATTTCCGTGGCGCGCATTCCCGGGCACAATGCAGGCATTCAGGCGGTGGTGATCACCGGCGGCGGCAAAACCCTGGCCTTCGTGGCCGATTTGCTGCCTACGCGCCACCACATTCCGCTGCCGTGGATTATGGCCTATGACCTCTATCCGCTACAGTCGCTGGAAACCAAGCGCCTGTGGATTCCTCCCATGGTGTCCAAGCAATGGATCGTGGTGTTCGGTCACGATCCCGATGTCGCCGCCGCTACGCTGCGCGAACAGAACGGAAAAATCGAAGCCGAACCCGTGGACCTAAACTGTTAGGCTGTTAGGTTGTAGAACCACACTCGTGAGTTCGGGTCCGCAGTGACGTGTTAGAGAGGAATTAACGCTGAGGGCGCGAAGGTTGGACACAGAGAGCGCCGAGAAGACGGGATTTTGGATGTGGTGGCTGCCGTTGCGTGTGGGCACCTGTCGGAGAGGAAAAAGCAGGTCCCTCGCTGCGCTCGGGATGACTAGGTTATGGTGTTTGGTGGGAGACCCATGAGCCGGCCTTCGCTACAAGATGGGTCTTCTGCACTCATCAATCGCCACTGATCACTCGCCACTCGCCGCTGCTTCCGACCCATCACTGCTACAATATTTCCTCGGAGAGTACTCGATGCCCCAGACCAAAAAGAAGAAGAGCGCGCGCGCCAAATCTGCTCAGGCCGACATCGGCGTAATCGGCGGCAGCGGCCTGTATTCCATGTCCGGCCTGTCCAACACACGTGAAGTCCGCATCAAGACTCCCTTTGGCGATCCTTCGGACGCCTTCGTGATCGGCAGTGTGGAAGGGAAGCGGGTTGCCTTTCTTGCGCGCCACGGCCGCGGCCATCGCATTCTTCCCAGCGAACTGAATTTCCGCGCCAACATTTACGCAATGAAACTACTTGGCGTGCAGCGCATCATCTCCGTCAGCGCCGTTGGCTCCCTCCAGGAAAATCTTCAACCCGGACAATTTCTGATCCCCGACCAGTTTTTCGACAGCACCAAGGGTCGCAAGTCCACGTTCTTCGGCAACGGCATCGTCGCGCACGTCACGTTCGACAAGCCGGTGTGCCCGCAACTCTCGGCCGTTCTCGGCGAAGCTTGCCGAGAGCAGAATGTTCCCGTCCACGAAAAGGGCACATACATCTGCATGGAGGGCCCCCAATTTTCCACGCTGGCGGAGGCGAATTATCATCGCGCCATGAAATTTTCCGTGATCGGCATGACAAACGTCACCGAAGCCAAGCTCGCGCGCGAAGCCGAGGTCTGCTATTCCACCATCGCCATGATCACCGATTACGATTGCTGGCATCCGGATCACGACTCCGTCACCGTCGTCGCGATCATTGCCACGCTCAACCAAAACGCCGCCAACGCCCAAAACGTTCTTCGGCAGGCCATCAAAACTCTGCCCTCTGACCACAGCTGCAGATGCGCCGGCGCTCTGAAACACGCCATCCTGACCGACCCCAAACTGGTACCCGCCAAAACAAAAAAGAACCTGGCCGCTATCCTTGCAAAATATCTAACGAAGAGCAGAGGGATTTCTCACTCCGCAGACTCCGTTCGAAATGACGTTGTTTAATCTAATTGAAGGCGGTATGGACCGTACGCCTTCGGATTTCCGGCAACAGCACCAAACAATCTCACCAGGAGAACCTCATGTCCTTGCTCGTCGTCGGCTCTGTCGCATATGACGCTCTAGAAAGTCCCTACGGAAAGGTGGAACGCACCCTCGGCGGCGCCGCCACGTACTTCTCCGTTTGCGCGGCGTTTTTCACGCACGTCAATCTCGTCGCCATCGTGGGCGACGATTTCGATCCTAAGGACGAAGCCCTGCTGCGCAAGCGTTCCATCGACATCGAAGGCCTTGAACGGGCTTCGGGCAAATGTTTTTTCTGGGCCGGCCGCTATTCGGAAAATCTCAACGAGCGCGTCACGCTCACCACCGACCTTAACGTTTTCGCCGCATTCAAGCCGCGCCTGCCGGAAAAATATCGTAATTCCAAATACGTTTTCCTCGCCAACATCGCTCCCGATCTTCAGCGCGACGTTCTCGACCAGGTCAAAGGCACTCCGAAACTTGCGGCCATGGACACCATGAATTACTGGATCGAGCGCACCAACTCCGAACTCCGCGAAACCTTGAAACACGTCGATATCCTGATGATCAACGATTCCGAAACGCGCCAGCTTTCCAGCGAGCACAATCTTCTTCGCGCCGCCCGGCACATTTTTAAGATGGGTCCGAGCACACTCGTCGTGAAACGTGGGGAATATGGCGCCATGCTTGTCGATAAACACGGTGTGTTCTGCGTCCCCGCTTTCCCGCTCGAGGAACCGCACGACCCTACGGGCGCGGGCGACAGCTTCGCCGGCGGTTTTATGGGCTATCTCACCAGCGCCGGCGGCAGCGCTACCAATGACGCGTCGCTGCGCCGCGCCATGGTGTATGGCTCGGTCATGGGGAGTTTCACCGTGGAGCGCTTCGGGTTGGAGCGCTTGCTAACTTTGAAAAAATCCGAAATCCACGCTCGGGCGCGGCATTTCGCAAAATTAACCCAGTTCAAACTTTAGTCCGTTGGTTTCCCTGGGGCGGGTGCTTGGATTTGGCCGTGTTTCGGCGAACCCACACGCAACGGTGGTGTGCGGGGCCCCCTGGATTGACCCAAGATGCCGGCCTGAAAGGCAGGGCGCTACATGACAATTTTTTTGGGGGGGGAACGGCCATACCCTCCAGAGCACGCTGGGCTGCGAAACTCATCCCGCTGCGACTGTGGTTTCGCTAAAATCGCTTTGCCCCACAAATTTATGACGCCACCTTCTACATCCCCGCGCAAACCTAAAGCGCTCCGCAAAGGCTCCAAGGTTGCCGTCTTCGCGCCGTCCTCGCCCGCCGAACAACTCGACGTCACCGCAGGCCTCGCCGAGTTGCGCCGCCTTGGCTACGAATTCGCGCCCGTCCAACTCCCCGGTTCCGAAGGCTACTTCGCCGCCTCTGCCGCCTCTCGCCGCGACGCATTCCTGAAAGCCGCCCGTCATCCTGAAATCGCAGGGCTCATCGCACTCCGCGGCGGCTACGGCGCGAACTATCTGCTCGGCCTCGATCTCGCCGCGCAATTGCAAGAACCGAAATGTGTCATCGGCTATAGCGACCTCACTTCGTTGCAGGCGTATCTCTGGCAGACTTCCGGTTGGGTGACGTTCTATGGCCCGATGGTCGCCGCGGCGCTCAATCGTGGCGCGGATGATTCTCACGGCTACGACGAACACTCGTTTCTCCAGGCCGTCGGCAATACGGACTCCGGCTGGGAAATTCCGCTGGCGGGCAAATCGCTGGCCAACGGCGTTGCCGATGGACGCCTGCTTGGTGGCTGCGTCACGCTTCTCCAGACCACGCTGGGCACCCCGTGGGAAATCGACACCGCCGGCTGCATTCTCGCGCTCGAAGATCGCGGCATGCGTCCTTATCAACTCGATCGCGCGCTCATGCACCTGAAGCAAGCGGGGAAGTTCGAATCCGTTCGCGGCATCGTCCTCGGCCATTTCCCGGATTCCGCCGCCACGGTGAAAGACAGCCCATCCGTTCTGGATGTTTGCGAACGGATTCTTGCTCCGTTGCATATTCCGATCGTGTTTGGCTCCGCCATCGGCCACACGCAGCGGCCCATGCTCACCCTGCCTCTTGGCGTCCAGGCGCGCTTGATCGCTTCCGGGGAGGGCCGGTTGGAAATTCTGGAGCCGGCCGTGGTCGCATGAAATGAACGGTGCAACGAAATGAGGAATCCGCAGAAGAAAATGAAGCATATTCACATGATTGGCATCGGCGGCTCGGCCATGGCGCCACTGGCAGGGATGCTTCGCGAACGCGGCTACAGAGTCACAGGCTCCGACGCTGGCGTGTATCCGCCCGCGTCCACGCTGCTGGAATCTTTCGGCATTGAGTACGCCACCACATTTGACGCCGGAAATCTTACTCCCACGCCCGATCTTATCGTCGTCGGCAACGCCGTCTCTCGCGGCAATGTGGAAGTCGAAGAAATGCTCGATCGCAAGCTTCCGCATCGCTCGCTCCCGGAAATTCTCGAGGAAGAATTCCTTCCCGGCAAGCATTCCATCGTAGTCAGCGGCACCCACGGCAAAACCACTACAACCGCCATGCTGGCGTGGATTTTCCATGTCGCGGGCAAGCGCCCGAATTTTCTGGTCGGCGGCGTCGCGGAAAATTTCGGCAAGAGCTTTGGCCTCGCTGGCGGCCCCGAATTTATTCTCGAAGGCGACGAGTACGATTCTGCTTACTGGGACAAAGCTGCGAAATTCCTGCACTACCAGCCGGACGATCTCATTATCACTTCCGTCGAGTTCGATCATGCCGACATTTATCCTGATTTCGACGTTTACCAATTGGCGTTCAAGCGCCTCGTCAATCTCGTTCCGCGCCGTGGCCGCGTCGTCGTCTGGGGCGATTCCGCTGCCGGCGAAGCTGTGCGCAACACCACTGAAAAGGCTTTCTGCCCCGTCATCACCTACGGTTTCGAAGCGCAAAACGATTGGGTCGCCAGCAACGTTTCCATCGTCGATGACCAGATGCATTTTCGCGTGCACTTCAAGGGCGATCTCTACGGCGATTTTTCTCTCTCCGCTTCCGGCCGCCACAATGTGCTGAACGCGCTCGCCGCCGTCATCGTTGCGCAGGGAAGAGGCATTCGCGCCGAATCCCTACAATCCGCGCTGCCCACGTTCCAAAGCGTCAAACGGCGCATGGACGTGAAGGGAGAGATCGACAGCATTCTCGTCGTTGACGATTTCGCCCACCATCCCACCGCCATCCGCGCCACCATCGAAGCTGCGCGCCTGCGCTGGCCCAACCGCCGTGTCTGGGCGATTCTCGAGCCACGCTCCAATTCCATGCGCCGCCGTGTTTTTCAGGACGCCTTGCCGCAATCTCTCGCGCTTGGAGACCGCGTCATCCTCGGCAGCGTTCACCGTCCAGGCCAGCTCGCAGACGAGCAGCGCCTCGATCCTGAAACAATCATTTCCGCCGTTCGCGAACTCGGCAAAGACGCTCGCGTCCTCCCCAGCGCCCACGCCATCGCCGATTTCCTCGCCGCCGAAGCGCGCCCCAACGATTTGCTCTTGGTGATGTCCAATGGTAGTTTCGATGGATTATGCGAAAAGCTACTGAAACGCCTTCACGCACGTCCAACTGCGTCTGAGGTGCCAGCCCAGTGAACCAAAACTCCGCCCAATGGACTCGCCCTGCGCTACAGGGGCTGGCCGATCTTCTCCGCACTGATGCTAGCGTTCGCTCAACGCGCTCAAAAAGATTTGTCACTCCGAGCGGAGTCTGCGAAGTGAGAAACCTGCTTTTTGTCTTCCTCTTCCTCCTCTTCGCCGCTTCGACGCCAGCCGCTATCCGCTACGAAGTCTCCCTGGCCCACCCTGAACAACACCTGTTCCACGTTTCGATGGAAATCCCCGACGTCCAGAGAGAATTAAAACTCCAGATGCCCGCGTGGAACGCCCTCTACGAAATTCGCGATTTCAGCAGCCACGTCCAACAGGTCGAAGCCTATGCCGACGGCAAGCGCGTCGATGTCGAAAAACTCGACAAGCTTACCTGGGACGTCAAAGCCTCCGGAACTATCACCGTAAAATACGCTACCTTCTGGGACGATTCCGGGCCGTTCAATTCCCAGCTCAACTCCGAACACGCCTTCATCAATCCCGCGATGATCTTGCTGTACGTGCCTGACCGCCGCGCCGAGGAATGCTCGCTTCTTGTCACGGAAATACCCCTCGAGTGGAAAGTGGCCTCCGCGACAGCAGGCCACGCACGTCCCATGGGTTCACGCAACGCTTCCTGGGATTTTTCCGCTCCATCTTTTGATTCCCTCGCCGACGGCCCCATCGAAGTCTCCAATTTCGAAGAATTCACCATTCACGACCTCACTCCGCCCGTCCACGTCGTCATCCACGGCGACAACTACAAACGCCACGACGTCGAGGCCGCCCTGCGCAAAATCTGCATGTATGAAATCAAGCTCATGGACGGCGCGCCCTACGATCAGTACACCTTTATATTCCACATCGGCAAACCCGCCGGCGGTGGAGGCGGCGGCATGGAGCATTCCAATTCCACCGCCATCTACATTCCTCCGCCGACTATCTCCCCAACGTTTCGGCGCACGAATATTTTCATCTCTGGAACGTGAAGCGCATTCGCCCCGCCACTCTCGAGCCCGTCGATTACACCCACGAGATGTATACTCGCGCGCTGTGGTTTGCCGAAGGCGTCACCAACACCTATGGCTCTTACACGCTCGTCCGCTCAGGAATTTGGAACAAACAGGAGTTCTACCAGGATCTTTCCTCGCAAATCACCGAACTCGAAACGCGCTCCGCCGAGCATTGGCAGAGCGCCGAACAATCCAGCCTCGATACCTGGCTCGATAAATACGCGCTCTACAACCAGCCGCAACGCAGTGTCTCTTACTACACAAAAGGCCAGGTCCTCGGCGTCCTTCTCGACATCGTCATCCGCGACCGCACTGACAATCAGCGCAGCCTCGATGATGTGATGCGCGCCATGAATCAGGATTTTGCGAAGTCTGGAAAGTTTTATCGCGACAGCCTTGACGTCAAACTTACGGCCGAGAAAATTACCGGCGGCTCTTTAGACGATTTCTTCTCTAAATACATCAGCGGCGCCGATCCGCTGCCCTATACCAAATTATTTTCGGAAGCGGGGCTTTCCCTGGAAGAGCGCGAGTCTGTGCACGCCACGCTGGGTTTCACGATGGAAAGGGAACAGGATGGCACGTTCTCCATTGGCAGTGTCGAAGCCGGCAGCTCCGCTGAAAAGAGCGGCCTGAAAATGGGCGACACCGTTGTCCGCTGGAATGGCGGCGATCCGCCGCGTCGCGCCGATCGCTGGGCCACGCAGCAAAAGCCCGGCCAGGATCTGCACTTGCGCATCCGCCGCGCGGATGTCGATCACGACATAGCGCTCCGCTTGGGCGAGCTGCGCGAAAAGTTTTATCAGGTCGTCGAACTGCCCGACGTCAGCGAGCGCGCCCGGCGCATTCGTGACGGCATGCTGCACGGCGCCACCGATCCCATAACCGCGCACAACCGCTAACTCTCTCTTTACTTAAAACTAAAAACTTATAACGTATTACTTACCCATGTTCCGCACCGCCTTCATCTGCTTCTTCCTGTCTCTCTACATTCTCATCGCCGGGCCACCGCTTATTCTTTACGCGTATTTCACAAAAAATGTCGATCCGCTCTATTGGGCCGCGATCAAGGGGGTCATGTTTTTCGTGAACTGCGTCGGCGTGCATGTTCAGATCAAGGGCGTGGAGCGCATTCCCAAAGGTACCTGCATCTTCGCCGCAAATCACACCAGCTCCGCCGATGCTCCTGCTATCGTCGGCGCTATCCCTTGCCGCATCGCCATTCTGCTTAAGCGTTCGTTGTTCGGCTGGCCCATCGTTGGTCAGGCGTTTCACACCGCGCACTTTATTCCGGTCGATCGTCACAATCGCGATTCCGCCATCGAGAGCGTAGACAAGGCCATCGATGCGCTTCGCAGCGGCCAATCGTTTTTGGTTTATCCCGAAGGCACGCGCAGCCCGGACGGCCGCCTTCAATCCTTCAAGAAGGGAACTGCGGTCATGGCCATCAAGTCCGGCGTTCCGATCGTCCCGGTAGCGTGCTCCAACGCGCATCGCATCATGGAAAAACGGAAACTCAACGTCAATCCGGGGACGATCCTGGTGGAATTCCTCGATCCTATTGATTCCAGTAAGTACACTTTAGAAGAACGCGAAGTCTTGATCCAGGAACTCCACGATCGGCTCGCCGCCGGCTTGCCGCCCGATCAACGCCCACTAGGTTTTCCTGGGGCGGCGTGATGGATTTGCTTTGGCTAGGGGGAGGAAAAGCGACAGTTGGGCTGCCGCACTCCACGACTAGCGACTCTGTTCCAGTTCCGCTACTCTTTTCAACAATTCGGGTAAACGGCGCAATGCCGCCATGGTCTGCAACCATTCCCTGTTCTCTACCGCCGGATACCCCGAATACAGCGCCCCGGCAGGCACATCATTTGGCACGCCACTCTGCGCCGTGATCACCGTGCCATCGCCCACCGTCAGATGCCCCGCGGTTCCGACTTGACCGGCCAGAATGCATCCGTCCCCAATTTTCGTCGATCCCGCCAGGCCTACTTGCCCGCACAACATGGTGTTTGCTCCCACCTGTGAAGCATGGCCCACCAGCACCAGATCATCGATCTTCGTCCCATGCCCGATGCGCGTCTCTCCCACCGTGGCGCGGTCCACGCACGCGTTCGACTGCACTTCCACGTCGTCTTCCAACACGGCCGGTCCCGATTGCACAATTTTGTGCCACGTGCCATCCGCGCGCTTCGCATAGCCAAACCCATCTCCGCCAATCACCGCGCCGTTCTGCAAGATCACGCGATCTCCCACGATGCAGCTTTCCCGCACCACGGCGTGTGCGTGCGCAAAAAAATCCGCGCCAATTTTCGCGCCGCGATAAATGGTCACGAAGCTGTGCAGCACCGCCCGCGCGCCAATTTCCGCGCCTTCGTCTACAAAACAATACGGTCCAATATGCGCTCCTCCTGCAATCTTTGCCGATGCCGCGACAATCGCGGTCGCGTGCACTCCTGGCTCGTACACCGGCGGGGCATAAAACAATTCCAGGGCCTGAGCAAAGGCCAGGTACGGATTCGCAGTCCGCAGGGCCGCCAATGGTTCCAGACCGTCTTCGCGCTCCAGCTGCACACCGTCTTCTACAAGCACTGCGGAGGCGAGCGTGCTCTTCAGCATCGGTGAATACCGCCGGTTGGCAAGAAATGTCAGTTGCCCCGTTCCCGCATGGTCGATTCCCGCCACGCCTTTGATCTCAGTCGCGGGATTTCCTTCCAGGCGGCATCCCAGTTTATGCGCGAGTTCCTGCAATTTCATGGAGTCAGCTCCTGCACCCAACCCGTGTTCTGTTTTCGTGGGTTATCGTCAGAGTCTCGCACAGCCTCAAGAGAGAAGTACAGACAGCCTTCCACAGCCCCCCGACAACTTTGGGTTTGCCGCGCGCATCGGAATCGTTATAATGCTTCAGGTTTTGAAACCGCCAGGAAAGTCCCAGTCGCTGCGACGCCCCGCAGGCAGTTCTCGTAGTACGAGTAAATAAATTCAGGAAAGGGGTTCAGGTTTTGGTAAGCCCGAGGCGTATCTGGATGTCGTTTTCAATTCTGGCGTGCGTTTGTTTGAACGCGCGGAGCCTTCCTGCGCAGCAAGCTCAAATAGTGAACATCTCCTCTGGTCCTGAAGACGTTTTGTACGCGCAGTCGGCGATTCTGCAATCCATCGATCAAGCCTGGTTTGCGCCGCTCTCGCCTGCAAGCTCGCCGTTCGATTCGCCCGATTTCCTGGCCCTGCCTCCATTGCCTCCCGCGAATACGCGCGCAAACGATTCCAGCATCCGACCGAATCCCAAAGACCAACAAAATGAGGAAGGCACGCGCTTCCGCTGGAAGCCCGCGCTCGGCGAATCCCTGCTGTTCACCGGCATCATGCACTCGTTCAACCTCACCACCGAGGCTGGCACTCGCGATGCCCTCAACGGCCACTGGTTCAGGAATTACACCGATTCGGTTTCTGAACTGCGAGGTTGGAGCGACAGTGACAAGTTCATGGCTCCCTACGTGGGCCATCCCATCGAAGGCTCGGTCTTTGGCTTCATCGAGCGGCAGAACGACCCTCAGTTTCGCCTGGTGCAGTTAGGTGACGGGCGCGAATATTGGATCAGTATGCTGCGTTCCATGGCCTACGCCGCGGTCTGGCACACGCAGTGGAAAATCGGCCCGATCAGCGAAGCCTCCATCGGCAACGTGATGCTGCACGCTTCCCCTGGCTTTATCACTCTTGTGGACACGCCGACGCTCGGCTTCGTCACCATGCTCGCGGAAGATGCCGCCGATCGCTATGTCATCATGGGGCTCGAAAATCGCACCAACAATCGCATGGTGATTATTCTGGTCCGCAGCTTCCTGAATCCCGGCCGGACGTTTGCCAACATGATGGCCTTTAAAGTTCCCTGGAACCGCGACACGCGCCTCGGGCTGTTCGGTTCTTACTACGATCTTCGAAAAGAACTCATGGAAGAGTATAGGAACGGCGATGGAGAGAAGCCGTTCGTGTTCGTGAAGGACGCCTGGAAGCCCTCCGGCGTAGACTTCACGCACCCGCATTCCAAAGCGGCTGACATCGAGCTGACGGCCTTTCCCTATTACGAAACTTTCCTCGGCGGCGGCTCCTGCATCGGCGGGGGTGGTTCTGGCGCTGCGCGCGTCAACCCTAACTGGCAAGTCATCACCGAAGTGAGCGGCTGCCTGATCATGCACCAGCCGTTCTACAATTACAGCGCGGACAGCTTGTTCTACGGCGGCGGCTTCCGCTGGACCCCGCTGGCCACGCATCGCTTTTCACCCTTCGGACAATTTATGTTTGGCGGAAGAAAAGTGACCTACGAAATCGACAACCTTCCCCTGAAGAAGCAACTCCTGGACGAATGGAACAACGGAAACGGCACGCTTGCGCATTACCCCATGCGCAGCGCGTATGAATTCGAAACCGCACAGAATGGCCCGAGCATCGCGGTTGGCGGCGGCTTCGATTGGGTAATCACGCGGCCATTCGCGTGGCGCATCCTGAATGTTGAGTACACTCGCTCCTGGATGAATGACGTTGCACAGATTCATCCTCAGGAAGGTTTGAAAATTTCCACGCAGGCTGTGGTGCGCATCGGTACCTGGTAGCCCGGGCTTTCCCTGCCAGAGGCGAGTTGCAAATCCGATACAGCCCTGCGCATCCACAAAATAAAATCTTTTGTTTCACGCTAAACTCCCTCATAGCTTCTCACTCAGAGGGAGAGTTCTATGCTAGACGAAGGCGTCTGGGCCGAAGTAAAGGTGGGTGCGGAACACCTGCGGCTGTTCTCGGAACAGAATGCGCAAGGGGTACAGGCGTCCGTGTACAACGTCAACAGCAAAAAGTGGATCGCCCCTTCAGAAACCGTAGACGACATTGAATCCGGCAAAGATCGCGCCACCGCGTATGCGATCGCCTATCTCCAGCGCGTAGCCAACGCCCAACTCCCCCCACTCCAGTGGAAAAGCTCCCGCTCCGCTTAGATGTAATGGCCGTCCTTTAGAGAAGTGTGACAGGCAAAAATAATAGCGGACGCCCGGCTAGGCGCCCGCTGTCGTTTCAACAGGTTTTTGCGAAAGGTTACTTGAGTTGAATCCCCGGGAGAACGCTCGTCCCTTCAACACGAACGGCAAGAAGGGCGGAAGGGGCGATACCCAACGCTTTCAGGATGGTAGGCGCAACCTGTGCCGTTCCCACTCCTTCGCGGATGGTCCGGGGTTGGAAACAGGATTGCGAAACCAGCAAAATCACGTTGGTGTCGTCGTGGGCAAAGCCGCCGTGTTCCGCCAGCTTCGAGGTGCTGCCGGAGTAAGTAACGCCAACGTTTGGGGTCACGATGATGTCGGGAGTCCGCGGGTCTACGGTTGGATCGTTAAAGTTAAGCGTAACCGTGGGGCCATAGTAAAGCTGCCCGAGCTCGATACCGGTCGCGGAGGCATTTTCTTCGAGGATTTGGACGCTGGGTAGAGTGTCGGAGGAGTTGTTCAGCCAGACCAGCGAGACGTCATCTTCGGTAGGTCCAATGCCGGTGGGGTTGATCGTAGATTCCGAATAGGGGATATAGCCGGCGTTGGAAAGTAGGGTAGCAGGTGAAGTGCCATTGATGAGCTGTGACACGTAGCGGCTGGGATCGATAGGAGATTGTCCGTGCTTGGCTGTAATCACGATCAGGGTCTTATCATAAAGGCCTTTTGCTTTTAGCTCTTTGACCCATGCGCCAATGGAGGCGTCCACGAACTTGATTTCGCCGAGCAACGCCGTAGTGGGTGTGCCAGCAGCATCCAGGTATCCGCCTGTCACGCCGTTGGTCTTCTCAATGAGCTTCTGGCCCACGCTGACAGCCTGAAAGTTCATCCCCATGATGGTCGGAACCTTCGTCTGCTTCGTCCCCAGATGGTTCTTTCCAGCGATTTCGTTGAGGACTGCGTCCACTTTCAACGTGTCATAGCACTGGATGTTCTGAAAGCTGTTTGTCCAGGCTGTGAGGTCTGAGTTTGGGTCGGGGACTGTCGCGCAGGGCAAACCCGTGGGAGTCGTGACGCCGGGAAGCGCGATCACGTTTGAGTTAATCTCGGGCCCGTAGAAGTCATCTAGAGCGCTGGGACCGAGGCCAGCGGCCACCGCTATGTAGGCGGGGTGCTTGTCGGACCATGCTGTGTACCCGCCAGCCTGGTGAATCACGCTGAAGATGCTGTTAGCACGCACGAAATTCCACGGATAAACCGGATTGCACCCGTTACTTGGGTCGCGTACCAGTCTCTGGGTATTGATTGAGGCAAGGCCTCCATCTGTCAGCGCTGCACCGGGCGCGCCGCCATTCAGCTTGGTTTGGTCGATGTCAATGCCTTCCTCATACTCGGTAGTCGTGCCGGTCGGAGTCGCACCAGGGGTGCAAGGTCCAGCGGCGAGGCCGTTGCCGGTCGTCTCCGCCGGAGCGTCAAAATTGCGGGAATACGCGACGTCGTAGTAGACGCCGGTCAGGGCCGGACTTCCGCCAGTAACGATGGCGATCAGGCCGGGAAAAGAATCCGAGGGTTTTGAGGTGCTGGCGGCTACATAATTGATGCCGGTCTGGCCGAGCGCTGCGAGTGCCGGGCAGTATGGTTCGCCATTGTTGACGGTGCTGATGCCGTTCGCGCAGTTCGCGAAATCAACAGCGTGCATTCCGTCAATGCTGACAAGTAAAACGTGTCGAACGCCGTTCGGATTGTCGGATTGGTCCCAACCTTGCGCACGCGCCGTCGGACCAATGGTTGCTGCCGCAAGTAAAATTGCTCCAAGGGCCGGCAATATTTTTTTGTTAGCCATAGAAAATCCCTCCGGGTTGCAATCTATAGCGGCGGGTGTTGCGGTTGGTTGACTCTGTTATGAATTCTGTATTCTCTGTGGAAAAACCCGTTGATTTGCCTCCCTATCGCAAGGTTTATCCCGATCGAACGTGGCGCTTAAGAGATTGGCTGAGAATTAATAAAAAATTGATGTAACCGGGTTCCCTGCAGGCTACTGTGTGCCCCCGGAGGTCACACATGAAAGCGAAGACATTTGTGCTGGCTGGTATCGCAGCCGTAGCAATAGTGTCCGTGACGCAGGAAGCGGCGGCTAAGCCGAACAACGACGGCAGCCAAGGTTCGGGAAAGGTCAAGCATGTGCTCCTCTTGAGCATTGACGGCATGCACGCCGTGGATTTTTATAACTGTTCGCGCGGCGTTTCCGGAATAAACGGTGACCAACCGTACTGTCCGAATCTGGCAGCGCTCGGCTGGACGGGAATCAACTATGTGGCCGCGTCGTCTTCAAAGCCCTCGGACTCCGCTCCGGGGCTGGCTGCTCTCGTCACGGGCGGCACGCCGAAATCCACCGGCATCTATTAT
>Ga0210390_10001399_pt1 | contig 23254 bp, 22 predicted proteins | sample IncBWH11OmetaG_FD_161050 | JGI IMG/M metagenome (GOLD analysis project Ga0210390, IMG submission 161050) | Forest soil microbial communities from Barre Woods Harvard Forest LTER site, Petersham, Massachusetts, United States - Inc-BW-H-11-O ... | reverse complement strand
CATCGATGGGCCCATTCGCGAGTACTTCCTCGTCGGCCCCCAAGACACCCGCGACGAAACAGCGTGGCGCACCGAGATTGGCTGGCCGGTCTTTCACACCACCACCGCCTAGTACCCGCCGACGCCTCTGCCGCCAGGTCAGAAATAGCTGATCCCTACGTATTGAAAAGTCCCAGCCCGAGGGTGTGCGCGATCTGGCTGACCGCTGCCTGCGCGCGAACGCTGTTGCCGGCCTTGTCCAGCGGCGGCGAGAAGGCGGCGATCGCCAGTTTGCCGGGCGACACCGCAATCAGACCGCCACCCACGCCGCTCTTGGCGGGCAGCCCGACGGTGTAGGCCCAGTCACCCGAGGTGGTGTAGAGACCCTCCATCGTCATCAAAGCCAGCACATGCGACACATTGGCTTGCGCAATAACGCGCTTGCCGGTGACCGGGTTGACGCCCCCGTTCGCCAGGGTTGCGCCCATGATCGCCAGGTCGACAGCGGTGACCAGCGTCGAGCACTGCAGCGTGTAGACGTCGCAGGCCTCCATCGGGTCGCAGTACATGTATCCACCGCACAGCAGCAGCCAGGCGATCGCGCGGTTGTGAAAGTTGGTGGCGAGCTCGGACGCGGCGATCTGTTCGCTGATCGTGATCGGACGCCCGGCGAAATCGCTTTGAATCTGCACGATCTGGCGCTTGCGGTCTTCAGCATCGGTGGCCGACACCAGGCTGGTTGCCGTCATCGCCCCCGCGTTGACCATCGGAGAATTCGGCTTGTCGTTATGCATTTCCAGCGCCATCACCGAATTGAACGCCTCACCTGTGGGATCGGCGCCCACCTTCCGGTGGAACTCCCGCGGACCCACTTGCTCCATCGCGAGCGCGGCCGTCAAGACCTTCGAGATCGACTCCAGCGCGAACTCATAGTCGACGTCGCCAGCCGAAAACGTCTGACCGTCAACGGTCACCACGCACACCCCGAACAGCTGCGGGTCCACCTCCGCCAAAGCCGGTATGTAGCTGGCGTTCTTGCCGCGGCGGTTGCTCTTGTGCTTGGCGTGTGCGGCGGTGACGGCCTCGGCGATGGTAGTCAATTCTGCGCCCCAGTCACGACACGATGGATGAAACCAAGCTTCGCGACGACGTGTGGGTAGATCGTGAACGGATACAGGTCGTCGCGACCCATCGAGTTGTTGACCCGGTTGAGCACACCGGACAGCACTAGCCAGTCAGCCATGATGTCCTCGATGGTGCCGTCGGCGTAGGACTCCCGAGCATCGATATCGTGCGACAAGTCCCACTTCACCCGGTCAGCTTCGACGACGAGGCCCGAATCCGCAATCGTGGCAAGGGTTCCGGTGATATGCAGATAGTGGGCCCAGGTTTCGGCGAAGTCTTCCCACGGGTGTGCGGTGGCGTACTCCGAGATGAAGTCGTGCTGCCAGTTCGCCGGTGCCTCGCCGTTGTAGTGGCGCTGCAGCGCGGCCTGGTAGTCCTGCCGATCGTCGCCGAACATCGCCCGGGCGTCGTCGATCAGCGGGGTGTTCTGCACCAGTAGCATTTCGTAGTAATGGCCGACCTCGTGGCGAAAGTGGCCCAGCATCGTGCGATAGGGCTCACGCAGCTTGATGCGGAGGCGCTCGCGGTAGAGCTCCAGCGACTCGGACAGGTCGATGGTGATCACGCCGTTGGAGTGCCCTGTCATCACCGGATGACCCAGCGTCGTGCTCGACAGCAGATCGAACGCCAGGCCGTGGTCGTCCGCGTAGTACGGTTGGATGGGCAGGCCTAGGTCCATCAGCTCGAAGATCAACCGCCGCAACGCCTTTAGGGTCGAATCGAGTTCGGACATCGCCTCGTTGTCATCGGGCGCCGGGCCCTCGCGCACGAAACTGTCGGCGTAGCAACGGCCGGATTCGGCGTCGTCCGCGGTCAACCAGTTGCAGCCCCGCTCCCAGTGCGCGCAACGAAACCAGCCATGGCCGTTCACTGTCACTGTTTGCGACGGCGTGCACACCATCTGCCGCGACGGGTAGTGGTAGCCGACCGTCACGCCGCACGCCGGGCACTGTTGGGCTTCGAATGGCACCGCCTGCCCGCAGTTGGGGCATCTGAAGGCACGCACGGTCAGAGCCCGCCGGTGCTGTCCGGCCTGATGTGTGTCCACGGTTGCTGCGGACGGTCCTTCAAATAGCCACGCTGCCAATCCCATTGCGGATGCTGCCGCAGGAATTCGTCGGCGTCGAACTCGGTGCCGTCGGCACGCCCACTCCGGGCCCACAGACTGAGCGCCCGGATGTCGGCCGAGCTGACGACCTTGCCATCCACCGACCCGAATGGTGTGAACGGCGTCAGCCCGCTGAAGTGGCAGGGGTCGACGTCGGAATGCGCGCAAATGGTCCGGGCCGAGGGATGGATGTAGCCGAGGTAGGTGTCGAACGTGTCGCCCAGCATGCGCTTGCCGACCTCGGCATCGACGCTCCCGTTGTACTGGCCGAGCAATTGCCGCCAACGAACCTCCCGCGCCCCATTGGGCGTGCGCACGTCGCTGAACCCGGTCCCGAAGCACTCCAGGTTACGGATCCGCGGATCCTGCGGTTGGTTGTCGCCCCAGAAGTAGCCATCGGTGGTGCGGCTGAGGCTCTGGTACAGCAGGCCCTCTTCGTAGCGAGCGATCTCACCCGTCTTGACGTCACCGATCAACCAGGAGTTGGCGTATCCGCCGTTGTTGTCGGTGTTGAGCGTCTCGACCCAATGGTCGATGTCGCGGGCGTACTGCGAGGCCTTGCGGGCGCGGACGAACTCCGGAACCCGGGTCTCGTCGTAGCCCTTGAACCCGTCGTAGCCACCGATCGTGGTCTCAGCGATCGCCAGTCCGGCACTCGTCACCCAGAAATCGCTCATGCTGGCGATCCAGCCCGGCGCGGTCTGCATGGCCATCCGGTTGCCGTCATCGGGGGTTATGTCCAGGATGACGTTCTCGAACTGGCCCTGCCAGAAGTCGGCGAAGCTGGTGTGGCCCAGAACGATTGATCCGTCAGCGGTGGCACTTCCGGTTGCGATGAAGGCGCTGCAGTGGTTGCCTTCGCCGCCGGTCGGCGCCAACGCCGTGTAGCGGCCCGAGTTCTTGGGCCACCAGTAGCCGGTGAGCTCCATCCAATCGTTGACGCCGAGCACATCGTTGAACGTCGCCGGCACGCCGGCGGCCGTCAGACCCGCGGCAACGCCTTGCATCTCCTCGCGTAGTTCGTCGGGGATCTTGTCGGCGTGCAGTGCGGCGGCCCGCTCGACGAAGAAGTCATAGCTCATCCCGATGTCTTGGTAGGTCATCTCCCGGTACACCCGGATCGACTCCGCGTACTCGTCGGCGACCAGAAACCCGTACTGGAATCCGCGCGCGGCCGGTGATCCTTTGATCGTGATGTGCAACCAGCCGTTGATGTCGCTGCGCGAGGCCTCGGCGAGCCACCCGCGCTGCTCGTCGTTGAGGTCGGAGGGTGTGGTTCTCGTTAGCGGCTCCGCCGGCCCGGGCGGTGCTTGTACGTTATGACCTTTCGGGGTGGAAGCGATCGCCGTCACAAGCTCTCCTTGGTCAGAACCCCCGGGCGATGATGAGCTTAGTGCGTCATCTGTCGGGTGGCCGAGGGCGCCGGCAATGTTCCCGAGGGCCCGAGGAACCAGTTCCGGCGCCCTGTCCGGCCGGCTAGTTGTTTCGATTGTTTCAATTGGTCGGCGTGGCTGGTAGCATGGAAGCATGTCTACCGCCCTCGCTCCCCTGGCCCGTCAGGTCGCCGAACGTGCCCTGAACGACTCCAGTTTCGCGGAGGTGCTCGACGCGCTGCTGGAGGCGCCGACCGGTCCGCAAGGCACGTTGGAGCGCATCGCGGCGAGCAGCCTGAACGACGAGCGCCGCGGCGCGCTGGTCCGCGAATTCGTCGAGGGCTCGCTGCCGACACCGGAGGTGCAGGAGCGGCTGGATCTGCATTCGCCGCAGGCGGTGCACCGGCTGCGCAGCCGAGGCAAGCTGCTGGGCTCGGCTGTCGGCAACCAAACCTGGTTTCCTGCTTGGCAATTCGATGCCGATCGGGTGCGGACCGATCTGCCGCGGATTATGGAGCTGCTGACCCAGTTCACGTCTGACCCGCTGGCCGCCGACCGGATCATGCGCCTGACCCATGACGAGCTCGGTGGCTCGTCGATCGCCGAGGCGCTGCGCCGCCCAAAGACCGCCGACACCGCGTGGCAGATGCTCGCCGCCGTCGGTGCCTGACCTTCCATCCGGCTACCGGGCGCCGCTGCCCGACGCCCGGCCCGTCGGTCTGCGGCGTCGCCGCGTGGAGGCCGGCGCCGAACTGTGGCGAGTCGAGGCAGCTCGCCCTGAACAGTGGACCTGGGCGGGCTTCCCACAGCCGCGGTACCGCTTCGACTCGGCGTCCGGCTCATTTCGAACCCGTTATGCCGCAGGAACTCTCGTCGGCGCCTTCCGCGAGCGTTACCGCCTGACGGGATCGATGATTCCATCCGATCACGCCGCGCACTACCTGATACGACTGGTTGCCACCCGCCACCTGCGTGTGCTCGACCTGCGCACCGAAAAAAACCTCGACATCCTCGGTGTCGACGACCAGATCAACACCGGCCAACACCCCGACGTGTGGGACACCTGCCACCGGCTTGTCGATGCGGTCAAGCGATGGTGGCCCGAGCCCGACGCGCTGGATGCGCTGGTGTACCGGCCGCGCACCACACCGGAGACCTCGGTGAACTACGCCTTCTTTGCCCTCGATGCGTTTTCGACCGAGTCGTGGCCGCTGGCCGACCGCGCGGACGTTCTCACCAACCTGGTCCTGCACCACGGCTTTACCGTCGGATGGAAGCTAGGCTGAGGCCATGACCGAACAGTCAAACCCGATCACCGTGTCGCACCCACCCGATGCGTTACTGCGTATCGTCAATCCGTTCATGAAAATGCTCCTCCGCACCCCATTCGCGGGCCCAGCACGCAACCAGCTCATGGTGGTCAACTTCACCGGGCGAAAGAGCGGCCACCACTACTCAATTCCGTTGAGCGCCCATGTTATCGACGGCACCCTTTACGCCATGACAGGGGCTGTTTGGAAGAGCAACTTCCGCGACGGTGCCGCGGCACAGGTCTTGCACGATGGTAAGACGACGACGATGCGCGGCGAGCTCATTACGGACAAGGCGCACGTCGCCGATCTCTTTGCACGCTGCGTCGAGTCCTACGGTGTCAAGCGCGCGGAGCGCGCGATGGGGTTGGGGTTCCGCGATCATCAAATGCCGACCCACGATCAGTTCGCCGAGGCCGTCGACGACCTGCACCTGAGGGCGATCCGCTTTACCCCGGCCGGCTAGGGCGCAATCAATCGGCGGCGCGGAACCATTTGGCTTTTTGCCCGCCTCTGAGCGACAACGCCCCAGCCAGCTGGAGAAATCGCTCAGAGGCGGGCAAATCGTGCACCCCGTCTCGCCGGTGACTCATGTGGCAGATGTGACCGCGCCCGCGCCCCGGGCGGCGTGGGTGCGGGTGATCACGGGTTCCGGGTAGCCGGCCACCAGCACCGCCTCGCGCACTGCCGCGCTAACCGCCTCCACCCGGCGGGCCGGCGCCAACGCGATCACACAGCCGCCGAACCCGCCGCCGGTCATCCGGGCGCCCAGGGCGCCCGCCCCCACCACCGTGTCGGCGATCAGATCGATGTTCGCGGTGGTGATGCCGAAGTCGTTGCGCATCGACACATGTGAAGCGTTCAAGATACGCCCGGCCTCGGTGTAGTCCGAACCACGCACCGCCGCAACGAAATCAAACACCCGCTGATTTTCGGTCAGCACATGACGGGCACGACGGGCATCAATCGGATCGGTGACGCCGTCGAGCACCGACAGGTCACGATCCTGGATCTCCCGCAGCGACACCACACCGACATCAGCGGCCGCCCGCTCGCACGACAGCCGACGCGCGGCGTATTCGCCGCCGACGTGGCCGTGTCGCTCCCGCGAGTCGATCAGCAGCAGCGCGACCCCCGCCGCGGACGGATCGAACGCCACCGGCTCGACGCTCAGCTTCCGGAAGTCGATCAGCAGCGCCGTCGACTCCTCACCGAATAGTGACGACAACTGGTCGAGCAAACCTGTCGGCGCACCGACATATTCGTTCTCGGCGCGCTGCGCGAGCCGCGCCTGCGCGAGCCGGTCGATATGCCAACCGGCAGCCGTCACAAAAGCGCCCAGCGCCGCGCATTCCAGCGCTGCCGAGGAGGACAGCCCCGATCCCATCTCGACGTCGCTGCTGATCGACATCGTCCCGCCGGGGACGGCGTGCCCGGAGCCGCGCAGCGCCCACACGACGCCGGCGACGTAGCCGGCCCAGTCAGTTACCTCACCGGGCTTGGTGCGCAACGGAATCCGCACCGAACCCTCGACGCGGTCGCTGCTCACGGTGATCGCGTCGGCATCTGACGGCTCGAACGTCACCACCGTGCGTTGCGGCAGCGCGATCGGCAACGCCCAGCCGAGGTTGTAGTCGGTGTGCTCGCCGATCAGGTTGATCCGACCGGGCGCGGCGTAGCGGAACGTCATCCAAGTCCTCGCAACCGCTCGGCCACGGCCTCTGGCGTCACGTCGCTGATGAACGCGTCCAACGCCGACTCGGAAGCCGCCAGATACTTCAAAGCGACCGCGCTGCGCCGAATCGACATCAGCTCGACGTGAAAGTAGCCATCCCGCTGAGCGTCGGTATCGGCGAATTGGTGTAGCGCCGAGATATACGGCAGCGGGCCAGAATACATCCGGTCGAAGCGTCGCAACACGTCGAGGTAGATCCGCGCGAAGTCGTCCAGCTCGGCGGCGGCTAGCTCAAGCAGGTTGTGCACGAACCGGTTCGGGTAGATGTGCACTTCCACCGGCCAGCGCGCGGCGAACGGCACGAACGCGGTGAACAGATCGGTGCGCGCCACGATCCGGCTGCCGTCGTGCACCTCGCGCGCCAGCAAATCGGCAAAAAGGTTGCCGCCGTGGGACACCCGATAGTCCGACGCCTGCCGCAACATTGCCGCGGTGCGCGGTGTCAGATAGGGATAGCCGTAGATCTGGCCGTGCGGATGACTCAGCGTCACACCGATCTCGTCGCCGCGGTTCTCGAAGCAGAACACCTGCTCGACGCCGGGGATCGCCATCAGGTCGGCGGTCCGGTGCCGCCACGCGTCGACGACAAGCCGGGCATGCGCCGGCTCCAAGTCTGCGAACGACCCAGTGTGGTTGCTGGAGAAGCAAATCACCTCGCAGCGACCGTTGCCGGGCGCCGAAGCGAACTCATCACCTAAAGGCAGCGACGGCATCGACCCCGCCCCGGACAGGCTCGGGAACCGGTTTTCGAAGACGACGACGTCGTAGTCGGTCGCGGGCACCTCGCTGGTCAGCCCGGTCGGGCCCGGACACAGCGGGCACTGGTCGGTCGGCGGCTTGTAGGTGCGGTCCTGGCGCAGCGCCGCGATGATCACCCACTGCCCCGTCGTCCGGTCGAACCGCAACTCCGTCTGGTTGGGGTTTCGTGCCGGCAGCGGCCGACGGTCGTCGACCGGTGTCGGGGTGTGGCCGGGCAGCGAAAAGAACAGCAACTCCCGCCCGTCGGCCAGCGTCGTCCGCGTCGACGCCGTCACGAACACCCCGGCGTGACCCGCAACAGCGTGACGGCGTGTGGGGCGACGATGCCACCGCCGATCGGGCCGGTGGTGGTGGCGTCGGTGTGCGCCCACAGATCGCGCACCCGATAGCACGACGATCGAGTGAGGCCCACCGCGGCGGTGGTCGTGGCGATGGGAGCAGAGGTGTCGCTCGAATTGAACAGTCCCACCGCGACCGCTCCGTCGGAAAGCGGTTTGACCAGCACCCGCGAATCGGTACGCACGGGCCGCGCGGGCACCACCTTCGGGTCCTGGTCGACGGCGATCACGTCGCGGTTGGTCAGGATGTCCCGAGTTTGGCTGCTCATGGTCCGTACGTCGTTGCCGGCGAGCAGCGGCGCGGACAACAAAGCCCACAACGACAGCTGCGAACGTTGTTCGGTGTCAGTCAGATTCGGCTCGGCGGCCACGACGCGCTGCACGCCGTCTTCGGGCATCTCAGCCACCGGACGCAGCACCGCGATGACGTCGGGCGGCAGGCCACCGATCGCGAGACGCTCACGCAGCTTCGCGAGCATCGTCTCGACAAAACTCTTCCACTGCACGCCGATGACCATCATGTCCGGGTCGGCCCAGTAACCGGGCCTACTGCCGGTGACGACTTTTTGTGCCGCGGCGAATGCAGCTGGTATGCCGGCGAATAGGCCCCTCACAAACGGGAACGACGGACCGGACGTCGGCAAGGTGTCGTGCCACATTGGGAAAAGATCGGGGCCGACGCGGGCCATGTCGGCAATGTCCGACCAGTCATACCCCCGTCCGGCCGTGTTGTCGCTCGAGCTGTTGGGGACGATGCTGTAGACAATCGGCCGACCGGTGGCCCGCAACGCGTCACGCATCGTCGAGAACATCCGCACCTGTAACTGATGATCTGCCGCGCTGTGGCACCAGTCGTATTTCAGGAAGTCCACTCCCCAGCCGGCAAACGCCTTGGCGTCGTCGGTTTCATGCCCGGCACTGGCGATTGCCGGTGCGTCGCCGCAGCCTTCGCCGTACGCGCTGGCGTACAACCCGAACCGCATGCCGAGGTCGTGCGCGTAGCGGACCACCGCGGCCATGCCGTCCGGGAAACGAGCGGGATCGGCCAGTAATTCTCCGTGCGGACCGCGCTGCGGGAGGGCCCAGCCGGCGTCCAGGTTGACATACCGGTAGCCGGCGTCGCGCATCCCCGACGACACCAGCGCGTCGATCGTCGCCTTGACGCTCTGCTCGGTCAGTTCAATGCCGGAGTTCCACGAGTTCCAGCCCATCGGCGGGGTCTGCGCCAGCCCGGCCTGACGCGGCGAGCCGCAGCCGCTCAGCGTGGCAGCGACGAGAACCATCACCGCGACGATCAACCGCACCCGATGCATGTCCATCGGGCCCCATTTTGGCCGATTCGCCACAGTCACGTCACGATAGACATGAGTTCAACCGACAGAAGGGAGGCGGTCGCGGGTGTCCGGCATGACCGCCACCTCGGTCACCACGCTGTATCTGCGCGCCGTGAACTGGGCAATCGGCTCCGACCCGGGATTGCTGCGGCTGCGGATGGCCGCCCGCACGACGGTCTCGCTGGGGGTCGCCCTGCTGATCCTTTTCCTGCTGACCAAGGCCACGCATCAACCGCTGACCGTCGCATTGCTCGGCGTGCTGATCACCATGGTCGCTGGCCGAGCCGTCAACGAGCCGGACCCGCGCCAGCAGAAGATCACGATGGCGCTGCTGCCGCTGCCCGCGGCGGTGGCCATCACCACCGCTGCGCTGCTCGCGCCGCACCAGCTGATCGCCGACGTGATGTTCGTGGTCGTCGTGTTCGCCGCGGTGTACGCGCGACGGTTCGGCCCGCGCGGGCGGGCGCTGGGGATGGTCGGGTTCATGGCCTACTTCTTCACGCTCTATCTGCGGGCGAAGCTCGGCGAGCTGCCATGGCTGATCCTGGCTGTGCTGATCGGCACGGTGTGTAGCTTCGTGATGACCACCTTCGTGGCGCCTGACAAACCCGAAGGCGTGCTGCGCGCCACCGTGCGGTCGCTGCGGGCGCGGATGGCGATCGTCATCGACACCACCGCGGAAGCAGTCGAGGCCGGACGGATCGACGAACGGCAGCGGCGCCGGCTGCGGGCCCGGGCCGCCCGGCTCAACGAGACCGCGTTGATGGTGCAGAGCCAGATCGAAGAGAAGGTCAACCCGGCCGCGCTGTGGCCGGGAGTCAGCGGCGAGGACCTGGCGCTGTGGCTGTTCGACGCCGAACTCACCGTCGAGCGGGTCGCGACGGCCGGCGCGCGCGCCGCGATCGCCGGCGCCGAGATTCCCGCGTCGACCCGCGCCGATCTGGCCGGCGCGCTTTCCCAACTCTCCCGGGCGATCCGCCTTCCGCAGCCGGAGGGGCTGGAACGGGCCGCGCGGCTGGCCCAGGAGGTGATCGATCACCCGTCCACCCCGGCCGCCAATCCTGCGGTACGACGGCTCGCCTTCGCGATAATCGGCACGGCCTCAGCGACTTCCGAAGTCCGCGCACTGGTCGAGCGGGCTGTGACCGAGACATCCGCGGTGACCGCGGCGAACGGCGGCGGGTCCGACGACCAGGAACGCCCCACCGGTCTGCTGCCCACGACCAAGCAAGCGATTCAGGTCGCCGTCGCGGCGTCGCTGGCAATCGTCGTCGGCGAAGTGGTTTCCCCGTCGCGTTGGTATTGGGCGGTGATCGCCGCGTTCGTGATCTTCGCCGGCACCAACACCTGGAATGAAACGTTCACCAAAGGCTGGGCCCGGTTGATCGGCACCGCGCTGGGCGTGCCCGCCGGGATGCTCGTCGCCGCGGTGGTCTCCGGTAACCGCACTGCGTCGCTGGTGCTGATCTTCGTGTGCGTGTTCTGCTCGTTGTATTTCCTCAAGGTCGCCTACAGCATGATGACGTTTTGGATCACCACCATGCTGGCGTTGCTCTACGGTCTGCTCGGCGAATTCAGTTACAAGCTATTGCTTTTGCGGATCGAAGAGACGGCGGTCGGCGCGGTTATCGGCATGACAGTCGCGATCCTGGTGTTGCCGACCAACGCGCGGACCGCGATGCGCAACGACGCCCGCGTCTTTTTGACGACGCTGGCCGACGTGATCGAGACGTCGGTGGCGACGCTGTTCGGCCGCGAGGTGACGGCGAGCCCGACCGACAAAGCGCGCCAACTCGATCGAGACCTACAGCAGTTCCGGACCTCCGCCAAGCCGCTGGCTGCCGGGGTCGGCGGAATCTCCGGGCGGCATAGCATTCGACACGGCCAGCGGATGCTCGCCGCCTGCGACCGCTACGGCCGGACCCTGGCCCGCAACAGCGTGCAATTCGACATGCCGTCCGAACGGCTGACGGATGCCATCACGTCGGCGGCGACGCATATTCGGCACAGCATCGATGTGTTGACCGCTGCCCTCGACGGCGGTCGAACCGGGACCGTCGAGCCTGCGACCGACTTCCTTGACGCCGCAGAGACTCTCGGCAGGCAGCACCACGCCGACCAATCTGCTCGGCAACGACTCCTTGCCATCGTGCACGCCTTACGTCAGATCGACCGCGCCGTTGTCAGCGCAGCCATCGACCTCGGCGCCGACGATGTGGTGGCCTCCGCGTTGAAGGCGGTCAGAACCGCTCGTGTCGGCTGAGGAAGTCCAACACCGCATCCGCGAAGACGTCGTTGCGATCGCCGGCGACCATGTGTCCCGCACCCCGGACATCGACGAACTCGACTTGAGGGAAGCGCGCCAGGAACTCGTCGGCGCGCTCTTGGCTGACCAGGTCGCTCATTTGGCCTCGCACGAGCAGCATGGGCGCGCCGCCCGCGAGGATCGCGTCAACCGCTGCGTTCATTCGATCGACGTCGGCCAATTCAATGGGCGGTAGCGACGCGGTGTTGCTGATGAACTTCGGATCCCAGTGCCAGTACCAGCGATCGCCGCGGCGACGAAGGTTCGTGCGCAGGCCATCGAGATCGGTTGGCCGCGGCCGATGCGGGTTGTATTCGGCGATCGCGTCGGCGACCTCGTCGAGCGACTCGAACCCCGATTTCATGCGGTCGGCCATGAAGTTGTGTATCCGGTTCGCCCCGGACGGATCCATGTTGGGCACGATGTCCACGAGGACGACGGCGCGGGCAATCCCGGGTGAAATCTCCCCCGCGAGAAGCATTGTCGTGAAGCCACCCAGAGACGCACCCACCAAAACCGGTTGCGGCGGTACACGCTGCAGCACTTCCTGGATATCGAGGGCGAAGCTGGTGAGGCGATAATCGCCGCCTTCCGACCAGTCCGACTCGCCATGGCCGCGAAGGTCGACCGTGACCGCCTGCCAACCCCGCTCGGCCACCGCCGCGGCAGCCTTGCCCCACGAGCGGCGCGTCTGCCCGCCGCCGTGCAGGAACACCACGGCCGGCGCTTCCGGGTCGCCCATCCGATCGGCAACGATGCGCGTGCCGCCGACGCCGCTGGTGGTGAACGTTTCAGGCGCGATGGTCACCGTTGGCCTCTTCCCCGTAGCTCTTCGGACAACTCCCGGATTTCGCCGCGAAGCTCCTCGATATGGGCGGCGGTTGCCGTTTGAACCACGGTCTCTTCTTCGGATACGCGCTCGATGATCCACGACGCGAGAGCTGCAGTGACGACGCCGACCAGGCTGATCCCGCCGATCATGAGCAGCACGGCGATAATTCGGCCGGTGTTGGTAACCGGGTAGACGTCACCATAGCCGACGGTAGTGACCGTTGTGATTGACCACCACAGCGCCTTTCCGAAGGAGTTGATGGTGGCGCCGGGCAGAAATCGCTCTTTATCGAACACGGCCAGCGAAGATGTGTAGATCAAAAGGAGCACGCCCGACACCGTGTAGACGACGATGCGGCCCCGAAATGCATTACCAATTGCACTCTGTAACACCTCAATGAGAACAAGCAAGCGCAGCAAGCGCAGTGGCCGCACCAGTGGCAGCGCCACGATCGCAGAGTCCAGCAGGTGCCGCACAAACCAATGCCACCGGTTGGAGGCGAGGTAAAGCCGCACCACGTAATCCACGATGAATAAGCCCCACACGATCCAGCTGATGACCCACAGGAAATAGGCTTCACGCCCGTGGGGCCGGGCGAGCACCTGCACGGAGAACAGGCCCAGAAATAGGAGGGCGGCCGCGGCGAGCGGCCACTCGGCATACCGCTCCCATCGCTGCAGGTTGGACTGGGTGTTCATCACGCCATACTCGCTGTTGCGCTGTGCGTTCGTTGTGAGATCTAGGAAATCAGCCAGTGATCTTGTCGAGTGGGTTGGAACGTTCCAGCATGCCGAAGGTCTCTTCGCCGTCCCAGTGATACCGGACGCCGGCCTGCTGCAACGCCGGAAAACTGGGCCGTCGGCGCCGTGCAATGGCTGATCGCGAAAGTCATTGCGGCGGTTGAGAGCAACGAACCACCAACTATCAATGCCTGAAGGCAGCTGGGCCGACCGGGGCCGAGAAACCGCTGATGGCGTAACCTGGAGGCCGAGCAGTTTCGTTGTCAGCGGCCGTCCACCGGCAATGTGATTCCTCCGGCGCCCCGCACTCGCGAGGGGTCGATGCCGAATTGAAGGATCCGTCTGTGGAATTTGTCGCCCTCACCATGGCCGCGCTGCGGCGGCCGCGCCGTCTCCGATGACGTATCCGCTCGGGGGTCTACGCCGAGCCACCCCGGTACGGTTGTCAGTGGGTCGCGAGCTCGGCCGTGATATCGACGGCGCGTGGTGGCCACGCGTAGATCGCATGACCGTCGAATTGCCCGGCCTTATTGCGACCCTGACCCCCCTGCTCGGCGACATCACCGCCATCAGCGTCAACTGGCCACATTTGCAACGACCACCCGACTTCAACTGGCCAGGGTGGGAACACAAGCACCAGCACATCATGACTGTCAACGGCACCGATGCTTGTGCCAACCTGCTGATCGTCCCGTACGCGACCTACAGCGGGCTCGCGTTGATGGTGCTGCGCTGCGCGGCAGATCTGCCCATCGACCCCGCCGACCGCGACAAACCCGCATTTTTGACCGCTGGTTCGATCCTGCGAGCCGCCCAACGACAACGCGTCGCGTGAATTGCTGGAGAGCCGGCAGCCGGGGAGGTAGCCTAATTCCCGGTTGACACTCCAGCCTTCCGGAAACGTCACGGCGGCGATTCAAATTTCCCCGCCGAAGGGCCTCTAACTCCGACGTAAGCCGACAGTTCGGGTTGTGCTTTCGGGCGCCGATTGTCCGCTCTTCCGCGGTCGTGCCTCAAACGGCTCCGTCGATTGCGATGCAACACTGATTCGACTGACACACGCCGTGCCGTCGCGCCGGAGCCAGGGGGATTTGCTGTGAGCCGATTCACCGAGACCATGTACGACAACGCCCAAACCAGTCTCAAAGGCATGATCACCGGGGAGCCGAACACCCCGGTCCGGCACACCTGGCGGCAGGTACATGAGCGGGCCCGCCAGGTTGCGGGCGGTCTGGCCGCCGCCGGTGTGGGCCACGGCGATGCTGTTGCAGTGCTGGCCGGGGAGCCCGTCGAGATCGCCCCGACCGCGCAGGGCATTTGGATGCGCGGCAGCAGCCTGACGATGCTGCACCAGCCCACGCCGCGCACCGATTTACAACGCTGGGCCGAGGAAACCACGGCCGTCATCAACATGATCGACGCCAAGGCGGTGGTGGTGTCCGATCCGTTCATGGCAGCGGCACCGCTGATGATTCAGCTGGGAATGCCGGTGCTGACGATCGAGCAGTTGCTCGACAGTCCTGCGATCGACCCGGTCGAGACCGATGACGACGACGTGGCGCTACTGCAATTGACGTCCGGCTCAACGGGATTCCCCAAGGCGGTCCGAATCAGTCATCGCAACGTCGTCTCGAATGCCGAGGCGATGTTCGTCGGCGCAAACGTGGACCGGGAATCCGACGTGATCGTGAGCTGGCTACCGTGCTTCCACGACATGGGCATGACCGGCTACTTAACCGTCCCAATGTATTTCGGTGTCGAGTTGGTCAAGGTCACGCCGATGGACTTCCTCCGCGACACCCTGCTGTGGGCAAAGCTCATCGACAAGTACCAAGGCACCATGACGGCGGCACCCAACTTCGCGTACACGATGTTCGCCAAACGGCTGCGCAGGCAGGCTGAGCCCGGCCAGTTCGACCTGTCCTCGCTCCGGTGGGCACTTTCGGGCGCCGAGCAAGTCGAGCCGGCCGATGTCGAGGACCTGTGCGAGGCCGGCGCGCCGTTCGGGTTGCGCCCGGAAGCGATCGTGCCCGCCTACGGCATGGCCGAGACGACGGTGGCGGTGTCGTTTACCGACTGCGGCCGCGGCTTGATGGTCGACGAGGTCGACGCCGACCTGCTTTCCCTGTTGCACCGAGCCATCCCGGCATCCAGGGGCAAAACCCGGCGACTGGCCTCGGTCGGTCGTCCGCTGAAGGGGCTGGAGGCCCGGATCGTCGGCCAGGACGGCGACGTGCTGCCCACTCGCGGTGTCGGCGTCATCGAGGTGCGCGGCGAACCTGTCACGCTGGGATACATGACGACTGCCGGTTTCATCGCCGCGCAGGATCAGGACGGTTGGTACGACACCGGCGATTTGGGGTATATCACCGAAACCGGCAACGTGGTGGTGTGCGGCCGGGTGAAAGACGTGATCATCATGGCCGGGCGCAATATCTATCCGACGGACATCGAACGTGCCGCCTCGCGCGTGCACGGGGTCCGGCCTGGCTGCGCCGTCGCGGTGCGCCTGCACGCCGGTCACCCGCGCGAAATGTTCGCGGTCGCTGTCGAATCCAATGTCTGGGAGAATCCGGCCGAGGTGCGCCGGGTCGAGCGTCAGGTGGCTCATGAGGTCGTCGCCGAGGTCGACGTCCGGCCCCGCAACGTGGTGGTGCTCGAGCCGGGAATGATCCCAAAGACACCGTCGGGAAAACTGCGGCGCGCCCACGCGTTGGCGCTTGTCACCTAGATCCGCGGTACATTGGGTTGGCACCATGACCGATTACGATGCCCAGCCCGGTCGCGAACCGCCAGAACAGCCGGAATTGTCCACCACCCAACGGGAAGCGGACGACGTCGACTTGCAGGCCGGGCTGCGCGGGCTGGCCGGGATGGTGGCCGGCGCCCGCGGGGTGTTCGAGCTGCTGGGCGAAGTCGCCGAGTTCGCTGCCCATGCCATTCCCGGGGTCGACGGTGCCGGCGTCGGGTTGATCGACACGGATCAAGGCAGACCGACACTTCAGAAGGCTGCCGCCACAGCGGAATTCGTCCACGAGATCGACGCCATCCAGTACGACAAGCTCCATGAGGGGCCATGCATCACGTCTATGCAGTCGCGGCGGACCATCGTCAGTGGATCGCTGGGGAGCGACAGCCGCTGGCCGCGCTTCGGTGGCCGGGTGGCGAGGCTGGGCGTCCATTCGGCGCTGTCGCTGCCGCTGATGGTCGGCGAACACGTGATCGGCGCGATCAACTCGTATGCGACCAGCCAGGACGCTTTCGGGGAGCACGCCGTGCGGTTGGGTTCGCAATTCGCCGGGCCGGCGGCGGTGTCGATCTACAACGCCCAACTGCTGGCGGGGGCTCACGAACGCGCAGAACAACTGCAGCAGGCGTTGGAAAGCCGCGCAGTGATCGATCAGGCGATCGGCATCATCCGAAGCCGGTCGGGTGCCAGCGCGGAGTGGGCCTTCACCCGGCTCGTCCGGATGAGTCAATCCGAGAACACCAAGCTGTATGTGATCGCGGAGCGACTAGTCGAAGAGTCGGTGCGGCGCGCCCAAGCGCGCAGAAGTCAATCGTGAGCCAGCTCGGTCATGCTTTCCAGTAGCGCCGGACGTGAACTTGGTTCCGTCATCAATTGCCGGGCAACGTCGGTCAGGTGATCGCCGTAGGTGCGGGCGTACCTGCGCAGCAGCGAAAACGCCTCGTCGACGGAAATATCGAAATGTTCGCGCAGGAAGCCCTTGGCCTGCTCGACGACGATGCGATGGGTCAGGGCAGAGCGCAGCGGCGGTATCACCGTCGCGGGCGTCGGCGGGTGTTCCTGCAGAATCGCCACGCACGCGACATGCGCCAGTGACTGCCCGACCAGCAGATCGGACTGACTGAGTTCGCCGGGCCGGCTACCGAACAGGCCCAGGGAGCCCAAAACAATGCCGGCGGCCCGCATGGGCACCGCATGCACGGAGACGACGCCCGCCTCCAAAGCGGCCGGAACGAACCGCGGCCACCGCGAGGTTGCGGCGCGCAGATCTGCCACCGAGACCTGTTCGCCAGTCGCGTAGCACTCCACGCATGGCCCTTCGTCGGCTTGTAATTGGAAGAGTTCCAATTCGCGCGTCTGCGTAGAGGTCGCGGCCAACAAGCGCAGTTGCCCCAGCGGGTCGGCGAGCAGAAATCCCGCCGCCGCGATATCCAACAGGTCGGCGCTGCGCTCGGTGAGCTCGGTGAGCAGGTCGACGACGTCGAAGTCGTCGAGCAGTTTGTCGACGAGCGATACGACCGCGTCCAGTACACGAGTTTCACGAGGGATATCGGTCACGTTGCCCTCCTTTTCGGACTGCATTAGTGGGCCTCCAGGTACAGCTGCCGGTCGAGAATGTCGCGGGCGACCTCGGTGGCGCTGCGGTTGGTTGCGTAGGCGTGGGCGCGCAGGCGGACCAGCGCCTCGGCCGGCTCGACCCCTAGTTGCGCGACGAGCATGCCGGTGGCCTGGCTGACCTCCGTGCGGCTCAGTGCGTTGAATTCGGCCCAGGCGTCGCTGTCCGGGTCGTTGACGGCGGCTTGTAGATCCGAGTGCATGAGGTCAAGAAGGGGCATGCCGGCCAACTCGGCGGCGACGACAGCGCCGGCCAGGTCGTCAACGTGCAGCTCGCCGGGTTTCGCGCGGAAAAGGTCCAGGGCGCCGACGAATTCGCCGGCCACCACGACCGGAATCGCGAATATGCCGTGGATCTTGTAGTCGAGCATGGCGGGGCCGTACGCAGGCCACCGACCATCGTTGCCGTTGGCGAGGTCGGCAATGAGGACCGGGGCGCGCAGCGCGACGGAGTCCAAGCACGGGCCCTCGCCGAAAGTGAACTGGAGTTCGTCATACGCACGCGCGCCAGCGCCGCTGGAGCCCAGCGTTCCGCTGGCGGCCCCGGCGAAGACCAGTGAAATCGCCGCCGCGTCGATGCCGAACAACATCACGCAGGCCTCGCACAGTGAGTCAGCGGCAGCTAGGCCGCGCTGGCCGTCGACGGCCGCGCAGAGCTTTTCGTGGATTGCCACATTTAGCCGAGCGGGAGTAGGGCATCGATGCCCTTGCCCGAATGTCGAGGTGGCGAGGTCATACCTCCACCATCCACTAGTTGCAGCCGATTTGCGAGCCTGGCCGCCACAAGGCTTATCCGATCGACACCAGTTGGTCGATCGAATCTATGGGAAGGTCGCCGTCCACGATCGCCGTGACCGCCAACTTGTTCAGGGTGATCGCGCCCCCGTGGTTGTCCAGGAAGGCGATGTCGGCGGCGTCGCGCCCGGTGGCAATGCGCACCAGCGCCTGCCGTGGCGCCAGCAACGTCCCGTCGACTACCCGCCATTGCCCGTCGACGAATGCCTCGGCGACTGCATGGAAGTCCATCGGATACAGACCCGGCGCGTATACCGAAACCGCGCGGGCGGGTACCTTGACCGCGCGCAGCAGCGCTACCACCAGGTGCACGTAGTCACGGCATACTCCGGCACCGGCCAGCAAGGTCTCAACCGCCCCGTCGATGGGGTCGCTCGAGCCCGGCACGTAGTTCAGCCGGGTACCCACCCAGAGGGAGACTCTCTCCAGAAAAGTCGTCGAGTCGACGTAGCTGCCGAATTCAGTTGCGGCAAAACCGTAGAACTTGTCAGCCTCCGCGTACCGGCTGGGACGCAGATACATCGACAGGTCGGCTTCGGTCACCGGCGCCGGATCGGTCCGGCCGACGATCGTCGCGGCATAGTCGGCGGTCAAGTAGCCCGCCGGGACCTCCAACTTGTGGATGCGGCTGCCGTGCATACCGCTGATCTCTGAGTACTCAACGGGATTGCCGTCCAGCACGAACGACAACCGCTCTGAAACTTCGGCATTCGGGTGCGGCGCTACAGCAATTTGGAATTCCAACGTCGACGATTCGGTAATCTCGACCTCGAGCTCTGCGCCCACCTCGCGCCTCATTGCGTCAGCCACCAAGACCCCGAGGCGGGCGGCACTCGAGGCCGTCCGGCAGCGACTCACCTTCTCCCGTCGCCCCGCCCTCAGAATCCCACGTCGACTGTGCCGCAAGCATTTCCCTGCGTTTGGCCCTCCTGCGTACTCCCGCGCCGAGGATGTCCCTGGGCGATATAGAAGTACCCGGGCGCCGGATCGTCGCCCTCGACCGGCGGTTGTGCGTGGGTTCGTACGCCGACCTCTGGTGGTCGAGCTGCCGAATCAGCTCGCGCTTCGCCTCGCCCAGCGCACGGGTGATGTCGGGGTTCTCGGCGACGGCTATGAGCGGCGTCAGGCCGGGTAGGCTCGTGCGCAATGTGACGCGCTGCTCATTGCCGCCGCGGCCCTGGAGAGAGACGTCCACGCTCACATCGCGCGAACCCCACCTACCGAGATGCGGCCCGAGCGTCGACAACGTCTCCACCACATGTGAGTGCTCCTTCGCCACGAAACCCGCGCCTATACGGATCACGTTTTCGTGAAAGATATTTCGTTGCTTATTATCAGAATTTCTCATTGTTGCCCTTCAGTTGACTGGCGGGCACCCGTGCGTCCGATTCCAAAGGCGAATCCGTGTGGCCTGAGCGGACGGCAATTTCCCGGACTGATCCTTCTAGTAAACGCGCCGGCAATAGCGATGTCAACTCGTTGGCGCGCAGCACGGTTCGCCCCGTTTAATGTCGTACCCAGCAACAACATTGGCGCATCGGAGTGTTGCCGAGCATCAAACTGTCGTGACTGAATCTGCGGTATCGACGTGTGCGAGTCGGGTTCCCCGGCGGCGTTGCGCGCACAGTGCACTTTCAGCACGCGCTGCGCGCACGACGTCGTCGGCAATCCGGAATGCTTCGGTGTCCCGCTCTGCATGCGCGATGTCAAGCGTGGCAGCTCGCCGCAACACCATTACGGCCAGAGCGCTGGAGGTCCGGCACGGGACCACGAGGAGATTCGCCGAACACTGACTGCCAGTGACCATCATCAGGCGTTGGTGGCTGATGACCCGGACGGGGCTCGCCATGCTCGCGCGCTTCACCGCATCCAGATCTGGGTGACCCTCCAACGATGACCAGTTGATGCTGATATCGAAGATCTCACCCAATCGCCCGGACAGGGCGCCAATCAGCTCCGGAAGCTCGCGCGCTACCGAGGCCGTGTGCGGCCACCACGCCCCATCGAGGCCCTCGCCGAGGTCGACGGCCAAGGTAAGCCGGACCGGGCTGGCCAGGCGCCGAGCACACACCGCGCGATTCATGGTGTTGAGCAGGCGGTAGTCAACGAAATCGGTGTCGCTGCGAGGCGATGAGTGCATGAGTCCCGGCGGTCCATAGACGATTCCTTCACTGCGAGGTTCTCCGGCACACGAGTGCGGGATCAACGAACGAATCTGATCACAATTGGTTATGTCCGGCGGACTGCACGCCCTGTGATCACCGTGGCTACCAAACGTTCAACATCAACGCTACACCGCGCCCGTTGCAAGGATACGTTTGCACAGCGCGTTGAGGGGCGTGGCTCCCAACATCGATGAGCAGGCTGGTTCAGCGGCAGCAGGTGGACGGGAAGAGGCTGTGCCTGATTGCTCGTGCTACCTTGAAGCAGGATGTTTTTCGTACATCCGTTCTGAATGAGAGAAGTTGAAAAGTATGACGCAGGGAACTGTGAAGTGGTTTAACAGCGACAAGGGCTTCGGTTTTATCGCTCCAGATGGCGGCGCTGAGGATGTGTTCGTTCACTACTCAGAGATCCAAGGCAGCGGTTTCAAATCGCTCGAGGAGAACCAACGGGTTCAATTCGAAGTCGGTCAAGGGGCCAAAGGCCCTCAGGCAGTGGGAGTTACACCGGTTTAACGACCTCTTTGTCACAGGTGGGCTGGCGGGCAGTGTCTCGCCAGCCCCCATTGCTTTAGGACGCATGAACCCGAGAGGTGTACGCGGGGCCTGAGCGCGACGGCTCGGCGATTGCGCCCCCCTTGGCGACCGCGAGTAGTGTCAAGGTATCGGCGGTATGTCGCACGCGACCGTCTGAGATTGTGTCGTCGCCGATTCGAATGATTTGGCCGATTCGCGGCCAAGACAGGGGCGTCGCATGACGCTACAACAAGGGCGAAGCGCGACCGGTTCGAAGCAGACAACACCCGAGAAGACACCGCGACTGCGCTTAAAGCCCAAGGCTCCCACTAGCGGGTATGTCGATGGGGCATGGTGGCCGCACAGTGATGACCTTTCGATTGAGCTGCCAGATCTGCTGGCGGTGCTGTCGGTACGGCTCGGCCCTATTGATCGCGTGATATACAACCTCAACGAATGGGCGAAGGCCCCGGCCAAAGTGTCGACGGGCGGCAGATTGGTACGACTCGGCGGGTATTACAGGCAGCCGGTCAACACCATCGAAGTAATCGGACTCAATCGCAGCAAGATCGTCTTGCTGGTGGTGCCTACTCGCACCGACCCAGGCCACGCCCACGACATCCTGATGGCTGCTGCGGCGCCGAAGAACGCTTCGACGATCGAGGGCTTGCTAAGCGACTAGCGCCGAAGACGGTCAATAGCCGCCGCCGTGGCGATGCTGGGTGGCGTGTGATGTCATCTCTGTGACGACCGAGCGGCCTTGCCCACGAGGGGATTTCCGCGCAGCCGCCATCAGGATGTCGAGCGACTCGGCTATCCCGGTCGCGATCTCGTCGACGTCGGGCACATTGTCGGGACACGCGCACACACTCAGATCGATCGCCTCACCACGGGTGGTCAGCGTGATGTTCAACCCGCAGCCTTCCACCAGCGGCGCCACCGTGTGCATACCGACGACCTTCGCGCCGGCACAGTACGCGGGCACCGGCTGTCCGGAAATGTACGAGACATTGGCGTGACAGATCGGTGCCAGTCGTTGCCGCAGACCCAATCGGCTGTAGATTCGCATAGCTGCGTGGACGGCAGTGGCTGGGATCAGCGACGCGATGCGCGCTAAATCGATTGTTGGAACCGACTTTTCGGCATCGCGCCGTTGTGCGGTGTTCATCCTCTCGGTGGCGGTATGCAGGTTGGTGAGCACCTCGACGGGGTCGTCGAGCTGCACCGGGATACGAATTTCTCCAGCGATCGGTCGATCGCCAAAAGTGGGGGCGGCGGCGCCCGACAGAGCCAGCGGCATCCGCATCACCAGCGGATCGTCGGGCACGGTGTCGTGGCGTTGTAGCCAGGCGCGCAGCGACAGCGTGCAAGCGGCCAGGAAGACATTGGTGATATCGCCGCCGAACGCGTTGCTGACCGTCTCCAGGTCGGCCAGCGGGATCGAGACGAACGCCACGGCCCGGCGCTTGGTCAACGGGGCGTTGAACGCGTTGCGCGGAAGCGGTCCGCTCATCGACGACACCGGCGGCGGCATCGGATCAGGTTCGCTGGTACTGCGCACCTGACCGGCGACGGCGCCCAGCGCCCCAGTCACGGTCTCGGCAATGAGCCGAAGGCCCTTGATCTGGTACTCGAGAAGCTCGGTTATCACATCGGTAACGAGTTCGCCCACTGCAGGCATGCCCAGGCTCTGCTTCACCGGCTGATCAACGGCCCGGTCGTCGTGCGCATCGGAACGTAATAGCCGCGACCACACCGACGCTGCGCCGATATCGCCGTCGCTCAGCGCAGGCGACATCCGCACCGCCAGCGCCCACCGGCCATCCGGCAGACCATCGATGCTCCAGGCTTCCCACAGGGCTTTGCGATGTCCACGCGAACCGGCACTCAGTTGCGCGATCACGTCGGCGAATTCGCGCTGGCCGCCCGGAGCCCGAATGGTTGCCCGGTGGATTTGAGAAGTCGGGTCATAATCGTCGATCTCGGCCCACAAAGGCCGGCCCACACCTAGGGGCCTGCCGATCAGCCTGCTGCGGAAAGGAGCCAGTTGCGGTAGTGAAGACCCCACCAGCTGCTCTAGCCGCTGGTGGCTGAGTTGATCGGATGGCTCGATGACGATCAACGACACCGTGTGCCCCGGTATCGTTGACGCCTGCGTAAGAAGCCGCATCGCGTCCGCCGTCGACGATCGGATACCCGCCAGCATGCTTTCGGAAAAGCCACCCAAACCTGTTGAACCAGAACCGCTCACGCGTCGCGACGCTCCCAAATGTTTCAATCGGCGACGACACGACCCAGAACGATCGCACTCGCGAGACCGCCGACCGTTTCGACCCTACGCTGGTCTGGTCGAGAACGCAGGGACGCCGACGTTGCCGTCGCCGCGTTATCCCAACAGCTGACGCTGCAGACTTTCGGTGAGCCAATCGCGGTACCGGTCCGGGCTCCAGCGACGCTGCCGGACGAGGACATGGTGCAGC
>Ga0210390_10001398_pt1 | contig 23261 bp, 32 predicted proteins | sample IncBWH11OmetaG_FD_161050 | JGI IMG/M metagenome (GOLD analysis project Ga0210390, IMG submission 161050) | Forest soil microbial communities from Barre Woods Harvard Forest LTER site, Petersham, Massachusetts, United States - Inc-BW-H-11-O ... | reverse complement strand
GGCGGCGTCGCGGTGATCCGCGTCGGCGGCTCGACCGAAGTGGAGGTGAAGGAGCGCAAGGACCGTGTCGACGACAGCCTGCACGCGACTCGTGCGGCGGTCGAGGAAGGCATCGTCCCGGGTGGTGGTGTGGCGCTGGCACGTGCGTCGCTGATCCTGGCGAAGCTGAAGGCGGACAACGACGACCAGCGCTTTGGCATCGAGATCGTGCGCAAGGCGATCCAGATGCCGCTGCGGCAGATCGCCGAGAATGCCGGCGAGGACGGCGCGGTGATCGCCGGCAAGGTGCTGGACAAGGACGAGTACAACTGGGGCTTTGACGCGCAGACCGGCGAGTTCAAGGACCTGGTGCGGTCCGGCATCATCGATCCGACCAAGGTGGTGCGGACGGCACTGCAGGACGCAGCCTCGGTCGCAGGCCTGCTGGTGACCACCGAGGCGATGGTTGCCGAGAAGCCGGAGAAGAAGGCACCGGCCATGCCCCCGGGTGGTGGCGGCATGGGCGACATGGACTTCTGATTGGACAAGGGGCGGACTTCGGTCCGCCCCTTTCTTCTCCGGTCATGGCTCGATGGCAGAAGTCTCATGCCGTCGCTCCGCGGGGCGTGCAAGGCGCCAGACATAGGCGATGATCGCCGCCACCGCCTGATAGTACTCGGCTGGGATATCGGCATCCAACTCCACGCGAAACAGCGCCCGTGCCAGCGGCGGATTGGCCACCACTGGCACGCGGTTCGCCTCGGCCACCTCGCGAATTCGGGCCGCGAGTGAATCAACGCCTTTTGCCACCACGCGCGGCGCGGCATGCTTTGCCCGATCGTAGGCAAGCGCGATGGCGTAGTGAGTTGGATTGGTGATCACCACCGTCGCCTTGGGTACCGCCGCCAGCATGCGCTTGCGTGCACGGAAGGTACGGATCTGCTTCACCCGCGCCTTCACCCGAGGATCGCCCTCGGTCTCCTTCTGCTCTTCCAGAATGTCGTGCCGACTCATGCGCAGCGACCGCGAGTGACGCAGGTACACCCAGAAGACGTCCAGCACGGCAAGCCCGGCCTGTGCGGCCAGCACGACGAGTACCACGTGCAGCACTGGAACCGCGGCGCGGGCGAGAAGCTGGTTTGGCTCGCCGAATGGTGCAACCAACAGCTCCGGCAAATCTGCCAGCAGCACCCGCCACAGCACGATCGCGAGCACGGCGATCTTGGCCAGTGACTTGCCTGCCTCGACCAGGCTCTCCGGCCCCAGCAACCGCTTCAATCCGGCCCTCGGGCTGACGCGCGAAAAATCCATCCGCAACGCTCTGCCGCTCAGGAGGAAGCGCGTCTGCACCAGCACCACGGCTGCGCCGGCGAGCATCGACGCCAGCACGAAAGGGGCGGCACCATTCCAACTGGCCAGGCCGGCGAGTCGGGCCAGCGAGGCATCGGGCTTCAGTTCGTGTGCCCGAGCGAGGAAAATGCTGAGCCGCAGCGCCAGATCGTGCACGGCGCCAGGTCCTGTCATGACCAGCGCCAATGTGACAGCAGCCAGCCCGGCGAAGTTGGTCAGTTCGCGCGAGACCGGGGCCTGCCCCTCTTCGCGTGCCTTCTGCTGCCGTCGTGCGGTTGCGGCTTCGGTCCGGTCTTCATGCTGTGAGTCGCCAGCCATGGCCGGTCAAAGACCCGGCAGACTGGCAAAGCCCGCGCGGACTGAGACCTGCCAGGCCGTCAGCAGGGAGGTTGCCAACATGGCGAGCAGTGCGATGCCCCCAAGGATCTGCGCGGGCATCACGACGAAATAGACCTGCAGCCGCGGGACAAGTCGGGCGAGCAGGCCGGTGGCTACGTGCCACACGATGGCGACAAGCAGAAAAGGGGAGGCGATCCGAAGGGCCAACGCGAAAGCTGCGGCGACAGCGCGCACGGCGGTCTCGGCGGTGTCGGCGGCAGGCAGCAAGGTTCCCGGCGGGATCAGCTTATAGCTGCCGGCCAATGCGGCAAGCGGCACGGCATAAAGCCCGGTGATCAGGATAATGAGCGGCGCGACCATCGCGAACAGTTGCTCGATCGGGGATGCGAGGCCGCCAAGGTCGGCATCCGGCTGCAAAACGTTCGCGACGCCCAGCATGTAGGCGATGAACTGGCCGGCGACCGCCAGCGCGAGCACCAGCAGGCGTGCCAGCCAACCGATCCATAGGCCGGTGATCACTTCGGCGACGATCATGAAGCCGGCCTGGGCGCTCACTTCCGGCACCGGCGGGACCGACGGCTCGATGGCCGGCAGCAGCAGCACGGTCACGCCGAGAGCGAGGCCAACGCGCACCATCGGGGGCGATTGAGACTCGCCCAGGCCTGGCAGCAGCGTGATCGCGGAGCCGATGCGCGCCATAACCAGGACGAATCCGAATGCCCACGCCGGCAGCGTGGCAAGCAGCGTGGCTGCATCATCAGTCATGAGCCGCCGATGACGATCAGACGGTCCAGCAGCGTGTGGGTGTAACTGGATAGCGTGGACAGCATGAATGGTCCGAGCACCATCAGTGCCGCACATAGCGCCAACACCTTTGGCACGAAGGCCAGCGTTGCTTCGTTGATCTGGGTGACCGCTTGGAGCAGCGCGACCAAGAGACCGACAGCGAGCGCCACCAGCAGCGGCGGACCGCCGAGCTTCAGCATTACCAGCATGCCGTCGCGCAGCAGCATGGCGGTGTCGGTATCGTTCACTTTCAATCCTAGATCGGCATCTTGATGATGTCCTGGTACGCCTGTACCACGCGGTCGCGAACTGCAGTCGCCGTCTGCAGCGTCAGTTCGGCACGCGACAGTGCGGTAACGACGTCGGTCAGGTTCCCGCCACCGTTCAGCGCCTCCACCGTCTTCGCATCGGCCGCATGAAAGCTGTCGACCGCTCCCTGCAACGCCCGTTGCAGCGTGGCGCCGAAATCGCCGCCACTGCTGCCTTGCTCACCGCGGTCCACGCGCCCATAGGCGTCGGCCGCCGCTGCGGGTGTAACGACGATCGTCGGAATAGTACTCATTTGAGCAGACCGATCGTGCGCGTCAGCATACCACGCGAGGTCTGCATGACCGCGAGGTTGGCGTTGTACGAGCGTTCCGCCTCACGCATGTCCATCATTTCGGCCATGCTGTTGACATTTGGTAGCTTGACATAGCCAGCGGAGTTCGCGGCGGGATTGGAAGGATCGTAGCGCTGCGGGAACTCGGAGGCGTCGCGGCCGACCTGCTTGACACGCACCGTGTCGGCGCCGATTTGCTGATCGAGGCGGTTCTCGAACGTTATCGTCTTGCGGCGGTACGGATCGGCGCCCGCCGTCGATCCCGTGCTGTCCTGGTTGGCCAGATTCTCTGCGATCACACGCAGCCGCGTGGTCTGCGCATCCATGCCGCTAGCCGCGATGTCGAGTGCCTTGTCGAGATCCATGCCGGTATCCTGCATTAGCTCGATGAACGACCCAGCGCCACGTTGAACATCCCGAGATAGGCCTTGTATATCGTGGTCACCAGCGCATGGGTGTTATCAGTCTCCGCCACCTTCACGAGCTGCTCATCCAGCGCGACGGCGTTGCCATCGGGTGATTGCGCGCGCGTGCGATCGACAACCTCGTTGGGCGATGTCGCCGCGGCGGTGCCTGCCAGATGATTGGGCTGCGTGCGAACCGGCGCCACGGTGTTTGCATCATCGAGTGTCGTGGCGAACGAGCGCAGGTCGTGTGGTTTGTATCCTGGCGTATTGACGTTGGCGATGTTCTGCGCGAGCACGGTCTGACGCTGGTCGGCCCACGCCAGCCGTCGCTCCGCCAGATCGAACAGACCGATGGTCTTCGGGTCCATGTGCGCAGTCTGCGCCGCGGGACTGAACGCACGGTTAAATCTGACCGAGACAGCGAGATGCGGACGCGATAAAGGGTTCGGTAATCGCGCTGCGCTTTAATCGGCGGCGATGCCCCATGACAACCCATACGATCCAATCGCCGCTGTACGCGCGCTGGCCGAGGAACTGACGGGGACGATCGGCCTCGCCTGTGCCCTGGCGGAGTCCGGCCGTACGATTGACCTCGCGGGCCTGGATCGCCGGATTGGTCTATTGTGCGCCAAGGCGCTCGATCTGCCATCTGATGAAGGTCGCCGCGTGCGGCCTAGGTTGATCGCGCTGTCCGGCTCCATGGAGGCGTTGTCGCAAGCCTTGCTGGCGCGTGCCGCGCCGTCCGGGTGACCTGCAGCGTTCGTCCGCCCGGCAAAAGGCCGCGTCATGGTCATTGGAACAATTGGAATCACCTCAGTCCTCACCGTCGTCGTCGCCTTGGTCGCGGTGCTTGGATTGATCTGGCTGGCCGGCCGGGCCGCCAGGTTTGGCGGCATGGCACGCCGCCCGGCCACCGGCGGGTTGCTGTCTGTGCAGGACGTGCTGGCACTCGATGCGCGGCGGCGGCTCCATCTGATCAAATGCGATGAGCGGCGCGTACTGCTGCTGACGGGCGGAGCGCATGACGTCGTGGTCGGCTGGCTCGATCGCGAGCCGCCATCATGATCCTGTCGCGAATTCTCGCCATTGCCTGCTGCCTCCTGCTCCCGGCGATGGCGCAGGCGCAGTCGCTCAACATCGATCTCGGCGGCGCGGGCGGGGCGGGTGCCACCGGTCGACTGGTGCAGATCACGGCGCTGGTCACCGTGCTGTCGCTGGCGCCAAGCCTGCTGGTGATGGTCACGGCCTTCACCCGTATCGTGATCGTGCTGTCGCTGCTGCGCAGCGCGCTGTCCACGCAAAGCACGCCGCCCAACATGGTGCTGATCGGGCTGGCGCTGTTCCTGACGTTCTTCGTCATGCAGCCGGTGATGAACGACGCCTGGACCACCGGGATACTGCCGCTCTCCGAGGGCCGCATCGGCGAATTGGAGGGCCTGCGGCTCGCCAGCGAACCGTTCCGCCGCTTCATGACTGCCAATCTGCGACCAGCCGACCTGCAACTCTTTCTCGACATCGCGCATCTGCCGGCACCGGCGACGTCTGATGACACGCCGTGGCGCGCTCTGGTGCCCGCGTTCCTGGTGGGCGAGCTGCGGCGCGCATTCGAGATGGGGTTCCTGCTGTTCCTGCCCTTCATGATCATCGACATGGTCGTGGCGAGCGTGCTTATGAGCCTCGGCATGATGATGCTGCCGCCCAGCGTGGTGTCGCTGCCGTTCAAGCTGATCTTCTTCGTGATGGTCGATGGCTGGCGGCTGGTCTCGGGGAGCCTGGTGCAGAGCTTCAACGGGACGGGACAGTGACGTTGACCGCCGCGGCGAGGGTCATTCCATATCCAGGCGATCAATCGCCACCGAGCGCGGCTCGGACACGCCGGTCGTAGTCATCAGCCAGTGCGCGCAGTGCAGCCGCGCCGTCACCGGCGAAGGCCGGTCCGTGCATCAACGCGAGCATCCGCGGGGCGAGCGTGGCAAGCCGGCGGATCGTGCGTCCCGTGCTCGGATGCAGGCTGGAAAACCGGAACAGGTCCTCAGCCGCGAGCGCAGGCCCGACAATGTCGTCGCTGGTCAGTGCCGGCGGATTGCCGAGCTGCGTGAACAGATCGCCGCACAGCAGGGTGCCGGTGCTCTCTTCGTACAGCACGCCGGCTTCCCAACCATGTGGGATGTGCGGCGTATCGAGGTAGCGCAGGCGCCTGCCGCCGCCGAGGTCGATCACCTCGCTATCGGCAAGCGCTCGCGGTGCCCGGTCTGCCATGTCGTTGAGCGTCACGCGGCAGGCAGTCTTGCCCGTGCGCGATCGCAGCCACCGGTGCCGCTGCCAGGAATTCGTTCATCGCACCGCATTCATCGGACTCGTAGTGTCCGAACGTGATCCAGCGCAGATGTTCAGTCGGCAACACCCGGGCAATCGCCGCGGAGACGTCGGGGAACATGCCCCGCTTGCCGGTATGGAACAGCAGCGGCTCGTCACCAAGGATGAGGAACACGTTGAATGTCAGGCCGGTCGGAGGAGCCACCTGAGGCGCGTATGTCGAGAGCCGGTAGATGCCGTCGGCAATCTCGTCGACCTTGGTGTCCATGTCGCTCTCCCGCTGACGGTCAGTATCGCTTATACGACAGAAACTTGCCCGACATGGTGAGCTTCACCCGATCGCCCTTCTGGTCCGGTTGCCGCTCCAGGCTCATGTCGAAGTCGATCGCGCTCATGATGCCGTCGCCGAACTCCTCCTGGATCAGTTCCTTCCAGGTCGTGCCGTAGACCATCACCAACTCGTAGAACCGGTAGATCAGCGGATCGGTCGGCACCCCGCCAGGCAACGACCCGCGGTACGGGATTGCCTGCAGCAGCGCCACCTCTTCATCGCTCAGGCCGAACAGTGCACCGGCCTTCGCCGCGGTCTCGGCCGTCATCGACATCTGTCCCAGGCATGCGGCGCAGGCCCAGGTCGGCGAATAGCCCAGGCGGTCGGCGATGCCTGCCCAACTCAGCTTGTGCTGCTGCTTGATCGCAAGGATCTTGTGTCCGAGTGCGGTCTTGGCGTCGTTCATCGGGATCCTCTGTCCGGCTTTGGCCCGGCGACCGCAAGCAAGTCGCGCGCCAAGCTGGACCCGACCGCCTGCCAAACGTACTCTGTCATCAGCGGAGGAAATTGCGATGGAACCCAACCTGGTCCCCTACTCCCCGATCCTCCACCGCCCGCCGCTGCGCTGGCCGAACGGCGCACGCGTGGCACTCTGGGTGGTGCCGAATATCGAGCATTACGAATACCTGCCGAAGTTCGTTCGCACGCGCGATCCCTGGCCGCGCTCGCCGCATCCAGACATCCTCGGCTACACGCAGCGCGATTATGGCAATCGCGTCGGTTTGTGGCGGCTGTTCGAGCTCACCGACGCGTTGGGCATCCGCTGCACTGTCAGCCTCAACATGGCCGTGCTCGAACACTTCCCGGAAATCCTCGGCGCGATGGAGGCGCGCAACTGGGAGTATATGTCGCACGGCATCTACAACACGCGTTACCACTGGAATTTCTCGCGCGACGAAGAGCGTGCGGCGATGGAAGAAAGCAAGGACATTCACCAGCGTCTCACCGGCCGCCGGCTGCGCGGCTGGTTCAGCCCGGCGATCACCAACACGCTGGATACATTCGAGGTCGCCGCCGAATGCGGCTACGATTATACGGCCGATCTGTATCATGACGACCAGCCTTTCCCGTTGAACGTGAAAACCGGGAATCTGATCTCGATGCCTTATTCGGTGGACATCAACGACGTGATCCTACACCGCCGTGGTCAGGAAGCGGACGACTTTGCGCGCCAGATCCGCGACTACTTCGATACGGTGTACGAGGAAGGCGCCGAACAGGGCCGCGTGATGTGCATAGCGCTGCATCCCTACTGGGTCGGCCAGCCGCACCGCATCCGCGTGTTCCGCCGCGCGATGGAATACATCCTGTCGCATCCCGGCGTCTGGCTCACCACTGCGGGCGAGATTACCGACTGGTTCAACGAACATCATCTGCCACTGATCGAATCGCATCTCGCGGCGCGGGAGGCGGCCAATGGTTGAGACCCCGAACACGCCACCCGTCGGCGAGCACCGCCGGCCTGGCATGGACCATCTGCATCACGCGTACCGCACGCTGACCGAGGCGCCGCGCTTCGCCTGGCCCGACCGCGCGCGGATCGCCTTTACCGTCACGCTGGCGCTGGACTACTGGGAGGTGAACCCGCCGGAGGACGCCAACCCCGATCCTCGCGTCGTCTCGCCATTGGGAAAATTCTTTCCCGACTGGCTGACCTGGAGCCAACGCGAATACGGCGCGCGCGTCGGGATCTTCCGTGTGCTCGATGTGCTGGATCGGTTCGGTGTGACGCCAAGTGTGGCGTTGGGTTCAGCGGCGGCGAAGCGCTATCCGGAGCTGGTGGACGAACTGGTGCGTCGCAACGCCTGCTTCCTCGCGCACGGAACCTATGCGACGCGACGGATCACGAGTCGCATGACCGAAGTTGAGGAACGCGCCTACATCACAGAATGCCGCGACGCGGTGCACGCCGCGGCAGGCGAGGCGCCGCTCGGCTGGTGCGGCCAAGACTTCAACGAGTCGGATCGCACGCCCGCGCTGCTGGCGGAAGCGGGCTTCGCCTACACCACCGACTGGGCGAGCGACGATCGGCCGTTCCTGCTAGACCGCGGCCTTGTCGCGCTGCCTCCGCAGCCGGAGTGGAATGATCTCGAGTGCATGTGGCTGCGCCGCGTGCCGCCGCCGGTGTGGGCCGATAACATCGCCGAAGCGTTCGCATTCCTGCACGACGAAGGTGGTGCAACATTCAACGTGACGCTGCATCCGTGGATCGCCGGACAGGCGCACCGCATCCGCTGGCTGCGCGAGGCGCTTGCCCGCACGCTTGGCCGCCGACACGTATGGCGCACCACCACCGATGAGGTGGCACGCGTCGCACGCGAGCAACTCTGATCGCTGCGCCGATGCCGACCCGCCGCATTCACATCATGGGTGCGTCCGGCGCGGGTGTCACCACACTTGGGCGCGCGCTGGCCGACGCACTCGGCCTGCCACACCACGATACGGATGACTACTACTGGCAACCGACGGATCCACCCTATCGGGATATGCGCGCCATACCCGACCGGCTGCGCCTGATGCACGAGCTGTTCCTGCCGCGGCCATCCTGGGTACTGAGCGGTTCGCTCGACTCGTGGGGCGACCCGATCCTCGGATTGCTCGACCTTGCGGTGTTCTTGCTTACGCCAACCGAAATCCGCCTTGCGCGGCTGCGTGATCGAGAACAGCGACGTGGCTGGGACGATGAAACCAATGACTTCCTCGAGTGGGCCTCGCACTATGACGACGGCACCCGCGAGGGCCGCAGCCTGCCGCGTCACGAAGCCTGGCTGAAGACCCTTCGCTGCCCTGTGCTTCGTCTTGACGGCACCCATCCGGTCGCGGTTCTGGTCGATCAGATCGTGGCCGCGACAACAAGGCAGGACAGGGCAATAAATTGAGCGGGGTGACCCAGGACGAAATCGTCGCGGCCCGCCGCTGGTTCGCTGAGGAGCTGCGGCACGTCGCGCGTGTAAGATCGCCTGCCGTCGTCGATGCTTTCGCCAACGTCCTGCGCGAGCATTTCGCCGGACCCGGTCCATGGCGCCTGCTCAGTCCTTGGTATCTGCGGGACTATTGGACCACGCAGGATGCCGCCCCCCGCCACCTATGCCACGACGTGCTGGTCGCGATCGATGAAGCGCGCCGGCCAGCCGAGCCGGTGGGCATTCCTCTATGATCAGCTCGATCTCGCCGCGGGCGAACATGTGGTGCATGTCGGCATGGGAACCGGCTACTACAGTGCCATTCTCGCACGCATCGTCGGCCACAGTGGCGCGGTGACCGCGGTGGAGATCGATCCGGTGCTCGCTGCCCGGGCGCGGACAAACCTGATGCCGGACTGGCCACAAGCGCGTGTCGTGACCGCGGACGGCTTCGCGTTCCGTGCTGAGCGGCCGGCCGATGCCATCATCGTCAATGCCGGCGTGACGCATCTGTCGCAGACATGGCTCAACGCTCTCACCGAACCAGGCGGACGGCTGCTCGTGCCGTTGACCAATGCGAACAGGGCAGGCGGGTTCGTACTGATAACGCGACGCAAGGGCCCGACGCCTCGCTACGACGCGCGCCACGTCTGTGGCACCGGCATCATTGGTTGCATGGACGCGACGACGAAGCCGAGGGAAGGCTGGTCGCAGCGATCGCAAAGTCGGGCTTTGCGGCCATCCGGTCGCTGCGGCGTCCGCCAGATCAACCGGACGAGACCTGCTGGCTCGCCGGCGACGGCTGGTGGCTGTCGACTGCTTCACTCGACATGTGAGGAGGAACCATGCTGCAGCTGCGACCCAACTGCGAGTACTGCGACAAGGACCTTCCACCGAACGCGATAGACGCCCGCGTATGCAGCTACGAGTGCACATACTGTGCGCGCTGCGTCGAGACGGTGCTGTTCAACGTTTGCCCGAACTGCGGTGGCGGGTTCGCGCCGCGGCCGATCCGCCCGACGACCGAACGGCGCGCTGGTGTGTGCCTCGGCAGGCAGCCTGCTTCGACACAGCGCGTCCACTTGAAATGGGATCGCGCCGAACTCGCGGAGTTCATCACGACGGCGCGCGAGGTCGCGCCGGAGGAGCGGTAAGCCCGCGCCGCATCCAGCCGTCAGTCCGCCGCTGCCGCGCGGGATCCTACCGCGCTCAACGACAACAGCGCCAAGAACGACAGGCCGGTGAGTGAGCCGGACAGCAGCAAGGCGTAGAGCGGGCCGCCCCGGTCGAGCACGATGCCGAACAACACGGGCGCTCCACCCTGCAGGATACGTGCTGGCGCGGACAGGAAGCCTGTCCGCAGGCCGTAACCTGTAGGTCCGAACAGCGCGAGGGGCAGCGTGCCGCGTGCGATGGTCAGCATGCCGTTGCCAGCGCCGTGCAGCAGAACGAAGGGTATCGCTGCCACCGGCCCGAACATCGCCAGCAAGGTCGCGCCGATCGGATGCAGGCCGGTTGCCAGTCGCGCCGAAATCATCGGGGACAGCCGGCGCAACAGGCCGAATTCAACCAGGCGGGCGGCGACCTGCGCCGGGCCGACCAGCGACGCCGCGGCCACAGCAACCGCCGGGGTCGATCCCATTGCCTGGAGTAGCCGCGGCAGGTGTGCCGCCATGGCGGTCGAGACGAACCAAGTGGCGCCGAACACGCTGGCAAGGACGATCATCGTCCACGGCAGGCCGGACGCGGCCTCAGGCACGTGCGTCGTCTCCGGCACATGCGGCGGAGTTCTTGGCACCAACAGCCGATTCATTGGCAGCCCGATCAGCAGATGCAGCGCCGCCCAGGCCAGACAGGCTCCGCTCCAGCCAAACGCGTCGATGAATATGGCACTCGTCGGCCAACCCACCGTGCTGGCGAACCCGGCAAACAGCGTGATGCCGGTGATCGCATTGCGTGCGTCACGGCCATACAGTCCGGCGACTGTCGCGAAGGCTGCCTCATACAGGCCGAAGCCCATGCCTATGCCGAGGATGGTCCAGGCCACCATGAGCCCCGCCCAACCGGACGCAAACGCGAGTGCCACGAGGCCGCTGGCGAACACCAGGTTGGTCGCGGCAAGCACATCGCGCCCGCCATAGCGATCGATGATCCGGCCAGCGAGTGGGCCGAGTAGCCCGGACAGCAGAAGTGCGGCGGAAAAGACGCCGAAGAACCACACCCGCGGCAATTGCAGCGCGGCGGATATCCGATCGGCGAACACCGCCGGGAGATAGTAGGTCGAACCCCAAGCAAGGGTCTGCGTGACGCCCAGGGTTGAGACGACAACGCTACGCCGACCGGTCAGGGCGGCCCATGTCATGCCCGCTCATACCAGGCACGCGAATGGCGAACGATGTGGACGACAGACAGCATGACCGGCACTTCCACCAGAACCCCCACAACAGTCGCGAGCGCCGCGCCCGACTGAAATCCGAACAGAGCGATGGCGGTCGCGACAGCCAGTTCGAAGAAGTTACTCGCCCCGATCAGCGCGGACGGCCCCGCCACGCACCATTCGACGCCGAGAGTCCGATTCAGCCAATAGGCAAGTCCAGCATTGAAATAGACCTGTATGACGATTGGCACGGCCAACAGCGCGATGACGACCGGCTGTCGCATGATCTGTTGGCCCTGCAGTCCGAACAGAAGCACCAGCGTCAGCAGCAGTGCGCAGAGTGACAGCGGAGCGAGCGAGCGCAGCGTGCGGCCAAGCACTGAAAGCCCACCTTGTGCCAACAGCATCTGGCGCCAGAGCTGGGCCACGATCACCGGCACAACGATATACAGCACGACCGACAGGATCAGCGTGTCCCACGGCACGGTGATCGACGACAGGCCCAGCAGCAGCCCCACGATCGGCGCGAAGGCCACCACCATGATCGTGTCATTGAGCGCGACCTGGCTGAGCGTGAAATGCGGTTCGCCATCGACGAGGTTCGACCAGACGAACACCATGGCGGTGCACGGCGCCGCGGCCAGCAGTATGAGCCCCGCTGTGTAACTGCTGATCTGTTCCGAGGGCAGGTATGGCCGAAACAGATGTGCGATGAATATCCATGCCAGCAATGCCATCGAGAACGGCTTGATCAGCCAGTTGACGCCGACCGTCGAGGCGATGCCGCGCCAGTGCTGACCGACTTCCCGCAGCGCGGCAGGATCGATCTTGAGCAGCATCGGCACGATCATCAGCCAGACCAGCACCGCGACGGGGAGGTTGACGTGTGCGACCGTCGCGGTGCCGATGACCTGAAACACGCTCGGCATAAGCTGACCGAGGGCGACTCCCGAAATGATGCACAGCGCGACCCAAACCGTCAGGAAGCGCTCGAACACGCCCATCGTGGGCCGGCTAGGCGCGAGGCTGGCCGCGGCGGCTGAATCGCTCATACGTTCGGCTTGCGCGCCTCGATCGTGGCTGAAGCGACGCATTTCTCGATACCCCGCCCCGGCGCCCAGGCCGCGACCATTTTGCGGCTGTCGGGTTTGACCGCGACCGTCACGTCAACGAATCCCGCCTCGCAAAGCAACGATTCGGCGCGTTCAGCAGAGATGGCACCGGCGATGCAGCCGCATAGCAGCGCCGGGTCGGTGCTCAAATCTTCGGGCAGCGGTGCGATGTTGACCACGTCGGAGATCGCCACGCGCCCGCCGGGCTTCAGCACGCGGAATGCTTCGCGGAACACCTGCGCCTTATCGGGGACGAGATTGACCACGCAGTTCGAGATGACCACGTCTGCCGTGTTGTCGGCGATCGGCAGGTGTTCGAGTTCTCCCAAGCGAAACTCGACATTGGCCGCGCCGATCCTCCCGGCATTCTCGCGGGCCTTTCGCAGCATCTCATGCGTCATATCGACACCGATGACGCGCCCGGTCGGGCCGACCTGCCGCGCGGCCAGCAGGCCGTCGAAGCCGGCGCCGCTGCCAAGGTCGACCACGACTTCGCCCGATTTGATTGCCGCAATGGCCTGAGGGTTGCCGCAGCCGAGGCCAAGGTTTGCGCCATCCGGCACGGCAGCCAGTTCCTCGGGCGAGTAGCCCATCTCTCGCGCCTGGAGGGCGGGCGCAATAGCAGTATCGCAACAGGACGGCGTTGCCGGCGCGCAGCATGAGGCGTCGGCGCGTACAGCAATGCCGCCGTAGCGGGCGCGGACCATCTCCTTTATTTCGGCTGGTTCGATGAGCTTGTCCGACATCATTCAGGTGTCCCTTGTGTGGATTGCTCGAGAGGCAGGCAGAGCGGCGGACAGGTACCGGCTGTCGAGCGACCGCAACAGTTCTCGGTGAGATAGGCGAGCAGCGCATTCATGGTGGGGTAGACGGCTGCATAGATCAGCGATCGCCCATTGCGTGTGAACGTGACGAGGCCAGCGTTCTTCAGTTCCTTCAGATGGAACGCCAGTGTCGCCGAGGGCAGGCCAAGTTGTTCGCCGATCTGGCCGGCCGGCAGACCGTCGACGCCGGCCTGCACAAGCAGGCGATAGATATCGAGCCGGGACTCCTGGGCGAGAGCGGCCAAGGCAGCCAGGGCGTCCATTTTCTCCATAGTTCCGGAATTATGGAGGGTTCCCATGAATGTCAAGCGGTGACAGCCCGGGCCGCCGGCGCAAGGATGACCCGGCGAGCGCAATTACCGGAGAGCAGATGGAGAATAACGTGCGCGGCCAGACCGATCCGCGCTGGCTGCTTTGGGCGCGCGAAATGCAGGCACTGGCGCAAACCGGCCTGGCCTTGACGCGCGATCCATACGACCGAGAGCGTTACCAGCGACTGCGCGGTCTCGCGGCCCGGATCATGACCGAGCATAGGGGCCAGGATGTGCAACCCATCGAAGCGTTGTTTGCAGGAGATATCGGCTACGCCACGCCAAAGCTCGATGTACGCGGGGCGGTATTCAGGGACAGCCGGTTGCTCCTGGTGCGGGAGACAGCGGATGGCGACCGCTGGACGCTCCCGGGCGGCTGGGCCGACGTAAACGAAAGCCCATTTGAATCCGTTGTGAAGGAAGTTCGCGAAGAGTCTGGCTTCGACGTGCGCGTAGCCAAACTTGCGGCAGTCTGGGATCGGGCACGACATCCGCACGTGCCTTCCTACACCTTTCACATCTGGAAGCTGTTCTTCGTGTGCGAGATTATCGGTGGCGAGGCCCGTGGCGGCCTGGAGACCAGCGCGGTCGAATTCTTTGCCGAGGACGAGCTGCCGCGTGATCTCTCGATCAGCCGTGTGCTGCTGCCGCAGCTTCGGCGCATGTTCGAACACATGCGCAGACCCGAGCTGCCGACTGACTTCGATTTAGCAGCCTAACCAGAAACCACCTTCGCCACTTCAGCCGGTGACTGCCGCACCAGCGCATCGTATCCACGCAACAGCGTCTCGGTAATGCGCGTCGGCGTATAACGACGACCGGCGATCTCGTGCACCGGCGTAACCTCGGCCGCAGTGCCGGCGAGGAACACCTCCGTCGCATGGTCAAGCTCGGAAAATTCAATCGGTCGCTCGACCACCTTCATCTGCTGCCGTCGCGCCAGGCTCATCACCGAGCGCCGCGTGATGCCGTCCAGGAAGCAGTCCGGATCGGGTGTATGCAGTTCGCCATCCATGACGAAGAAGATGTTGGCACTAGTCGTCTCCGCCACGCGCCCCCGCCAGTCCAGCATCAGCGCGTCGGCGTACCCCTCTTGCTCCGCCCTGTGCTTCGAAAGCGTGCCGATCATGTAGAGGCCCGTAGCCTTTGACGCAGTCGGTGCAGTGTTCGGCGAAGGCCGCTTCCATTCCGCCATTCCCATCCGGATGCCCGCCATCCGATCGTCGCCGAAATAGCTCGGCCACGGCCAGGCGGCGATCGCCAGGTGGATTTTCGTCCGCTGCGCCGCCACCGCCAGCATCTCGGACCCGCGCCAGGCAATCGGCCTCACATAGGCGTCGGTCAGCCCGTTCGCCGCCAGCACCTCGTTGCACGCCGCATCGATCTGATCCGCCGAGAACGGAATCTCGAACCCAAGAATGCGCGCCGAATTGATCAGCCGATCGGTGTGATCGCGGAGCCGGAAGATGCTCCCGCAATACGCCCGTTCGCCTTCGAACACGGCGCTGGCATAGTGCAGCCCATGGGTCAGGACATGCAGCTTCGCGTCGCGCCAGGGGACCAGGGCACCATCCCACCAGATCCAGCCATCCCGATCGTCGAAAGGAATTAGCTCCATGGCCGCAATCTCCGCAATATTGTTTCTTAAGACGGCCAGACACTATAATGATCACGCCGATAAGTCAATAAAGCTGACTTAACTTCCGCCCGGCTCAAGGAATGCCTGCCATGCCCGAATCGAAGGTCGATCCAGCCGAGACCGACCTGCGTATGGCGCAGGATCTGCTGTTCTTCGCCTACCGCGACTTCACGAACGCCGCCGACGTGGCACTGGAGGAACTCGGGCTCGGCCGCGCGCATCATCGTGCGCTGCATTTCATTGGCCGCAATCCGGGAATTACCGTTTCAGATCTGCTCGGCATTCTGCGCATAACCAAGCAGTCGCTCGCCCGCGTGCTTGGCGCACTGATGGATCAAGGCTACGTCGCGCAGGCGCCCGGCAGCACGGATCGCCGTCAGCGGCTCTTGACGCTCTCCGCGGCCGGCGCGGCGCTGGAACGGCGGCTGTTCGAGCGCCAGCAGGAACGTCTGCGACCGGCCTATCGCGAGGCGGGCCCCGCCGCGGTCGACGGCTTCCGCCATGTGTTGCAGGGCATAATGGATGACACGGCGCGGGCCTATATCGATGCGCATCACGCGAGGGAAGACTGATGGCGGAGGATGCCCACATCCTGGTGGTCGACGACGATGCCCGACTGCGCGCGCTCTTGTCGCGCTATCTGGCGGGCGAAGGCTTTCGCGTTACCACTGCCGAGACAGCGACCGAGGCCCGCGACAAGCTGCGCTTCATGCATCCCGACATGCTGGTGCTCGACGTCATGATGCCCGGCGAAAGCGGCCTGACGCTGACCGAATCGCTGCGCCGCGAGCAGGGCAGCGAAATGCCTGTGCTGCTGCTCACCGCACGTGGCGCGCCGGAGGATCGCATCGCCGGGTTCGAGGCGGGCGCAGATGACTATCTCGGCAAACCCTTCGAGCCGCGCGAACTGGTGCTGCGTATCCGCGCGCTGCTGCGCCGCGCGCCCGCCCAGCCGGAGACTCCGCAAGGTCCGGTGCGGCTTGGTGCGCTGCGGTTCGACATCGAACGCGGCGAACTGAGCGGACCGGATGGAGTCATGCGGTTAACCGGCGGCGAGGTCGCTCTGCTGACCGCGCTGGCGCGCAACCCGAACGGGGTGCTGTCACGCGAGGCGATCGCCACGACCCTCGGCATGGATGATGCAGGCGAGCGAGCCATCGACGTGCAGGTGACCCGTCTGCGCCGCAAGATCGAGACCGATCCACGCGAGCCGCGCTTTTTGCACACCGTGCGAGGGCGCGGTTATGTGCTGAAGCCGGGCCTATAGGAGGATGATCGACACCGAGTGATTCGCGATGCTGCCACCTGACCTCCAGCCCGCGCGGATAGTGAACCGCGGAATACGGAAGGTGCTGCCGCGTTCGCTGCTCGGGCGCAGCCTGCTGATGATTCTGCTTCCGCTGGTGTTGTTGCAGGCTGTCGCGCTGCAGATCTTCTACGGCAGCCATCTCGATGTGGTGTCGCGACGGCTGTCGAGTGCCGTCGTGGGCGAGATTGCCTATTCGTTGGAATTGCTGAACCGATATCCCGACGAAGCCGATCGCATGTGGATCCTGAGCCAGGCCGCCCGCGACTTCGATCTGGACATGACGATTGATACCGGCGCCGTGCTGCCCAACGAGCGTGCGATCAACATCCTGGGCCCGATGGACGATGACCTCGCGAGCGCACTACGCTCCCAGATCGGCAGACCGTTCATCGCCGATTGGACCTCGAACAGCCAGAACGTGCTCATCAGTGTGGAGATTCCGGACGGCGTGCTGCACATCAACGTGCCACGCAAGCGGCTGTATGCCGGCACGATCTACATTTTCGTCCTCTGGATCGTCGGCATGGCGATGGTGCTGTTCGGCATCGCCGCGCTGTTTATGCGGAATCAGGTGCGTGCGATCAGGCGCCTGGCCAGGGCAGCCGAGGCATTCGGCATGGGGCGTGATATCGGGCCGATCAAGCCGGAGGGCGCCACCGAGGTGCGGCAGGCCGCGACGGCCTTCAATCGAATGCAAGAGCGCGTGCGCCGGTTCCTGGTGCAGCGGACCGAGATGTTGGCTGGCGTCTCTCACGATTTGCGCACGCCGCTGACGCGGCTGCGTCTGGCGCTGGCAATGATGCCGGCGCGCGAGGAACTGCGGCAGGACGTCGCCGAGATGACGGCGGATGTGGCAGAGATGGAGGGGATGATCGGTGGCTACCTCGCCTTCGCGCGTGGCGAAGGCACTGAGCAGGCTGAACCGGTCAACCTCTCGGCGGTGCTCGAGGAGGTTGCCGCCGGCGCACGGCGCTCTGGTGCGGACGTAGCCGTCGACGCACCGCCGGCCCTGACATTGCCACTGCGTGCCAACGCAGTGCGGCGCGCCATCACCAACCTGGTGGACAACGCGCGTCGCCACGCACATCGCGTCGCGCTGGTGGCGATGCCGCAGGGCCGCATGGTGTTCGTGACCGTGGACGACGACGGTCCCGGCATTCCACCCGAGCGGCGCGAAAGCGTGTTCCGCCCGTTCGAGAGTGACAGCAGCGGCGGCACCGGCCTGGGTCTCACCATCGCGCGCGACATCGTGCGAGCGCATGGCGGCGAGATCGTCCTGGAGGATAGTCCCCTCGGCGGCCTGCGGGCGCGAATCAGGCTGCCGATCTAGCTTCCATCGTCGGATCATCGGGCTGATATTCTATGAGGGTTCTTCCGGCCGTGATCGTGCCTCCAGCCTGGCTCGACATTGGACGACCGCGACGCCGCCGAAGGCACCAAACCCGAGCAGGAGGACCAAATGCGATTACGAACTAATCTCCTGAAGGAGATTGCTCGTGAAGTATTGGGACGAATTCGTGTGAGGCCAGAGTTAGACTGGGCTTCTGCAAAGGTGCCTGTAGATGACGAATTTCCCGCCGATGATCCAAGCAATACGATCTACAGTTTCAATATTCAGGGCATACAGCTCGAGGTTCCGCGCTCGCTTCTGCAGCCCGACATATGGCGAAGCTTGGTATATGGATCTTACGAAGGGAGCGAGATAGACGCGCTTCGTTATGCAATCCGGCCTGGCGATGCGGTTCTCGAGATCGGTGCGGGCATTGGATTCATCTCGAGCTTCGCCAAGCGCGAGCTTCAGGCCTCGCGCATCGTTGCAATAGAGGCCGATCCGGTCCTCATTCCCGTTATCAAGCACACACACGCGGTCAATGGCATCTCTGCCGAGGTGCGGAATGTCGTGGCCGCTGTGACGGACGGAGTGGTTGAGTTTAATCGCCAGCCATCATTCTGGGCATCCTCCATTGTCGACCTGCCCGGTAGCACGAAGGTGAGGCTTCCCGCACGCAGCCTGCAGGGGCTTATTGAAGATGTGGATCCGGACGTCTTGGTGGTGGATACAGAGGGCGCCGAGGGCAGACTCTTTGAAGGGCTGAGGCTCCCAAGAAGGCTCCGCCACGCGGTGGTCGAGGTTCACAAGCAGCAGATCGGCTCGCTGCAATTTCCGCATGCTTCGATGCGATGTCGAAGGCTTCCCTGGGTTACGATCCAGATGGGTCATCCCACACGAATGTCACATTCAGCCGAATCGACCGATAAAGCCGGCGCGCCAACGGCCCGACCAAACTTGGCACCGTTTTGGCACACATAATACCGTTTCTTGCGGCCAAGCAGTGCCAGCGTGGCCGCCAAACCCCCCTGCTTCCGCGACGCCGGCCCGTGGATAGCCATCACCACCACCAACCGCATTCGGCGTGCCTGTCTAACCCAACTTCCGCACTTTCGGCGATAACAGGGCTATATCAATGCATTTCAGGCACCACAGCGGTTGGCCAACGTTCACACCGCCTCGTACTCGGCAGAGATCTCCTTGTTGGTGTAGTCCGTCAGCATTGACGTCGCGATGATGCCGACGATCGCGCAAAACAGGATGTAGAACGCGATCGGCCAGGCCGAACCGTAGGTGGCGAACAGCCACGTCGCGATGAATGGCGAAGGTCCGCCCGCGATGACCGAAGCAAGCTGGTAGCCGATCGAGGTGCCGCTGTAGCGCAGCCGCGGCGTAAAGCTTTCCGCGATCAGTGCCGCCTCCGGCCCGTACTGCGTCATCACCGGCAAGAGCGAGATGGCGATGGCGCTGAACACGATCCACGGCACCCCGCTGTTGAGCATCGCAATGTACACGAAGCCAAAGATGCCCATGAACACACAGCCGATCATGAACATGTTCTTGCGGCCGACGTGATCCGACAGGTATCCGGCGTAGACCACCCACATGAAGCCCAGCACCGTCTGGCTGATCACGCCCATCAGCACGAAGTCGCGCGAGTACCCCAGCACACCGGTGGCGTAGGTGAAGATCCACGCCCCGACGATGTAGCCGGGTGCCTGCTCCGGCATGCGCAGCAGCGCGGTCAGGATGATCTGCTTCGGTTGCCGCTTCAGCACCTCGAGCACCGGCACGCGCTCGGTGCGCTCCTCGTCAATAATCTTCTGGAATACCGGCGTCTCCATGATGCCAAGCCGGATCCATAGCCCGACGACGACCATGATGGCACTGAGGAAGAACGGGATGCGCCAGCCCCAAACGATGAACTGGTCGCCGGAGAGCCAACTGAAGAACAGCACCGCACAATTCGCCAGGAACAGTCCCGCAGGTGCGCCGAACTGTGGCCATGCAGATAGGAAGCCACGGTTCTTGTTGGTGCGTGCCCACTCCATCGCCAACAGCACCGAGCCGCCCCACTCGCCGCCGACACCGATACCCTGGATCAGGCGGATGACCGTGAGCAGGATTGCACCCCAGATGCCGATGCTGTTGTAGCCCGGCACGCAGCCAACGGCGACCGTGGCGACGCCGGTCACCAGCAGCGTGACGATGAGCGTCGCCTTGCGCCCGATGCGGTCTCCCCAGTGGCCAAAGATTAAGGCACCGATCGGCCGGCCGACGAAGCCGATGAAGAATACGCTGAACGCCTCGAGCACGCCGACGATGGGACTGGACTTCGGGAAGAACAGCTTGCCGAACACGAGTGCGGTCACCGTGCCGTACAGCAAGAAGTCGTACCACTCGATCGTGGTGCCTACCGTGCTGGCAATCACCGCGCGACGCAGATGTGCTTTGTGTTCGGCTTCGGACAGCCCACTTGGCGTGACGGCTGCTGGCGCTGCGGTCATCCCTGAACCTCCCAAAATGTGCGGGCAATTTCGCTTGCCCGTTTGTTGGCCCTCGTCGGCGCTGCCGCAGGGCATCTCCCTCGCTTCAGTCGAGACCGAGGCAAGACGCCGGAACTATAGTGAAGCCGTTTGCGTTCTGTCGCAGTTGCAATGGGTCATTCACAAACTGTTGAAATTGGCTATCGATTGTCACTTTTGCTGCTGCGCCAGCGCCTTCACTTCATCCATCGCCTCGATGAAGCGCTGGTTGATCAAGGATAAGGCTTCTGAATTGGACTGCTGGATCAGGTCGCTCAGCTCTTTCATGTGAGCCACCGCATGCTCGTAGGCCTGTTTCAACAGCTCGGCCTGCTTCGCTGCCTTGACCTGCGGCGCGTCGGTTGTGGCGAGCGCATGCATTACCTCGGTGACTTCGGCCATGCTGCTCTGCACAATCTCCATGTGCCGCCGAGCCACCGCCTGCGCGCCTTCCAGCGCGACCCGATTGGCCGCCGACAGAGTCTCGAGATTCTTGCGGCTGGCAGCGAGGAACATCTCCATGTCTGGCAACGCCGGCAGCTTCATGTCGGCGAAGAACCTGGAAAAGTCCATGTTCGATTGCGGATTGCTTGCCATGGTTAGGTAACTCCCGGCCGGGCCATGCAGGTTGCACGCACGCGGCTTCCTGCGCAATCTGTGGGGATGATCAGTTCGCTTTCTTTGCATACCGGCGCCGAGGTCAGCGGTGTTGACCTGACGCAACCGATCGATGTCGCACAGCGCGAACGACTGAAACGCGCCTTCGTCGAGCATTCGGTGCTGGTGTTCCGTGATCAGCATCTGTCGCCGCACCAGTTGCTGGATGCGGTACGGTTGTTCGGCGAAGTCTTCCCACAGCACAACACGCGCTTCGCATTGCAGGAGTGCCCGGAGATCCACTACATCTCGAACCAGGACTATTATACCGACGGTCGACGCTACATTCCTGGCGAGGGCTATCACACCGACCACTCGAATGCCGCCGAGCCGCCGAAGGCGACAGTGCTACACGCGGTGCAGCTACCGGACCGCGGCGGCGACACGCAGTTCGTCAACATGTATCGCGCGTATGAGGAGCTGTCCGCGGCGATGCGGCAGCGGATCAATGAGCTGCGCGCCGTTCATGTGTACCAAAGCAGGCATAGCGAGCGGAAGCTGATGGCGCTGAGCGAGGTGGCGCCACAGAAGGTGCCTGACGCGGTGGCACATCCTCTGGTGCGCACGCATCCCGAAAGCCGGCGCAAGGCCATCTATCTCAATCCGATCCGCACCGAGGGGATCGTCGGAATGGAGGAAACCGAGGCGTTGTCATTGCTGGACGAACTGCTGAGGCATGCGACACAGCCACAGTACGAGTATCGCCATCGATGGCTTCCGGGCGACATGGTGATGTGGGACAATCGCTGCCTCCTGCACAAGGCGAACGGCGATTACGATATGAACCAGATGCGGTATCTGTATCGGGTCATGCTGAAGGGGGATGTTCCGGCGTAGCCGCCGTAACGTCATTGCGAGAAGCGCAGTGACGAAGCAATCCTCATCGTTCGGTCGGGATTGCTGCGTCGCATCACCCCGCAATGACAGCGGGCCGTTACCCCCGGCCGATGAACGGCATCTTCGTCGCCATGATGGTGACAAACTGCACATTGGATTCCAGCGGCAGGTTGGACATGAACAGAATCTGCTGGCCGACATGGTTCACGTCCATCCGCGGCTCGACCATCATCTGGCCGTGCGGCTGCATCTGGCCGGCGGTCGAGCGCGCCGTCATCGGGGTCGCGGCGTTGCCGATGTCGATCTGACCGGAGCAGATGTCGAACTGGCGGCCATCGAGCGCGATCGATTTGGTCAGACCGGTCACCGCGTGCTTGGTCGAGGTGTAGGCGCAGGAACCGACGCGCGGCACATGCGCGGAGATCGAGCCGTTGTTGATGATGCGCCCGCCCCGCGGCGACTGGTCGCGCATCATGCGGAACGCGGCGTTGGAGCACAGGAACATCGCGTTCAGGTTCACCGCGACCACGCGAGTCCACATCTCATAGGTGAAGTCGCCGAAATTCGTGGTGGGTGTGCCGCCGCCTGCATTGTTGAACAGCATGTCGATGCGGCCGAAGTTCGCATTGATCTGCGCGAACAGGTTGTCGACCTGGGTGGGGTCAGTCACGTCGGTCTGCACCACCAGGGCGCGTCCGCCGGTTTTCATGCCGGCGGTCTCCTCCAGCATCTCCTTGCGCCGCCCAGCCAACGCCACCGACCAGCCGTCGTTCATCAGTGCCAGCGCCGATGCACGCCCGATGCCGCTGCCCGCTCCGGTGATGACGGCAAAACGGTCTGCCATGGTGTTTCTCCCCTCGGTTGCTGTCGTCTCGGCGCATTGTGGACCGTGGTTGCGGGGTGGGGAAGATGGTGCGAGCGTTGGCTGGAGCACGCGAGGGACGAACATGCCGCGGTTTGCCGCGATCGGGCTGGACCACCGTCACATCTATGATCTGACGCAGGATTTGCTGGACGCAGGTGCCGAGTGTGTCGGCTACAACCCGGACACAACCGATCCGCGCGTGCTGGCGGGCTTCCGCAAGCGCTTTCCGCAAGTACGAGAGTCCGAGACGAAGCGTCTGCTGGACGACCCGTCGATCGATTTTGTGGTGATCGCGGCGCGGCCCTGCGATCGCGCCGAGTTAGCGATCGCGGCGATGCAGTGCGGCAAGGACGTCATGGTGGACAAACCCGGCATCACCACGCTCGAGCAGCTTGCCGCGGTCGAGCTCGCTGTGGGGGAGACCGGGCGAATCTGGTCGATCAGTCTCGGCCGGCTTGCCTCG
>Ga0210390_10001397_pt1 | contig 23271 bp, 20 predicted proteins | sample IncBWH11OmetaG_FD_161050 | JGI IMG/M metagenome (GOLD analysis project Ga0210390, IMG submission 161050) | Forest soil microbial communities from Barre Woods Harvard Forest LTER site, Petersham, Massachusetts, United States - Inc-BW-H-11-O ... | reverse complement strand
GGGTCCGCGATGTGGTGATCCAAGGTCGTACCGTCTCCGGCCAACTCACCGATGGCCGCACGTTCCAGACCTATACGCCTGAGGATTCCACTCTGGTCCAGCGCCTGACGGACAAGGGTGTGCGGGTGATCGCCAAGCCCGAGGACTCGGACGTCAACCCGCTGCTGCACTACCTGCTGTCATGGTTCCCGATGCTGCTGCTGATCGGCGTCTGGGTGTTCTTTATGCGCCAGATGCAGGCAGGTGGCGGACGCGCCATGGGGTTCGGCAAGTCGCGCGCCCGAATGCTGACCGAAAAGCAGGGGCGAGTGACCTTTGACGATGTGGCCGGCATCGACGAGGCCAAGGGTGAACTGCAGGAGATCGTCGAATTCCTCAGGGATCCGCAGAAGTTCCAGCGCCTTGGCGGCAAGATTCCCAAGGGGGTGCTGCTGGTCGGCCCACCCGGCACTGGCAAGACGCTGCTGGCGCGCGCCATCGCGGGCGAGGCGAACGTGCCGTTCTTCACCATCTCGGGCTCCGACTTCGTCGAGATGTTCGTCGGTGTCGGCGCGTCGCGCGTCCGCGACATGTTCGAGCAGGGCAAGAAGAATGCTCCCTGCATCATCTTCATCGACGAAATTGACGCGGTCGGGCGCCACCGCGGCGCCGGCCTCGGAGGCGGCAACGACGAACGCGAGCAGACACTCAACCAGATGCTGGTCGAGATGGACGGCTTCGAGAGCAATGAAGGCGTCATCCTGATCGCGGCGACCAACCGCCCGGATGTTCTGGACCCTGCATTGCTACGCCCCGGGCGCTTCGACCGGCAGGTGGTGGTGCCAAATCCGGACGTCAACGGCCGCGAAAAGATCCTCCGGGTTCACATGCGCAAGGTGCCTTTGGCGTCTGACGTAGACCCGAAGGTTATTGCACGCGGCACGCCCGGCTTCTCCGGCGCCGATCTGGCGAACCTCGTGAACGAGGCAGCGCTGCTGGCGGCGCGCATGGGCAAGCGCGTGGTCGCGATGGCGGAATTCGAGGCGGCCAAGGACAAGGTGATGATGGGCACTGAGCGACGTTCGCTCGTGATGTCCGAGGCCGAGAAGCGGATGACCGCCTACCACGAGGGCGGCCATGCGCTGTGCGCCATGCATGAGCCGGAATGCGATCCGGTCCACAAGGCGACGATCATTCCTCGCGGGCGAGCGTTGGGTCTGGTGATGAGCCTGCCGGAGGGCGACCGCTACTCGAAAAGCAAGTCCAAGCTGCTGGCCGAGTTGACCATGGCGATGGGGGGCCGCGCGGCGGAGGAAATCATCTTCGGGCCGGACAAGGTATCCAACGGTGCGGCCGGCGACATCAAGATGGCGACCGATCAGGCGCGTCGGATGATCACCGAGTGGGGCATGAGCGACAAGCTCGGCATGATCGCCTACGGCGACAACAGCCAGGAGGTGTTCCTCGGCCACTCGGTGACGCAGAACAAGAACGTGTCGGAAGCCACCGCGCGCGAGATCGACGGCGAGATCAAGGAGATCATCGACCGCGCCTATGCCAAGGCACGGCGTATCCTGACCGAGAATGTCGAGGAATTGCACCGCCTCGCGCGAGGGCTACTGGAACACGAGACGCTGAGTGGCGACGAAATCCGCACGGTATTGCGTGGTGAGCCGGTAATCCGGAAGGTGGTGGATGAGCCAGCGCCTGAGAGCCGCCGCGCTTCGGTGCCGACCGCGGGCCGCCCGGCCGCACAGACCCCGCCCGCAGGGGGCCTCGGCCCGGCGCCGCAGCCAGGCTGACCCGGAAGCATAAGGACGGGACCGGGAGAGGCCTCCACGGCTGCCCCATTCCAGCATTGGGCTGGCCTCAGCCTCGACCGCCCCCGCGTAATGGGTGTGCTGAACATTACGCCCGACAGCTTCAGCGACGCGGGAGAGTTTCTGGATCCCAACAGAGCGATCGCTGCGGGCCTCGCGATGGCGGCGGCCGGCGCGGATATCATCGATGTGGGTGGAGAGAGCACGCGGCCTCAGGCGAGGCCCACCTCGCAAGCTGCTGAAAAGAACCGTATTCTGCCAGTAATATGGGGCCTTGCTGCAGCGGGGCTCCGCGTCTCTGTTGACTCACGACATGCCGCCACAATGGCGGCAGCGCTCGATGCGGGCGCAACCGTCGTCAACGACATTTACGCTCTCGGTTTCGATCCATCCGCCGCACCCCTCGTGGCCGCCCGCGGTTGTCCGGTCGTCCTCATGCACATGCGTGGAACGCCGACCGACATGTATGCGGAAGCGCGCTATGATGACGTGGTAGCCGACGTGACCCGCGAACTTGGCCATCGCATCGAAGCCGCCGTAGGCGCCGGTATCGCCAGGGACCAGATTGTCATCGATCCCGGCATCGGGTTTGCCAAGACTGCCGAGCAGTCATTGGAGTTGCTACGTCGTCTGCCGGAGCTTGGCTCGCTCGGCCGGCCTATTCTTGTGGGCGTTTCGCGTAAGTCGTTTCTTGGGGTGGTCACGGGTGAGAACAACCCGCGACGCCGCCTGCCGGCCTCGCTCGCTGCCGGCCTGTTTGCCCTGTCCCGCGGCGCTTCGATCCTGCGCGTCCACGACGTGCCTGAAACCTTGCAGGCAATAAGGACTTGGCACACTTTGGCACAATGATTGTACTTCCATTACTAAGTCGATACATGCATCATGTCTTTCGATATGTAAGGCGAACGATCTATGCCCTGCGTGAGACAATTGTTCGGAACCGATGGTATCCGCGGCACGGCAAACACCGATCCCATGACCGCCGAGATGGCGCTCCGACTGGGTCAGGCTGCCGGACTGCTGTTTACCCGCGGCAGCCACCGCCATCACGTCGTGATCGGCAAGGACACGCGGCTGTCCGGCTACATGTTGGAGCCGGCGCTCACGGCAGGCTTTATTGGTGCAGGCATGGACGTGACCCTGGTCGGTCCGCTGCCCACCCCGGCGATCGCGATGCTGACGCGCAGCCTGCGGGCCGATCTCGGCGTGATGGTGTCCGCGTCGCACAATCCGTATGAGGATAATGGCATCAAGCTGTTCGGTCCGGACGGCTTCAAGCTCAGCGATGAGACCGAAAGCGAGATCGAAGCCCTGATGGCCAGCGATATGAGCCAACGCTTGGCGGCGCCCCCGTCGCTCGGCCGCGCTACTCGCCTGGACGACGCCGCAGGGCGTTACATTGAGTCGGCCAAGGCGAGCTTCCCGCGCGGCCTGCGCCTGGACGGCCTCAAGATCGTGGTCGATTGTGCGCACGGAGCGGCCTACCGCGTGGCCCCGACTGTGCTGTGGGAGCTTGGCGCAACCGTGGTCCCGCTCGGGGTCGCGCCCGACGGCTTCAATATCAACCGCGACTGTGGCTCCACGGTGCCGCAGTATCTCTGTGCCCAGGTCGTGGAGCATGAAGCGCAACTCGGCATCGCACTGGATGGCGACGCTGACCGGTTGCTGATTGCTGACGAGAAGGGCCAACTGATCGACGGCGACCAGATCCTTGCGCTGATCGCGCGATCCTGGGCCACTAGCGGTCGGCTACGTGGCGACGGTATCGTCGCAACGGTCATGTCCAACCTTGGGCTTGAGCGCTTCCTCGCCGGCCATGGGCTGGCGTTGGACCGCACCCGGGTGGGCGACCGCTATGTCGTCGCGCGCATGCGGGAGACAGGCATGAACCTGGGCGGCGAGCAATCCGGGCACGTGATCTTGTCAGACTTTGCCACTACCGGTGACGGTCTCCTCGCCGCCTTGCAGGTCCTCGCTGTTATCGTCGAGCAACAGCGCTCGGCGCGCGAAATCTGCCGCGTGTTCACTCCATTGCCGCAATTGCTGAAGAATGTCCGCTTCACCGGCACCTCGCCGTTACTCAACAAGAATATCCAGCACGCCATCGCGGCAGCGCAGGCAAAACTGAATGGCTGCGGCCGCCTGCTGATCCGGGAGAGCGGCACCGAGCCTCTGATTCGCGTCATGGCGGAAGGCGAGGACGAGGCGTTGATCGGGCACATGGTCGATGACCTGTGCGAGACGATTGCCTCGGCCACCTACATGCGCGGGGATGCGGGCTGACCGTTTCCCGCCGATTGGATCCCTCCGATGGCGGACCATCGTGGGCGCCGGCAAATGCCTACCATGGCAGCAGAATGTCCATCAACTGCTGACCCCAGCGCGTATGCTGGACTTCGGTGAGTTCGCCTCGCCCGCCATACGCAATCCGCGCTTCGGCCATCCGATCGTGCGGAACCGTGTTGTCCGAGGCGATATCCTGCGGTCTTATGACGCCCGTCACCTCGAGCTGGCGTAGCTCGTTATTCACCCGGAACTCCTGCCGCGCCGACACCACGAGGTTGCCGTTCGGCAGCACCTGCGTCACCACGCCTGCGAGGCGTATCGTCACCACCTCACTGCGCTGGATCTGCCCCGACCCGCCGTTGCTGCTGGTGCTGCCGACGTTCAGGATCTTCGAGGGATCGGTGATCGTCTTCGGTAGACCGGCTTGCATGCCGAAGAAACTGGCCATGCTGCCCGTCTCCGCACTCGTCCTGCTCGTCGTCGTCGCGTTCTGCACGTTGGCGGTGTCGTTCATGCTCACCAGAATGGTGACGACGTCGCCCACCTGCGCCGCGCGCTGATCCTTGAAGAATGCGCGCGAGCCGGATCGCCACAATGAGTTCGCCTCATTCGGGGTGGGTTCTCGCGCCGGCATCGGCATGGTCACCGGGCGCCAGGTCGGATCCTTCGTGGGATCCGCAGTCGGCGTCATGGCCGGCGCTCGTCCGACCTCGGACAGGCGGGAAAGCGATCCACAGCCAGCCAGGAGCATACAGGCGAGCGCGGGCGCCAGCAGTCGAACGTTCCGCTTCATCGCACGCTCACTTTCAGCGGCACCGCGCTCGGCGCGACACGCACGCGGTCAGGCCCAATCACCTCCGCCTCGATCACCGCGTGCGATGCAGGATTGAGTATGTGGATGCGCTCACCGATCGCACCGGCTTCCATCGCCTGGCCTTGTGCGGTCAGTACGATCCCAGGACTGTCGAGCATCATCAAAACGGTGGCACCCTTTTGCACCATGGACGGGCGCATCAGTTCCGCCTCTCCGAGTGGTGCGCCACCGGCAATCTGCCGCTTCGTCTGCATGCCGACTGCGTCAGCGATCCTGTGCACCACCTCACCGTGGATCAGTGAGGTATGCACGCGCGTCACGTGAACGTCCTCGGGGCGTAGAACGCTGCCTGCCGGCAAGCGCGCGGTGGCCACTGGCACTTCGATCGTGTCATCCACCTTGCCTGCGAGGCGCATGTAGATTGGTTCCATGGACTCACCGGCAACCGAAAGCATTGCGGTAAACCGACCTGCATTGGTGTCGTAGTTAAGGTCGGACACCACTGGCCGTGGATTTGACTCGAATGGCACAAGTGGTGGCGAAAAGTCGGCCAGCTCGATGTCGCAGTCTGGCGACGTGCCGCCTTCGATCAGGGCGCTCCTCAAAGCATCCAGCACATCCTCGCGCTGCAGCGGCCGGCCGGGCCGATCGAGTACCGCGCGATCAGCCGATGATGTCGGCCGCCAATCCACACCGAATTGCCGTGCGATGGCGCCAAGCTGCGCCGCTTCCACCACGATGCGCCCGCCCGCGCCTGGCCCGGGACCCAGCACACGGTCGGCATTGGCGCCCGCATCCTCGAACAGATCTGACAGCCGCACGGTCGGCGCGTGCAGCGTGGTCACCGTGCGCAGTGTCGCGGACTGCGCGGTCGCGCCCGCGAGACAGGTCGCCAGAACGGCGAATGGCAATCGGATCATCATGTCACCGCAGGTTGGTCAGGGTGGACAGCATGTCGTCACTTGTGGTGATCACCTTGCTGTTCATTTCGTAGGCCCGCTGCGCCGTGATCAGATTGGTGATCTCGCTGACGACATTCACGTTGGACGTCTCGATGAAGCCTTGCATGACCGAGCCGAAGCCAGGCGTGGCAGGATTGCCGGTGACCGGCTGTCCAGATGCTGCAGTCTGCAGATAGAGGTTGTCGCCTTGGGCATCCAACCCCGCCTCGTTCGGAAACACCGCAAGCTGCAACTGACCGACAGTCTGTGGCGCGGTCTGGCCGCTTATCGTCGCCTGCACCTGGCCCGACTGGTTCACGGTCACGCTGGTCGCGTTCGATGGGATCTGCACTCCGGGCTGCACCACGTAACCGTCAGCCGTGACGATCGTGCCATCGGCAGCCAGCCCAAACGTGCCATCGCGCGCGTAGGCGGTGTCGCCCGACGGCAGCGTTACCTGGAAATAGCCATTGCCCTGGATCGCCATGTCGAGCGTATTGGATGTCTGCTGCAGGTTGCCCTGCTCGCTTATCCGATAGATCGCCGCCGTCTTCACGCCGAGCCCGACCTGCGCTCCTGATGGCACCAGCGTGCCGGAGTCGGAACTGTTGGAACCGACGCGGCGGAGGTTCTGGTAGATCAGGTCTTGGAACTCCGCCCGCCGGCGCTTGAATCCGGTCGTCGTCATGTTGGCGATATTGTTAGAGATGACCTCAACATTGGTCTGCTGCGCCTGCATCCCCGTGCCAGCGATGTCGAGCGAACGCATGTCGGGATCTCCTTAGCTCTGCTGCTGCGTCAGCAACTTGTCGATCGCTGACTGTTCTCTGTCGCTCTCGGCCTGGATCAACTGCGTCATGAACTGGAACTGTCGCTCGCCATCGATCATTCGGGTCATTTCGAGTACCGGCTGAACGTTGGAGTCCTCGATCGAACCCTGCACCAGGCCGGGCGATGTCACCGGCGCTGTGGTCGAACCAGAACTGAACAGCGTGTCACCCTCAGCCGCGAGCTGCATCGGATCGGTTGGCTGCACCACCCCCACTTTGGCGAGTTGGCCGTTCTCGCTGGATATGGTGCCGTCACCAGCGATGGTGATCTGCGTATCGGCAGGCGACAGCGTGATGGGCTGCCCGTTGTTGTCCAACACCGCGTTGCCGGCGCTGTTGGCCATCGTTCCGTCTGGCATCAGGCCGAAGCGCCCATCGCGCGTCAGGCGTGGCCCGCGCGATGTTCTGACCGTGAAGTATCCGTCGCTGGTGATGCCGAGATCGAACGGATTGTTGGTATGCGTCAGCGTGCCCGCGCGCAGGTCGCGCCATGTCGCGCGGTCCTGCGTATACGCGATGCTGCGGTCGCCTTGCGGCACGTCGGTGCCGCGCTGTTTGCTGAGCCAGTCGCTGAACTGCATGCGCTCGGTCTTGAAACCGGGCGTGCTCGCGTTTGCGATGTTGTCCGCGATGACGTCCATCACACGCTGCTGTGCGACCAGACGAGAGGCGGCGACGTTGCTGACGATTTCCATGTCCGCGCTGTCGCAAGCAGCGTGCCATTCGCCGCAGCTTCGTGGTTGCGCTGACCCCGCTTGGCAAGTCGTGGCTGGACCGGCACATCGCCGACACTGAGATGGTAGGGGACGTCCGGCACTGATTGCCCTACCCGGCGGAATTTGCCGGGCAAAGGTTTATTAACAGCTCCCTGTCATCCTGCCGTGCAATAGGTCAAAGGAGCAGCCAGTGGCCAAGGCCGCGGCAGCGGAAGAAACCAGCAAGCCCGACGAAACACCCGAACAACCCGAGCCAGAGAAGAAGTCGGGCGGTCGGCGCAAGCTGATCCTGCTCGCCGTCCCCGTCGCATTGTTGGGCGTCAGCGCTGGCCTGTGGTTCTCGGGGATCCTGCCGCGCCTGCTCGGTATGCAGCACGCCGAGATGCCCACCGAACAGGCCACGCCAGCAAAGCCAATCTACGTTGATCTGCCGGAGCTGATCGCCAACCTGAACAGCAATCCGCAGCGGCCGAGTTACGTGAAACTGACCGCGCGTCTCGAGGTGCAGAAGCAGGAAGACGTGGAACGCGTGAAGGCCGCCATGCCGCGGCTTCAGGACCTGTTCCTGACCTACATGCGCGAGATGCGCCCGCAGGAGCTGCGGGGCTCCGCCGGCACCTATCGCCTGCGTGAGGAACTGATCGCGCGCGCCAACCTTGCCGCCGCTCCGGCGCGCATAACAGACGTGCTTTTCACCCAGATGCTGGTCCAATGAGCGACGCTCCCGACCCACCCCAGTCCGACGAAGAACTGGCCGCGGCGTGGGGTGCAGAGGCCGCGGGTGACGAGGCTCAGCCGACCCAACCCGCGCGCGTGCTGAACCAGGCCGAGATCGACAGTCTGCTCGGCTTCGACGAAGGTGCCGCCGGCGGCGAGAATCGCAGCGGGATGCAGAAGATCATCAGCTCGGGTCTCGTCTCGTACGAGCGCCTGCCGATGCTGGAGATCGTGTTCGACCGGCTGGTGCGCATCATGTCCACCTCACTGCGCAACTTCACCTCGGACAATGTCGAGGTAGGCATCGACAACATTCTGTCGCTGCGCTTCGGCGACTATCTGAACTCCATCCCGCTACCGGCCATGCTCGCAGTGTTCAAGGCGGAGGAGTGGGACAACTACGGCCTGATGATCGTCGATTCCGCGATGATCTATTCCATCGTGGACGTGTTGCTGGGCGGCCGCCGCGGTACCGCGGCGATGCGCATCGAGGGCCGCCCCTACACGACAATCGAACGCACGCTGGTTGAGCGGCTGATCCAGGTGGTGCTGGCTGACCTTTCCGCCAGTTTCGATCCCCTCTGTCCGGTCACCTTCCGTTTTGAGCGGCTGGAGGTGAACCCGCGCTTTGCCACCATCAGCCGGTTGTCGAACGCAGCGGTGCTCGCACGCCTGCGCATCGACATGGAGGACCGCGGTGGTCGTATGGAGTTGCTGTTGCCATATGCCACACTCGAGCCAGTGCGCGAACTGCTGCTTCAGCAGTTCATGGGTGAGAAATTTGGCCGTGATTCGATCTGGGAAACCCATCTCGCCGAGGAATTGTGGAATACCGAGGTCGAGCTGGACGTCGTGCTGGACGAACAGATGATGCGATTGTCCGATGTAATGGCGCTTCACCCTGGCGACCGCATCCTGCTCAACACGGTGCTGAGTGCGCCGGTGATGGTGCGATGCGGCACGGTGCCGCTGTTCGAGGGCCGCGTCGGCCGCCGCAAGAACCGCATCGCCGTGCGAATCGAGCGGGAAGTTCCACGGTTGCAGCAGACCGAGCGCTGACCGCATTGGCAGTTTCCTAACACTACTGCGCGACAATCACGGCATGGAGTTGATCCTCGAACTCGTGTTGATCGCACTTCTCGCGGCGACCCTGTTCCACGCCGTGCGCCTGGAGCGCGCTCTCGGCGTGCTGAAACGCGATCGCGTGCAATTGCAGGAGCTGATCGCCGGATTCAATGCCAGCACGCGCCAGGCGGAAATCGGCATCGAGCGACTGCGGGGTGCCGCCGACGGCGCTGGTCAGCAAATCGCTCATCAGGTCGATGCGGCATTGTCGCTCAAGGACGACCTTACACTTTTGATAGAACGGGGTGGCCGTTTGGCTGATCGGCTGGAAGCGCTCGTGCGTGCCGGCAGACCGCTCGCCAGTGAGGCACCACGATTGACTGTGGTCTCCAATACGGATGCCACGGAGCCGCGGGTGCGAAGCCAGGCCGAGCGCGATCTGCTGAAGGCGCTGAGGATGGCAAGATGACCCGGCGCCTCGGTTCGATACGGCTGCTGCCGATCACGATCTTCGCTCTCGCCGGCCTGCTGGCCGTGAAGTCGGCGCAGCTGGTTCGTGCGGCGGTGCCTGTGCACGATGCCACATCTCAAGTCACGGCAGCGCAGGGCGCCATACCGGCTCCAACGCAGCCCGCTGCGATAAAGCCGACTGAGCAAACCGCGCCGCCCGTCGACGACGCCGAGCGCAAGCTGCTGCTCGAACTGCGGCAACGCCGCGAGGAACTGGACGGCCGCGACGCAGCCCTCACGACGCGAGAGTCAGTGCTTGTCGCTGCAGAACAGAAACTCGCGGCGCGCATCGGCGAATTGCAGGCGTTGCAGACCAAGCTCGAGGCACTCGACAGCGCACGCAAGCAACGTGAGGACACGGGTTGGCAGGGCTTGGTGAAACTCTACGAGACAATGAAACCACGCGACGCAGCGACGATCTTCAATGACCTCGACATGCCAGTACTTCTGCAGGTGGTGGACCGCATGAAGGAGGCGAAGGCGGCGCCCGTTCTGGCGGCGATGCAGCCTGACAAGGCGCGCGACCTTACCACGAAGCTTGCCCAGATGCGCACGCAACGCGACGGCCAGGCTGGCGGCTGAACGCGAAGGAGAAGGGACCGAACGACGATGCCGATCGACAAATCCGTAAACGTGCTGATCGTCGATGACTACAAGACGATGCTGCGCATCATCCGAAATCTGCTGAAGCAGATTGATTTCAACAATGTCGAAGAGGCCAGCGATGGTGCTGACGCCCTGACCAAGCTGCGAGGTGGCAACTTCGGCCTGGTGATCAGCGATTGGAACATGGCACCAATGACCGGACTGCAATTGCTGCAGGAGGTACGGGCGGACGCCAAACTGAGGGCCACGCCATTCATCATGGTCACCGCCGAGAGCAAGGCCGAGAACGTCGTCGCTGCCAAGCAGGCCGGTGTCTCGAATTATATCGTGAAGCCGTTCAATGCGGAAACCCTGCGCGACAAGATCGAGAAGGTGTTAGGTCATGTCTGAACCTGACCTGCTGGCCCAACGACTCGCCGAGATACGTGCGCGACATCCTGGTTCGGAACCCGAGATGGTCGCAGAAGTGGTGCGGGTCGTGCTTTCCACGCTGAGCGGGGATCTGTCCGCGCAGGAGACATCGCTGCTGGCTGAGGTGGAGGCTCTTGGCCATACCATCGCGCGCGCAAAAACCGAGATCGCCGCGTTGCGGGTGGACGACATCACCGACAATCATATCCCCTTCGCGACCGACGAACTCGATGCAATCGTCGATCACACCGCCACTGCGACCAATGCGATCCTGAGCAGTTGCGAAACACTCGATGAGGTTGCGCGGAGCCTGACCGGCGAACCGGCAACCAGACTACAGGATGCCACTACGCGAATTTATGAGGCCTGCAGCTTCCAGGACATCACCGGCCAGCGTATCAACAAGGTTGTCGGGACACTGAAGACGATCGAGGCCAAGGTCGTCCAGATCGTCGCCACGTTCGGCAAGGGCGACCGGGAGACGTTAGATGAATTCGCGGGCGCGGCGGCCGATGCCGCACTGCTGAACGGCCCGCAGCACCCCGCAGTCGCTATGGACCAGTCCGACATCGACAAGTTGTTGGCCAGCTTCGAATGAGGCATCGACCGTCCTCCCCCCCGCGGTGGGGAGGCAGGGTAGCTGCACGATACGCGACCTGCCTGCTCGTCGGCTTGCTGATCCTCCCGCCCGTCGCGGCCTTCGCCGACAGCAAGCAAGATGTGCCAGTACACATCGGTACCCATGAAGGATACGGACGCGTAGTTTTCTATCTCCCGCCGGGAACCGACTATAATCTGACGCAGCAGGGCCAGCACGTCGTGGTCCACTTCGCTGGCGATCTGACGGTCGGCGCGTCGCAGGGTGTTCCACGGAATGTCGTTAGTATCACCGGTGGGGTTCATCAGGCAGAACTGGTCGTGGCACCAGGAACGGCCTTGCACAACTGGCGTCTCGGCGATCTGGTTGTCATCGATGTAATGGATCACGATACCGCCCCGGCTTCCCAGGCGCAGCAAGGGACGGTCGCAAGCAAATCTCCCGCAGCCAAACCCGCTCCCAGCACGTCATCGGCGACTGCTCCCGCCGCGGCGCCTCCGCCTGCCCAGTCGTCCGCCGCTAAGACCGAGCCGCCGCCGCCAGCCCAGCCGAAGGCGGAAGCGGCAAATCAGCAACCGGAACCCGTCTCGCCGGGCGCGGCGCCGCCACAAACCGTCCCGCAGGAATCGCCGCCCGTTTTAGCAGCTCAACCGAGCCCGCCCGCCACCGCCGCCGGCGCTGCAGAGCAATCCACACCCAGCGTCGACTCCGAACTTGTCGTGCCAACAGACTCGCAGGTTGGCGTCGCGGTGTTCCGGCGTGGCTTTGCGGCGCTGATCGTGTTTGATCGACCCAGCACGATCGACGCGACATCATTGCGTGATGACCCGGTGTTCGGCACCGTTTCCGTGCAAACGCTGCCAACTGCGACCTTGATCCACGTGCAACTCGACGCCGCCACCGCGCTGTCCACGTCGCGCATTGCCGACGCGTGGCACATTTCCGCTGTGGCACGTGAACCAACGCTTCATCCTATCCAGGCGACAGTCGCCGACGATCGCCTGGTCCTGCTGGCGGCTGCGCCAGGCAATGTCGTGAGCGTCGTAGATCCCGATTCGGGCGCCACCCTGCTGGTCGGAACACAACGACGCGAAGGTCAGGGCGTTCCGGTGCCGCACAATTCGCCGGAGTTCACATTGCTGCCGACCTGGCAGGGCGTGGTAGTAGTACCAAACGCCGACACGGTGACATTACGCCCGACTGCCCAGGGTTTCGTGATCGCTGGCGCCTTGGCCTTGTCACCGCCCTCCGATATTCCCGATCAACTCGCGCGCTCTATTGGCCTGACGCGGCAATTCGACTTCCCTAGCCAGCCCAATGAGGTGCTACTGCAACGCCTGCAGCGTCAGATCGTGGAGGATGCAAGTTCACCACCGCTCGCCCGCGGCCCGCGCAGGCAAGCCGTGGCTCGCACGATGATCGCGCTCGGCCTCGGCGTCGAGGCAGCAGCCATGCTGCATATCGCGGCAACTGACGATCCGCATGAGGCCGACTCGCCTGACAATGGCGCGCTGTCGTCCATCGCCGCGCTGCTCGCTCATCGACCCGACGAGACAGATGGCCTGGTCGATCCGCGCCTTCCTCCTGCTGACGACATTGAGCTGTGGCGCGCGGTACGCCTGGCGCAGTTACAGGATGGCTCTGCTCCGGCCGCTGCGATGTTCGCCGCCACGCTGCCGCTGGTGCTCGCCTATCCACCAGAAGTGCGCGATCGCATACTGCCGTTGGCGGCCGAGACTCTGGTCGCCGGCTGTGAGATCACCACCGCCCAAGCCCTGCTCCAGGCGCGCAAGGATGATGCCACGCTCGATTTGGCCCGCGCCATGTTGCAGGAGGCACAGGGCGACAGCGCTGGCGCTTTGACCAGCTACGACAAGCTGGCGCAGTCACGGGACCAATCGGTGCACGCTCGCGCCGCGGTCAGTGCGGTGGAATTGCGCCTCGCTTCGGGTGCGCTCGATGCAAAGCAGGCAGCCGACCAACTGGAGAGCCTGCTGTACTCCTGGCGCGGCGATAAGCGTGAACGGGCGCTACGCGAACGTCTGGCCGGTCTCGAGGCACGCGTCGGAGCCTGGCGTTCCGGACTTGCTTTGCTGCGGGATAGCGAATCGCTGTTTCCGGATAACAAAGCCGCCATCCACGGCGAATTGGGCGACATGTTCGCTGGCTTGCTGCGCGGCGACGTGGCGGACACGCTGCCGCCGCTGGAGCTGGTGTCGGTAGTGGAGGAAAACGCGGATCTGCTCCCGGCCGGCCCGGACGGCGAAGCATTGCAGGCGAAACTGGCCGACCGACTGGTCGCACTCGACTTGCCAAAGCGCGCCGGGCCGCTGCTCGAGAAACTGATGCAGGCGGCGCAATCCGGCACCGTTCGTGCTGGCTTCGGTGCGCGGTTGGCGGCGCTGCGGCTGCGCGAAGGTGACGCAGCAGGAGCGCTGGGAGCGCTCGATGCATCCGTCGCGGAGGATCTGTCGCCGGATCTTATCGAGCGCCGCACCCTCCTGGTCGCCGCCGCCAATGCACGGCGTGGCGACAACGACCGGGCGCTGGCGGCACTCGGTACGCTGGACAGCGCCGCAGCCTACGAGGCACGGGCGACGATCCTGGAAAGGGCGAACGACTGGCCAGCAGCCCAGCGGGCGCTGACCGACTACGCCGCCAAGACCGTGCCGTTGGACGGCAAGCTGGACGATCCACAACGCCGGACACTCCTGCGCCTCGCCACAGCTACAGCTCGCGCGGGCGACAATCCGGCGCTGACGGCGCTCCGACAGCGTGAGGGAGCACGGATGGAGACTGGGCCGTTGGCCGACATGTTCCGCTTGCTAACGGCCGATCCGGTGCGCGGCGTCGCAGACCTCAAAAGATCAGGGCAGGAGGCCAATCTGGCGCGCGAACTGCCAGGCGAGTTAAAGACCCTGCAGCCTCCGGTCTCAGCAAATCCAGTAATGCCGGGATCGCAACAGACTAAATAGCCTCTTGCATGCTGCCCCCCCTTTCCCCATGTTTCGCGACCTTGGCCCGAGGGAACGGTCGTCGCGAGCGGCCGCTCCCGAGGCTGTCTACTGGTTGGAACGGGGTACGTGATGGACGCACTCAGCCCGCTGGGGATGGTCTCGGACGTTCCAGACGAGGACGCTCCGAAGGACTACTTCGTCGTGAGGGACGGCGTGAAGTTCGCCGGCACGCATCTGCTGCTGGATCTGTGGGGAGCGAGCAACCTCACGGATCCCGAGCTGATCGATCGTGCGCTGCGGGACGCTGCCGAAGCGGCCAACGCAACGATCCTGCACAGCCACTTCCACCACTTCGGCCCCGATGGCGGCGTGAGCGGCGTGCTCGTGCTGGCGGAAAGCCACATCTCGATCCACACGTGGCCCGAGCGCGATTTCGCCGCCGTGGACATCTTCATGTGCGGCGCGTGCAATCCGTATCACTCGCTGCCGGTGCTGAAGGAGGTGTTTGCGCCGAAGTCTATCCTGCTGTCCGAGCAGCGACGTGGGCTGATTCCGTAGCGGCTCTGTCCTTGGCGTGATGCGCGGCCCGGATGCGATGCTCCGGGCCGTTCTGTTTGGAGACCGGCATGACGACCGATAGTTGGATCAACGAGACGCTCTATCCTGACTGGGGACAGCGCTTCCTGGTCAAGCGTGAGCTGGCGCGGGTGCGGAGTGACTTTCAGGACATCGTGATCTTCGACAGCTTCTCGCATGGCCGCGTGATGGTGCTGGACGGGGTGATCCAGATCACCGAGCGCGACGAATTCGTTTATCAGGAGATGCTGACGCATGTGCCGCTGCTTGCGCATGGCGCGGCGGCGAACGTGCTGATCATCGGCGCCGGCGATGGCGGTGTGCTCCGGCGCGTGCTGCAGCATCGCGGCGTGCGGCGCGCTGTGATGGCCGAAATCGATGGCGAGGTGATCCGGCTGGCGAAGGAGTATCTGCCGCTGATCGGCGCCGATGCCTGGAACGATCCGCGCGCCGAGGTGATCGTCGGCGACGGCATCGATTATGTGAAGCGCGCACCGGACGCGACGTTCGACGTGATCATCGTCGATTCGACGGACCCGATCGGTGTCGGCGAGGTGTTGTTCACCGACGAGTTCTACGCCAACTGTGCACGCATCCTCACCGCACGCGGGCTGGTGGTGAACCAGTGCGGTGTTCCGTTCATGCAGGCGGACGAACTGCGCCAGACCAGCTTGCGGCGCGCGAGGTCCCTGCCGCATGTCACGGCGTATGTTGCGGCGGTGCCGACATATGTCGGCGGTTTCATGACGTTGGGATGGGCGGCGAAAGATGCGTCGCTCACGCGGGTCGGCGCCGATCATTTGCGTGCGCGCGCACAGGCGGCGGGCGTCCTTGGCACAACGCGCTACTGGACGCCCGAGATCCATGTGGGTGCCTTCAATCTCCCGCCCTATATCGCCGAACATCTGCCGCGTTAGGAGAGACCAGTGAGCGACAACGTCATCATCACCCGCACGGATGGTGTGCTGGAAATTCGCCTCAACCGGCCAGAGAAGAAGAACGCGTTGACGCGCGAAATGTATGACGCGATGGCAGACGCTTTCGCACAGGTTGATGCCAGTCCCACGCTGCGCGTCGCACTCTTGACCGGCTCGGGCGACACATTCACCTCTGGCAACGACATAGCCGATTTCCAGGCGCGTGCGAGCGGGAAAAGGGAAATCTCGGCGTCGCGTTTCCTGCCGACGATTGCGTCGATGCAAAAGCCGCTGATCGCTGCGGTGAACGGAGCGGCGATCGGTGTCGGCACGACGATGCTGATGCACTGCGACCTCATTGTCGCCGCGCGTTCCGCCCGCTTCGTGATGCCGTTCACCAGTCTCGGCCTGGTGCCCGAGGCAGCAAGCTCGCTGCTGTTCCCCCGCCTGCTCGGTCATCAGCGCGCCAGCGCGTTGCTGCTTCTCGGCGAGCCACTGGATGCGGCGACCGCGCACGAGTGGGGCTTCGTGAATCGCGTCGTCGATGATGTGGCGCTGTTGCAGACGGCTTACGAGATCGCGCATCGGCTTGCATCTCTGCCGCCTCAGGCGGTGCGGCTTACCAAGCATCTTATCCGGCACGGCGCGAGCGACCTCACGCGGCGCATGGAAGAGGAGCTAACGCTGTTCCGCGAACGTCTGGGCTCGCCCGAGGCAGCCGAGGCGTTCAGAGCATTTATGGAGAAGCGCAAGCCTGACTTTTCCGGCTTCGCCTAGCGCGCGGCGGCCGGCTTCGACAGCAGGTAATCCCGCAGGTGGCCCACATGAATGTCGCGCGCCGCGTCGGGGCGACCTCGGATGACGAAGTCCCACGACCCTGGCAGCGACCGGTCGGCAAACAGCCGGGCGAGCCGTCCGCTGGCGAGCTCGAAGTCGATCAGCGGCCGCCGCCCGAGCGCAATGCCGGCTCCCGCTATCGCCGCACCGATGGCGGCGTTGAACGTGTCGAACCGGACGATGGTCGGCCTCGCCCTGGCCGGGATGCAGAGCAGATCGAGCCAGGTGCGCCAGGCCTTCTCGCGGCTGCTGCCGTGATCCTCCTGCAATAGGTTGTGGCGCAGCAGGTCCTGCGTCCCGCTGACCGGCAGCAGTGACGGGCTGCACACCGGAAACACCGTCTCGCTGAACAGCAGCCGGTCGCCGCCCACAAGCTCCCCCGGACGGGCGCGCAGTATCGCAAGGTCGAGACCTTCCCTCACCATGTCCGGCTCGGGCTCTTCGATGGCGCGAACCTGCCACTGCACCGACGGATGCAACGCCGCGAAGGCCGCCAGCCGCGGCGCCAGCCACAGGGAGGTGACCGAACCGTTGGCCGAAATGGCGAGCATCGGCCGTGCGCCACTGGCACGCTCGCGCACCGCCTCGCAGGCCGTGGCAAGCTGCGCGAAGGTCGCCTCGACGGTGGCAAGCAGCGACGCCCCCTCCGGCGTCACCGCGGTGCGTGTGTGACCGGCGCCGTTGCTGGCGCGTGTCAGCAGCCGCGTGCCGAGTGTCGCCTCGAGACCGCGAACCTGGTGGCTCACAGCGGACGTGCTGACATGCAGCGCCAGTGCCGCACGCGCGAATGAGCCGTGGCGCGCAACCGCAGCAAACGCACGCAATGCCGCCAGAGGGGGTATGCGGTCGGTCATCGCCGTTCAATATAACTCAACAGCGGTTGAAAATCTCGCGTTTGCGCAACACCGTCGCGAACGCCCAGGATGTGCCCGCTTCGCAGGAGGGCCGACGTGCATTTCGATCTGAGACTGTGGCGAATGACGCAGGGCCTGCGGGGGCGGATCGCCCTCGGCATCCTACTCGGCCTGCTGGCACTCGCTGTCGGCATCGCACGCTTCGCCTTCCTCGGCCAGTTCCTCGCCAGGCTGTTCCGCGCCGCACCGACCGCCGCACTGGTCATCCCCCTGGTCGGCGTCCTCGCTGCGATTCTGCTGCGCGCCTGCTTCGACGACCTTCGCACCATGATTGCTCACCGTACCGCAGCCCGCGTGCAGGAGGCCTTGCGCGTGCGGCTGTACGATAAGATCGTCGCCCTCGGCCCGGTATGGTTTGGTGCCGAACGCACCGGCGGCGTGATGCTGTCGATCATCGACGGCGTCGAGCAGTTGCAGACCTTCTTCGGCCAGTACATTCCCCAGGTCTCGATCGCCGCCTGCGCGCCGGTGGCAATCTTCGCCTTCATGGCGTACTGGGACCTCCCCGTCGCCGCTGTGATGCTCGGCGCCGCGCTGTTCACTCTCATGGCGCCGACCGTCGTCCATAAGCGTACCGGCCTGGCATCGCGCGAGCGTCAGCAGGCGTTCAAGGCGTTCGGTGAAGAGTTCCTCGATGCGGTGCAGGGACTGCCGACACTGAAGGCCTTCGGCCAGAGCGGTGCCTTCGGTCGGATCCTTGCCGACAGGGCGCGCGCTCTGTCCGACAGCACCTTCCTCGTACTCGGCACCAGCATTCTGACCCGGGGCATCACCGACCTCGGCTGTGCCCTTGGTGCCGCTGCGGCACTCGCGCTGGGTGCCTACCGTGTTCGCCACGGCGAGATGAGCCTGGAGGCGCTATTGATCGTGCTGATGGCCGGCACGGAAATCTTCCGCCCGCTGCGCGATCTGCGCACCGTGCTGCACCAAGGTCTGACAGGCCAGGCAGCAGCGGCCGGCATCAACGCGCTGCTGGATGAACCGGTCACCGCGCCGAGCGCGCCCGCCAACCCAGCGCATGTCTTGACACTCGCACCCAGCATCGCCTTTGACGACGTGCAGTTTGCCTACCCCGGCGGCAGACGCGCCGCGCACCAGGGACTGTCGTTCTGCATTGCCGCAGGCGAACGCGTCGGCGTGGTCGGACCCAGCGGCTCCGGCAAGTCCACCATTGTGCGACTGCTGCTCCGCCTGCATGACCCGCAGAGCGGCGCGGTGCGCATCGGTGGACAGGACCTGCGTGCCCTCGATCCCGATGCGGTGCGCAGGATGATCGCTGTCGTGGCGCAGGACACTCACCTGTTCCACGGCACGATCGAGGACAACCTCCGTCTCGGGCGGCCCGACGCCGACGAGGCCGAGGTCGTAGCCGCCGCGCGCGCCGCCAACGCTCATGACTTCATCGAAGCATTGCCTGACGGCTATCAAACGGTGATCGGCGAACGCGGCGCGCGTCTCTCGGGCGGGCAACGCCAGCGCATCGCCATCGCCCGGGCGCTGCTGCGCGACGCTCCGATCCTGGTGTTGGATGAGGCGCTGTCATCGGTCGATGCAGAGAATGAGGCGGTGATCCAGCAGGCGCTGGATCGCCTGATGGTCGGGCGCACTACGCTGATCCTGGCGCATCGTCTGTCCAGCGTCATCAACGCCGACCGCATCCTGGTGCTGCAAGAGGGTGTGGTGGCGGAGAGCGGCCGCCACGCGGAACTGATCGCGCACGAGGGCCCTTATCGTCGGCTGATGGGTCCACAGCTCGCCGAACGCACCGACGCGATCGCACCGGTCGACGATTTAGCCGCCCCAAGCAGCGCGCCGGTGGAAGACACCACCGCCGTGGTGCACGATCTCGCCCAGGACGCCGCAGAGGTGGGCTGGCCAGAGACGATCCGCACGCTGCTCGGGTTCATCCGCCCCTGGCGCCGGCAGCTTGCGATCACCGTCTCCTGCGGCGTCGGCCGCGTCATCGCCTTCATCGGCGTAGGGGTACTCGGCGCGCTGATCATCGCCGCGGTGCGGGCAAATGCGCCATCGCTTCTTCTGGTGGTGCTGCTGATCGCGGCAGCGCCGGTCACCGGATTGCTGCACTGGCTCGAATCGTTCCTCGCGCACGACATGGCATACCGGCTGCTAGCCGTGATGCGTGTCGATCTCTACCGCAAGCTCGATGCTCTGGCCCCGGCGTACCTCCTGAAGCGCCGCTCCGGCGATCTGGTCGCGCTGGCGACCCAGGACGTTGAGACCATCGAGTATTTCTACGCCCACACGGTCGCGCCCGCCTTCGTCGCGGTGCTGATCCCCGGTGCAGTGCTCGTGACGCTTGCCGTGGTTGCCTGGCCGCTCGCCCTCGCACTCCTGCCGTTCCTGGCCTATGCCGCCGGTTCGCCGGTGTTGGGCCGGCGGCGTATCGACGGCCTCGCGTCCACCGCCCGTCGTGCTCTGGGTGAACTCGGCGCCCACGCAACAGAGACCATTCAGGGCCTTTCCGAGCTGATCGCGTTCGACGCGACGACGCGGCGTCGCGACGAGTTCATGGCCTGTGTTCGGCAGTATCAGGCGATGCGGCTCGTGCTCCTGCACGACCTTACGCGGCAGACCGTTGGTCTTGAAGTGGCGACCGGACTCGGCGGCTTGGCGGTCGCAGCGGTCGGCGCTTTCCTCGTCATGCACGGCTGGATGGCACCGACAATGCTGCCGCTGCTGGTGCTGGTGTCGATCGCCGCCTTCCTGCCGGTATCCGAGATCGCTCAGGTGGGCCGCCAGCTTGCCGATACAATTGCATCCACACGCCGGCTGCACGTGGTGCATTCCGAACCGGTGGTGATCACCGACGGCCCGGTGATACCCGCGGCGCCGCGCGGCGGGTCCACCGTGCGCTTCGAGCATGTGCGCTTCACCTATCCGGGCCGGCAGCGTCCCGCGCTGGCGGACGCGGATTTTGACGTGCCCGCCGGCGCGACGGTCGCGTTGGTTGGACCGTCAGGGGCAGGCAAGACCACCATCGCCAATCTGCTGCTGCGCTTCTGGGACCCTGAACAGGGTGCGATCAGGCTGGATGGCGTCGATCTGCGCGAACTGACTTTGGACGGGCTGCGCGGCCGCATCGCCCTGGTCGCGCAGGACACCTATCTGTTCAACGACACGCTGGAGGCGAACGTCCGCCTCGCCAAGCCCGATGCGACACGTCAGGATATTGAGATCGCGCTTCGCCAGGCTGCGCTCGCGGAGTTCGTGGCCGAGCTGCCCGATGGTTTGCGGACGCGCGTGGGCGAGCGTGGCGTGCAGCTTTCCGGTGGTCAGCGGCAGCGTATCGCCATCGCGCGCGCCTTCCTGAAGGACGCGCCGATCCTGGTGCTCGACGAGGCCACGTCGCATCTGGACACGATCAGCGAGCAGCTCGTGCGGTCCGCGCTCAGTGCGCTGATGGTGAACCGCACCACGATCGTGGTGGCGCATCGGCTGTCCACCATACAGGCCGCCGACGTCATCCTGGTGCTCAATGCCGGCCGGGTAATCGAGGCGGGAACACATGCCGAACTGTCCGCGCGGCGTGGGTTCTACGCGCGGTTGGTCGAGCACCAGACCGCCGGCGTTGCCGAGCGTCAGGCGGCGAATTGATCGACGTTGATATGCGTCGACCTACCGGTGCGCGATCGACACCGGCTCGCCCACCGGGTCCGCGGTGAGAAAACCCAGCGTTTCGCCTTCCAGCACAAGGCAGGTCATCTTGCCGCCGAACACCGCGCCTGTATCGATGTCGATACGATTGTGCCGCACCACCGGTGCCTTCACCGGGGAGTGCCCGTGCACCACCACAGCTCCGAAGTCCATCTCGGAATACAGAAACGGCTGGCGCATGCGTAGCAGATCCTCACGCAACTGCTGCTCCAAGGGTACGCCAGGCCGCACGCCACCATGGACAAAGAAATACCCGCCATCCTGATAGGTCAGCGTGAGGTTGCGCAGGAATTCGAGATGCTCCGGCGGCACGCTTTCCGGCCAGCTCTCGCGCGGCGAGTCTGGGTCGATACCGTAACTCTCAAGCGCCGGCCTGCCGCCGGTGAACAACCAGTCGGTCGCCGCCGGGCGATCGCCGGACAGCGCGTGCAACATGGTGTCGTCGTGATTGCCGAGCAGATTGACCACAGGCACACCTGCGATCGGCGAACCCGCCAGCAACCGGCGCAGCACGCCGGAGGTATCGATGCCGCGATCGACGTAGTCGCCGATATGCAGCACCAGCGGTGCATCGACTGGTCGCCGCGCCAGGTCCTCTGCGATGATCTCATGCAGATTGCCGAGCTGCACGTTGCAGCCATGAATGTCGCCGATTGCGTAGATGCGCCGCCCTTCCGGCAGCGTTGCGGGCGCGCGTGACAGCGTGATCATCGTGGTGCGTTCTATCCCTGTGTCAGCGCCGCGTGTGTCGCGGCACCGGACGGTGGGCGCGCTCATACACGACCATGCTGTCGAAGAAGCTGATTGCCTTCGTGGTACGGCAGAACTCGGAAACGGTGTTAGCCAGCGTCTCGTTCTGATCAGTGCCTAGGACCGGGAAGTTCTCCTGTTTGCTGGTCCATTCCATCAACTGGGCGCAGCGGGCGAAAGAAAACTGGAGGAAACTTTGCCGGTCCTGTCGGTCCATGAAGCCGCCGCCCCACAGCGATGTGTGGGTATCCTCCACAAAGTACAGGCCGTCTTCGCCGAGCGCAGGATACAGCTCCTCAAACGCCGTGATCTGCTGATTCGCAGAATGTCCGCCATCGTCGATCACCACGTTGGGGGTGCCAATCTCGCGCAGCACCGAGCGCAGAAATGAGCGGTCCTGCTGGTCGCCGATGAACACCTTCGTGATGATGTCCTCTTGCTGCTTCGCGTCCGGATTGATGTCGATCCCATAGATACGTGTCGCAGGACCGAAATAGTAGCGCCACATCTCCACCGAGCCGCCCAACTGTACGCCGATCTCCAGCACCATAGGATTGGCGCTCCGGATCGGTGACAGGAAGCGCTCATAGATTTCAAAATAGTGCTCCCATTTGTGCATCACTCTGCTGTTGCGATGCTGGGCATGGAACGAATAAAGGTCGTTCATCATCTTTCCCTCGCAAGTTCACAACCGGTAACGCCGACCAAGGCGGCGAGAATGGGCTTCGTCATCATGCCGCAAGCAATGGCAAAATCACTCGGCTCGGCCGCCTTGCATCGACGAAAACCGTGTTTACGGCAATCCGTTTGCGTCGTGCCACTCCTTCCGGTTCTCCGGTATTCGGGTTGACGTCGAATTTCGGGAAGTTGCTCGATGAAACGTCCAGTCGAATGCGATGGCCGGGTAAGAACAGGTTGGCCGTCGGGAACAGCGTGATGCGAACCTTGACCATCTCGCCCGGCGCCCGAAGGCGCGGATGCGCGGGGTCTTCGGCATAGCGCAGCCGCAGAATCCCATCGGTGAGGATCATCGCGTACCCCTTGGGATAGTCGACCGAGGGCGGATGCACGTCGATCAGCTTGGCGGTGAAGTCGGTATCTGGACCATCGGTGGCCACGAACAGTTCAGCCTCGATCGGACCAACCACCTGCATTGGCGCATCGAGCGGCTGCGTCTGGAACACCAGCACGTCGCGGCGCGAGGCGAGCGGTAAATAGGGCGGCGTGCAGGCGAAGAACTCCGGACCTTCGGTCTGGTTCCACGCGCCGGCATAGGCGACCGGATCGAGGCTGCTCATCGCCCCGCCGATTGTCGGCACGGGATGCGATAGGTCGAAGTCGTACGAGAGCGG
>Ga0210390_10001396_pt1 | contig 23276 bp, 55 predicted proteins | sample IncBWH11OmetaG_FD_161050 | JGI IMG/M metagenome (GOLD analysis project Ga0210390, IMG submission 161050) | Forest soil microbial communities from Barre Woods Harvard Forest LTER site, Petersham, Massachusetts, United States - Inc-BW-H-11-O ... | reverse complement strand
ATTTTAGCTCCAGTTGAATCAATAATGCGTTTAAGGTTTTCTACAAAATTGTCATGAAAAGCAGAACCGTAATCATCCCGTTCCCGGTGATTAACATTCAACACCCCATCTATATCCAGAAATATTACTTTCATCTGCCTTTTTTCTTTTCGTATTCTATTTGAGACTTCAAAACATGTAGGTTATCCTCAATATATCTTTTTACTTCTCCAAAAGCCTTTCCTTTGTCGTATAACCACAACAAATAATCTTCTGGTACATTTGCCATCTTTTTGCCCTTATGTTCTCCGAAGGGCATAATTGAATTGTCGTCCATGTCATTCAGTTTTATAATTCCTCTAAAAGTATCAATTCTTTATCCCAAGCACCCAATATTTGCCAGTAAATACCAAAAGGAGATTGAACAAGAAGGATTGGATCATTTCGCTTGTATTCTTCTGCAAACATTGCCTTCTCAGCTATGACGTAGAATATAGGCGTTTTACCGCAAAGTTTTATGACATTATCCTTGTATGATGTCATAATTTCCATTGCATCCTTTGGAAACTTCGGAATGAATAAATCTAATGTTTTAAGAACGAGATCATATTTATTTACCAAGTCATTTATCTTATCCGTAGTAGTGTTATCATACTGCTCAAAATATGTCTTAAATTCATCATATTTTTTCCTATTCTCAAGCCTAGTAACCATATCAATAACTTCCTTTTTTGCATATTGATTACTCTTAATCAAATCTATTTTCATTTTTAATACAGCAATTTTTTCTTCCAGATTTTCCAGATCAAAAGGAACTGGCATTCTACCTAGTTGATCAAATACATCTTTGGGCTTTAATTTCAATATTGGCTCCTTCTTAGCATAAAGAGCAACAGTCATATCAGAATTAGAAGGTGGCTCAGATTGTGGTTCAATGGACACCCCTAAAGCCATTGCGTCTTGAATTCGCTCTGATCCTATCATTACTGACCCTCCTCCAACACTAACTCCACTTGGCATATCTATAGAATCTCCTGCGCCAAATACTGATAAACCACTATTGCCATATTCTTGTACAAAATCATAGAAATACACATTTGTATCTCCACCTTCCATTGAAGGTGAAATATATGCAGGTTGCTCTTTTTTATTTGCCTTCCTCAAAATCTTAATCATTGATTTAGCCATCAAAACAGCTTCCTCTTTCTTTTCCGAAAGTCGTTCTTCGGCTGTCTTTTTATCCTTAGCAAATAAATTTGAGATGATTTCATTTTGTCTCGCCCTTTCTTCTAACGCGATCCTTTTAGATTCTTCTTCTTTTTGTTGCGCTTCGAATTCAACCCTTCTTCTTTCTTTTTCTTTTATCTCGTCCTCTTTCTTCCTTTGCGCTAAATCTTCAGAAGCAATAACATTCTTTTTTCTCAATTCAATAGTGATGGCTATTGCTGAAATAATGAGTATTGCAAAAAATACGATACCTACTAGAATTAATAATATCTCTGCTGTTTTCATATCAATTTATTTCAGTCTGTTTGATTTTACTCAGCCTATTTTCAATTTCATTGATAATCCATGCTCGATAATCTTCAAGAAATCTCATTGACACCCTTTTCAGAAACTCATTGTCTATGTTCAAGTAAATGTACGCTGCATTTCCTATTGCCGTTGGATTTATCTCATCAAATTTAATCGAATCGGAATATGATTTCTTTAAAAAATCAACATCGTTTTCATCAACAGAATCTTTACATATTCTGTCAACATAGTCAGCCATATGTTCTAATGGCAGAAATATAACGCAAGACGCTCCAATACTATTCAAATAGTCAAAAGAAAAACGAAGTCCGTGATTATTCCATTTTTTATCCGGCAATTGATAGGGATGCGATTCTCTCATCTTAGATAGTTTCCTTTTCATCTTAGGTCTATCATTAAAATCAGATAGACTATAAATCTTATCAAGACCGTTTTGTTTTATCGTATATAAGTTCGCGGCAAAAGTACTTTTATTCATATTATTAGTTTGCTTTCACTTTTTAATTTTCCCACTCATGATTCTTAATATCATGCTTGTATATGCAAAGCATAAACTTTTTAGCGTCCATACAATTCATAGATATTGATGCTAAAGCCGCCATCTCTTTACCTTGATGTTTTTTCAACAACCCAAGAACCCACCTTCTTTCTAATGCAATAAGATTAAATTCTCCTTCGTAATCACAATCAGAATATTTTTTTAATACTTTAAAATGATATTCTGGTTTTATCTTTTTTACTACTACCATAAATGTGATACTTTTAATAAAATACTACTCCAAATCAAAACAGGGATTCCATATAATTGCAATGCATATAACTTAGGATTAATAATAGACCATCTTGCATACATCTTGGTGAATAAAACCATTGCATCATTTAGAATTCCTTTATTTATTCCAGTCCCTCCTTCCACTCCTAATCCTCCTCCATTCCTAAAATGAGCCATCAATCCGACTGCCATAAGCACTAAAAAATTCACTATCCAGTGCGGTAATAAAAACAATTTAATAGACCAATAAACCAATTTGCTCATCCTTTCTTTTTGATCATAATCAAAAGCAAATCTTAAATTTGATATGTCGAGTAATGTTTTTGATGCATCCGGGTGTGTATATCCGCATGAAGGACATACATAACCTTCTTTTTTTATTTCAAAAATAACAGAATCTCTTTTCCCATCATAACAAGAAAGACAAGAAGAAGCATACCGTCCTCCGTATTTTTGCCATTCGGATAAGGATTCAATTTGCCATTGTTCAAATGGAGCATGAATGTAAATATCCTCTTCGGTTGAATTGTCTTGTGGTTGTAATATCTCTGGATTTTGACTCATATTAGTATTCGTCTGGTTTTGGCTTCCAATCTCCATCGGCATCTAATTGTGATGGAAGCCAACCTTTAGCCATAATGTTTTTATGCCTCAATATCCTATTATACTGTTTGTTCTGTTAACCACATTGTAATAGCATTCACACATTCTTCTTCCTGTTCAAATTCAAATATATCTCCTTTAGAAAACGAAATATGATCGTCTGTTGGCTGAAATTCAATGATGCTTGGCGGCTGAAATTCATTAGGGGTCAAATCGTTTTCTGTAAGAACTTTATCACCAATAGTTAGTTTAAACGAAGGTATGCTCTTAACCGTATTCTTCCTCATCTGAATCCATCCTAATTTTCCAGTATACTCAAATTTATCCGTAATCTTCTTTCCGGAAAATTCAAACTTAAAACAAGATGACATTTTATTTTTCAGTAGCTCCATATTATATATTTGAAAACAATAATACCTATTTATCTCCGATTCTTGTAATTTTTATCTTTGGTTTTTTAAACTTGTTAGAAACTTTTTTTCTACTACGCTTCCAAAGCCTTTTGTTGTCTATTGAATAACAAAAATTTCTCACATAAAGTCTTTGGTGTAGCTTTTTAAGTAAGGCTTCGTCAGATACCCCTGTAAGTTTTGCTCTCTTTAAATTATCTTCTACCGATAAAGGTTTATTGTTTGCATTGAACACTATCTTTTCGTAATCCCATTCTTCCCCATGATTAACTGGAGCTTCTATTTGATTGGGGTCTATAATAGTATCCTTCAGTATCCTAGATGAGCTGATTGATTTTTTCTTTTTCTTGGAAACAATTTTACGTGCTGGCATAGCCATAATACGACTCAAGTCAATATTTCTTTTGACCCAATCAAGGTTTAGTGTAGGTAGTTCTTCTTCTTTTAAATCACGTCCTTTTTCGAGAGAGAAAATATATACAGCATCTTTTCTGTATTCATACCATACATTCTCCACTATCTTACAAAAATACCCGTTTTCTTCAATTGTCCTTTTTACTCTTTTTAGGTTAGCAACTGTTGCCGGAATAAACATTGCATCAGTCCAATAAAACATAAATTCAGATCGTTGAGCCTTCATGCATTTCTGCATAAGTTCATCTACCTTAAAACCTGTCAAATCCCATAGATGCCTTGTGTCTTTTGACTTTTCATGTACAGTAGTTTTGGTGTATTTCCACCCGTTGTATATTCTTTTTCTTATGGTGCGACCAAGTGTTCCGGCAGCAGCAAGCCTTCCTATTTTTGAAACCAATAACCCTCTTTCGTATAATTCTTGACTTATGATTCTTAATTTCAACATCGTTGCCCAATACGCCTTATCAACATCAATTTCAACCAAGCCAATACCTTTCTTTCCAAAATATCTAGGCTCAAAACGCATATATTTTGTACCTAACTGATGTGGTGTTTTCTTTGGATATAATGCTCCGATATTATTTTCTTTTACATATTTTCGAACAGCCTTTATAAGATGGAGTGCTTTGGGTGTTAATTTACTATCTGTAAAATAAAAATTCATTTCTCCAAAAAGAGAATATGATTTATTGCTAATATATAAGACGAATGGTACATTTCTTTCTACCATAGAATCTACATATACTTTCATCGCTGCTAACCCTCTTCTAAATATATGTTTTTTGTATTTTGGGGGTTCCTCCGATACTTCAGCAGACACTTCTTTTTTTGTTTCCATAAATAAATCAAGGTAATGTTATAACTACTTTTCTGGTTCCGAAATATTGCTTTATGACAAAATAATATTGCCCCCTCATTGTACCATAGGTGTCCAATCTATCCAACTCTGCTTCTATTTCCGCTATTTCTGATGATTGATACACCAACCCTTCTATATTATATGTATCAAATTTATTCGAATTTAAAATTCCATGAATGAACTCTTTCCCTTCCCACCTATAAACATTATTCGTCGTTACTGTATCTTTTTTTACAGCTTCATCCAACATGGCTTTTGGTTTCTTATATGTGCCTTGTAGTTTATCAATTTTTTGCAATACCCGGACAACCCTTGCAAGTTGACTTCTATATACATCCTTTTCTTTAGAGTCCTTAGCCCTATCAGTCTTTTTACGCAAGCGGTAAGTCATGCCCTTCAATCGCTTCATTTCAGACTTCAATTCTTCCTCTTTTGCTTTTTCAAAGTCTAAACTACTAATATCTTCAGTTTGGTCAATACCTAATTTAAAGGCTCTTCGTAATTGACCTTTTCTTTTGGGTTTCTCTCCTTTAATACGTTCTTCAAACTCAGCCTGTTTTTTCTTCTCTTCTTGCTTCCTCTTTTGTTCAGCAACTTTAGCCTTTGTTATTTGTTTTTTAGTTGGCTTTTTCTCTTTCAGAGCAGCCTTCTTTTTTGCCACCGGAGACTTAGCTTTTTTCGCAGTAGCTTTCTTGATAGTCTTCTTTGATACCGTTACCTTTTTTGCCGTCTTTTTGGCTTTAGGAGCTACTTTAGCCTTACCGACTTTTGCTTTCTTGCCCTTTTTTGATGGAGCGGAAGTCTTAGCAGTAGCCTGAGCAACACGCTTTCTGTATGCCCTACCATTTTGCCATTTAGAATATATTTCACTGGACACAAAACGTCCGTTCTGATCCCGGTATGACACCTGACCAGTTGACGATTTGTGCCGCTTGTATTTTAGTCTCTTCTTTGCCATAAATATTTTGTGTTATTACCAATCTCCTCCTGCACCACCACCTCCTCCATCTCCTCCTCCGAAATCAAAACTGGAATCATTTGAAGAATCTGAGCTATCAGATGAAAAAGAATCGTCAGATGAATGTGAACTATCATCAGGACTAGAAATCATTTCATTTATTATAGATCCGGTTACGATAGTTGATAATAGACTATCGCTTGAATCATCTTCTTCCTCTGTTGTTGTCGTATAAGAAGTATGAGCCTTTTGTTTGGATTCACAATCATGTCGTCTCCAGAAAGAAGTTTCAGCTCCACAATATTTACAGTTGCTCATTTGAAGTATGTTTTTTGTAGTTCTTTTAGCTTCAAAACAGGAATACTAAGTCTGTCGGAAATATCATTCCATTTCAAACCTTTTTCCCTTAAACGCTTTACGCAAAGATATTGCGCTTCCGTTAGTTTAGTATTTTCTTTCATGACTTATAATTTTACGTTATTCAAAAAATCTCTCAATTCATATGAAGCAGTAAATCCTCCTGACGATCCCGATGCATTCAAATAATTGTTGATTAGCCTTATGCTTTCTCTTAAATTGTCCCTAAGCGTTGAATTTTCGGCATTCAATACTTCAATAATGTCTCCATCGGTATTACTGAATCTTTTTATTGCCTCCTTTAATCTATCATTTTCTTCTTTAAGATCATTATAAGCAAAAGACAACATAAATAAATCTTTGTGGTTAAAACATTTAACATTCGATAAGTCTTCTTTAAAAAAATCCTTTTTACCTTCAGGCATCTTTTCTGTTATCTTATCAATGAATGCTTTATATTCTTGCTCGTAATCCCTATTCATGATTTTGCAGTATTAATAGTTAGTTCCTGTTTTGATAACCAATAGAAAAGATTCTGAAGCTCATGAACGTATTCGATTGATCTTAGATATCTATTCTCGAATATTACACTCCAACAATCATCCTCATTCCAAAATATTTCTATTTCACGAAGGTCGTAATCGTTTATATCGCTAATATCCGACTCGTACCTAATTTTATAATCTTTCTCACAATCCATACGACTAAATCCAAATGCATCAAACCATCCTTCTGATAGAAGAATAGGTTCAAAGTCCATCTCTCCCTTATCGACTATACTTATTCCATATTGTGTAATTGCTTCTGGATATATTCCATCAATATTAATAGAATATACTCCTTGATTAACAAGATTTATTTTTATTCCCTTATGATAGTTTCCGGGGCGTATATCTGATGCTGATATTTTCATAATCTTATATTATTGCTTCTCTTATCCAAATCCATCCATTATCCCCAAAACACAAACACACAGGTTGTTCAGAAATAATGTCAAGAAACGCTCTCATTCTGTCCAACTGATCTTTATTTGTTTCAAAGGTGAAATTAGTTTCAGATTGTATTCCAATGCTCCCAACTTGTAATTCACAAATGGAAAATTGATTATTCTCAACATTAATAGTCAATGGACTACACGAATACGCTTTCTTATACCACCCCATAGTAAGATACTTTTTCATGGTTTCACTACTAAAAAGGATTTTGTTTTTCGAATGCATATGTTTAGTTGTTATCTTTTTTTGAACCTATTGACATATTGTGAGTCTTAATAATGGCATCCATCTGTGATATGGAAGTAGCCTGCTCTATCTCTTTCCGAACAATGGAAAATATGAATCCACCTGTAACATCCAACATCACCTTTCCCATGATTATCTTTCCATCTGGCTTGTCCCGGTATTGACGAGCTACCTCTTTTTCGTATGCTTTTTCCTTGACATCAATCATACTCAACAACCGGACTCTCATTACTTCTAAATCCGCTTTACTTTCCTGCATAATCACATGAATTTATCAATTGGCTGATCAGGAGAATAGGATTTATTGTTGTTGCACGATTTGATTGTTTCCATCAAAGCAGAAATGTATGGAAGTTTCTCAAAAACATCTACCTTACCGCCAAACCTTATCTTGTTGTACTCAGCAATAAGGGCTTCTTGTTCTCTCAATTCAAGATTTATTGTCATTATGTTATGTCCTGCCTTCATTTTAATTATCGTGTTATCCCGTTTTCCTTCTCAAAATCAAGAGCGTTTCCTTTGAATGTTACATCATATGGATTTCGCTTAAAATTCACCCATATTTGATTTACCGCACTAACAGATTTTGCTTTTTTTACATTCATTATAGCAAGCTGAGGCTTTCCTCTTAATACACTAAATCCATACGCTTCGTCCTCGTCTCCAACATTCTTGAAATATAAATACATATGATCTGATAATACCTGTATCCTATTAAGGTCTTTAATCACATTTTTCTTTGTGATCATGAGCTTATCTTTATTTTTCTTCATTGACGAGTGCGTTTTTAATCTCATGCGGATCCTTCAGGAAGCTATCAATATGCCGGAAAGGAATACCTGCGTTCTTTGCGCATTGTTCGTCTTCTGGTCTGTCACCAACAAAAAGACTGTTATCCCAATCCATGATGTATGTAAGCTCAAGCATCTCCATTTCAATTAGGGCAAGCATGCCGATATTGGGTTTTCTTAGAAGGGAGCGATGGTTGTATGGCTCAACCTTTCCTTTGCCATCCATCATTGCACACTTAACACCATGAAAGGGGTCTTTTTTGAAGAGAGCCAAAGTAGCATCAAGCTCATCATTTACGTCCTTAGCTGTTTTGATTCCATGAGCTACGCCTGCTTGATTGGTGATGCCAAAAATAAACCATCCGGCATCCCGATATTTCCAAATAAGCTCTTCAATATTTGGCATAAGCTCAACATCATCCGGGGCTTGTATGAAGGTTTGTCCTGACTTACTTCTTCTTACTGTTCCATCAAGATCCAAACATAATGCAGGAGCTACCGTGAATTTTAACTCTTCCATATTTAGAATTCTAGTTTTTCGGTTACATCAACTATTTTTTCTGGAGACACGTCTTCCCTAAGACATAAATAAGGTCGTACATCTCTTGCTTGCCAATCCATATTCGTATCAATAAAGACAGGTTGATTTGTTTTTATTTTATATACGTATTTGCCTTTCCAACAAGGCTCTGTACCGACAAATACTAAAGGAGGAAAAGCCTTTACACCCATAGAATAATGTCGTTTAATTCCTTTATTTATGATTTGATCTGGTTCTATATCAGTTGAGTGATATAAATATTCAGGATTCCGACTTGATCGTACTAAACTAAACCTATACAATGAAAACACTGAATAGAATCCTTGTATGCAATAATTATAATCGCTAATATTATCCAACACCTTAGCAATCTCCGCGTGTTGTATTTGACATTTGTCATTTCTGTGATCATTATACATGAGCGATATCCTATCGTTCACAAAATGGCATGACCTACCATCAGTATTAAACTTCGTATCCTGAAAAGCATTGCCAATATTTATTATTGACTTTCTCTTATAGGGACTAAGTGTTTTGAATAATGGAAGTTGTCTAAACTCTTCCAAACTAGAGAATTCTTTCATGTATGCTACTCTACTAACTAATTTTGAGTTTTGTCTTCAGGATGCCAATCTCGCGAGTCATGCGTGATTTGTCAGTGTCCGTTAAAGGTATCGAATTCGCCACCTTTCCTTTTTCTTTCTTACTACCGGATTGAAGTTGTGACTCCAACCGACTCAACGCATTCTTGCGTCTGATTTCGGCCTTCTTTTCCATAGATGTTATTTATTTTGGTTTGATTTATTGATTACAAAACTAACGCTAATATCTTTACCATTACTCAGTACATACCGTATTCCTGTTGAATCATATCTCAGAGTTGTTATTAAACAAGTATCTTTTCCTATCACTACTTTTTCTCCAAGGTGAGATAACAAATTCGTTGTAATAGTAGGACTATAATTACCAGATGGTTTATATAGCAACAAGATAAGACCTATTAATCCTATACATAGGATTGAAAGAGATATGATTACTTTCCGTTCTTCCTTCATGCTATTTTCTAAAAAATAAGACGGCTTACCCGTCAGCACCAGAGCGAACCCGATCTGGAAGGTAAGGCAGAGTATGTCCGTTGCTCTGTTATCCTCTTTCTGTCGTGTGCCAAGTTTACAGTCGGGCTACAGCCCTTTGCCGATGTCTGTAAAAACGGATCAAAAACTTGGTGGCGGTTTATATCTTAATGTCTCCCAAAAACAAATGATAAAATCATTGCTATAAAATATGAGATTACAACGGAGATTCCGAATGTCATCATAACCACTATCACCCAAAGAACAAATCTTATAACCTTCATCCATTCAGCAATACTTGCAGGAAATAAAGAGCATACGTAATTTATGATTGATGAATCTACAAATCCAATAATAAAACACATTGATAGAATGAATGATATTACCAGAACTACATTGTTTTGATTTTTCATGGTTATTTTTTATAGTTAACCTCAATGTTGAATGTCCCCGGATTGCATGAGTAGGTATTTGTATCCTTTCCGTATGTTATCCAAGGAAGATTAGGGTCGCCTGTTCCGGGATAAGATGGATTATAAGGCTGAACAGTTGGATTAAAAGGATATAACGGATATGTTGGATAAACAGTTTTTTCAACAATGACAGGAGACTGAACATATTCAATCTTAACCTTTGGTTGAATAGTAAATGAATGCCACAATCCATTTGGAAGCATCCTTTCAAGAAGCTCAAAAAGCTCTCCGGCATTAATTGAATCTTCTAATGAAATTGTTTTCTTTTCGGTGTCTAGTTGAATTATCATGTGTTGTTGTTTAACATCCGCATTCATTAAAATGTCTATGATGATGGTGATAACCTTGCCTATATGATTCTGATGAAGGATAATTATTGTGATTGGAGTGGTTATTAAATATCATTGATACCCCCATTATTCCAATAGTCAAAATTATTGCTGCTGCTACTATAAAACACCATTCCATGCCATTCATTTTATTTTTTTTATAGGCTACGTTTCCCGAATTGGAATATCTTGGATATGTATCATATTTTTGTTTGTCTGACTCAACCAAAGAAGAACCTTTTTTAGGCTTCTTCTTTGGTTTAACAGCAAAGTAAATAGTAACGGACATTATAGCAATAGGAAAATAAATACACCATAATGTAGGATGTCCTGTCACTTTATCCATAAGTATAATGGATAGCCCATCGGCATCTTTATTTGCGACAAAATGCCATTTAACAAGCATCCATTTGAAGATAGATAGCACAAGATTGGAGCCACAACAAACAAGTCCACATACCACCATGCTTTATAACTTTTGGCAATAAAATACAGGTTACTAAAAACTATGTATATTACGACAAAAGAGATGATGAAATTGTTAGTATTTATTATCAGCTTGTAGGCATCAATATTTATCATTGAAAATAAATAGTAATGACAGATCAAGATGGCAAATAAATTAAATACCAACAACTTCACAAATCTTAACGAAAGCAATTTAGCTATCAGTCTCATGACTATTTGCTTTTAGCAGGGAAAAGATTTTTAACTACCCACCATGCACCCAATGCAAGGAATAGTTTTTTACCGGAAGGGGCATTCCAAAAATTAGTCCATAGGAGTTTAGGCAGCGAAGTAAGGTTTTTGAAGATGTCGTCCTTATTCTTTTTGATTTCATCTGCCATACCTTCGGTGAGATCATTCACAATCCACCAAGTAATACTGATGATTAAAATGCGCTTGATCCATCCGAATGATTTAAATGTTTCCCATATCTGATTAGGTAGTTCTTTGAAATTATCGGAAAAATTTTTCTTTGCTTCTACTTCTGTTGACAATGTAGCTTCCATTTTTACTTTTAATTAGGTTAGATTATTTGTGTTTATTATGAATATGCAAAACTAAACCGTTTTTTGTACTTATATACAATTGTTAGCAACTTATAATGTGGTTATTAAAAAAGTATTGTTTTTGTAGGAAATATCCAACATTATGCCTATTTGACGGCTTTAATGTAGGAAATGACCATCACCCCTCCAGACAACTTTGCATCTCGCTGTACATTACAAATGGCGTGTTTTTGAGGTTTTTCATTATGTCCTATTGTACAGGAAGGTGCTTGTGGTGTAGCTGAATCGCAATCATCACATCCATAAGGATAGACTCCGGGTAATCCTGAGTTCGCTCCTATAGTATCGTTTTGTATATGCCGAATCGTATCAAAACCGGGATAATTGGCAGTCCATACTCCATTTCCTCCCTGTAAATGAATAGATGCTATATAACTAACACCAGACACGCAAGATATTTCAACTGTTTCTTGTGGGTCATTCACTCCTGACTTATAATTATTGAGGCAAAACTCACATACGGTAGTTTTATTAGGGCAATTTAACGGTGGGGACAAAAAACATATATTGCCGGAGATACCCAAACCTTCTGGACATTTGTATCCAACAATCTGTTTAGGGGCTAAAATTATCATTGCTTGGCTACCACCTGTAGTAATTCCAAAAATTCCGCTTACTGAATGTACCCAATGTACCGTATCGGCATATCCTATGGTAATCCATACACTCACAGAATCAATAGAGTCTTTGTTACTTACAATAAGCTCTGTTATCTGATGCTTTTGGGAATCGGCAGATATAGTAACATTTGATTTTGCAATTACTATGTGATATACAATGAAGCCTAATATGAAAAGTATGGCTATGTCTTTTATTGTTTGTGTTACTTTTCCTGATTTCATGCGTTTGGATATTTGGCTTTTAGTTTTTTAAGGGTTTCTAATTCTTCTTTTTCTTTATCGACCTTCCTTTTTTGTTTCTTTTGTTCTTCTCGATCTTTTTCTTCTTGTATGGCTTTATCAAGCTCATCTTTTGTTATGATGCCTAAATTGTATTTGTCATATATGCTCAATTCTATGTATGTGTCAGAATCGCATATTTTCGCGTCATGCTCATCCCATCCACAACCAATAATTCTACAAAATGTATTATCCGTAAAAAACAAATATACTGAACCATCATATTCTTTTCCTCTAAGAATAGATTTGCCTGACAACTCTTTTTCTATCTTGATCTGATCCATGTCTATAGGTTTGGATATTTAGCTCGTAATTTTATGAGGGTTTCAATTTCTTCTTTTTCTTTTTTTGCTTCTCTTTCCAATTGGTCTTTGGCAATATACTCTTCGAAAGAAAGGACGAATGTATTATATTCCTCTTCTGTAATTATCCCTAAAAAATACAAATCATCGAAATTACTATGTGAAGGGATAATGTTATAATTATCTTGTTCCATAGCAGAAACAGACCAACTATCATCAACATATGAGGCTTTAAATATGCAGAAGTCTCCATCGTTAAAAAAAAACGAAGTGTGAATCATCATAAAATACGACTCTGTTGATTGTCTTTCCAGATAGTTGCTGTTCACTCGTTAGTTGTCCCATTCATCTTTTATGTTTTTAGCAGCCGCTATTAATAATCCTGTCATAGTTAATGTCGCTCCCCAATAACTACTCTCTATATAGAAAAGAATTATGGTAAAAATTAAAAATAATAAGGCTATGATCAACACAAACAGTTTCATTTGACCATCTTCTTATCATGCATAACTTTAAATACGCTAGATGCTAAATTACCAAATCCATGATTAAACATGAAAAGATTGTTTTTCTCCATCTGCTCAGGTGTCATATTTTTACCTTCGTGTCGATGCATTAAGTCCCACATTATCTCTTCATTTGACAAAACAGCGTCTTTTACTTTTTCTAATCTTTTTTTTGTGAATCCAGAACACCACCATTCTTTGTGATCGACTAGGTATTGATACCAAATATTTTTCATGTCATCCATAATATCAAATTTAAATTATTTTTAGCATCAACTATATAACACTTGTCTCATAAATCTCCTATGTATTTTCTCATTTATTTATGATTTCATAATCAATGTATGGATAATTAAAGCGAAATTTTTCTGAATAGTCGCATTCTTTATTAGAGCATTTATGTGGATATAGTGGCGGATAACAAAGCAATCTTTCCCCATCCGATCTTAAATAGCCGATATCGCATTTCGGGCATTTGTAATCAACTTCAAATGCCTTAACTTCTTTTCGTTCTTCCATGCTACAATCTTCTTTTTCTATTGTTTGAAGCCGTTTCACAATGCTTTATATTTTTTGTTGAAATAATATTTCCTAATTTCAATATATATTCATCATTAAGCCAATCAGCACCCCAATCTTGATCTCCAAGTCCTGTTTTTATGTCCTTCAGTTCTATCATAATTTCAGGAGCATTTTTAGCATATCCATTTCTGAATAATACCTGATCCCATTTTACTATTGGATGTGGGTATCCGAATCGGGTCATCCAATGTGGCTTCACCTCTCGATATTCTTCTTTCTTTTCTCCGGAAAGAACCAAGTCGAACCATTTTCTCTTTAGCGTCAGATGAAGAACTGCTTTTCTCTTTCCCATTAGTTGCACCCAAAATTTGACTTAAAATAAATAAGTGATGCGTCTTCCAAATGAATAATATCAGAAAACTCTCCAAGGATAACATGTGATTTATCCATTAGTTTGTCAGACGGCTTTCTCTTTAGCCTTTTATGAGCTATTACATATGTCAATGGTAATTCCATATTAAGCTCTTTCATTTTTCATACCCTCCCATAGGTGTTTCTTGTTTATCTGTATCTCTACATGGCATTAGATTCTTTAGGGTTAGCTCTTTTGCTATTATGTAAGCCTCTTTTAAGTTAGGTGCTTCAAAATGAAATTCACTACCATCTTGCTGAATCCCTTTATATCGTTTACTCATTGTTGTTTTTCAAAAAATGATTTATCTAACATTGGATATTTTTCTAAAATTTTGTCTGCTTGATCAACAAAAGGCTTCGCCTGCTCCGCCCATTCACGATCAATAGGAACTCCACCCCATAATAATTCACAAATGAACTTATATTCCTGATTTGAGTATTTGGATTTTATTTTCTCAGCCATCTTTATAATTGACTAACTTGCATAGCATATTTATATGCCAACTCAGCTACATTTCCATAACTTTCAGCCCTCATCTCTTCTTGAAAGTCGTCCGAATCCTGCTCTCCAGTTCCATGCCCTATTTCGTGCGCAAAAAAATGAATCAATGTCTCCATAGGAACATTGTTATTTTTCCAATAATGAATTATGTCGTCTGCAATAAAACCCCATACGCCTTGCTCTTGTATTCCATTCACCTGATCTTCATATGAATATTCTACTTCATTCTCGTCTTGATCCAACCCTCCCATCGTTTCCTTTTTCAGGTCATCAATAGAATTAAATTCCCCTTCATATGAAGCTAATATTAATTTATCAATCGTTGCGTATTTTTTTAGGGTAAATTTATTCCACATATCGGTAAATTTTAGTTTGTTTTATTTTATGCCTTTCTTTTCCAAAAATCACGTATACCCATCAATATTTGTCCAAGCCAGTTCTTGCCTTCTCCATTATAAACGCCCCACGTTGCGTCATTCCAGTGATTACTTTCTTCTAAATATTTATCTCCAGTAGCCAACAATTTTTCACGCAAATCCTTGTGCCTGTAAAATTTATCAAAAACAATTACTGACATCAAATCATATTTCACTTCATCCCAATCAGGACGAAATTCTATTTCTTGTCCACGTTTTTTAGATTGGCTTGGATCAAGACTCATAAATTCAGCGCGATCAGATAACTTATTTGCTTTTGCTGCCTGATACGCAGCCTCAGTTGATCCGTATGTGTCTCCTTCAAAAACAACTAATGAAGGGTGGAAATTTGACATCCATCGGTATTCATCAAAAAATCCTTTTATATTATTGTCGTCATGGACAATATATGTCTGTTCTTTACCGGATATTAGCATAAATATTATTGTTTGTCCTGATTAAGGTAATTGAAAATCTCTTTGTATTGTGATGATGAATAATCATACTTACCATTGAACAAATTGTAAATATACGCCCTCCTATCCTTGAAATCAAATACTTTCTCGTCTGGATGTAATCGGCTTGTATAATCGGCTTGTATAATCGGAAACTAATCTATCCAGTAGTTTCTGAGATGCTTTACTTAATTCCATTATTCTTGTTTCAGTACGTATTCAATTTGTGAATGAAGCCTATTTTTTGCCATTGCAACTGATGGCGAATCATTATATGATCGAACAGATTCCAACAGTTTCTTTAATTCATAGATTTCGTTTTCTAATTTACATACTAATGGGTAGTGTATTTCATCACGAAAACGCTCTGCCCCATCTCTCTGACAGGCAAAAAGGCTTTTGTTGTCCGGATCCCGACGAAACCATCCTTCAATCTCTTCTTTGTAATTATTTTGTCTGTTCATTAGTATGCTTTTGAAAAAATATGACCTACTATTTCCATTCTATGCATATCCTCTTCCACTCTATAAGAACCAATATAAATACGTGAATCAAGATCGAAATCAGCTCCTTCGTAATAACAAGTAAATGTTCGGGTGATTTTTTTGTTTATTTTCTCATCTGTAATATAATACAAATATGGAGTTTCTTGCTCAACTAAAATGCATAATATTTTTAAAGGTTCACCAACCATATTTATCTTAATTTCTCCATATTTTCTTGGTATTTCAGCTTTAAGTATTTTCATGATTTAATCTTTTTAATGTCAATAAATCCATCTTTTAATATCGGAACCTGCCTAATCCCTATATCCCGACTATATTCCCCATTGGTGTATTGGATTTGATACTCCTCTGGTTTTTCTTCTATCTCAACATCCCATTCAGTCCTATTCCAAAGCATAGAATGAATTAATTGCTTCGTATTGTTTATGCATTCATCCTTAAACTCAGTATTTGTAAATTGTGATTTCTGGTGGTATTCATATCCATATTGAGCAAGAGTTATTGCTTCGGCTAATGTAAATATTTTTTCATTTTCCCCAACATATTGTGAATAACTACTAAGTAGATTTATAATCTGCACAATATTTAGTCGCAACAGTCCATCAGAACCGTCTGTTTCTGTGTTCGCTATTTCTTTTCCATCCCGGTTAAATAGGTCGTATCTACCTATGTTTCTTTTTAGTTTCATGTCAATATAAGTCTTCAGAGTATAAAGTATGGTTGTTTTGAGTCTTTCGATCTGTTAACTGTCCGGCATTATCCGCTATCTTAAACGCCTCCTGTCTATCAACAAAACGATTTTGGCTTGTGAGGAACCCTTGCTCTCTTTCGTATTCTGTATTCCAATTTCTAATATCTTCACTTACCGATCCCATAGCAAATATATTGTGATGCCTATATCCACAATAAACAACGCCTGTTTTAATGTTTAACGGTTGGTGTGGGTGTTCTTTACCATCATCGAACCATATTGCACTACATAGGATGTATTCGTGTTTAACTTCTGGAGGGTCTTGTAATAAAGGAATGTATCCAAAATACCAAGCAGAAAAACCCCATAAACCAATAGTATATGTAATTACTGAAAGCCAATATATATTGGAATTGGTATTAATAGCCCAAAAAAGAAGATACATCCCTATCAGGGATAATATTATAATTATTGTAGGTCGCTTCCTCATAGCTTTTATTTTAATTGTCCCTCAATATAATCAGCTATCATAATCACAGAATCGTCACCTATCCATAAATGATCTTTCCCGTTTATTTTCAAAGAAAAATCACCATCAGACGTATCAATAACGCATTCTGATATAGTTAATATTGGATTATGTTTTGCTTGGTCTTTTTCTGCACTTGATGCACTTATTTCATCAAGGATATCTCCATGTTCCGGTTTAGCTCCAGAACGCTTTCTCTCTTCAACGATTTCTTTAGCTTCTTTGCTTAAAGAATTATCGTAATTAAAATATTCAGTCTGCTCTTTACTATTGTCATCAATTATGACATCCAATCCTGACCAATCAGAAACCTTTTTGTAGTTATTTAGAATGTACACCTTTGCGCATTCAGCTACTATTTGCATAGCGGCAAGATGATCTTGGTAGGTATCTAAAAAAGATTCCTTAACTCCATATTTAGCTCCGGTAACTCCTGCCTCATTAGCATCTTGCGTTGTAAAACAAGGGCGCATCATTATTCCGTATATTGGATTTCTTTTCATTCTTCCCAATTATTAAGGTGTAATTCTATAAGATCATCAATAAGTACTTTTGTTTCTTGACTATGCGAAATTAATCTTTCGTTATTCAAAAAATAAGTAAATACAGTCCGTTGCTCCTTCTCATTTAAAGTTAACATCAAAAGTCTTTCTGGATTCCTTGTAAACATAATGTTTATATGAAATTTTTCTTTATCAAAAGAAGATTCTTCGAACGCATATTCTATTTTGTGAAAATCAAGTATGTCTATTATTTCTTTATTAGTCATAATGTGTGTATTAGTCCCACCATCCTCTCATATCGGAACCGTCTCTATAATTTTCACTTCGTTTTTCATATTCTTGATGACTTTCACCTTCAATATCCTCAAATGCTCCCTTACCTTGTATTATTGACCACAACTCTTTCCATTGATCTTTTTCAAGTTTATGCGCTCTATCCATTATTTTTTCGTTGTTAGCTACTTTTATTGGATCATCGCTATCAACCATTATGTATGCTTTGGTTGGGCTTGATGGCTCATTCTCATCAACCTCTTTAAAGTTAAATCCGTACTCATATTCAACTCCTAATTCTTTTTCTGCCAACTCATAGTAATTATCTTCAATGTAATTATGAAGGAGTTCTATCGCCCTGTTCATTTTATAATACTTTTTGCCTCTTGATACATCTTCCTCGTTACCATCCTTAATGCGTTTAGCGGTAAGTTCAAGAGATCGCTTAAACAACCTTAAATTATAAGTCCTATCCCAATCCCTAAACTCCCATATTTCTTTTCGAAAACTCCAACAATTTTTAAAAAATGCCGGAATTTTATCCTTGAATAAAAACCATAGCTTAAAATACCATCTTTCATGGCAATTCAATGTTTTAAGACTATCGAAAAATGTATCTTCAAATTCTACTTTCATGTTTTTTTATTATTAACTATTTCATCTATCTTTTTCTGTAACCGATCAGCTCTTTCGTATTCCTCTTTTGATAATGCTTCGTTCATCTCTTTCTGAAGTGATGCTATATCATTACTAAATTCTTCTTTTTTATTATGAGTATTCTGAGTCGAAGTGTTTTGTTGTGGATGATCAATCTGATTAAGTAAATTGAAGTTACTTAATTCTCGCGAATCATAATCAAAAACTTTTATTTCATGTGGCTTGTCTTTCCAATTGAAATACATAAGTATTTTTTTATCCTTTGGATCATTATTAACGCATTTTAGTTTGAATACTCCTCCTTTAATTAGATCAGATTCGATGTAAATATAATCTCCGGGCTTTACATCTTTCAATCTAAGCCTCTTTGGTTTGCTGGATTTAAACAATCCAAATATATACTTAATTAGCCTCATAGTTTATGTACTTGTTTATAAACAAATAGCCCTCTTAAATATAATAGAAAGTCCTCTTTATCATAACTGCCATATTCCTGTTTTTGATATATATCACCATTATCAAACATATAACGATATGTGCCTTCAGAACTCATATCCATCAACAACTCTTTTCCTTTGTATGTAAATTTAATGGCATATCCGGCATTCTCCCTCTTTTCATTCTTGAATATAGCCGAATACTCGACTCCTGAAGATCGAAGCAATTCAATATATTCCCGAAACACGTCCTCAAATTTAAGCAAAATTCGATCCTTTGCCCGAAGCACTCTCGCGATTTCTTCTTTTTCTTTATCCAATCGCTCCTGTTCTCTCTTTGATACTATCTTTTCTATCTCCTGCTCAAGCGGTGTCATAATCTATCGGTATATGGTTATTGATTCGTCTTTAATAGGACACCATTCAGGTGTTATAGGATGCCAGTCTTCGCTTTCTTTTATTGTACGACCTTGTTTCTTTGGATCAGCCTTCCTTTGGTTATCATTTTCTATCTTACAACCAAAACCTGAAGCCATGTCATACCCATAACAAAATGGACAGTCTCCACATCCGTTTACTTGTCTTTTCATTTCAAAAATATAATATGGTTATTATTCAATCCAATTTTATTGATTCCGATTCAAGTTTTGCATAATGTCTTATCAAGAACCACAATTTCTCTCTCCATTTCACTTTTTGCAATTGCTGAATTATGTCACGATATTTTACTATTTCATTTTCTGGTAATTTTGAAATTAACACATCGTCATGCACACAGCTAACCGTTTCCATAAAAACTTCTTGAGTTAATCCTTCTTCTGCATCATCATACATATTCAATGTAGTTGCGAGTTTAGCGCAGTATTTATGTGTCTTCCAGTCATATACCTGTCCATCGAACTTGTGTGTTGACTTCACATAAATTTCATTTTTGTGTATTTTTTCAGCGCAAAAATCACAAGTATGATCCTTATTCGCTTTTTTATCTGTTGGATAAGATAATGTTTCCATTTGAAATTATTTATATTTAATACCTTTCCCGCTATACAAAATATTCACTGAGCCTTTTCATAAGCTCTGCCCGTTTCAATAATCCTTCTATATCACAAACAATATTCATGCTTCCAATATGTGTTTGTATAGCCCAATAAACAGCTTGTTCTGTATCCCAAATAATCTTTTTCTCTTTCAAGTCAATGAGTACGCCATAACAATCCAAATCTTTTATTTTTTTCTGAGTTTTTTTGCTTTCTGAATATGGGATATTATTCTTATAGTGGGATATTATTCTTATAGTGGGCTATTCTTCTGTATAGATAAGCATATGCCAATTCAAATAATTCTCCGTCACGAATACCCTTTTTGTGAAAGTCGTAAATGCTATGATGCAAAACTATATATCTAGCCCTATTCATTTCTGATTCAGATATAGAGGATATTGAATGTCTTGTTGTGATAATATCTACTCTCTTATTCGTATGATTTCTAATAAGCTCTTGATAATATTCCTTCCTTATTAAACTCATTCCATTATCCTCAATCACAAGCAATCCGTCTGTATATTCGCTGCAAACAAAATTAATTTCATTTTCATAAATCACATCTTTTGATGGTACTAAACGGATAACTTTGTTTTTAATCTTGTCTAGCTTTTCAATTTTAGTGACCGTTTTTGAAGATACATCTTCGTATTCGTCATTACAGTCAATAATAACAACCTTGTAATTCTCCTTTTTTCTTTTTTTGCCTATTATGTAATCACGAATATGCTTTTTTATCCGGAATGTTTTTCCAGAAGCCAACTGACCAATTTCTATCAAAAATTTATATTCTTTCATGTCACTGTTTTTTTACATTTATATCACCAGCCATTGTACTTGCTTTTCCTGAAATAGTAGCGCATTCAATATCTCCTGCTTGTGTTTCTACATCGCCTCCTATGTTTCCACAGGTAATATCTCCGGCTTGAGTATTAATATTTCCTTTTACAGAACCAGACACCTTAACATCACCGGATTGCGTTTGAATATCTCCGACATCTCCGGTTACTGTCAGCTTGTCGCATATATTAACAGATAAACTACCAACATTACCTTCAATGTTAATTACCAATCCTTTTACCTGATCAGAAACATCCTTGCCATCAATGATTACTTTACCATTGTTTATTACAATGCTACTTCCTGAATAAGTGTGGCTGTTAATTTTGAATGTTGACATAGTGTTTTTTAGTTGATTGAATAATCCGTTTATGTTAAAATTCATGTGTGTGTTATATTATAACCTAGATACCTTTAATTTTCGCTTGTCTAGGTTGTGATTATTTGTCCTTTCTTGTATATTTCTTCACCATGTAATCCTTGAAAAACTAATCCTCCTGAAGAAAACATAAACATAAATTGCACTACTCGATAAAAACGAGAAGCCTTTTGTCCGTTTTCAATCATCGTTTCGTTTATGGCCTGCAAAGCAATTCCTAATAAAAACAAACCTATACCTATAATTATGTCTTTCATTTTTATATATTACTTTTCGTTTTTATTCATCAACCAAAACTCATTACACAATACATATTTTTGACCCGGAATGAAAGAACTCTGCATTAAGTCTCGTTTAGTAATCGCCTTACCCATTCTAATTTCAATACAACAGTCGCAATACGCATCTTCCATTTTATCGCAAATTTTTTTCCATAAACGGTCTTTCAACATAACCATATTTATGTTTGCAAAAATTTCTTCTCCACAATCTTTGCAAAGCAATTTGACTTTCATAACCTAAAATTTATATTTTGCTCCTCTTGACATCAAAAACTTGGCTATCTTCTTCCTCAAAAAAATCCTCTTATACCAAGGATCCCTCATAATAGCCAGAAGAATTGTTTCGGCTTCCATATATCGCTCAGAACACTTTTCTGTTTTGTTCATCAACCAATTTAAATCTGCTTTTGAGTATTCCATTTACGATTTATTTTGAATGCCTATAATTGAGTGGAAAGATACATAAATATCGTTATTGCCAAAAAGATATTTACTAACATTATTTTGTTGTTTCATTAAATATTTTTGGTCATAACATTATGAAACCGCTTACTGAAATCCTTAAATCTTAGCGGTTCGTTAAATTTTCCCGGATCGGACATAACACACCTTTCGCACTCTCGCGTACACCATTTATTCATCCTTTCTGACTTTATTATGGGTTTGGCATACCCTCCCTCATAAGTACCCGGATCCTTGGGGGCTTTCCCTAATTCATGGTCAGCTAAGTATGTGTAATCATCAATATCCTTCATTTCATCAAAATTATCAGGATAGATATGTCCGCCTCCAAATCCCATTCCGAATACCTTTTCCCCTAATTCGGCATAAACCCTTGGTCTACTATTCATACCCCATGCCTTATTACATCTTTGATCACAGCATACTTTATGCTTTTGTCCGCAATAGATTATCTCCTTTTCCATAAACACTACTTATTGTCTGTTAAATACTGAATAAGCTCTGATAATTGCTTTCTGAATTCAAAACTTTGATGAACTCCTGCTGGTTCGTTTTCGTGTATAAAAACATGCAAAGGGCTACCGTCTCCGTTTTTAACATAATACTCACTCTCTTCATAAGAAGGGAGTGAGGTATTTTCTCTGTTTTTTGTTTCGATAGGAGAGTAGTAATTTTTGCAATGATCGCATTGACCATCACATTTAGTTTCCATTTCAATCTCCCTTTGGCAATACTTAAATTCTGCTCCCATTAGTTTTGTTTTAGGTGTCTCAGCAACGTATACTTATTTCCTTTTTTTTCAGCTAACCAGATAACTCCAACTTTGGGTTTCATAGTCGCCATATTCAATGCACTAGACTCAAAACCAACTCCAGCAGGTATCTTATAAGGAAGAGTCAACGCCTCTTTCTTTGTTTCTGCAATAAGATCAATTAGTATTGCATTAGGGAGGTCTTTGTCTTCCATACACATCTGATTAGCTCTGTCATCAGATGTTATCTTTACTAGGTGTTGGATTGGTTGTTTTTTCATGGCTTATTTTCCTCCTAAATTTTTATAATTTTCTTGTGCTATCCTTAAATACAATTCTTTTTGTATGGTTGACCCTTCCATGTAAACTTGAAATATTTTAGCAGTCAATTCAATCATTTTATACGAAATCATCTCGCTATCAGACAGCTCGCGTTCATCTGTATGATCCATATAAACAAGCATTTCTTCTATTTCTGAAAATGATATTGATTCAGTGT
>Ga0210390_10001394_pt1 | contig 23288 bp, 23 predicted proteins | sample IncBWH11OmetaG_FD_161050 | JGI IMG/M metagenome (GOLD analysis project Ga0210390, IMG submission 161050) | Forest soil microbial communities from Barre Woods Harvard Forest LTER site, Petersham, Massachusetts, United States - Inc-BW-H-11-O ... | reverse complement strand
ATCGATTGCCCCTGGCAGTTATCACGGGAAGGACGTCACTATTCAAGACGTGTTCGAAGCCGTGGGAGCGCACGCGCAGAAGCGGGTCAGCGACGCGGATCTGCTGGCACTGGAAAACAGCGCGTGTCCCGGAGCGGGTGCGTGTGGCGGGCAGTTCACTGCTAATACGATGGCGATGGTTTGTGAGTTTCTTGGCCTTTCTCTGATGGGTAGTGCGAGCGTTCCGGCGCTGGATGCGAGAAAGCCAGAAGTAGCTCAAGCCGCGGGCGCGATGGTCATGGAGGTGCTAAAGCGCGATCTCCGGCCGCGCCAGATCCTCACTCGCGAAGCATTCGAGAACGCGGTTGCCAGCGTGGCTGCAACCGGCGGCTCGACCAACGCAGTGTTGCATCTTCTCGCCATCGCGTACGAAGCGGGGGTGGGCCTCTCTTTGGCTGACTTTGATCACATTTCGGAGATGGTTCCTCTGCTCGCCGACCTGAAACCTGGGGGAAGATTTGTCGCCACAGATCTGTATCACGCGGGCGGCACTAGATTGGTGGCAAAACGGCTTAATGAAGCGGGACTGCTGCACGGCAATGCGGTCACCGTGAGTGGCAAAAGTATCGCGGAAGAGGCGCGAGGCGCAAGCGAGGCAGCGGCGCAGGAAGTGGTGCGTCCGCTGGACCGCCCCATCAAGCCGACTGGCGGCCTCGTGATCTTGAAAGGCAATCTCGCTCCAGAAGGGTGCGTGGTCAAGGTGGCAGGACACGAGCACGTTCATCACCGCGGACCGGCTCGCGTTTTCGACAGCGAAGAAGCTGCGTTCGCCGCCGTGCAGGAGGGCCGAATTCGAGCTGGAGATGTTCTGGTCATTCGCTACGAGGGTCCGCGCGGCGGACCCGGCATGCGCGAGATGTTGGGCGTGACGGCGGCGCTGGTGGGCGCAGGCCTCGGCGATTCGGTGGCGTTGCTCACCGACGGACGATTCTCCGGAGCGACGCATGGATTGATGGCTGGTCATGTCGCGCCGGAAGCAGCCTGCGGTGGTCCGATTGCCGCCATCCGCGATGGCGATGTCGTCGTCTTCGATATCGGAAGGCGTGAACTTCGCGTGGAGCTGCCTGAAGATGTGATTCGGGAACGGCTTGGGTCCTGGCATGAGCCGGAACCACGCTATCGAACCGGTGTAATGGCGAAATATGCGCGGCAGGTTTCGTCGGCGGCGCTGGGTGCGGTTACGAATTAGGCGCGTAGGGAACTTATGAAAAAAACCGGTGGCGAGATTATCTGGGAATGCCTCAAGCGGGAAGACGTAAAGCACATTTTCGGTTATCCGGGCGGAGCGATCCTGCCCGCTTACGACGCGCTATGCAAATACCCTGAGATCCACCATGTGCTGGTACGCCACGAACAGGGTGCGGCCCACATGGCAGACGGTTACGCTCGCGCCGGTGGCGGGGTGGGAGTCGCCATTGCCACCTCCGGGCCGGGCGCGACCAACCTGGTCACGGGAATCGCAACCGCGATGATGGACTCGTCGCCGATCGTCTGCATCACCGGCCAGGTGGGCAGCAAGCTGATCGGTTACGACGCTTTTCAGGAGACCGACATCACCGGCATCACCTTGCCGATCACCAAGCATAACTACCTCGTCACCCGAGCCGAAGACCTCGCGGCTGCGATGCGCGAAGCTTTCTGGTTGGCAAAGTCCGGACGGCCTGGGCCGGTGTTGATCGATGTCACCAAAGATGCCCAGCAGGCGAGTTGTGAATTCGACTGGAATGCGGCCGAACCTCGGCACCGCAATCGCTGTCTGGCAGCGAGCTCGGCCGCGCCTCAATATGGCGAGGCGCTTGAGTTGATCAACTGTGCTAAGCGGCCGGTGATTCTGGGTGGACATGGCATTTTGCTTTCTGGCGCGATGCGTGAGGTTCTTGCTCTCGCCGAACGCGCCCAGATTCCCGTAGCAATGACGCTGCTCGGCATTGGTTCTTTCCCCGCCTCGCACCCGCTGAACCTCGGCATGATGGGCATGCACGGCGAGGCCTGGGTCAACACCGCAATTCAAGAGGCCGATCTGCTCCTCGCGTTGGGGATGCGCTTCGACGATCGCGTTACAGGCAACCTCAGAACTTATGCGCCCATGGCCAAGAAGATCCACATCGAAATCGATCAAGCCGAAGTTAACAAGAACGTCAAGATTGACGTGGCGCTCATCGGAGACTTGCGGGAAGTATTGTGCGAACTGCTGCCGCGCGTGGATGCTGGCGATCGAGAGCCGTGGTTATCGCGAATTCAGGAACTGAAAGGTGATTCAGCAGTACGGGACATCCAGAATTTGCCGGACGACGGACATCTCTATGCAGCCCACGTCGTGAATGACCTGTGGCGCGAGACGAGTGGCGATGCAGTCGTAGTTACCGACGTCGGCCAGCACCAGATGTGGGAGGCACAGTATTACAAACACGAAAAGCCTCACACTCTTATCACCTCGGGTGGTTTGGGCACGATGGGCTTCGCTCTGCCCGCTGCCATCGGGGCGAAGTTTGCGCGGCCTGATGCGGAAGTGTGGGTCATCGCTGGCGACGGCGGCTTTCAGATGACGATGGCCGAGCTGGCGACCATCACGCAAGAAGGCTTAGCGATCAAGGTGGCCATCATCAATAACGGCTATCTTGGCATGGTCCGGCAGTGGCAGGAATTTTTCTACGAACGCCGCTACAAAGCAACGCCGCTGTATAGCCCGGACTTTGTGAAGCTCGCCGAGGCGTTTGACTTGCGTGGCGTCGCAGTTCGCCAGCGCGCCGAGGTTGTCCCTGCGATCCGCGAGGCGCGTGAGCATCGCGGTACCTACGTTATTAATTTCTGCGTGGAGCAAGAGGACTCCGTCTTCCCGATGGTTCCTGCCGGAGCCGACCTTCACGCCATGATTCGTCGTCCCAGTCCGCTGGTTGAAACTGCGCAAGACTTGTGAGGACAACATGCTGATGACGCTGGTGGTTCAGGTGGAGAACAAGCCCGGAGTTCTGAACCGGGTGGCATCGCTGTTTCGGCGGCGTGGTTTCAACATCGAGTCGCTGACCGTCGGGCACACAGAAAAGCCTGGGGTGTCGCGCATGACTATCGTGGTCGACACCGACGAGGCTGGCGCTCTGCGGATCGAAGCCAACCTCTACAAACTGGTGCATGTGCAGCGCGTCGAAAACGTCACATCGACTCCGTCAGTGTTCCGTGATCTGGCCATGATCAAAGTTGCCGCGACCCCGGAAACACGCGCGGAAATCATGCAACTGGCGCACGTCTTTCGCGCACGCATCGTGGACGTGAACAGTGAGTCGCTGGTAATTGAAACGACTGGCGCCGAAGACAAGATCGACGGCTTGGTTGAAATACTGCGCGGCTTTGGCATTCTTGAGATGGCGCGAACGGGGCGCGTCGCCATGACCCGCGGCCCCAGGCCCGAGGCGTCGGTAGGCGTAACCAGTAAAGGCGATTCGCTGGAAGACGAATCGGTATCGTATTCGGTTTAACGTTCATTTGTGGAGGTAAGTATGGAAAACCTGAAAGAGAAGTTGGAAAAAACTCTGGAGGAACATCAACGCGAGAGCGGCCTGCATGTGATCGGAGGCCGCGAACGGCTGTTGGCTCGGCTTCTGAAGGTCTTGGATTCACCCTTTCATGCGGGAAATGTCGATCGGATGCCATCGGATGAAGATGGCCGATGCTGTCAATAATTGATCGAAGGAGCCAGCAATACTACGTTCCATTCGATACAACAAGGTTCAAAGGAGAACAGAAATGGCAAACATGTATTACGACAAGGATGCCGACCTGGCGCTCATTCGAAACAAGAAGGTCGCGGTGATCGGCTACGGTTCACAAGGCCATGCGCACGCTCTGAATCTTCGCGACAGCGGAGTCCAGGTTGCGGTGGCGCTGCACGCGACCAGCAAATCACGCGCCCGCGCTGAGGCTGAGGGCCTTCACGTAGTTTCCCCTTCTCAAGCCGCGGCTTGGGGCGATGTCATCGTTTTCCTGGCACCCGACACAACGCAACCAGCGCTATACCGGGAAGCCGTTGCGCCTAACCTCACTGCAGGAAAGACTCTGTTCTTCGCACATGGTTTCAACATCCATTTCGCGACCATCCAACCCCCTGCCGACGTGGATGTAATCATGATTGCCCCGAAGTCGCCCGGCCACCGTGTTCGCGAAGTGTTCGTCGACGGCGGCGGAACTCCCGCTCTGCTCGCCGTGTATCAGGATGCCAGCGGATCGGCGAAGGCTCTGGCTCTTTCCTACGCGAAAGCGCTGGGAAGCACGCGAGCCGGGGTCATCGAAACCACCTTCGGCGAAGAAACAGAAACCGATCTGTTCGGCGAGCAGGCGGTTCTTTGCGGCGGTGTAAGCGCCCTCGTTAAAGCCGGCTTCGAAACCCTGGTCGAAGCCGGATACCAACCAGAGATCGCGTACTTTGAGTGCATGCACGAGCTGAAGCTGATTGTGGATCTGATGTACCGCGGCGGCCTGAACTACATGAGGTACTCGATCAGCGACACGGCCGAGCACGGTGACTACACAGGCGGGCCGCAGTTGATCACTAACGAAACTCGAACAACCATGCGCCGCATGCTGGGCGAGATTCAGCGCGGCGAATACGCTCGCAAATGGATCGCGGAAAACGAGGCGGGGCGACCGTGGTTTAACGCCACACGCAAGCGCGAGCAAACTCATCCCATCGAGCGAGTCGGGGCGGAGTTGCGCGAGCATATGTCTTTCCTCGATCCGGTGCGGATCACGCCCGAGGGAACTCCGGAAAAGGCATCGCAGCCGGCGGCCGAGTTCGTGGCCAGCGGTGTCGACTGATTGAAAAAGAGGTACACCCTATGCATGTGTACGACTGGAATTCGATGCAGCCTGAGGCGATCACGGAACTCTACCGGCGCACCGTTGCGCAAGGAGAGAAGATGAGCGTGGCCCGGCTCGAGGTTGCGAAGGGATCATCTACACTGGCCCACCGCCATGAGAATGAGGAGGTCATCATTCTGTTGAAGGGGTGTTGGCGATTTCACTTCCTTAACGGCGACGTCTTGTTGCAGCCTAATCAGATTCTGACCATCAAGCCAGGCACTGAACATTCTTCTGAGGTGCTGGAAGACGTGGTCGCAATCGACGTGTGCAGCCCTACACGGGAGGACTGGCTCGACGGGACTGACCGTACTCTTCACTACGATCCCGATCAGTGGTTGTGGGGCGTCTAGTGACTGGAGTTCAGCTCCATCGACGAAGGAGAGTGGATTCATGATCGTTAACATGCGGGAGCGGGCCACCGAGGCAGAGGTCCAACACGTTATCGACCGGGTGAAGGAGGCCGGATACCAAGCGCACGTCACGCGCGGAGAAGAGCGAACCATCGTGGCTGCGGTCGGCAGTGGGGGACGCCGGCACGAACTGGAAGCCCTTGCCGCCGCGCCCGGAGTGGACGGTGTCGTCGCCATCGCGCAGCCCTTCAAGCTCGTGAGCCGCCAGGCGAAGCCGCATCGTACCGTGGTCAACGTTGGTGGCGTTCAGATCGGAGACGGAAGCTTCGTTGTGATTGCGGGTCCGTGTTCAGTCGAATCACGCGAGCAACTTTTTTCGACTGCCCGCGCGGTGAAGGCTGCCGGGGCTCGATTGCTGCGGGGTGGCGCTTACAAGCCGCGGACATCTCCCTACGAATTTCAAGGCCTCGGGCTGGAAGCTCTCCGCCTGCTGCGCGAGGCTAAGCAAGAGACTGGTCTCCCGGTGGTCACCGAGGTGATGAGCACGGAAGATGTGGATGTAATTTGCGAACATGCCGATCTCTTGCAAGTGGGCGCACGCAACATGCAGAATTTCGCGCTGCTGCGGCGCCTGGCGAAAGTTGACAAGCCGGTACTCTTAAAGCGTGGCCCATCCGCCAGTATCAAGGAGTGGTTGCTGGCGGCGGAGTACCTCGTGGCAGGTGGAAACCCCAACGTCGTACTGTGCGAACGCGGTATAAAGACATTCGAGACGGAGACGCGGAACACTCTGGATCTGGCGTCGATTGCATTGGCCCGGGAACTGACTCATCTACCGGTAATCGCTGACCCATCGCACGGGACCGGCCGTCCCAGCCTGATTGCGCCGATGTCGCGCGCCGCAGCGGCGCTTGGCGCGGACGGGCTTATGGTTGAGGTGCATCCCTGCCCCGAGCGCGCGCTTTCCGACGGCCCTCAATCGCTGGACTTTTCAGGCTTCTCTCGACTCATGCACTGCCTGGCCGAACCCTTGCGCGCTCCTGAGGCGAGTTGACTGCGACACTCCACATCCCGAGAGACGCTAACCTTTTTCGGAAGCTCAATCACTCCTAACTGTGGTCTGGACGGGGCCGAGGAATCGATCTGCTCAGTTTCACACGTCCTGTGTAAATTGCCATTCCGACTACCGCATCGATTCGCATAGCATCAAGTTGATCGATTTGCTCGGAGGTCGCAATCCCCCCTGCCACGATCAACTGCTTCTTCGTTGAAGTTCGCAGTGAGCGCACGGCGTCAAGGGGAATGCCCTGCATCAGGCCTTCCGTATCGATATGCGTGTATAGAAATGCACTGCACGATGACTCCAAAGCCGCGATCATTTCAAGAGGGGTAATGGTCGTGAGTTGGCGCCAACCCCGGATGGCAACTCGCCCCTGTTTGGAATCGATGGCGAACACCAAGTTTTCCGGCCCGACTGCGCGAGCAGCCTTTTCCGAAAACAGGGTGTCGGGCTGACCATCACGAATAAGCGACGACCCGAAGATCACACGCCGTGCGCCGATCGACAGCATTTGCTCTGCAGTTTCGATGGAACGGATTCCTCCGCCAACCTGACACGGAAGCCGATGAGCAAACTCGCGTACCAGTTCGCGATTGTTCCCGGTACCGAGAGCAGCATCCAAATCGATAATTTGAACCAGCGGGAAAGAGGAGAAGCGGACGATCCATTCTTCGAAGTCGTCGAACTCAAGCGCCTTGCGCTCCCCTTGTACAAGCTGAACGATCTTTCCGCCCATGAGGTCAATCGAAGGAATCAGCATGGCCACCGCACCGGGACACCCGCGCTCTGCAGTTCTTGTTTGAGATCGGCAAGACGGTGCAGACCAAAGTGAAAAATAGAGGCAGCGAGCGCTGCATCTGCCTTGCCGTTCTGAAAGACGTCGACGAAACTCTGCGTGTCACCCCCTCCTCCCGAGGCGATCACCGGAATGTGCAGCGCTTCGGAACACGCGCGGGTCAACTCGCAATCGAAGCCAGTTCCGGTGCCGTCGCGATCCATCGAAGTGAGCAGGATTTCGCCTGCACCTCGATCTTCCGCCTCTCGTGCCCAAGTCACGGCATCACGGCCAGTGGGGCTCCTGCCTCCACTGACGTAAGCCTCGAATCGCAGTTCTCCGTTAATACGCTTCGTGTCAATAGCGACGACTACGGCCTGCGAACCATAGCGCTCGGCGATGCGAGTTATCAGACTTGGATCAGCTAGCGCGGCGGAATTGATGCTGATCTTGTCCGCGCCCGCTTCGAAGACCGCCATCGCGTCGTCCAGTGACCGGATGCCTCCGCCGACGGTGAAGGGAATAAACAGTTGTCGCGCAGTGCGGCGAACGGTTTCCACCAGCGTTGCCCGCTTCTCGTGGGTGGCGGAAATGTCGAGCAACACAATCTCGTCCGCTCCCGCCTGGCTGTGCGCAGCGGCCAGTTCCGCCGGATCACCGGCGTCGCGCAATTGCTGAAACTGCACGCCCTTTACGACGCGTCCAGCGGTGACATCCAGGCACGCGATGATTCGCTTGGTCAGCATGGGAGGCGGCAAAAATTCTCCAGGAGTTTCAAGCCGAGGGGTCCCGATTTCTCCGGATGAAATTGCACTCCGAATAAATTGTCCTGTTCAACGGCAGCGGAAAACTCTCCGCCATACTCGCATCGCGCCACGGTTGCTGTAACCACTGGCGCCGAATACGAGTGAGTAAAATACACGAAGGAACCTGAAGGAATCCCACGAAGCAAACGCGAGCCATCGTGACAGGCCAGCGAATTCCAACCGACATGGGGTGATTTAACGTTCTCGGCAAATCGTCCGCATACTCCCGAAAACAATCCCAGACCCTTGATTCCTGGCGCTTCCGCGCTCGATTCGAACATCCACTGCATTCCGACGCAGATGCCGAGAAACGGAACCCCCTGTTCAATCCTCCGCAGAATCGCGGACCGCAGTCCAGATTGTTCCAGGACGGCAGTGGCCGAGAAGTGGCCGACTCCGGGCAGAATGATCTTGTCCGCGTGGGCCACCACGTCGGGGTCGCGCGTAACGACAGCGTCCAGGCTCAGATGATCCAAGGCTTTTTTTACCGAGGTAAGATTCCCGGCCCGGTAGTCAACCACGGCGATCATCAGAGCAATCCTTTCGTACTGGGAAGCAAACGTGCCATGCGGCGATCGCGCCAGCAGGCAGCTCGCAACGCGCGCGCGAACGCCTTGAACAACGATTCAATCTTGTGATGGCTTGAGCGGCCATAGAGTACGCGAGCATGAACGCTGGCGCGAGCACCACGCGCAAACCCATCGAAGAAATCGTGTACCAACTCTGCCTGCAGATCGCCCACGAGCCGGGCGCGCACCTTGGTATCGACCGTAGTGGAAGTCCGCCCACAAAAATCTACGGCGGCAAGACCCAGGGTTTCGTCCATGGGCATCACGAAATAGCCTGCGCGCAGAATGCCACGCTTCGCCCCCAGTGCTTTGTCAAAGAGCTGCCCAAGCACGATGCCAACATCCTCGACGGTGTGGTGCTGATCGACGTCGAGATCACCCTTAGCTTTGATCTCGAGATCGAAGCCACCGTGATGGGCAAAGAGTTCGAGCATGTGATCGAAGAAACGGATTCCGGTGGAGACCTCGTACCGGCCGCGACCTTCAATCATCAGAGCAGCGCGGATGTCGGTCTCCTTCGTAATTCGTTGAATCGACGCTCGTCTCATTTCGCGGCAGCCTCTTTCACTCCGAGCTCAGCCAGCGTCTCTCGAAGCGCTGGGAGCAATCGGGTAGTCTGCTCAGTGGTTCCGAGCGTGATGCGCACGCAACCTTCACACCCGTAGTCGTGCGAGCGATCGCGCATCAGAATGCCGCGCGCCCGCATAGAGTGGATCAACGCGTTCTTCAACGGACCGATGCTCGCGAGTACAAAGTTGGCTCGACTCGGCCAGTACCGAATCCCCCAGCGTCCGAACTCTTCCTGGAGTTCGTCCCTTCCCTGGCGAACCTGGTTGACGTAGTGGCGAATGTACTCCTGATCCGACAGCGCCGTTGGCAGACAAGCGAGCGCCACGCCATTCACGTTGTAAGGAGAACTGACTTTGCTCACCATCGAAATGTGCTGCGCGGTTCCGGCGAGCACGCCGAGGCGGAGTCCGGCCAATCCGTATGCCTTGGAAAATGTCCTGGCTACGAACAGGTTCGGGACCTTCTGCAATTGCCCTAGAAGTGTCTCGCCATAGAATTCGAAGTAAGCTTCGTCCACGAGGATCGCCGCCTGCGGCGCGCGATTGGCGATCTCCAGCAAACTTTCCCGTTCCGCGATGCTGCCGGTCGGATTGTTCGGATTGGCAACCGCTACAAGTCGAGTGCGCGGCGTGACCCGGGAAAGCAGGTCAGAAAGTGGGAACCGGAAATCTGTATCGCATGGGACTCGGACCACACGTGCGCCCGTGGCCGCTGCCGAAATCTCGTACATGGCAAACGTTGGCACTACAATGAGGGCTTCGTCGCCAGGCTGCAGAAATGTCTCACACAGCAAGTGGATGGCTTCATCCACGCCGTTGGTAAGAAGCAACTCATTTGCCTTGATGCCGAGAAAGTCAGCCAGCAACACTTCGATGGGCTCGCGCTCCGGATAGCGCGCGATTTCTTCCGCTGTGATTTCACGCAATCGTGCCAGAACCCGAGGCGAGCAACCAACGGTGTTTTCGTTGAAGTCCAGGCGCAGCCCCTCGCGTCCACCAAGTGGCGGATGGTAAGAGGGCAAACTGCGCACCGATTCGCGCGCTTCAAGCATAAGCGAACCTCGCCCGGATCGACTCCGCGTGGGCCTGCAATCCCTCCGCGTTTGCCAGAGACTCGACCGTCGGAGCCATTCGTCTCAGACCGGACCGTGAAAGGCGCTGGACGCTGATGAGCTTAACGAAATCGAGAACGCTGAGACCGCCCCGGAAGCGGGCGGCACCACCAGTGGGCAGGACATGATTTGGACCGGAAACATAATCGCCTGCAGCTTGTGGTGAATAGTCGCCGACAAAAACCGATCCGGCATTGCGGACAAGTGGAACATCTGCCGCGTCGACTGTGAGGTGCTCCGCTGCAAGCTCGTTGGCCCATTCGAAACTCTGGTGACGCGAGGCGGAGACGAGAATGACGCCGTTCCGGCGCAATGACTGGCGCGCGACCATATTCCCGCTACTTAACTTCTCTGTGGCGCGAGCGACTCGGCGAGCCAGATGGTCATGCGTCGTAATGAAAACCGCGAGCGCTTCAGGATCGTGCTCCGCCTGCGCAACCATGTCAGCCGCGATAAACTCCGGAGTGCCTGCATCACTCACGATGACGACTTCTGTTGGGCCCGCCAGGAAATCGATCGCGCAGTCGAACGAAACTACTTTCTTGGCCGCAGTGACATAAAGATTTCCCGGGCCGACGATCTTGTCGACCCGCGGAATGCTTTGCGTTCCGTAAGCCAGCGCGGCGATCGCCTGCGCGCCTCCGAACCGATAAACTTCACTCACTCCGAGCATTCCTGCAGCGGCAAGCACCTCGGCGCGCGGCTGAGGCGAAGCAACGCGGATATTCTGCACGCCCGCTACCTGAGCCGGAATAACGGTCATCAGCAACGTCGACACCAACGGATAGCGTCCGCCCGGAACGTAGCAGCTGACTGAATCCAGGGGCTGTACGATTTGTCCGACGGTGATACCCTTGCGCGTGCGCGTCCAGTCCACCGGCTTCTGCCATTCGCAGAAGCGGCGGATGTTGGCTGCCGCTTTGCGCAAAGAAGTTTTCAATTCAGGAGCTGCGGATTTCCACGCCGCGTGGATTTCTTGCTCAGAGACTTGAAGAGATTCTTGTGGGCGAACACCATCCCATTGTTCGGCATACTTGCGTACCGCGCGCTCGCCGCGCCGTCTGACGTCGGCGACAATGCGCCGCACCACCGGCTCGACCTCCGCATATCGCGACCCGCGATTTGCTAGCTTGTGCACGCTCTCCGCGGCTGCGGTTCCAGAGAGAATCCGCATCAGAGGACCACCTTGTTCAAGGGATACTCAACGATCCCTTCTCCATTGGCTTCTTTCAAACGAGGGATGACCTGCCAGGCCGTCGATTCTTCGATCACCGTGTTCACGGCCACCCAGTCTTCGTCACTGAGGTTGGAGATAGTGGGTTTCTGGAGTGCAGGCAGAACCGCAAGTACCGCGACCAGATCCTGTTTGCGGACGTTGAGCATCAGCCCGACTCGGTTCTGAGCATCCATGGCGCCGCGCAGCATGAGGGCCAGGTTTTCAATCTTGCGGCGCTTCGATGAATCACACCAGGCTTTCTTATTCGCGACAATTTGCGTATTGGATTCCAGCACAGTATCGATAATGCGGAGATGATTCGCTCTCAAGGAACTACCGGTCTCGGTGACCTCGACGATAGCATCCGCCAGCATCGGCGGTTTCACTTCAGTCGCACCCCAAGAGAACTCGACCTGCACAGAAACATTCTTGCTCTCGAAATATTTCCGGGTTACGCTGACGAGTTCGGTAGCGATAATACAACTGCCGAGGTCTTCTGCACTCCGATACCGCGAATCCTCGGGAACGGCCAGCACCCAGCGCACCTTGCCCCGGCTCTGCTTGGCATAAATGAGGTCAGAAACGGTGACGACTTCAAGCCCGCTCTCGACCACCCAGTCAAGACCTGTCAGTCCAGCGTCGAGAACCCCGTGCTCCACATAGCGGGCCATCTCCTGAGCGCGAATGAGCAGGCAGTCGATTTCCGGATCCCGAGTGGTTGCGAAGTAAGAGCGGCCATTTGTGAGGATGGGAAGTCCGGCGCGAGCGAACAGTTGCAGCGTGGCTTCCTGCAGACTACCCTTCGGAATGCCAAGACGGATCTTCATGATTGCACCTCCGGTCGATCGACGCCGTCTTTATTTGGGTCGCTCGGTACAAGGGGCTTCGTGAAGCACGAGCGCGTGCCCTCATGGCAGACTAATCCTGCGCCTTCGACGTCGACCTGCAGCAGGAGGGTATCGTTATCGCAATCGGTGGCGGCAGAGACCAGCTTGAGCCGGTTGCCCGAGGTTTCTCCCTTGGTCCACAGCTGGTTGCGAGTGCGGCTGAAAAATGTGACGTAGCCGCTGGTGAGCGTGCGCTCGCAGGCTTCGCGATTCATATAGCCCAGCATCAGCACCTCGCCCGACGTCGCATCCTGGACAATCGCCGGCGCCAAACCCTGCATCTTTTCAAAATCAATTTCCTGATTCATAGATCCTTCCTTGGTATAAAAACGAACCCCAAAAACAAAAAGCCCGCTGAGCTTGAGTCGCATCAGCGGGCTTCGAATCTCTTAGGTGTTCTGCTAGCTCAGCCAAACACCCCCCCCGACGCGCCATGCGCGTGATGGTGGTGATGACGATGAGCTGAGATAGTCACACGGATACGATAGCGGAAAGCCTCAAACATTGTCAAAACAATTTCGCAAGATTCCATGGCGCGGATAAATCTCATTTATGTGCTCCATAAATTTAAACTGCAGAGATATTTTCGATCACTGTGATAAGAACTATGCATTGGACGCTAACCGTTTGGTCTTTTAATGTCGTGTTTGATTGACCACGGATTTGCCGAGTTCATCTGCACCTGCCCGGTTCGGGTAGAACTCGGGCAGCGTTTGTGCAAAGTAGTTCCCCCAACCCATCCTTTAAGGAGCGATGCGATGTCTGCTTTTCCGCAGCCTTGGAAGGGACTGTCGCTAACTCAGAGACTTTCACGCTTGTCCATTCGCCTGCGTGATCCAGAGTGGCAACGCTACGGAAAACTTTTGCTGATCGGGAAAGCCACGGGCGTTGGCGTCGTTCTGCTGCTCATCACCGCAATTTCAGGCCTGCTCTTCGGGAGAGTCTACGCGGCTGATGCGGAGGTCAAAGCCGCGGACATCGTGAATCCGATCAACACGGTCTGGACCTTGATTGCGGCATTCCTCGTGTTCGGCATGCAGGTCGGATTCACCATGCTCGAGGCCGGCTTCTGCCGCTCCCGCGAGACTGTGAATGTTCTGATGGAATGCATCGTCGACACCTGCCTGTGCGGCCTTCTTTTCTACGCGTTCGGTTTTTCATTCATGTTCAGCCACGGCAATGGCTTCATCGGATATCACTGGTTCTTCCTGAAAGACGTGCCGGCAACTTATGAAAGTACTGGCGTCTCCTTTCTGGCGTTTTGGCTTTTTCAGTTTGCCTTTGCCGATACCTGCTCGACAATCACTTCTGGCGCGATGATCGGTCGCACCGGCTTCGTCGGCGATCTGCTGTACAGCGTTGCTGTCTCCGGTTTCATCTATCCGATTATTGGTCACTGGGCATGGGGACCGGATGGGTTTCTGGCTTTGATGGGCAGCGACGGACACTTCTTTGCTTCTTTGGGGACCGGCTTTCATGACTTCGCTGGATCCACGGTTGTTCATACCATTGGTGGTGTTGTCGCCCTGGCCGGATCCATTGTTCTTGGCCCGCGTCTCGGGCGCAAATTCAAGCGCGATGGCGGCGGTCCCATGCTGCCACATGATTTGACGATTGCCGCTACGGGCGGTCTTCTGCTGTGGTTCGGCTGGTACGGCTTCAATCCCGGAAGCACGCTCTCCGCGATGGATTTCGAGGGCATCGGCCGCGTAGCGACAAATACGACGCTGGCAGCATGCGCCGCCGGGCTGACGGCGATGATCTACGCTTACATCCCGAACAAGAAATGGGATGTGAGTTTCACCATCAATGGATTTCTGGCGGGGTTGGTGGCGATCACTTGTCCCTGCTACTGGGTGAGTCCGACGGGAGCGATCCTTCTAGGCGGCGTGGCCGGCGTTCTCGTGGTTGCCGGGGTTGAATTGCTGGAGTGGCTCCGCGTTGACGATCCCATCGGCGCGGTTCCCGTGCACGGCATGTGCGGAATCTGGGGAACTCTTTCTTTAGGCCTGTTTGCCTGCGGTAAATACGGAGCGACAGGCCCAGTCGCCCCCGACAACTCAGTCGCGCTGAAAGGACTGCTTTACGGTGGCGGCACGCAATTGCTGCTCGCGCAAGCGCTTGGGAGTCTGATCATCGCAACCACAACTTTCGTCGTTGCCTATGCAGTCATGCGTCTGGTGAACGCAACCGGCACGTTGCGTGTGTCGCGCGAAGGCGAGCTCTACGGTTTAGATTTGCATGAGCATGGGATTTCCGCGTATCCGGAATATGTTATTTCTTCCGCGGGAACGCCCGTCGGGATCGAGGATGACTCCACAAAATGGTCGCCAAAAAAGATGCACTTCGAATCTGTGATACTGGGGGAGGAAGAGAACTGCTAAGCTGAATCCGGGATTTGAAGTGCGATTGGCAAAATCACGATGACCAAAATCGAAGCAATCATCCAAGTCTCGAAGCTGGAAGGCGTAAAGAACTCGCTGCACGAGATTGGAGTCGAGGGCATGACGGTCCTCGAGGCCCGTGGCCATGGGAGGCAGAAAGGGCACACGGAGTTCTATCGCGGCCGGGAGTACACCGTTGATCTCATCCCGAAAATCAAGCTGGAACTGGTGGTCGCTGACACCATGGTTGAGAAGATCGTGCAGGCAATTTCCGGGGCGGCCCGCACCGGCAAAATCGGCGACGGGAAGATTTTTCTCTCACGGGTGGATGAGGCCATTCGGATTCGCAACGATGAACGTGGAGAGGATGCCCTGTGAAGTCGCAGGCGTGGGCGCGAGGAGCATAGATCGAGTCGGCCTTCCCCCAGCCACAAGAACGCTGCTAAGTGCGTGAGGTTCGCCCGGATCAAACGGTATGACCACGGCAGGCTCATTGAGCAGCGAATTGCGGGACCTCTACACGGTGGAATCGGCGCGGATCCGGGAGGAATTTGCTTCCACCGGGAATGGCGGCATGGCGATCGCCCAGCGTACTGGCCTGGTAGAGAAGATTACTCTCCAGCTCTGGAGGGAAATCGTTTGTCGGGAGGAACAAGGTCCACGAAATTTCACTCTGGTGGCCTTGGGCGGATTCGGGCGCGGCTGGCTGTTTCCTTACTCTGATATCGATCTGCTTTTTCTTCATGCCGACCGCGAAACTGAGCAAGCTTTCAAAGATCGGATTCGAAGCTTTTCACAAGGGCTGTGGGATCTGCGCCTGAAGGTGAGTCCGGCTACGCGCATCTTGCAAGAGTGCGATCGCTTCGATCCGGCCAATGTTGAGTTTTCCACTTCCCTGCTCGACTGCCGCTATTTGGCCGGTGATCCGGATCTATTCACCCGCTTGCACGACAAAGTCATCCCAAAGCTAATGACTCGTGAGGCACAGTCTCTGTTGCAGAGTCTGGCTGAACTCACGCGCGCCCGTCACGAGAAATTCGGCAACACCATCTTCCATCTCGAACCGAATGTGAAGGACACTCCCGGCGGTCTGCGGGATTGCAATGTGGCGCTCTGGCTCAGCCTGCTTTCCTCCATGGATAAACTGCACGACTGGCCCGATCCCAAGTCGCTGCTGTCAACTTCGGCACGTAAACAATTCGAGCCAGCGCTCGATTTTCTTATGTCGGTCCGGTGCTTTCTGCATTTCCGCCACGGTCGAGACGACAACATGCTGTCCTGGGAGGCGCAGGAAGAAGCCGCTAAACGCGGAATTGGAGTGTACGAAACTCACGAACTCACAGCCGCCGACTGGATGCGGATTTATTTCAGCCACGCCCGCTCGCTCCATCGGACCGCGACGCAGTTGCTGGAAGAAATTCCGGCAGCATGGTCTTCGCTTTCGCGGCATTTTCACAACTTGCGGACGCGCGTGTCCGATGCTGACTTCTCGGTGGTCGATGGCCTTGTATTCCTGCGCCAGTCTTCTGCCCTGCAAGATTCCGAGGTATTGCTTCGTCTGTTCCATTTTGTTGCGCATCATGACGTGCGGCTGAGCACGACCACGGAATACAAGATTGAGCAGCTGTTGCCATCCCTGGCCTCCACGCCACCCAGAGGAGCCGAACTGTGGCTTTATTTAGGAGAAATCCTGGCCCAACCGCATGCCGCCAATGCCTTGCGCGCCATGCATTCGTTGCGGCTGCTCACGCTGCTTCTGCCGGAATTGAAGACGATCGACGCACTGGTGGTGCGTGACTTCTATCATCGCTTTACCGTCGACGAACATTCTTTCCTGGCAGTCGAGAGCCTGCACCGGCTGCTGCAGTCGCCGACGGAATGGGAAAAGCAGTACGCCGAAATCCTCGAGGAACTCGAACAGCCGGAACTGCTCTACTTGGCTCTCTTGTTGCATGACACCGGCAAAGGCGTGCCTTCCGACAATCATGTCGAGGGCAGCCTGGCTATCGCGGAACAGTGCCTGGAGCGTCTGGATCTGGAGTCGTCGGAGCGCGAAACCGTGCTCTTTCTTATCGCCAATCATTTGGAAATGTCGGCTGCGCTTCGTCGAGATATCTTCGATTCAGCAACGATTGCCACATTCGCGGAAAGGGTGGGCACCCCTGAGAGGCTGAAGATGCTCTGCCTTTTCACCTACGCGGACATCAAGGCGGTCAACCCGGATGCGTTGACTCCATGGAAAGCCGAAAACGTCTGGCAGTTGTACATCGCGGCGGCGAACCAACTGAATCGTAATGTGGACCAGCGCCTACACCTGGATGCAAATGTCGACGACGAGAAAATGATTCGCCTGCGCACTCTGGCGCCAATGGCTGGTAAAAAAGTGAAGGCTTTTCTAGAGGGATTACCACAGCGCTATCTGAGAACTTATGCAGCCGGCGATGTGCTTCGTCATCTGGAAATGTCGGAAAGCCTAGGAAAGCACCCCATCCAGCTTGATTTAAAGCGTGGCCGCCACTGGTTCGAACTAACGCTGGTCACAAACGACCGTCCCTTTCTTTTCGGCAGGGTGGCAGGAACCCTGGCTGCGTGGGGTATGAATATCGTGAAGGCGACCGCTTTCTCGAACCAGGCGGGGACGGTCGTCGATACATTTTATTTTACCGACCGCTTCCGCACCCTCGAACTGAACCTTCCTGAGTGGGAGCGCTTCAAGCGCAGCATCAGCGAGGTCCTAACGGGAGAGACGGATCTGGAGCGCATGCTGAAGAGCCGAATGCGGGCAGAGGAGAAGAAAGGCACGCCCAAGATAAAAATAAAGACCTCGATTCAAGTCGACGATCAGTGCTCTTCCAATAGCACTCTGGTACAGGTAGTTGCACAGGACCGCCCAGGGCTCTTGCACACGGTCGCCTCCTGCTTTGCCCATCACAAGTGCAACATTGAAATCGCTCTCATCGACACCGAAGGACAGATGGCAATCGACGTTTTCTATCTCACCGCAAACCGAAAGAAGCTATCGCGAGACCAACTGAAACAACTGGACGCGGCATTAAGAGTAGCCTTACAGGGGATCTCGTAAGCAAAAGAAAAGTGTGGTAGGCGCGGCAGGAATCGAACCTGCAACCCTCGGATTAGAAATCCGATGCTCTATCCGTTTGAGCTACGCGCCCACGATGACCTGCGTTTTCCACGGGACCGTATTTTTCTCGATACGTGTGAAAGTATATCAACAAGCACGTCAGGCAACGGCTCAAGCGCGCCGCTGTGCGTGATTTGTTCATTCTGCAACCGGATCAGGTCGCACTTTTCTGGATTCACTTGCGACCATTGGACCGGGTGCGCCTCGCCAACCGAATACCTCTCTCTGGTTGCGGACGTAGTTTATCTTTCGCGAATACTTCATTCCAAAACTTCGTCAGGCACAGAGGCGGTTGGACGTTCGTTGGCCAGCGATGGTAAGCTTTTCGTCCAGACTTTCGCACGCCATCACAATGACAGCCGATGGAGAACGATCCCATGAGTGCGCCCCTAGCCGCAAGTAGCTTGCCTGCACTCGCGCAGCCGGTGGCCGCGCCGCTTACGCGTGCTGCGATCTTCCTGGTCGCGACACTCAACCAGGGTGTGGACGATCGCGATACCATGCGCTCGTTCTGCGGAGACCTCGCTGCGCTGGTACGGGCGGTGGAATCTCGCGATCTGGAAGGAGGGCTTTCCTGCGTCATGGGGTTTGGATCCAACGCGTGGGACCGCCTCTTCGGGCAGCCCCGGCCGGCAGAGTTGCACCCGTTTCGCGAGATTCGCGCCGCAGCGCGCCATGCGGTTTCCACGCCGGGCGACTTGCTGTTCCACATCCGCGCCAAGCGCATGGATCTTTGCTTCGAACTCGCCACTCAGTTGATGGCGCGTCTCGGAAATGCCGTTTCACCGGTCGACGAAGTGCACGGCTTCCGTTACTTCGACGACCGCGATCTCATCGGTTTCGTCGACGGGACGGAGAATCCCCGGGGCGCGGCAGTGATCGACGCCGTGCTTATCGGCGAGGAGGACGCTACGTTCGCCGGTGGCAGCTACGTCATTGTGCAGAAATATCTCCACGATCTTGGCGCATGGAATGCGCTTTCTACTGAGGCGCAAGAACGCATCATCGGCCGCACCAAACTGTCCAACATTGAATTAGACGATTCCGTCAAGCCAACGTCAGCGCACAACGCGCTCACTACCATCATTGAAAACGGGAAAGAGATCAAGATCCTGCGCGACAACATGTCCTTCGGCCGCCCCGGGCACGGTGAATTTGGCACCTACTTCATCGGCTACAGCCGTTCGCCCCGAACCATCGAGCAGATGCTCGATAACATGTTCATCGGCCGGCCCCCGGGCAACTACGATCGGCTGCTCGACTTCAGCCGTGCCGTCACCGGAAACCTGTTCTTCGTGCCAACCGCGACTTTTCTGGAGACCCTGACCGAAGATCAGCCGGCCGTTGTGGAGCCTCCCACGACCTCGGCGGCGGCGGTCCCCTCTCCATCCATCTTATCGGTGCGCGAGGGTTCGCTCGGCATCGGTTCCCTCAAAGGAGACTTACGACATGAATAACCTCTATCGCGAACTTGCCCCCATTTCGGATTCCGCATGGGCTCAGATCGAAGAAGAAACATCGCGCACGCTCAAGCGCTACCTTGCCGGACGGCGCGTCGTTGACGTAAAGGGGCCGGACGGCACCGGCCTTTCTGCTGTCGGCACTGGCCACCTGCGGACGATTGCGCCGCCAGCCGAGGGCATTGTCGCGAGACAGCGCGAGGTGAAAGCGCTGGTCGAGCTGCGGGTTCCGTTTGAACTGGATCGCCAGACGATCGACGATGTTGATCGTGGCGCGAACGACTCCGACTGGCAACCGGCGAAGGATGCTGCGCGACAGATTACCTTTGCCGAGGACGGCGCTATATTCGACGGCTATGCCGCCGCCGGCATTGGAGGCATCCGTCAGGGGACAAGTAATCCGATCATGACGCTCCCCGCCGACGTGCGCGCGTATCCCGAAGCCATTGCCCAAGGCTTGAGCCGGTTGCGCATCGCCGGTGTCAACGGCCCCTATTCGGTGCTGCTCGGCGCAGACGCTTACACCGCACTCGCCGAGACCAGCGACCACGGCTACCCGGTCCTGGAACACGTCAAGCGACTGGTCAACGATCAGATCATCTGGGCGCCCGCCATTGCCGGCGCATTTGTGCTGACCACTCGTGGAGGCGATTTCGAGCTTCACATCGGGCAGGATGTCTCCATCGGTTATCTCAGTCATACCGATGCCGCTGTCCGCCTGTATCTGCAGGAGACGTTCACTTTCCTCCTGCTCACCACCGAGGCTGCGGTCGCTTTGGTTCCTCCTGGGAAGTGAATACGAGCCGACGCGGCCTTTCTCGCCAACGGCTCGACGCTGCAGTAGGTTTTCCATACCAGGTTGTCTTACGAAAGACAGATGATTCAAGCTGCCAAAAGTATTCTGCTGGTCGTGAGCGCGCTCTTTCCGATCGTGGATCCGATTGGCGGCAGTCCCGTCTTTCTGGCGCTGACGAAAGATTACGTGGCACAGACGCGGAGAGTGCTTGCCCGCCGCATCGCGATGAACAGTTTTATACTGCTGATCGCGTGCTTCACGATTGGATCGCACGTACTCTCATTTTTTGGGATTTCGCTTCCTGTAGTGCAGGTAGGTGGTGGGCTGATCGTCATTTCGACCGGCTGGGCGATGTTGAAACAAGATAACGAAAATGAGCACGCCGCAGTTGGGCGAACGGTGAACTGCTCCGATGCTCTGCGCGATGCGTTTTATCCGCTGACGCTGCCGTTGACCGTCGGTCCGGGATCCATTTCGGTGGCGATCACGCTCGGCGCGAATGAACCGCGGCAACTGCGCGCAAACCTGCTGGCGATTCTCGCGGCGGCGATTGGTTCGGCTTTCATAGCAGTGACCATTTATCTCTGCTATGCCTCTGCAGATCGACTGGCCGGCATAATGGGCACGACCGGAATGAACGTGATTGTAAGACTCTCCTCGTTCCTGCTGGTGTGTATCGGCGTGCAGATCCTGTGGAATGGCGCGAGCCAGTTGCTCAGTTCGGTGCCGCACGTTCCCGGGTTGTAGTTCCGATTCGAGTGGCAGACCCCGGCGCGGCCGGATCTAATTTTCGGTTTGGGTCAACATTTTCGATCTGCAAACGTCACAGTGATTTTGTGAGTGTCGAAGGAACTCCGAAGGTTCCATCGACCACCTCAACAAATGCCCTCTCTTCGCGGAGGATCAATCGCTTGCTTTGCGCTATGGCAAAATTCTGAAGCGCTTCCTTGTCCGACTTCAAGCGCGCCCGGTACGCCTCGTAAGAGGCAAGGCTATCGAAGGCGATCAGCCCCCACGCAACATCGTTGGTACCTTCGTGCGGGAGAAAGTATCCTACAAGATGGCCGCCACAACGAGGGATGATGCGTCCCCAATTCTCGGCGTACTTTTTGAACTGGTCCTTCTGGAATGGATCGATCTGATAGCGAATGAAACAGGTAATCGTCATGGTTGCGCTCTTTGTTTGCTCTTTCCGCGAACTCTTCTCGGCCCATAAGCCGCAGGAAAGCCAGGGTTCGGTCAGAGCCATCAGGCAGGATTATGCGGATTGCAAGTCAATGATACTTCGTCAACTGTCAAAGTGTGGATGCGGGAGCCCGCCACAACGTTCAGACTACTATGGACTTTTATGGTGGCGCGCCGAACGATCGTGGGATCGCAGACTTCCGCTTCGCCTACTTAGGGCAGCCTGAAACTCACGGTGATTTGAGTCTGAAATTCTTGCGGAGAACCATTGCGAAAGAAAGGCTTAAAACGCCATTGCTGGACCGCGTCGGTGGCCGCAGTTGCCAATTGGGAATCACCCTTGATCGTGCTGAGCTTTTCGACCGCGCCGTCCTTGCCGACCAACGCCAACAGGACCACTGGACCCTGAATATGTTGCTCGCGCGCTGATTCAGGATACTCGGGCTCCACTCGCTCGATAAGATACTCGTCGGCCACTTTCGAGGGCACCAGGACGGGACTGGAGGAGTCCTTCGCGGAGGTGCGAATGCTTTGCGGCGGCGTCCGAAAGACGACCTTCCCGTTTTCGTAAACGACCAAGCCGCCAGCAGTAACCACGCCGGTACCGTTCTTTTGCGATTCGGCCGGCGCAGCCGCAGGGAGCGCCGGTCGTGCCGGTTCAGAGGCAGGAACGGCGGCACTCGGACTCACTGGAGTGCCCTCGGGCGGTTTCAATTCCGCCGGCAGAGCAGTCGCTGTCGTTTTTACCCTGGTTCCAACTTGAGCTTTCTGCCTTCCCACATACCCCATCATCCATCCCAGGAATATCGCTACGCCAATCACGATCAGCGTCAAGACCATCATCCAATAGTCTCGCTCGCGGATCTCAGGAACCGTCTCGGTTTCCAGCACGGTGTCGACGGTGGGGATGGGAGCAACCCGTTCCGGCAGGTCGAGCGCCCCCTCAACTTCAGGCACCGCGGCCACAATCGCCGCTGCTGTTGGAGAGTAAGGCAGTGCCGCAGGAGGCGGTTCGATCACGTCGGCGGCGCGATCAACATTGCTGACAATGCTGCGAGAAAGAGCCTCGAGGGTTTGAATCTCTCGATCGCTAAAGGCGCTGGGACGAGGCGAAAAAATCTCGACCACCCCCAGCAGCTTATCCTCCCTTACCACCGGAAAAACAAGGATGGAGCGAACGCCCAGCTCCCGGCATACCTCGGCATTCACCCGGGAATCGGTTTCGGTATCGTCGCAGCGCTGCCATTTCTTGCTCTGCACGCAAGCGCCAGAGAGCCCCGAATGCACCTCCAACCGAACTCCAAGATCGGGTGCGTTGTCGCCGGTGGTGGCGCGACACACGATCTCATCGTCGCGTGACAAGGCGATGGCAGCGGCGGTTGCGCCGGTCGCCAAACGTGCGTCCTCAACAATTTCGTTCAACACCAGATCGAGCGCCAGATCGGCGGACAAAGCCCCGCCCCCGTGTTTGGAAAGCGCGGTCGCCCATTCCGCCAGGGACAAGCCATTCTCCAGCCCGTCTTTTTCCGTTCCGCCCAGAGAAATAGACGCATGGCTAGGCGGCGGAGAATCCAAGGGATCGGGCCGAGATATCGGACGATAAGCCATTTAAAACAACCCCAACGCTGACGGCGTGGTTTGGGCTCTCAATACAGCCAGTTCCGCCTCAGCTACCTGCGACCAGTTTAGACTACCTGAGCCGAGTTTTCCGCTAAAAGCGCGGGTTGTCAACCCTAAACTGAGGATTGGGAGCCGGGTTGCAGCGATTGCGTCCTCCCCAAAAACCCGTCAGGAATGCAAATGAGAGGACCTTGGTCATAGGCTAAAGCTCTGCTCAAACGCGGGACATCCTTGCGTAACGCTCAATCGTTCCCATTCCTGCATCGCATAAGCGGAATCGAGTTGCCAATTCCCTGTGCAGCCGGGAAAGCTGATAAAGTAGATTTCTGAGGGTTAAACTTGGCGTTTTCTTTCATTTAGTGCTCGCCTGATACAAGGAGATTTGGATGCACATTGCGGTAGTGGGCTCGGGATATGTCGGACTGGTTGCCGGGGCATGTTTTGCCGATCTGGGGCACCAGGTC
>Ga0210390_10001393_pt1 | contig 23313 bp, 22 predicted proteins | sample IncBWH11OmetaG_FD_161050 | JGI IMG/M metagenome (GOLD analysis project Ga0210390, IMG submission 161050) | Forest soil microbial communities from Barre Woods Harvard Forest LTER site, Petersham, Massachusetts, United States - Inc-BW-H-11-O ... | reverse complement strand
TCACCAGGCTCCATGCGTCGACGGATCGCTATGGCCTGTTCACGGCAGTTGACTTCCGGTTTGCCCCTGGTACGCCCCCGATCAAATTCAGGACGTGTAAAAGCCTCGCATGTTACCCAAGTGGTTGCATAAGAGAGATTGAGCGTTTCCCTCGATTTGTCTGATGTGGTTCAGATCATGGTAGACCCACTCATGCAGCAGTTCACGAACACGAATTAGGCCAATTCTGGGGTGCATCCCCCCACGCTGCAGATCTGTCGCTGACAACTGCTCAACAAATCTAACGCTAGCAGCTCGTATTGTGGTGAATTCGTCGAGTAGCTCGTGAATGTCCTTGCCACAGTCGTGGCGCTCTCGAGCTACTTCGTCCTGGTCGTTCAGGTTGAGACACGGTTCCGATTCATGAAGCATCATTTCGATGCGTCCCACAAAATCTCTCTTATCCTCTTCCGACAGGTGCCCCAGCACTTCCTTGATGCACCACTTTCTCGAACCTGGATGATGCGCAACGGCACGGTCAGGCAATGCCGAGATCAATTCTCGCAATACAATGGGCGTTCGCCGCAGTGACTCGGCTAATTGTTGCTGGGTGAAACAGGGGCTGGTTGTGAGATTTATCTTTTCGATGGACGAATTCTTCGCATCTTGTTCCTGCACTGCCTCATCTTGCTGCCACCCTGCCTCAAGCAAGCTCTCAATTTGCTTAACGTGATTGATGTCGTGTGCCGCCATGTGGCGGACAAGGTCCGCCACGGTTAACCTGCCGCGTTCGGCATGCTCTCCTGAGTGTTCCCATTGCTCAGGCGACAAGGAAGCCAGCATTCGCAGGTTTGCCTCACGCAACAATCGGAATAGTTCGAGAGCTTCAGAGGCACTCCAAGTCCCATACTTTCCCAACTGTGCCCAGAGGTCCTGGTCAAACCCATAGAGATGCCCACCATCATGCTCGATCATCCGGCGGTATCGCCAACTCGTGGCCATCTCGTCTTCCGCCAAGTGGGCAACAATTTCGACGACCGACCACTTCCCCGGGGAGGGGCGGCATGTGAGTTGTTGCACAGAAGCCCCGCCAATAAGCGTACTTATTTGGGTTGCCGTCTGCCTTTGAATCGTGAGTGGATCTTTGCCTTCGACATACCCAGCGAGCCGCTGGCGATATTGTTCGGCCGTTTCGGACATGCTTGTTCCTAATCGTCGAATTCTACGACTGCAATCTGTCGTGCAGACTATAAGACTTTGGATTCTGCGTAAATGGAAAATCAAAGGTAGAATGGCTTGATATTCGACAAATCGAAGGATAATAGAGAAATGGTATTCAGAAACGAAAGGTCGCTTGACGAATTCGATTGGAAGATCATCGAAGCCCTTCAGGAAGATGCCCGGCTGTCAATGGCCGCTCTGGGGCGGGAGATCGGCCTTTCTGCGCCTGCGACTGCGGAGCGCGTTCGACGGCTTGAGGAACGAAAAGTAATACGCGCCTATCGCGCCGAGATCGAATTGGAGCGCGTAGGACTCGAAGTCCAAGCTATCGTCAGGATTAAGGCTCCCGCTCAGGACCTTGATAAAACAACACGCGCACTCTGTGCTCTTCCTGAAGTGTTCGAATGCTACCGTGCGACAGGCGGGGACTGTTTTGTCTTGAGAATTGCTCTTTCTGATATTAAAGGATTACAGAAATTCCTCGACCGGATCGCGCCATTCGGGGACCTCACGACGTCAGTCATTTTGTCCACCCCCCTCAAGCAGAGAACGGTGTGCAAGCGACCATCAAACACGCCGTTGACGAGAAGTCGTCAGTTGTCGGCTCGTGACAAACCGTGATCAGAATTATTGTGCGCCCCGCTGTCGCCTCCAAGTAGCCCTGAATGATTTTACGCGCCGCAGCGAGGATGGTTGGTGTGTTGCCGGCTTACAGGAAGTAATCCAAGCCGCCACCTGCCAGGCAAGCGTCTCAACTGGCGATAAATTCCAATTACTCTTATTGAGGCGTTTTGAGCGCTACGGCCCGACTCTCGGCCGAACGAGACGCGCTCTTAGTAGCATTAATCAGCACCGTGACCACGCCGGTCGAATTCTGGTTCAGAGTGTCCGCGACACAAGCCAGCACTATGTCCGGACGACCATCTTTGTTTACATCCGCCACCGCGACCGACGGCGCCTCAGCCCCGCCTGACGGAAAGACTTGCGCCGGCAGGAACGCGCCGTTGCCTTTGCCCAGTAGAACGGTGACGGAGCCGTCATTCGTTCCGCCGTTCGACGTACCCCAATTTGACACCACGATGTCGAAGTTCCCATCGCCGTTCACATCGGCGGCAACCACGTTGAATGGCGAATTCGCCGCCAGGTATCTAACCGCAGGCTTGAAGGTGCCATTGCCGTTCCCAATCAACACCGCAACGTTGCCCCCAGGAGAGCCCGGACCGCACGCCAAAGGCCCGCAATTCGCCACGAGAAGGTCTGGCTTGCCATCCTTATTCAGATCCGCTACCGCTACGGAAACGGCACCATCCCCACCTGACGGGTAGGTTTTAGCTGCCCGGAATGTTCCGTCGCCCTTCCCGAGCAACACGCCAACGGATCCCTCCGCGGGCGGAAAACTGCACTCGGTCGCGCAATAATTTGCCACCAACAGATCGGGCTTCTTGTCGCCATTCACGTCTGCTATCGCGACCCAACCGATGGCATCGAATCCGCCAGTGCTATAGTTCTTAGCCTTGTTGAAGGTTCCGTCGCCTTTCCCCAACAAGACAGCGACGAAGCCCTGTGGACAACCATTCCCACAGCCGGCTCCGGTGGTTGCGACTGCGAGATCGAGCTTGCCATCGCCGTTCAAATCACCGACCGCTACGTGCGACCCAAAAACGGATGCCGCGCCCGAGCTGTAAGTCACCACCTTCTCAAAAGTTCCGTCGCCTTTGCCCAACAGCACACCCACGCTCCCCGTCGCACAATTGCTTCCAAGGCAACCATTCGCCACCACCAGGTCCAGCCTGCCGTCGCCGTTCACGTCGGCAACGACGATGGAAAAAGCACTTTGCCCGCCGGAGTCGTAATTCACTGCCTTATGAAACGTTCCATTACCCTTCCCAAGCATGACACTTATGGAGCCCTCAGGGTTGCTCTTGGTCTGCTCCTGGTTCGCGATGATAAGGTCAAGCGTACCGTCGCCATTCACGTCCGCAACCGCGACCGAATAAGGATTGTATCCGCTGGTGAGATAAGGTACTGCTTTCCGAAAATTTACCTTTTCCGCAGCCGCGAAACGGGAAACTGTATTGTCGGTCTGCGGCCCACTGACTGGAGAGCTCTTACCTTCACCGACGCCCGGCTGCGCAAAATGTTGCCATGACCCGTCGTAATCCGGAGCTGAGTCTACCTTCTGGGCCGAGGCCGCAAAACCAACCACGAGCGTCAAAGCTGCAATCAACCGAAAAACACTGTTGAGATCACGGACGTTTGCGACGGAGTTACGCTTCATAAAAACCTCCTCGATGAAAGTTATAGGACCGCCGTGGAACGGTCCTGGGATCCTGTCCAACGGCATGGGTACGCTATCTAGAAAGGCCCCGAGCAGAATCGAACGCGGCAATTGTCGTCCAGGAAGAGAATGGTGTCAACCTGGGGCGGGCCCACGCCCTATCATCGCTCCCCGTACCTGCCATAAAAACTGCGGATCTGTTAAGGAGAAATCAATGACTTATGAGCGTTAGCTATTCTCGTGTTACGTGGTGTGCCCTCCTTTGGAATTCCGAGTTTCATCGGCGGTTCCGGGTTAAGACTAACGGCTTCCGGCCGACTGTAGCCAATCAACAACAGAACACCTGCGATGCTCAGCAGCGAACCAACCTCCAAAGCGCGAATCATAAGCTAGCCCTAACGTTACTTGTAAGTTGCGACGTAGCCCGAGACGTTTCCGCCGTTTGTTAGCTGGTACCCTCCAACAATTTCGCTTTTATCGTTGATGCCCCAGGCAAAGCTTCCAATCGCCTTCGGATAGTCAAATTTGAAGATAGTTCCTTGGTGCCGCAATGCGGAATGCGTCTCGCCTGCGCTATCCAGCCAGAAATATGTGACATCATCTGCGTTGTTCACGGCGGCAGCATACGAAATCGCCGCGCCAGGAACGTTGATCGTTTTGTAGGTCTTCCCGTCATAGATGGAGGTGTTGTTTACTCCGCTTGGGGACGTCCAGTACATAACCATGTGTCCGGCATTATTGATGCCCATTACAACCGTGAACACAGAGCCCGGGACATCGATCGTCTTGTATCTGCCGCCGCTTAATAAAAACCCGTGCACAACGTTATCGGCGCCTATGTAAACACCCACAATATCGCCTTTGTCGTTAATCCCGTTGGCGATTGAGAAAGTCGCACCTGCGGGACCGGGGACGTCCGTAAATTTGCCATTCTTGTACAAAAATCCCCGCGGAGTTCCTGGTGTAGGCTCATACGAGCCCACCACCATGATCGGGCCGTTGGGATTTAAATTGTTGGCCTGGGTACAGGTGCCCTTGGGATCATTAAGTTTGGTCAGCTTCTTTCCATCGAGGATGAAGCTGTGACAAACGTTGGCTTTGTCTGTATACGGCCCTACGACTACGCCCGCATTGTTGATGCCGTGGATCCAAGTCTCGGCGGCCCCAGGGACGTTCTCGGTGGTGAACTTGAAGGTTAGCGTTGGCGCATCGCTCGCGCCGGCAGTAACGACAAGCGCCAGCACCATTCCAAGCAGAAATAGTGTGCTCTTGATACTCTTCATAGACTCTTCTCCTTTTCCTCCCGAGACTCGGCTCTAGGCTCGGATGCGTGTGGCTCGGACACTCCACGATGAGATTTCGAATTTTATTCGAATCTCAGTAGAGTATGATGAATCGGCAATGACTGCCAGAGCTCAGTTGCGCCCCTATCGCTCGGCCCAAAACAAGCTATACGGCACGCAATCCAAGCGGGAGGAGCATTGAATCATAGTACTGGCAGTCATTGCCGATTCATCACCACCTCCTTAGACTCCAAACAAAGATTTCCAGTACTACTAAGCCCTGCGTCAATCAGAGTGAAGTCCAGTCACTGCTCGACGCGGAAGTCGACGCTACTTACGAGCGCACCGTGGGGCCCGGTCACCTTAACTTTGCCGGTGGTTGCGCCAGCGGGAACTGCGGTCTCGATTTCTGACGCCGAAATCACCCTAAACTGCGCCGGTGTCCCGTTGAACGTGAGGCCGCTAGTGCCCGTCAGATCGTTCGCCAGAATTATGACTTTCGCTCCGACCCCGCCCACCGTGGGTACAGTCTGCACAAATCGGCCAAGCCCGTTCTTGATGCGGAAGGTCGTGCCGCAACCGCCCGAGCAGTTGGTCTTCCCGCCTTGATTGGTTGTTCCCCAGAAGCTCCCATCGGTGGCTTGGAAAACTTTGTTACTTGGAAAACTACCGTCAACGCCGTTGATGTTGAAAGAGTATAAAGATGTAACTACCCCGGATAGGGTCATCTTGAATGCCAGGCCGAACCCACCCGATCCGCCAATACTGGCTGTTCCATACAAGTTGCCGTCCGTACCCTGAATTAGACCTGCGTAAGGAATGGCGCCGTCGTCACAATTTGTGGGGGGGCAGAAGGAATGGATGACCATGGCCTTCCCGGTTGAAGTGATTTTGTACGCAGTACCCTCGCTGTTTTCTCCACCGTTGTCGGTTGTCCCGTAGAAGTCTCCGTCTGTGGCTTGAAGGAGCGACCCGCCTTGTGGCACGGCGCCATCTGTGCAGTTGGACTGCGAGCAGAAGCGGTAAAGGGTCGTGTATTTACCTTGTGGAGTCAGCTTGTAGGCTACGCCACATCCATATTGTGGGCAGACCTGATTCTGGATGCCGCCCTCTGCCGTGGTTCCATAAAAATTCCCGTCCCTGCCCTGCATTATGGAACTGAACGGATAGGCTCCGTCAGTGCAGCTCGTTTTGGCGCAGAAGCTGTGTATCGTTGTCAGCTTTCCCTTGGAAGTTACCTTGAAAATGGTGCCGAAGCCGTTGGTCCCGCCACCGTCAGTGGTCCCATAGAAGTTCCCGTCGGTAGCCAGGAACAAGGGCTGCTCAGGCTGAGCGCCGTCCGCGCACTGGGCTTTCGCGCAGAACCTGTAGAGTGTTGTCAACTTGCCCTCAGGAGTAATCTTAAATATCGTACCGGCCCCGTTCGTGCTACCTCCGTTGTAGGTCTCCCCGTAGAAGTTGCCATCCGGCGCTAGCGTTAAGCCAGCTGCCCCTGCGCCGTCCGGACATCCAGATTGGGCACAAAAATCGTACAACGTGGTCAGCTTGCCGCTCGGACTGATTCTGTAAATCGTGCCGTTGCTATGAGCCCCTCCGAAGAAGGTAGTGGAATACAAGTTGCCATCGGGCCCCTGAATGGGTTGCGAGCCAGGATCTTCGCCGTGTGTTCCGTCAAAAAAGAACATAGTTTTGAAAGTTTGCGCAGAAGCGCTGGCGGCCACCCCGACACAGAGCAGCAGAAGTAGCAGTGCACGGATCGATGTTCTAAGACCTGGCTTCATTGTTGAAATCCTCTGGCAGATTTTGTTTTCAGAACAAACCATGTTCGTTCACGGTCATTCCCTAACTATCTATGACGAGAAAAAGAAGCGAATTGGACAATGCAGTTTTGGAAAATTATTAGATCTGCGGCTCACTTGCATATCATCTGCAACTTCTTGCATTGGAAACCTGGCGAGGGAGCGAGTTGGATGTGCTAAAGTGCAACGACAGGCTGCCCTCAGGGATCGCGGGCAAAGTGCTTCCCTGCAGGTTAGCGGGGTCCCACTCATGAGTAGCTGCGTCGCCGGCGACATCACACTTCTGTTGCAGGCGTGGAGCAATGGTAAGAGCGACGTCTTGGGGGATCTGCTCCCTATTGTCTACGAGGAACTCTATCTCACCGCCAAACGCTACATGAGTCGGCAAAAGTCAGACCACGTTTTGCAAAGCACCGCTTTAGTAAATGAAGCCTATCTGCACCTGGCAAAGCTGGGAAGGATTGAGTGGCAGGACCGTGGCCACTTTTTCGCTTTCTGCGCCCGGGTCATGCGCGGCATTCTCACCGACTATGCCCGGGCGCGTTCGTACCAGAAACGCGGAGGGGAATTCCAGCATGTGCCCTTTGATGAGCAATGCATAGGGACGCGTAGTCCGCACCGTGACCTGGTCGCGCTCGACGATGCCTTGCGTAGTCTCGCTCAACTTGACCATCGAAAGAGCCAGGTGGTGGAGTTGCGCGCCTTTGGTGGATTGAGCATTGAAGCAACGGCAAAGGCGCTAGACATTTCGACTGGAACGGTTAAACGCGACTGGAGGCTGGCCAGGTCGTGGCTTTTGCGTGAACTCGACCGGGGAAGCCGCCATGGACACTGAGCGCTGGTTGCGAATTGAAGAATTATACTTTGCCGCCTTGCATCGCAAAGAGGAAGAGCGCTCGTCGTTTCTGAGCGAATCTTGCGGCCAGAATCATGAGTTGCGTGATGAAATCGAGTCGCTCCTATCCTACGAGCAAGACACGCGAAATGTCATCGAAGGTTCTGCCCTCGCAGTCGCCGCACAGTTGCTAGCTGAATGTAAAGTCGAGTCGACCCAATCAAGCGAACCGGACACCACCACGATGGTAGGGAAGACGGTGGCACACTACCGTATTCTTGAAAAGTTGGGCGCCGGCGGGATGGGGGTTGTCTACAAGGCGGAGGATACGAGGTTGGGCCGCTTTGTGGCGCTGAAATTCCTTCCCAGCAAGTCCCACGAATCAATCCCCGAAAGCACGCCCCTGTCGAATGCGTCTCGCAGTCTGTCAGCGCTTGAGCGGTTAGAACGTGAAGCGCGTGCTTCTTCTGCTTTGGATCACCCAAACATCTGCATCGTGCACGAAATTGGAGAGCAGGAGGGATCCCCATATATCGCGATGCAGTTCTTGTCGGGACAAACCCTGAAACAAGAAATCGGAGGCAAACCACTCTCGACAGACCGCGTCCTGGAACTGGGCATCCAGATCGCTGATGGTTTGGACGCGGCTCATTCGGCTGGCATTGTCCACCGCGACGTCAAATCAGCCAATATTTTTGTGACCGAACGTGGCGTGGCAAAAATTCTGGACTTCGGGCTCGCAACATTGGCGGCCACAGACGAACCAGTTCGATGGGACAATCCTGGGGCACGGACGCGAGATGATGCAGTCTCTCGATCGGAAATCGCTTTGGGTACCGCTTCGTATGCCTCACCCGAACAGGTTATGGGCAAGCAAGCGGATGTGCGCTCCGACCTGTTTTCACTGGGGGTTGTGCTGTATGAAATGGCAACCGGCATATTGCCATTTCAGGGTGAAACCGTACCGGCCATTTTGGACAATGTTCTCCATCAGAGGCCCCTTCCAGCGTCGGACTTGAACCCCGCCATTCCCCAAGAACTTAATAGGGTCATCGGCAAGGCGCAGGAGAAGTCACCGGAGCGGCGCTATCAAAGTGCTGGCGAACTGCGGGATGATTTGGAGCGTTTAAAGGGGCGACCCGCTCGCTGGAGTGCTCTGAGTCAACGGCTTGCGCTGGTCACGGCGATCCTAGCGATTGTTGCGATTGTTATTGCCGGGCGTTCTCATTTTCACGAATTGAACAGGTCCGACCCCACTAGACAAAACACCATCGTTCTCGGCGACTTTAGCAATGCAACCGGCGATGCCATCTTCGATCAAACTCTGAAGCAGGCTCTGCGAACACAACTTGAACAATCCCCCGTTCTGAGTGTGCTGTCAGACGAGAAGGCGAGACGTTCTCTGAGTTACATGGGACAGGCACGAGACACGAGGCTTATAGGCAATGTGGCCACAGAAGTATGCCTGCGAATCGGCGGGGACGCCGTGGTCGAGGGCTCGATTACAACTCTGGGTGGTCAGTACGTGGTTGGGTTGCAGGCCGTCAATTGCGAGACTCGCGAATTGATCGGCAATGCGCAAGCGGAAGCCCAGGATCGAGAGAAAGTCTTGCGCGCCCTTGGGGATGCGACCACCACGCTGCGAAAGCACCTCGGCGAATCGCTAGTGAATATTCAGAAATACGACACCCCAGTCGAAGACGCGACCACCGGGTCTCTCGATGCTCTTCAAGCTTATAGCTTGGCCCTCGAAACGCAGGAAATGCACGATCATAGCGCCGTGACTTTTTTCAAGCGCGCCACCGAACTCGATCCCAACTTCGCAATGGCCTACGCGCGGCTTGGGAACGAGTATTTCACCTTCAATCAACCCGCACTCGGGAGCGCCGCCATCACTCGAGCATATGAATTGCGCGGGCGCGTCAGCGAATGGGAGAAGCTTTATATTGAGGCCCACTATTACTTCGAGGTCACGGGTGAAGCCGATAAGGCCGTTGAGATATACCGATTGTGGGAAAAAATCTATCCCCACAACATCATTCCGTACATGAATCTGATGACCACCTACAGTAACTTGGGACAATACGATAAGAGCGTTTCTGAGGGCGAAGCGGCCTTGCGGATGAGCCCCAACAACTCGTTCGTGTATCTCAATCTCGGCTTCAATTACATGTACTTAAATCAGTTCGACAAAGCGGCGGAGTTACTGAATAAGGCCAGCTCGCGCAAGTTGGATGATCCGTTCTTCTTGATCCCTCGCTATCAGTTGGCATTTTTGCAAAAGGACCAGGGCGAGATGCAGAAACAAGTTACTTCCGCGGCTGGAAAGCCTGGTTTAGAAAGCTGGCTGCTTGCGCTCCAAGCTGACACCGAGGCGTACCACGGTCGCTTGGCCAGTGCTCGGGCCTTTACACGCCAGGCCATCGACTCGGCTCGGCACGACGGTGACGAAGAAGCTGCACTGTCATACACAATGATAGGTGCGCTGCGTGAGGCAGAGTTCGGCCATCGCGAGATCGCGGTAAAGGAGGCAACCGCAGCGCTGAGGCGTGGTGGCGGACAGCAGGTGTTAATCCTGGGAGCGCTTGCTTTAGCAAGGGCAGAAGGGGGCGAGAAAGCGGTTGCCCTAACGCGACACTTGAAGCAAAAATTTCCCAAGGATACGTTGCTAAACGAATACTGGCTGCCCACAATTCAGGCAGCAGTTCAACTGCGGAGGAACAATCCTTCTCAAGCAATCGACACCCTGGAAGGAGTTCGGCATTACGAACTGTCAGCACCCCAACTTCCCACCTATGTGCTGCTCTACCCGATCTATCTGCGGGGCTCGGCGTATTTGGCAGCAGGACTACCCGGTCAAGCGAGAGCCGAGTTTCAGAAGATTCTGGATCACCCTGGATTGACTAATAACTATCTCATCGGCGCGCTGGCGCACCTCGGTATAGGCCGTGCTAACGCAATGGAAGCCGGATTTCCAGTTGCGCCGGGGGGGGCCGTGGGGAGGGCGGCGCCTGACCATCGTGGGGCAGACGAAGATCCGGATGCTCTCGCCAAAGGCCGTGCTGCGTACCAAGATTTCTTTGCCCTTTGGAAGGATGCAGACGCGGGCATACCACTGCTTGCAGAAGCTCGGATGGAGTATCACGAACTCCGATAGGTGACAAGCTTTGAGTAGCTCTGAAGATATGTATTTCCCTAAGAGCTAGAAGTCCACGCAAGGTTCACGCTGTTTTGCCTTGTAGTTTCCCCTTTCGTCGCAACAGGCCTTTTTCTCGGTCGTCGGATGAATGTGTCCAGCGAACAAAACGTTACGAAGAATTGCGACGGTTGGCGCTTGGTGTTTCGTTGAGATTGGCACCGCCAGAGGCGGATTGTCCATGGCCATGCGCAATTCGACGAAACTCCGCCGAGTAAGCGGCAATCCTCGCCACAAAAGTGGAGATAAGGCGTTGACAGGGCGTTCCTATGAGGGGATCCTTCGCTCCGGTCGACTTTCTGACCACTCCCCAAGGCTTGTGAGTTCATTGGCGAGAAATCCCATTACGCTCATCTTCCCTTAGGCGGGGAACTTGAGTGTAACGGCCTGATTTCGTACTCTATCGTTAAAGGTAGAAGCACTCTATTGGGGCTCAGGTGCCGGAACGTCCGATTTCACATCGGTGTTGTGGTAGGACCGGGCCGGTCGAGTTCAGAAATTTCCGAAAAATTGTCCGCGCAAGTAAGAACTTGCATATGCCCACCCGGCTTCGCGGGTGCTTCGTCAACCTTGGCAGACTTCCAAAGGTTCATGCGCCGTAGTAGAACAGCGTGATAACAGGCTTCCGTCGAACATAAGCCCTCTAGCGGCATCGCGCACTGCATTGCTTCTGCCAAGGACGCTTAGCCTGAAATTCTCAGCCACATGCACTGCAGGGCCTGGCAGCGGTCTGACTTAGCGCGGCTCGGCGCATGCGTCTTACTGTTCGAATCGTCTGCTTGCCCGTGATTTGAACCAGTGGTAGCCGAGGGTGATTTGCAAACCGTTGAACGTTGGATTAGTAACACCCAAATTGGCGTTCGAGATGTGCGACCATCGGCAGCCGATATCCAGTGATTGCCGATCTTTGGTGAGTATGTAAACGCCCTCGCCGAGTCTCACCGTAAAGTTAACGCTCGAAGTATTTCCCGGAGGCAGATTTGTAGCGGTGAAGATTCCACCTCCGGCCAATTCCATGTAAGGTACCGCGCGACCAATATTGTGGCTGGAGTTCCACCTCAATACCACTGGCTCAAAACCGCCGCCTCCCCTTACCTTTCGATCTACCGATGCCACAAACACCGGAATCAGATTGATACCGTATTCCAGGTTGCCGCGCGCCCAGCCGCGGCCCATTTCACCGGCAATCACTTTCCCGAGAAAGACTCCAGCGGTGCGAATGCGGGCTTCGGCGAAGGAATTGGTTTTCCCATCGCTGGTAGCGCCGCCAGTCCAAATGCTGAAGTCCCAGATGCCGTTCTGACCCCTCGGTGGTTTCCGCTCCTGCACACGAGACTCGAAGATGTTAGCACCCTGTTCATTCGAGCCTCTTTCTCTGCTTACCGGGTTCGAAAGGGTGACGCGAGCATCGGGCAAACCGGGGGCCGCGCCGTCCGGGTCGGTGCTGAAAACAGCTCCGCGTTCTGTTCCCGTCGTTCCCATGTCTTGTGAAAAGCAGGTGCCGAAAATTAGCAAGATGGAGCACGTGATCAGCGTGGCTCGGCACATAGTTGTCCTTCTCTGTGAAGGTTGAGAATGCATGACCGGTAAGAAACGGCTTACCCGCTGTAATCCCAAGTTGCTCCTCATCAGTGAATTCGAGGTGCCTGGTTCTCACCCAGGTCACCGTGTGAACAGTGTGCACTCCCGATTGATATCCAGTGCATGAGAGGCGCCAAAGTCGTAGTGGTTGACTCCTGTATTCGATGTGGTTGAGTGAGCGCAGGTTGCAGGGGTTGAGGGAGATGGCAGTCCACGGGCGTGTCGAACGGCTCGACGAGTTTGTCGGCAAATGTCAAGTGTTTCGACACTTGGTCGAGCCTAGCCTTTGCGCCTCGTTCATCGCACCGGTAAGCCTCAAGGAGGACACTGGCGGCGGGGACGCAAAACGCCGCTACGCTAGCTTTGAAAAGAGCCTGACAAATCAAGTTAATCAAACAAGCGATAGGGCTAAGAGTAGGAATGTCCCTTAGTAGGAATGTTTAAGTTTCGTGCCGAAGGACGTGACCGACTGTCGCAAAATCCCCATTACGCTCAAAACCCCCTTTCGTCAGCCATCCTTGCCGTTTCCCAAGTCACTATTGCTCGCGCCTAATCATGGGTCTGCTAAATTGCTGCCATGCGCAAACGGCTGCTCTTCGTCTGCTTTGGTCTGGTCGTTCTTCGCTTCCCTGGCAAGGCGTACGCCCAGTTCACAGACCCGCGCAATTACGACAACAGCCCGGTGGACATCAATCAGATCGATCTTGAATATGCGTACGCTCGCTCCAACGCCTCGGTTGATACCTCGCTCGTCGTCGCAGGAGCAAAGCTGAGCCTGAACGCGGGAACCATTGACTACACGCGCTATTTCAGCTTCATTCACCGCCTGGCCTGGGTGGACGCCACAGTTCCGCTCGCCGGCCTCGGCGGCTCCGTAACCGGCACTAACATCCACGGCTCCAGCACCGGCGCCGGCGACTCCAGTTACGGGTTTGCAACGTTGCTGAAGGGAGGCCCGGCGCTCAACGTGGCGCAATTCGCAAGCTACAAGCCGACGACCACCCTGGGCGCGAGCCTCATCGTTACCGCACCCACCGGCCTGTACAACCCAGACAAACTGCTAAACCTCGGTGCAAATCGCTGGTCGTTCAAGCCGGAATTCGCTGTCTCCCATCCCTTCGGAGCGGAGCAGAAGTGGGAGTTCGACGCCTACGTCAACGCCTATTTCTATACCGACAACACTTCCTATCATGGAAAGGAAATCCTCCGGCAACAGGCGCTTCCCGGACTCGAAGGACACGTCAGCTATTCCTTCACCAATAGCCTCTGGGCCTCGCTTGACACGCGTTACTCCTTCCGCGGCGATACCTTCGTCGACGGCGTGAACGAGAACAATGGGCAACAGAATTTCACTCTGGGGAGCGAGTTGAATGTTTCGCTTAACCTCAAGAACTCCCTCGTCTTCGAGTTCGCCAAGGCGCTAGTGCACCAAAATGGCCCCGCCTACACCGGATTCACCGTGACGTACAGCTACACTTGGGGCAAGGGCTACAGATAGCCACCCCAATAATTCCCAAAATAACCGCGAGTTCAGCGGTATCCGCGCAGCTTCGGTTTTGTTTTTCCCACTCGGAGAAGTTAACGAATAGGCAACTGTCGAAATATCGCCATTTCGCTCAGTGACCTTTAAGGGGTTTTGAATGTGGGGGGAATGTGAAACACTGTAAAACGCAATGGCAGAGCGGCGATTGACAATCCTTAAGCGCCTAGGCAAAACCCCTATTCTGGGGATGTGTGAGAGATGCCGCGTTAAGTTTTTCACTCCGCGAGAGCTAACCTACTTGCCGGCAGAGGCCGAAGATAACCTCTGGCAAAGATTCAATAGCCACGAATGTAAGTCCGACGCCGTGCAGGCTCCCACACGATTAATCCGCAAGGCTTGATAGTATTCCACGCTTGACCCCGTGCGGGGCGAGGATCAACCACTGCTCTCTGCCGTTGCATTATTATTGTTGTAACATCCCCATTACGCTCATCTTCCCTTGGGCGGGGATTTGAGTGTAACGGCCTCCCTCGAAAAGAGCCGCAACTGACTGCAAACAGATGGTTGGCATGGGACCTCTTTTCATGCTTCGTCATGACCGGATTCCGGTCATGCTGACCTGATTTCGTCGGTTATCTCGCAATCTCGCACTCTCGCAGATAAACTCTGTCCATGGCCGATTTGCCGTATGCACCCATTTCGCTCGGAAGATGGGACCCGTATCGACGAACTCCGTCGGTTTCGCTTCGGAATGGAAGGCTCAAGTTTCTTCCGGGTCCGGGATCTCAAGGTCAGTTCGACGCCAAAGAGGTTGCGTTTCCAGACGGAGCCCGACTGGAGTACCGCGTGCAAAAAGGGGATATGTATTTCGACGGTGACCATAGTCAGGCGCTGGGAAGAACCTTATGGGTGATTGAACCGGATGGAAGCACGAATCTACTGGCGAGTGGGTTCGTTCTCTATATGGATTTGACGGTAGCGGCGCGAAATCTTGAGAAGAGGGGGATCGTGTTTAGGGCTGTAAGTTTCTATAAGGGGAAAGATGGGCAAGCGGTCGAGACGGAGCTTTCGATTACGAAATCAGGGCTACGGTTTATGGCAGGACTTTTACTCGGATTCTCTAATGTCTGGCTTGGTCTCATGGCCGGATTGTTCATCCGCAGTGTGAGTTACATCGTCGGCGTCGGCGTACTTGGCTTTGCAATCGTTGCCATTACAGCATTCCGATCTGCTGCTTCCAAACGCGCCGCCTCAGTGACGATAACTTGGACTTCAATCACCTACTCGGCTGGCTATGTGGTTTCGATGGTGCTCGCTCGCTGGTTTGTCAGCGGGTCGACCGGTAGATAACTGTTGAAACATCCCCATTACGCTCATCTTCCCTTCGGCGGGGAACTTGAGTGTAACCGCGTGTGGCTGTTGAAAAACCCCCTCTTTTGAAAAAACGGTCCCGTCGAAGGGATAGAATATGTCCACCAAAATCGAGAACGTCGTTTATAGGGCATCCTAGGGCAATGAAATTTCTGCTAACTCCTAGAGTGTGAGTTTTTCAACAGCCACGGACGTTATCACTCCCGAAGGACGAATCGACAGGTAGGGTATTCTGGCTTCAATTTCCCAGACTACCTAAGCTCGTCCTGCTGCCCAGCCATTTAAAACGGTATCAGATCGATATGGTTGTTCAGCTCCGGCAAAGTTTTCTTGTTGTAGATCCCGTGCACGGTTTCTGAATCAAAGGAGAGATACAGATGGCTTTGTCCCCGCCGTTCCGGTACCACGAGCAATCGCTCCAATCCTGTAATCAAAAGCGCCAAGACCCCGGATCGTCATCAATCGGTGTAAACGTGGTCACGGGCTTCGCCGGACCGGACGTGGTGCTGCCCGGTGCGATCTGGCTTAGAAATACTCCAGTGTTGCGGAAGAAGGAGTCCCCTTCAGTGCTGTAGTACGCAATGCTAACGGTTTCCGGTCCTCCGACGCCAAAGCAGCGGCTACCCAGGATCTCTGCCCTTCGTTTGGCTGTGAAGATTACCTTGTTCCGGGATTCCTCAGCTCTTGCTAGAACGGCCGCGGAGGAAAAACTCCAATCGACAAGAGTCCCTGACTGTTTGGGTCAGGGGCAGGTGATTCGAAAGATTCCTTCAGCGTGCACGTCCCGCCTGTGGATTTCACGTTAATCATTCCGATCGAGGACGGTGCGCTACTCCGCGACATACACGACTCCGCCAGTCCCGGTTGTCGTTTCCAGAGCCAGCGACCCGAGGTAGGACCAGTCTGTCACATAGCCCTTCAGGCTGCCCGAGGTGCAACCTTTCGAAAGTACGCCTGTGCTTTTGTCAAAGAAGGCAGCGGTGATTCGATCCCCCTGGGTGTTGCTGATGTAGAGCAGCGTTTCGTCCGGACTCAGCATGATGTTGCTGGAACTGATCCCGCTTCTCATGCGGTAGACAACCGTCGGCGTCAGCTTGCCCGAGGAAATATCGGAGACTTCGACGACGGTGGAGGTAGAGGTATCTCCAAAAATTGCGTAGTGCCCGTCCTGGGTGATGTCAACGCCATTGGGATAAGTGTTGCCAGTGCGCCCGCCGGTGGAATTCTGTTCGTCGCCGTTCGGTACCGGCGTGCCCGCCGAGATATTGAAAGACTCGATAGAACCGTCACCATACGTGACAACCATGATGTCGCCGTGGGTGGCCATTCCGTCGATTACTCCGCCTTGCAGGCCGCCAACCGCGGTGTCACCGATAAAGGTTAATTTGCAGCCCGGCCTGACTTGAAATGTTCCGATGGTATTGGAGTCGGTGAAGCTGGCATAAAGGTTCTGGGAGTTCATCGCCAAGCCGATGCCATTCGAGCTGCCACCGTCTTTCTTGGAGCCTCTCGCGGGCAAGGTCGCTTTCAGAGTTTGAATGGGGATCCCCACGATGTCGCCGCTTTGAGCATTGGAAGCGTACGCACACCCCGTCTTGCCGCTGCGGAACACAACGATCCGCTTCAAGCCAAAAAATCCTCCACTGATTCCGTTGCCATGGGTTGATACAGTTGTCGTCTGAGTGAGAGTCCCGCCTGACCCCACCGTATAAAACGTCGCAGTGTTGGGAAGCGCGGGGGACAAATCATCATTCGTGATTACATAGTGGTTCTCGGCCGCCACCATCGCGCCAACTCCGTAAGCGATAAATACTGAGATGGACTTGATGAAGGTGACAGGCCGGGTCATGGTTCGCAATCCCGCATTTCTTCGCCTAATGCACAATAACTGCAACTGGAGCCGACGGAATTCCGTTAGCCACGACATAGAGCCGGCTGTGTCCGGTCTCCATTTGTCCAGGGACATCGAAATGCGTGGACACTGGTTTGCTGCCGGTCGCAACCGCCATGGTGCTGTGGTCATGCGTCCGGCAATAGAAAACATGTTTCGTAGCGTCGTTAACGATGCGGACTAACGGAAAGTTTGTGGCGTCCTGAAAATCATCGTTGTACATCGCTCCCTGCGAAAAACCATTAAACTGGGTTCCGCGGAGAATATAGGATTTCCCGCGAGTAAGCTTGGATGGGGCAGAGGTGACAGTCGGCTGCCAGGCCCGAGTGTAGGTTCCCTTCGGAGTGAACACCTCCACATCGGAGCTGAAATCGGTGAAAAGTAATTGGCCGGTCGGCAGTTCAAGCAAGTGCCCATTAAACGAGGATTCGTAAGGCGCATTCGGGGGACGTGGAATCTTCTTCAGGCTCTTCCCATCCCACTCAAAGAAGAAAGAGGGGCTCATGCGAAAGTCAGGGCTGGCCATCATCACAACCTTGCCGTTCGTTTCAAGCGCTGCAGGACCATCCGCGATATTCAGTTTATCGGGGAAATCCGGGCCTGCCTTCCAAGTTCCCGTATTTGAATCGTAGATCGCGGTGTGGCCGGCACCGCAGCTGTTGGCCCCCGTAGCGAAGACTGTGCCATCGGGTCGCAACACCGCCGCTCCGATCTCGTGGTTTGCCGTCCCCTTTCCGCCGCAGGAATCCCACAGTTGCACGACCGTGCTTCCTGCGAGAGACCACGTGCCGGTACCGGGATTGTAGACCTCGGAGTTCTTGCCATTGGCCGTGTACTTGAAGACATAAGTATCGACGTCCAACACATCTCCATTGGGCAACAGAGTCAGCCCTTCCCGAGTGTAGATGTCGAACTTCCCCGAGCCGGTCGGGGTCCAAGTCAGTGTGGCTGCATTTAGCAGGGCGGCCTTGGGAGGCTCGTCGCAGCAGTCAACCTGCATCAGAGTTCCGTTCGGCAGGACGGTCGCCGTCGCATCGCCAATGTAGTTCCAACCATTGGGAGGTGCTATGGAGGCCCACTCATTCTTCAACGGGTCGTAAATCGCTCCCTGGTTTGTCCATACCTCCACACCGTTATTGAATTCTCCTCCCTCCATTACCATCCGGCCGTCGGGTAATATCGCGGAACCGAAGAAGTATGGACTGTACCCGCTGGGCAGTGAGGCGATTTGGCTCCAGGTGCCGTTGACGTAGCTGCCGGTGATGTCCGGGGTCAGCTTGTACCAGTTCTGCGCGTCAACCGGTTCGCGGTGCGCCATGACGGTGCCATCAGTGAGCAGGAGGATTGCGCCGAGGCCACCAAAGGTGGGCTGATTCTTCAGCGGTTGCCAAACCTGCGCGGGAGCGAAAATCACACCTATTAAGAACGAAGCAAGACTCACAGAGGCTTGGAACAAACGTCTCATGTGTACCTCCACGATGGGGTGGGTTGACGGGAACGGCGATGGCACCGCCTTACAACTGGGCTTGGACTCTGCGCCGACAACAACCGTTTGTCAAGATGAAACAGTTTGCATCTCCCGCATTATTCCGTCGTGTTAAACAAAGGCGGCGCTCCATAACAAAAATTCAGCGTGTTCGGGCGGCAGGAATACAATGCAGTACTGTTATGTCGTAGCATGCAAACTCTTTCATCTTGACAAGCAATGGCTGTGAGCGCAGAGTCTCCGTCTGGCGCGAATCAGGGCTTCGGTTTCTAAATATCCTGGACTTGAATATCTTGGACTTGAAACTTCTGTCCGCGCCAGCGGGTGTTCGCGGTTGCCTGCTCCCCAATACGCCTTCGCCTTGACACTTGTGCTACGCAAAGAGCCTTGATACCAACGATCAGGGGTTGATCTGTGAGAAATGCGGTGTCCCTTGCCCAATCAGCCACGTTGACGTGGTTCGATGTATCGGCTCACGTGAGAACCTGCCGCAATGACCCTTAGACATTGCGGCTAACGGCGTCCGTCAGTGCTGATCGCGCTCGCGGTGCGCGGGGGTCGTGAAACTGACGGACTCAATTCTGGCCGGCGGTGATCTACCCAGAGGGTCACGCGATGTTAGCGAGGTCCGATAAATCTCCGGGAGAACGCATCGAGGTTTTGCTCACAGACGGGCATACCCGCGCAACTCTCGCGGTGGCACGTGCGCAAGCTCGCCGCGATAGATCAACCATCGTTCTGTGCCCACGGCGGCAGAGCATGGCATTCTACTCCCGCGACGTGAAGCATGCGGTTCTGTCGCCCGATCCGGCTACCCATCCAGACGCGTTTGTGCGCTTCGTTCTCGAGCTCATCGAGAAATATGAAATCCGTTTGCTCGTTCCCATGACCGATCAAGCTCTGGTTTCGTTCGAGAGGCATCGCAACGAACTGGAGCAACATACCAAGCTGGCCATGGCCAGTTCTCACGCGCTCAGGCGTGTGCTGAACAAACGGGAGAACCTCGAACTGGCCTGCGAGTTGGGGGTTCCCTGTCCGCGCCAGTTCCACCTCGAGAACCCAACCCAAATCCCCAAAATGATTGAGGCGCTCGGCTTCCCCATCGTAATAAAAAGATCCTGCGATCCAATCGAGGCTGATGCTCCGCAGTTCAAGTTCAAGGTGCTCTACGCCTTCAACGAGGCTGAGCTTCGGCACTACATTGATCAATACTGCCTCAACGGGGAACAGCCTTTGTTTCAACAGTGGGTCACCGGAGACGTTCACGATCTTTGCTGCTTCGTGGCAGGGGGAGAACTCCTGGCGGTTCACCAATACCATGCGATTCGTCGCTTCAATGGAAGCGCCGTGCTGCGCGAGATCGTCGCCCCCAGCCCAGACTTGGTCGAGCACGCGCGCAAGCTTCTGGCTGCCATTAATTGGGACGGGGTAGCCCATCTTTCCTTCTACGTTGGCCGGAATGGCGAAACATGGTACATGGAGACCAATGCTCGATTCTGGGCATCCATCGAAGCTTCGGTGTACGCGGGGTGGGACTTTCCCGATTGGACCTATGGATACTTCCTGAAGGGTGAAAGGCCTGAACCGGGCCCAATTGCGCTTGGCAGCTCGACTTGCTGGCACACCGGCGACTTACTCGCCTTGCTGAAGTTCGTCGCCAGGAAGGGAGAAACGCCGACGCCTGGCACTACTCCTGGAATGTTCCGTGGAGCCTTCCAGTTTCTTAGCGGCTTCCGGCCCGGAATTCACTGCGATGTTTTTCGCTGGAACGATCCTCTTCCGGCTGTCGTCGAGCCTTGGCCGTACTGTCATAGGATCGTGGGTTTGATCCGGCGCGGTCCTTGGTCGTACTCGAAAGCAATGCGCGTTATGTTCCCCGCAAGCCCAGATTCGGCTCACGGTGATCGGCCAGCCAGACGGGAAGATCGGAGAGCCACTATCGAGGAGCAGGAAGCCGGTGCTCCAGTGCGGGCGGATGCAGGCGCGAGATGAAAATTTTTACACGAAAGGATTTTTGATGTGACAATATTTCAATTTGACAAAGCCAGACGTGGGCGTCATACTGCGCCCCACTCCAGTGGCCTCAGCTATTTACTGTCTCTGCCAAGAGAAATTAAGGAGGATACCCAGATGCGCAAGATTCAGTTTTCAACATTTTCACTACCGGTGTTGGTAGCAACGCTCGCTATATCCGCCCTTGTGGTGGCGCAAGACAACAGCCAGAACGGTGCGCCCACTGTCTTCTCGTACGGCGTTTCGAGCTCGCAGACTCCGCCCATCAAGATCACGGTGATTGGATTTACAAACGCTAATGTGGCCATCCAAATGAAGGGATTTCCCTGCATGGGCGGCACTTCGGGATGCGCTGACCAGGTTCCGGGCACGCTCGCTCTTTCGGCGCCCATGGCGGTCGTCATGAACGGTTCAAAACTTACCTATACATTTGAATTCGAGGACGTGTCTTACACTGGCGCTTGCAGCGTCAGCTTTATCCTCATGGATGGTGCAACCAAGTTAGACTCTGGTAACTATACGTTCCCGAAGGGATGCATGCCGAACACTGTCTATTTCGCCGCTTTTAACCGCACCCTGAAGAGCAAACAGAAGATGGGTATTCCTTCGTTGAACGGTTCTCTCAAGGCCGGGACGCACAAAGATACCATCACTCAAAAGTTTTGCTTTATGTAAGTTCGATCGCTTAACAGCTTCCGCATTTCGGCGGATGATCGCAGTTCCCGGTATCCGCGCGGGTGATGCGGGTCTTCGACGCGCTGAACTCCCAGTCTTACGACCCGAGGCTTGGGAAGGGTTTCCCGGCCACAGCAGGAAAGCGACTTGTGAATTGGGCAGAATTCGTTGGAACGGAGTCTCATCGGGGGTCTCCTGCGCTTGCTTAGGGGTAGTGGGTCAATGGTTTCGGCGTGGGCCGGCGTCAGAGTGAGCGCGAACGATAGAAGTTTCGGCGTTTGCGCAGTTTGTCGATAGAATTGCAACAGGATGGGAGTCACGATCGAACTGCAGGGTCTCGGCGACGCGCAGCTGTGCCGAGACATTACCGCTCACCTCGAGCACGCGTTCAGTGGGCGACAAGGCGACTGGCGCGTGTTTATTGCCGGATCGCGGGCGGCGGAGAGCTGGGGCTTGCGAGTGGAAGGACCGAATGGATTTGAGCGGTCCTATGCCCTCTCGGCGGACGCCCGCGAACACGAGCCTGCGGCGATCCGCACACTTGTTCTGAAGCTCATGCCGCCCGCCAAGGCGTGACCACGGCTTTCGGGCCCGGGTGCGGCATTCATTGTTTTTCGCTAAAATGTCAGAGCTACGAAAAGGATCACAAATGGCAAAGAAGAAAATCGATCCGCTAAACAGAAAACGGTACAGTGCTCTCTCCGCCGCGTTGACCGTCTCCAACATCCCGGCTGCGGTAAGTTTTTATCAAAAGGCGTTTGGCTTTGCTAAACGGGGGATCATGAATGGGCCTGATGGCAAACCGGTTCACGCGGAACTCACGTTGCGTGGCACTACCCTGATGCTGGGGCCGGAGAGCGAGCAGATGGGGAGACGCAGCGCCAAGAGCGTCGGTGCCTCTCCCGCTACCCTCTACATTTACGTGGAGAACGTTGATAAAGTCGTCGAAAAAGCGGCTAAGCTTGGCGCCACACCCCAAGGTCCCGTGATGGACATGTTCTGGGGCGACCGCTGCGGCACTGTCGTTGATCCCGACGGCTACGCGTGGATGGTCGGTACGCACAAGGCGGAACCGACGGCCAAGGAGATGAAGAAGGGAATGGAGGAGATGATGAAGCAGCAGCCGGCGGGCGGAGTTGCAGCTGATTGATGTCCTTTTACTCGAAAAGGGCGGGCCGTGCTGTGGTTTCCTCCCGTTCGCGAAAGTTACTCAGCCCAACGCCCGCCAGTCGATATCGTTGTTGCGGGCCAAGGTACACACGCTCCGTCAGCTTGAGGGCGATATCGGTCAACTCTTCGCAGGGTGATGGAGGGGAATGCGGCGTATGGCTGCGGGTTAGAATCTTGAACTGGCTCGTCTTCAGTTTGAGAACGACCGTACGTGCAATCCGTAATTCTTTGCGTGAGGCCGACCGCAGCTTCTCCGCCAGCCGCCGGATCATGGGTTCGGTTTCGGACAGTAGCACGTCTTGCTCAAACGTATCCTCGACGGAGATGGATTGTGTGGGCCGGTCCGGGACGACTTCACTCTCATCGACGCCGCGGGCAAGTTCGTGCAGACGAACGCCGTAACGGCCGAAATGCCGTTCGGGCCGCGGCAAATCAAGCTTTCGCAGCTCTGCCACCGTCTTGACCTCAAGTTTTGCCAACTTCTCTTCGGTGACTTTCCCAACTCCTGGCAGACGCGGGGCCTGCTCTGGCGGCTGATTCGTCGCGTCGAGAGCGGCTGAAGGGTACGACGCCCACACATTAGAGCAAATCAGAAAATGCTGTGAGGAGGACACATGTTTGGCGCTGGCTTTGCTGCGTACATTTACGATACTACCGGGGCCACTACCGGGTGGCATGGGCATTGTCCTCTATCCCTTTGTTCCGTGGTTAGGGGTGATATACCTAGGCTTTGGGTATGGACACGTGTTACGCCTTCCCGCATCGGTACGCGCTCGGACGATCGCGTGGACCGGAGCAGGTTCGCTGGTGATCTTTGCTGTGCTGCGGGGGCTGAACGGATATGGTGACCTGAGTCCGTGGAAGACATGGCCTGATGCGACACGCGATATCGAATCATTTCTGAACGTGACGAAGTATCCACCATCACCCGATTATGTTCTAGTAACGCTAGGAATCTCGCTGCTCATCTTTCTTGTCATCGAGCGCCTGCCTGAGATGGTCTCGCGGCCTCTGACTACCTTTGGACGAACACCCCTGTTTACCTATATCGT
>Ga0210390_10001392_pt1 | contig 23326 bp, 16 predicted proteins | sample IncBWH11OmetaG_FD_161050 | JGI IMG/M metagenome (GOLD analysis project Ga0210390, IMG submission 161050) | Forest soil microbial communities from Barre Woods Harvard Forest LTER site, Petersham, Massachusetts, United States - Inc-BW-H-11-O ... | reverse complement strand
GTGGCTCATGACCACAGAGGCTAACTTCCCACCGTGGCGGCTCTGCCTTAGGCCTTCTCGCTATGGCCGCTTTTCACTTGATCATCTATGGCCGCTTTCCAGAAACTCCGTGTTACGAGAGCGACGATTTTAGGGTTCGGGAGTGTTGCCGAGTGCCGAGTAGCTAGCTGGAGGATGGATTGCTGTTGCCGTTGAAGTATAGTGCGGACACACGCAGGGATTTGGTCCCACTGAAGGAGGGTTTCCGTGTGGTCTCGGTGCTGTAGTGTTGCTTCAGGAAGTTGGTACGAGGTGCATTCCGTGCTTATGAGCTTTGCGCTGCAGGACGGCAAGTTCGCGTTGTTCGCTTCGACGGTTGAACTCCTCGATGCCTTGATCTACCCATCTCTGTCCTTTCGTGACCAGTCGATAGTAAAGGCAGGCCAAAACGCGCGCCATGGCTTTGACTGCTTTTAGCCCTCCCAACTTGGCCCGAAGATATCGACACCTTGCGCCGAGATAACTATGAGCGTGCAGCAGTGTCTGCGCGGCCATTCGAAACGCATTTCCTGCGCGATTGGTGCGGTGTTCGCGTATATGACGGATCACCCTTCCTCCGCTTACATCTCGCTTGGGAGCTAAATTCAGCCAGGAAGACCAGTGGGCCTCAGTTTTCCAAGCACTCAGGTCCGGCCCCACCTCGGCCAGTACGGTCTGAACGGTGATCACGTTAATGCCGTCTATGGTCGTGGCGTTCACGCCCAGAATGCGCTCTAATTCCGCTTCCAAATCAAACGCGGGTTGGTTCCCCTTAGGCTTTCGAGGCTTGCGAGAACGGGAGGTTTTGCTCCTGTCGGTGGTGGCCGCCGGCTCGGCTGATGAGACGACTGTTTCCACTTTTCGGGCAGGCAACAATGCCATGTACTGTTTTAGCTGTTCATCGCATTTGGCCAGCTGTTGGCGATAGAAATCGTAGGCGTCGACGGCTTGCTGCAACTCAAACAAGACGTCCGGTTTCCAGTCGCCCTGCAGACTGTGAACGATCTCTTCTTCGCTGGCCATGCAACGCGGATCGCGTAAAGCTGCCAAGGTCTTCGCATCGCGCTGCCCCGCCAGCAGAGCCCGGATAATCGCCTGTCCACTCCTACCGCTGATATCGCTTAAGGCATTGTGCAACTGCACGTTCATGGCGATTAGGGACTTTTGCATATGCTGGATGCATCGTGCGGCGTCTTTGACGTGCTGATCCCGCAACCGCCACATGGTCCGTATACCGTGGATCTCCGGAGCAGGCAGAAAACAAGATCGCAATAGACCATACGTATGCAACCGCATGAGCCACTGACATTCCTGCACGTCACTCTTTCGTCCTGGAACATTCTTCGTTCCCCGCGCATCCACCAGGTTCACTTCCAGACCGTGCTTCTGCAGAACATCATGCACCGCGATCCAGTACACCCCAGTGGACTGCATCACTACCGTGCGTATGCCACAGCCCATCAACCACTGCGCCATTTCTACCAGCGCAGCGGTCCAAGACCCGAACTCGCGCACAGGTTGCGCGTCCCGCCCGCGCGGTACGGCTACGTAGTGGCTTTCGTTACCCACATCAATACCGGCCGCGTCTCGGTTCACAATCTCCAATCCAGGATCTGTGGCACTCAAACGCTGCTCGACATCTCTGCGCTCTTTGCGATTCAATCTCGCCCCCAGCCGCAACCGATCAAAGGCGGATAGCTTGACCTTTGCCATGGCATGTTCTCCTTCTTATTGAAATTGGCTAGGCTCGACTCGGTTGGCGATCATGACACAGGCTTTCCAGCGGGGTCGAGATCGGCCTCTTTTCAGAGCGCAAATCTCGCCACCAAACAATGGACCGCAGCAACCGAAATCAGACTTTTGGACGGGCACAATGACACCAGGCGGACTGCGATCATGGCTGTCGAGCCAGCCTTCCTGAGTCTGAAGCGTCCCTCTGGCACAGCGCAAGTTTCCGGTACTATGGACCCGCCAAAGGAGGGCACCAAACTGTTGGGTGATCACCGAGGCCTTCTCGAACAGGATCATCGAGCCATCAAACGTCGCGTGAACGCCAAGCAGGGCTTCCGAGAATTCCAGGCGGCTCGGCGAACGATTCAAGGCTAGGAAGCAGTCCACTTGATCCGGAAGGGGCAGATTCGATGGGTTCCACGAGATGATCTTCTTCGTCAGATTCAGTTCATCGACAGCCTTTTCGATTTGGCAGCTTAAGAATGCACCACAGACGCTCGGCGACAAACTTGTCTGCATTTGAAACTCGCAACACTACCCTCGAGAGGCTAACCGGGCATCCTGGCGGTAGTCAATTTGTCCCACCCACAGTTCACTGTGTTTTGTCACCATCAGATTGCTGGATTACGTAACCGCTCCGGGTTAACTTATCGCCTTGGATGGTTTTGAATTGGTTCCCATTCCAAGCGATTCGGTAGGTGGCATGCGGGTCCACGCCGGAAAACCTTACAGTTATCGGGCGCAACCCCGGGAATGTATCCAAGTCAAATGAAACGGAATGATTTTTTACCTTTACATGGCGAAGCGAACAGGCATTAAAACCAACGCCATGTCCCGTATGAAGGTTGATGAACGCGTCCCCAAGTACTGGGTACATCATTTCAACAGAAGTCAAACCGCTCCCCGCTCCCCAATGAAACCCCGTCAATGCGCCAGGTTCATCGATGTAGCCGGTGTGTGCCCAATTTTCCCATGGCGCCACGGCGAGCGTGGAACGCGCCGCTGCCGCCGCGCGCTCAAGGTATTCCAAATTGCCTGTTTCCTTGTAGTAATCCCACAGCAATACAGCGGCATAGGATTCGCGGGCGTCGCTCCATTCCGCATCGGTATTCTGCGTGGTGAATCCGCCGCCCACCTTCGGTGAAAATGCCGGGTTGTTCCATACCTGCTGCGTCAGAAGCAAATAGTCCAACACTTGCGCGCCAAGTTCGAGATATCCCCGTTCTTTAGTGACCCGAAAGAGCTCAAGATAGGCCTTTGCCGCCTGAATCTGGGAGAGATTGTTTTGCGGATATTGCGCGGTCCAACGATCATAGAAATCGAATGGCTTTCGTGCACAGGACATGAACGTTTCAAAATCGAACCAGCGCTCCCTCGGCAGCGCTTCTCGTTGGATGAACGACATTGCCCGTGTCGCGGCATTAAGATACGTATGATCCCCGGTAACTTCTGCGAGCGAAGCAAGAAACAGAGCTGACGCCGCCGTCTCCGCATTGAAATCGCGGAATTCGCTTCTGGGCTTTAGATCCTTGTCGTACCAGGACGGGATCACGCCGCTGGCCAGTTGATGCTTGACCAGAAAATCGCCATAAGGTCGAACGAAAGCGAGAATCTCTCCTTTTCTGTCAGGAGTAATATTTTTGGCCCATTCCAGCATCCAGTACGCGGTCCAGGACATGTCAAAAGCGTGGTAATCATCTGGGAATCCCGCCCACCCATCGTCACGAATCCAGCGCTTGTCATTGAGCAGGTAAATGGTCGGGAAAGCTCCATCGGTCTGAGGGCTGCTTAGCGCCAGATTTAAGACGCTTTCGGCCTTGCTTTCGATGTTCATGTTTCCGATATGCTGACCGTATAGATACCAGCCGTATGCTGTACGCAGCGTCTCAAACCAGGCATTGAACCAGGCGTCCGGAGCAGGTTGGTCCCACTGTCCCCAGGGATTTCTGTTGCTAATCAATGTTCCACACTGCTGGCCGCCACAATCAAATCCGCGATACACCTCATTTGCGTAGCGGATCCAGGTGTCCTTTCGCCAATCATCGAATGTCGCCAGTTGCGGCCGCACGACATTCTGCTGAAGGTCGTTGGAGCCTAGAAGCTCCGGATGGCCAGTATCTGCCCAGAGAAGGCGGACTGCTCTGCGGTAGCCAAGTTTTTCAGGTTGGGTCGACGCTAAGATCGAGTATCGGTATTCCACCGCGCCTGCGAGGATTTGCGGCGACCCACTTGATGAGCGCCGGAAATAGCTATGGCCGTACGGCTGAGAAGGTATCGCTCCATAGGAGAGCCAAGGAAGTGTTTCCGAAGTTACATCGAGATCAAGAGCGAGAGGCTCGCGGCGCCGATCGCTCAGTTTTGGCATTAAAGCCGTGAACACTTCCCCCTGTTGCAGCATAACGACTGGAGACTTGAACCCCCAGATAGGAATATCGTCATCCGCTTCATTCTTAATATTCTGACTCCAGACAAAATCAACGGAGCCGGCGGATGGCGTGTCCACATTGCGTCTCCCTGGAGCGAAATCGTAGCGGTCCTCGACCGAGCGAAGCCCAACATTGGGCTTAGGCACGAATCTCACCTCCACAGCCAAGACATCCGTTTCATCCGTAAGAAGAATTCGCTGCTCAAGAGAGCCTACAACGCAATCTCCGTGCAACAACAGCCCTCTAGAGATTCGACTTACATCGTAGATTTCACATGGGTGGACCATGTTCGGTTCTTCTGCGGTAATGACTCGCGTCGAGGCATGCAGGGTAGAAAGGGCCGGAACCCAAGAGCCTTGTGCTTGGATGGAAACAACTTCATATGCTCGCGAGCTCTTGTTTCCCAGCTCTACCCGTATGTGGCCATTACGGGCCTCTAGCGTAGTGGCGCCAAGCGGGCAGGCTAAGAACGTCGAGAATAAAAGAGCTATGGTTGCGCGCATGTTCATAGAATGCCTCGTCACTATCTCACATATAACCCTCTGCTCTTTGCCGTAGAACCCCAGCACAGTGGCATTATTTGCATGGGTCGAATCTCCGTTAAGAAGCTTTGCCTCAATTTAGTGTTCTCGTAGATTGAACGAGTGGCAATACCGATCGGTCGATTGCGTCGTCCGTGGGTTTTTCGAGTTCCACGTTGCGGTGCAAACTCCAATGCTCGATGTGCTCGACGGATTGCCCTGGAAGCACCTTGCTCACAGGCCCCAACGTTTCAAGCTCGAGAAATTCATCATTCGTGAACATTTCGAACGAACAACCAAAGTCCGTATAGGTCTTTGACACGTCAGCCTTGGACCACTTCACGAACGCTTCGTTCTTCAGAAGGTATACCGCCCATGTGTCTGGATTGAAAAGTCCCAGCTTTTGAGCGTTCGCCTTGCCTGGGTCATGGCGCAACACCAGATATTTCCTGGTGAACGTCCAGCGTTTGTCCGCAAGATCGGAGTAGGCCCACATGACCAGAGGATTTGTGGCATTCAGAGCAACAGGGTACCCACCTCGTGGCGGGAAACCTGCGATAGCAACGCCACCCGAAGCCATCATCGTCAGTGCCCAAGGTGCAAACTCAAGAGCGAACAGGGAGCGATTTGCGATCCGGTGCGAAACAATTACTTTACTTCCTGAAGCTGAAATGCTTATTGCAATCTCCTTCTGAAGGAGTGTGGTCGGTTCGATGGGAGCGCGAGCCACCAGCCCATCCGGGGAGATTGCAATTTCAACGGGATCATTATCCGGTGCCCAGGTGGCCACGGAATCCTCCGGAGCCTTCCAGATGCGGTGTCCACCACGCGCCTGGAATTCAGCTTCACCACTCTTCCCCATCTGACAAGCGAACTCTAGGAACAGGTTCTGGCTGCCGACAAATCCATATCGAATGATTCGGGGACCAACGTCACCAGTAACGAGCAGTTCGACAAGGCCGTTGCTGACTCGATAGCAATTTCGCCAACCTTTGTACTCAATTTTCTCGACCTTAGTTTCTGCGTGGACTTTCATCATTGGCTCTCTCTAAACCAGGAAATAGTCCGCATCGAACAGGTCCTCCCTGGGCTCACATGCGATCCGCCTAGCAGTCCTTTATTGTGGGCGTCCAGAAGAAGAACTTGCCTGGGGGTCAACAATAATAGAAGTCGCATTCCCGGGACCACCCACTGGTTGCAATGCCGGCAATCTTTGCTCAACAGGCGGCAGCGACGGAAGCAGCGCATGCGGTTCGGACTGGTACCAATAAGCTACAGAGTAAAAACTGTCTGAGCGGTCATTGGCATTCCCATGTTCGATGGTGGCTTTGAAAAATTTGGTAAACGTGACAGGAGAATCGAGATGAAAGCGATAGACGCTAGATCGGCTGCCTGCCAGCTCTTCACCCACGACAGGTGCGCCATAGAACTCGTATGAAAATGGCTTGCCGCCAAAGTCCCATGCCCCGAGGAAATAATCTTCCGATCCGGTCCCCGCGATCGATGGCGTCTCTGCGCCGTCGATGAAGAACATGTCATCGCCCTCTCCCCACCAGAAGTCCTGGTTCTGCAGCACCGACATGGTGACGCCCACGTACTGCCCATGTCCCTCGGCCTCCATCCATACATAATTCTCTTTGCCGTCTAAATTCGACTTATTGTTCACTAAGGGATCCTGATTGTTATTCCACTTGTTGGTCCAGCCACGATTGGGCTGTGCCTGGCGATACTCAGCGTGAAAATACAGAGTGTCATGCGGCAACGGGTGGGGGTAAGTTCGATAATCGATGTTGTAGTAGAAACTCTGGATGGGCTGCTTCCCCTCATTCGTGATCGTGATGCGGGCATGGTGCTGAAAGGGCATGGGAAAGAAACAGTTCAGCGCCTTAACGCTGGCGACAGATAGCATTTCCGAATGCCAATTGTAGTAGTAGCCTAAGCCCAGCCCGAAGAAGTCTCCGATGGGAGCCTCGACGCTGGGCGCCATTTCTCCATCCCAATACATACGCAAGACTATGCGTTTCAGGTGATATGGCTCGTTGTCATTGATGGTGAACCAAATATGAGAAATTGCGCCCGGCCCGTCTGTGTCTAGAAGTGTCAGAGTAGCTTCTGGAGCCACCATGCGAGCGTCTGCATTTGCGCCGGTCGGATCGGAACTGGAAGCACGATGCGAAGTGTAGGTTTGCTGACGAGTCAGATCGGGCTGCCAACTAGAGTTCTGGCCATAAGTTACAAGTGCAGAGCCGGCGACGAGCAGCATGAGAGTTGCGAGTCTCTTCATAAAGGATTCCCTCTCCAAGCAGTGTTATCGTTAGTCGATGCCAAAGCTGTGTTGCATCTGCTCCAGCGAGATACCGTTTGTCTCCGGGTAATAAAACAGGACAATGAAGAAATCGAGTACCATCATCGCGGCGAAGAATACAAATGGATAGGCGCCTGAAGACCCGGCCATCATTGGAAACACAAGCGAAATGATGGCATTCGTGACCCAATGCGAGGAACTTCCCAGGCTTTGCCCCTTGGCCCGAACGATGGTTGGAAACACTTCACTGATGTACACCCAGACCACGGCGCCTTGCGAGACGGCGAAGCAGGCGATATAGGCCATAAGCAGCCAGACCAGCCAGCTCAGATGGCTATGAGTGAAGAAGACGACTGATATTGCTGTCAAACAAGCAGTCAGCCCCACGGTCCCAATCAACAGCAGCCTCCTGCGGCCAATTTGATCGATCACGGCCATAGCGAGCAACGTCGCCACCAGGTTCGTGGCGCCTACAGCGACCGCCTGTATATCTCCAGAGATTTTGCTTGCTCCGGCCAGTGCGAAAATGTCGTTCAGGTAATAGAGGATCGCATTGATCCCGGACAGTTGGCAGAACATACCCATCGTGATCGCGAGGAAGACTGGCAGTCGATATTTTTGGGAGAAGAGCGGCTCGGCTAGGGCCGACCGTTCCAAATGGATGGAAGCGACAATTTCATTCAACTCTTCTTCAGGCTTCGGAATGCCGGTAAGGCGCAGCACACCCAGCGCTTCGTCTAACTTCGCCTGCGTAGCCAGCCACCGTGGACTACGCGGAATACCAAACAGCGTAACCAGAAAAAGAATCGCCGGAACTCCGGAGATGCCAAGTTGCCAGCGCCATTCCTGAGCGCCGAGGTGCAAGCTCGCAATCAGAAAATTCGACACGTAGGCAAGTAGAATGCCGACAACAATATTGACCTGGAAAAAGCCGACCAGTCGTCCCCGCCATTTGGCGGGCGCGATTTCGGCAATATACATGGGACCCAGCACGGACGACCCACCGATGCCAACGCCACCGATAAAGCGAAAGACGATTAACGAGGACCAGTTCCACGCAAATGCGCATCCCAGTGCGGAGATGACATAAAAGGCAGCCATCACGCGAAGGCTGTCGCGACGCCCCAGCCGCTGTCCGGGAATGCCCGCCGTCATGGCCGCCAGAACGGTTCCCACCAAAGCACTGGAGACCGTGACTCCGAGGAGTGTTGGCGAGAGATGATAGGTCAGCGTCAAAGCCTGAGTGGTTCCGGAGATGACAGCCGTATCGAAGCCGAACAGCAGGCCGCCGAGCGCACCGACCACTGTGCTCTTTATCACGTGAGAGTTGATGGTCACGAAAGCTCCATTCCTGTTGTTTCCACGGCAATCTCGCGCAATGCAGGCAGAATGTGTCCTAAGGGAGCTGCCGGAGCGTCTGGCAATCCCAGTGCAAAATACACTTCGCGGAACAGTTCATACAGCCGGTCATACACTGCTGCTTCGTGTTTGTCGGGCAGATAGGTGACAAAGGGCGGGCAGAGCGCATCCTGGGCCTGTTCCACTGACGCATAATCTCCGCTGGCCAGGAAGGCGAAGATAGCTGAACCCAAGCTGGTGACGTCTCCGGAGGGTACCAGTACCGGTTTGTTCAACGCATTTGCATAGATGCGATTGAGCGCGTCGTTCTTTTGCGGAATTCCGCCGCCGTTGATGATCCGATTCACCGGCGCACCTTTTTCTTCCAAACGTTCCAGGATGATGCGCGTATGAAGTGCGGTTCCTTCAAAGGCAGCGAAGAGCTCATCCTGCGCGGTAGTTATCACATTCCAGCCCAGTGTGACGCCGCCGAGGTTTGGGTTCACCAATACTGTGCGGTCTCCGTTGTCCCAGGCCAGACGCAGCAATCCGGTCTGCCCAACGCGGTAATTTTCCAGGCCCTTCGTTAACCCTGCTACGTCGCAGCCCGACCTGCGCGCGATTCCGTCAAACAAATCGCCCACCGCGGACAATCCGGCTTCGATGCCGGTATATCCCGGCAGCACGGAACCGGGTACGACGCCGCACACTCCCGGCACCAATGCTTGTTTTTCGCTGACTCCAATCACGCATGTGGACGTACCGATAACATTCACCACGTCCCCGAGGCGGATGTTGGCTGCGATCGCGTCCCAATGCGCATCAAGCGCTCCGACAGGGATAGGAATGCCAGCGCGAAGACCGAGCCGCACGGCCCACGCGGCACTCAAGCTACCGGCAATTCGCTCCGATGTCTCATACCGTCCAGCGAGCTTTTCGCGGACGCCTGCAAATAGTGGATCGACAGAGCTGAGAAATTCCTGCGACGGAAGCCCGCCCCATTTTGCATTCCACATCCACTTATGACCCATTGCGCAGATGCTGCGCGGCAAATTCGCAGTGGACGTGACGCCGCACAGGGTGGCAACAACCATGTCGCAATTTTCCAGCGCCGTGGCGAAGCGCTCGCGCTTTTCCGGATTGTTCCGCAGCCAATGCAGCAGCTTGGAAAATCCCCATTCGGAGGAATAGGTGCCACCGCACCATTCGATGGCTTCCAGTTGCTGCGCGCGGGCCGCGGCGGTGATCTCTTGCGCCTCACGCCATGCCCGATGATCGCACCACAGATAGTAGTCATCGAGCGGCTGCAGATTTTCATCCACGAAAATCACGCTGGAGCCGGTGGCATCGACTGCAAGCGCTGCGACCTCATCGCCGTTGACCTGGCTCGTCTGGAGCGCCGCACGCATCGCGCTCTCTAACGCGTCGGTCTGCGCGGCGTGACTTTGCGTTGCGAGGTTATGGTCGCGGGTCGAGCGATTGAGTGAATAGCCCGCAACTCCGGACCCGAGTCGACCTCTGTGCTTGTCGAACAGCGACACACGCACACTGAGCGTCCCAAAGTCGACGCCTGCAACTATTCTCATCGGCATACTCCGAAGCAGCCGACTATGGGCAGTCTATCCATCAAGCGAACTGGACCTGGCCGCATACGTGCACCCGCAGGCCCAGCGCGTGGAACATCGCGCATTTCAGGGCCAACGCCTGAGAAGCCATTTTCGTATCGGGAGCGTAGGCGATGTTGACATGGTTAGCCCGATGGCGTGCCATCAACGCATCGCGTGAGACGCCGTCAAACACCGCACTTACCATCGGCCAATGGATCGTTGTCTGCTTCCATCGACGCATCGTTTCCTCTTCGGGCAACCTCACCACCGAGCCGAGTCCAATGTCCACATGCAAGGCATTGCCTTCGACAAAGACGCGGCTCCAGACTATCCGGCCCGGCTTACCCACTCCCTTCAACGTGCCGCCGCCCAGAGGAAAATACATCGGCGGCTGCCGCTCGCTGGACGCGCCCCGATAGCCATCCTCCAAATGATTGGCCGGTGCGGCCCCGGAAATCTGCAACACCCAGACGAAATCGTCCATTCCGCCACCGATGTAGCGCTCGCCCCAGCGCACATCATGCAGCGTCGTCGATGAGTCGAGTCCGAGCGCGATCCAGCAGCGGCTCGTGATCAATGCGTCCAGGCCTGCGCACTCGTCCACTTCATTGAAGTGGGGCAGAGGACCGCCCGCGTAGAGTTCCTTGCCAGAATGCTCTTCGTACACCGGAGGTCGATCGGAGTTATTGAGCAAACCTTCTGCCAGGTCCGATGCCGGAACCAGATCCTTCAAGCCTTGTTGATATTGAATCCCAATGGCATCGCAACCGAATTCGTGCCCAATGCGCATGGCGGCGATATACATCTTGCACTGCTCGTGAATCTGCTCGTCCGTTAGCTCCGATTTCGCATCCGTGCCGGTGATGAATTTCATTCCCTTGCCATCCAGCCAACGCCGCACTCCCGCGGCCTCATCGTCGGAGACCGTACGCATTCTTGCCACCAGCGCGGACTGGCTGAGCCGTTCCTTGTAAACTCCCGCCGCGTTCAGAAGCTCATCGTCAATGATCGCGTTGTACATGCCCATGCAGCCCTCATCGAACACGCCGAGGATGGCCTTTCGGTGCAGCAGCTCTTCCGCCAGCTTCTCTCCCATGCTCCTCGTATCGATGGGAAGGGCGTTGATTTCAAGATCGTTTACGTGCGTCAAATCGTGGGCCACGCTTCCCTGGTCGATCCACTCGCGAAGTCCACGGACAAAGAACTCGTCCGTGAAGCTTTCACTCCACAACGTACTGAACTTCACTCCGGCCTTGACCAACGATCCATTCAGGTTTAGCAGGCCGACCAGGCCGGGCCACCGTCCCGACCAGTTGGCCACGGTCAATATCGGCCCGCGATGGCTGCGCAGGCCCGGCAGCACATGATGGCTGTACTGCCAGGCCGCAGTCGCGAATACAAGGCTCGCATCCAGATTGATGCCGGCGAAGATGTCCATACCCATCCGCTGACTCGAGATGAAACCATGGCCCACCCGGGGATTGACGGGGAATGCCCGCCGTAATGTCACACCTTCGCGAAGAAAACATTGGGTCAATTCGCGCTCGAGATCTTCCTGCGCTGGCCAGCACACTTCATTGGCCGATTGCCGCAGATCTCCGCTTGTAATCAGAACAGCTTCCCTCATCGGCTTCTTTACCTTTGCATCTCTCAAAGTTTTAATATGCTCTGTCTTTTTCGTAATTCGCGCTCTTAGTCATTAGGAGTGGCACGCGGTCACCTTTCGCGCTCTGCAAAAGAACGTGATCGCTGCCACCTCAGACACTCATTGAATCCTTACAACCGTTCTTTGGAGAAACGACTGGGTAAAATGATCCTTCTTCGCCCTCGAGCGGATTTCCTATTTCATGTCCTTCTCGCACGAAATACGGTCCAACGATACGATCTTCGTAGCCAGAGGCACATGCCGGCCAATGTTCAATGCAGGAAAAGAGAGTAGAAACATCACGCAAAGTGACACTGTAATCCGCACCGCTCCTCTTTCAAAAGAGTATTTTGACCGCAAACTGCAGTTCCCGGGGAGCGTTAACCTGGTTGGAAATCACCCCAGTCGTGCCGTCTCCCAATGCTGTATCTGGCGGCCCAAATTGAGGATGATTGAAGAGGTTGAATGCCTCGGCGCGGAACTGCACGACCCACCTTTCTGACAAATGGGTATTCTTGAGCGCGGAAAGATCCATGTTCGTCAGGCCCGGTGAACGGAGGGCGCCCAGTGTGCGGGGCGAATTCCCATAGGTAAAGGCTCCGGGGTTACTGAAGTCGTTAACGTCAAAGTATTGATTCAGCCGTTTGTTGATCGATGTACTTGGAATCGGATCCCTCCCGTTCCAATTCGCGCGTTGCGTTCCTCCGTAGTTGTACAGCGTATTTGCGGCCATGAAGACCTGTTGCGGAGTGCCACTCAGCATGGTGAAAATGCCATTAAGTTGCCATCCACCAATCAAGTAATTGGCGGCGTGGCTGTTGTGAGCAAACCTCTTTCCCCGGCCGAAGGGCAGGTCGAGCATCCCGTTCATGACGAAGTACTGCGGAGTATCGAACGTAGCCAGAGACCACTCCCTTCGGAGATTGTCCCAATCCTGGATTCCACCACCTGCAAATGAGCCGCCTGGAAAGCCGTTGTTAGGTGTAGCATTGTCCATCAGCTTGGACCATGTGTAGGAAGCAAGGAAGCCTACCCCGTTATCAAATCGCCGCTCCACCTTCAGTTGCAAGGCATTGTACACGGAGGCTCCGTAGAAAGAGCCGTCCCCGAGAGTAACTCCGGTAAATTGAGGGTAAGGAAGTAGGAGTTGGCTTCGCGCCACGGTGGGACCGCTCAGGCCTCCTGTCGTGAGCTTTCCATAAAATGGGTTGGCGACCTGTTCATTCAGTTGACCGCCAAGTGCAAGATCACTGTCAGGCAGTTGGTTGGCGTTGTAATCGGCATACAGATGGACTCCATGGCTGCCGGCGTAAGCCAGATCAAAGAGCACGTGCTTTGGAAACATTTGCTGTATATCCAGATTCCACTGCTCCGCATAGGAGACACGTCTGTGCCGATCCATCGCTACAACAGCCTGGCCGAGGTCTGTCGCTAGGCCTAGGGTGTTGCCGGTGGCGTAAGTGAAACCTGTCGGGAAGGGATTGCTCAACAAATTGAGGGGGGTCACACCGTCGAGGGTGGTGACCCAAGGCGTAGATCCCTGATACCCACTTATGGGGACCCCGTTTCCGTTGTATCCCGTACCTACGGCTGGGCCCATGAACAAGCCATAACCGCCGCGGAGCACCGTGGTGTCTCTTGCAGCGTAAGCAAAGCCTAGCCGCGGTTGCCAGCCGGTTCTCTTGTCCGGATTGAAGTGATAGCGGGACAGGCCATTCGTTCCTGGAAATTCCAATCCACCCACAAGGTTCAGGCCTGGAACCTGTAAGGGGGACGGCGCAGTCGGGTTCCAACCGGTAATGCGGTTGAATCTTTCCCTCCACGGCGTGTTGTAGTCGTACCTAAAGCCCAAGTTCAAGGTCAAGCGGTGAGTTGCCTTCCAGTCGTCTTGTAGGTAGCCCCCACCGTAGGCGAAGTGATTGATTTCATCTGGGCCGCCGGTATAGGTGAAACCGGAGTCTCCCGTCCCAAGCAGAAAAGATGCTGTACCTACGCCCGATGAGCCAGCTGCAAATGGATTTGGCCCCTGAGTCCAATCTGGACCGAAGACATAAAAGCCAGCGCCGTTATCGAACCTCGACGTGGTGAACTCTCCTGCTCCAAAGTCTCCCCCCATGTGCAGCGTCTGTGTTCCCATAGCCTTCGTGAGATTCCCGGCTTGGTGGAAGACCTGGTTGGCGTCGTTGAGTATCCCGATCCAACATAATTGGCCCAACAGTCCACCCCAGCCGACGTTCCCTATGGACTCGGACGTACCCAAACCGCCGACAATCATCGTCGGGAAACAGGGCACGGTTGTCTGCGCCAGTTCATTGAAATAGGAGGGAAAGCCCAGTTCGGTCGGATTGAAACCTAGTCCGGGCGGGTGGCGCGTCAGATGAAAGCGGACAAAACTGGAATTCAGTTCTAGCACTAGGGTGGGTTTCAATACGGTGGTGTAGTCGATCGTTGCCTGCATTTGCCGCAGCGTATCCGGCCCTAGAATGGGAGAGCTTACCTGGAACTTGGGATCCGTTCCAAAAACCGGTGGACGTATCTGGTGCGTAGTTGCGATTGAATAGCGACCGAAAAGCTTCGAATCTTTCGGAAGCGCCTGGTCGATCCTCAGCGAGTACTCATCCTTGTTAATGGGAGAGCTCGCATTAGATATGAAATTATTTGCTCCGGTCACGGGACTGCCCGGCTGGTTACCGTGGGGAATATAAGCCAGCGTGTTGTTCGCAACCGTATCGATCATACCGGCAGGTATTTTGTTTCCTGGAAATTGTGTTCTTGTATATTGTCCGGGGTTCATCGGATCCGGAACCGTCGTGAACGGATTGTAGATTGGAATCACCTGGCCCGCCGCGTTGAGGGTCTCGGAGAAATCGCCAGCCCTCTGGGCATCCGTAGGCACCGTTCCCGTCGTTGTGACGGCCTGGGTCCACCGAAGTCCTTCATAGTTGAAAAAGAAGAAGGTCTTGTTCTTCAGGATAGGACCTCCCACAGTTCCTCCAAACTGGTTGTATTGAAAAGGTGCCCTGGGCAAGCCCGCCAGATTCGCAAAATAGTTATTGGCGTTTAGCCCGGTATCGCGAAAGAACTCATACATAGACCCATGGAAGCCATTGGTCCCCGACTTTGTGATCACATTAACAACACCACCCGAAGAGTTTGAGAATTCCGCGCTGTAATTATTAGTCTGGACCTTGTTTTCCTGAACCAGATCGATGCTCGGATAATATCCAGGTCCGTTGAGTGCCGGCTGCGAGTTCATTCCGCCATCCAGAAGAAAAACATTTTGATTGGGGCGGGAACCATTGATCGAAACGAACTGGTCGCTATATTCGTCATAGGCCGTCTGCGAGAACCCTGCGGACGCAAGGACGCCAGGCACGAGGACAGCGAAGCTATAGCTATTTCGCCCATTGACAGGAAGGTCAAGAATGGTCTTGGTGTCAATCACCTGCCCTAAAGACGACGTCTCTGCCTGTAAGGGCGAAGGTTGGCTAGTGACAGTCACTTGTTGCGAAACATCGCCCACTTGAAGCGCCGTGTTTACTGTTAGAGCATCACCGACATTCAGTTTAATGTTTTGTTGCAGGAATTTTTTGAAGCCCGGTTTCTCGACGCTCAGGTTGTAGTCGGCAGGAGGTAGGAGGGTCAGAGAGTAATATCCGCGATCATCGGTTACAGCAATCCTAGGCTCGTTTGTTTGAGTGTTCACCAAACTGACATTCGCGCCAGAGATAACGCGTCCCGCCGTATCCGTGACAGTTCCCACAATGGATCCGGTCGCAGTCTGACCCGAAAGTGGCGCAGGAAGGAGGAGCATCATCAACAGCGCTATCAATGTGAACGAGAACAGACGCGCGCCCAGAAACTGCATGAGGCTGGGCCATCTGGGATGCGCCAGCCAGTTAGTGGGGACCGGCTTCGCTCCACGGCCCGAGATGCCAGCTTGATCACCACCTTCAACCTTGGCAAACAAGATCCGGATGAGAACAATCCAAGCGGCTAGCATGATCGTTGTCACAACAACTGGCCAAGTCACTAACGGCTGAGTCTTCATTGAATTATGCCTCACATTTTAAACGTTTAAATATTCATAGCGTCAGATAAAAGCACAAGAGTTGATTATTTGTCAATAGAAATTTGTAGATTGGGCAAATCGGCTTCTAAACCTTTGATCCCTCATGCTTTATTGCCAAGTCGTGGCGCTTTGGAGATGATAGGTCATGCGGGAAAGAAAGATTTAGGCCCCGAGGCTACGCCGAAGCACTGAGGCGTGCACATGCAAAAGCCAGGCTTACGCGCCCAGCGGCCCGACCCAATCATTCCAACGACAATCTAGGGCTTAGGTACTTTTGTAGACCCGCGAACCACCAGTGTTGGCACGATTCGCACAACAAGGGTTCCTTCGCCAAGATGCCTTCGATTCGGTCCATCAGGATGGTCGCCGCACGGGCCCGATCTCATAACTAGGCTGTACGACAGCAGTCAAGTGCGGGTGGAATGCACAGATCGGTGACTGGCTGGGACTCGAGTGGCCGGCCACGGAGGGCGAGATCCTGCGCAATCTGGGGGACTTGTTCCGTCTGTCATTAAACGCCTCAGGTGCCCTGGGCCTGGAACGGTCAGAAATTGATGCGGTGGTAATTCCCTCCCGAACACTCCAGGATCGCCGCTCCCGCCGCGAAAAGCTCACCGTAGAAGAATCCGACGGGTGCTGCGCGTGATCCGCGTTCTCTCGATGACGGATTCGATCTACGGAAGCCGTGACCGCGCGCTCGATTGGCGGCGTGAACCTCATGCGGCTCGATGGACGAAATCCGCTCTCTCTTGTGAAGACGGATACCGGCAGCCGGATTGTTCAACAGCTACCGATTCAGATCGACGAGGGCAGGTTCGTCTAAATGATTGGTCTAGTCAACATTGATTCTTGGGTATGCTGCTTAGATCGGCCTCTACGCTTGGCGTTGTACTCGAATCGGGACTCCAGCCGGAGCCGCTTCTCTGTCGATTCCCGCAAAACCAACGTCGGAGCGACCCGAACGACAAACGCCTCTTTGGTCAGACGCCCTTCGATTCTGTCTATGAGGATGGTCGTCGCGCGTGCCCCCATCTCGTAGCTAGGCTGCACAACCGCAGTCAAATGAGGGTGGAAGGGGCTATCTACGGCTAGATCGTCAAATGTTGCCAATGCCACATCGTTTGGACAGCGGATGTCCAGTTCTTCAAAAGCCTTCAGAACGCCGTGCGCCATCATTCCATTGCAAACAAAGATTCCAGTAGGCCTGTTTGCCTCTTCCATGATGTGCTTTCCCAGTCGATAGCCCGAGTCATACCGGAAGTCTCCTTCGTGCAACATGCGTGGGTCCACGGCGATCCCCCCCTCCCGAAAGGCCCGTTCATAGCCACGAAGTCGCTCTCGGGCTGTTTGCAAATGTAGCGCTCCGGTGATGATAGCGATGCGGCGATGTCCTTGATGGAGAAGGTGTCGCACGCACTCCTGGGCGCCGCGCACATTGTCAAGCAATACGGCGTCGGTTTTGATCCCCGGAACGAAGCGATCCAGACAGACCAGAGCAACGCCGGCGTCAATGGTACTTTTCAGGTGGCTAGTGTCCGTCCCGCTGGCGGACGCCAGCAGCAACCCGTCTACGCGATACGAGCGAAGCGCGGCAACGATTCGTCTTTCCCGTCCGATCTGTTCGTCAGTGTTGGCTGTCATGAGAAAATACCCTCGTTCGAAAGCGGTGTCCTCGGCTCCGCGAATGATCTCGGGAAAAAACGGATTGGTGATGTCGGGAAGAACCATAGCTAGCATGCGGGTTTGCTTAACTTTCAAGCTCCGGGCAATTTCGTTCGGAGTGTAGTTCAATTCCCGTATCGCAGCGCGAACGCGTTCAGCGAGCCTGGGGCTCACTCGTCGCGTACCGCGGATCACGTTCGAAACGGTCGCGATGGAGACATGCGCCCGTTGCGCGACTTCCAGAATAGTGGCCATGCGATTATGTAGGAAATCCCTCCAAATGCTATTAAACAGCATGCGCTTCGCCAAGTGCTCTTGAGCCCCTATGTTTTTGGCGCGATCTCAGCAATGCTTTCTTAAGCAAAGTTAAACGATTAAATATCTTGAGAATATATTAAAGGGAATCGGATCGTTCGGTCGAGGCCGACATCGCAAGAAGCCGGCAGGGCCGGTAATGTATCGACAACGGTCTGTGGTCGCGGCTTTTGCGGCGCTTTGGCGTCCCGTATCTCTGCCCGGCCTCGCTGGAAGGCACGTGGAGCAATACTTGTTGATAAGCATCGAGATTGCGACGTCCTTGCCGTTGTCGAAATTTAGCAAGTCGTCAGGTCGGTACACATAGGTTTGGTGTCCCAGATGCCGCCTCAGATACAGACGAATAGGTAGAAAGCTGCCATCGTGTTTAACAATGGAGGACGATTCGGAGATTCATCGCTGATGCGAACGATGGTTAGTGGCGTGCTCCAGCTTCGCAGATCCCTTGATGTCCGGATGGCCACGCTTCTCCGAGCAGTAGACCATATAAAGGCTCCTGATCTTTGGTAGATCTGGAACATTGAAATCTCCAGGTGTTCCCCTTGTCCAAGATCGGAGGAACCGGAGAAGTGGTTGTTTCTCATACACAATTCGGTCTTTGGTTTGCGAGATGTCTCACATTACTCGGGAACGTGCGGTCATTTGGGACGAGCAAGGAACCCGGTGTTTAGTGTCCCTGGCATTTGATGGAGGCGACAACCACAGCATGGCCGTGATTCATCGCGACTTTCTTTGAGGAGCGGGAAAGGGTCGTGTCCGACCAGGCTTGATAGCAGAGGATGGGTCGCCGCGGATTTGTAGGCGCAGCAGCGACCGCCAATCTATTATGAACTCAGCTCTATCCATTTCAACCATGTTGAACTTTCCGCGAGCCATTCCGTCTAACCGAGATGTACCCAACTGTTTAGAGGGCGATAGTTTGGCCGTTTCCAGGAACTATGCTTATGACGAGACCTTCTACCGATACATCGAGAGAGGAGCAATCCGATCGGCGCAGGTGATCATCCCTCTCGTCCTCGATCGTTTGAAGACAGAGAGCGTGTTAGATGTCGGTTGCGGGGTGGGCGCATGGGTGGCTGAATACCATAATCAGGGCATCATTGCATGTCTAGGAGTGGATGGCGACTACGTCAAGGAATCGTCACTTCTGGTCTCACCGGCATCGTTCGTCGCCCGCGATGTGGGCCAGCCGTTCGATCTTAGGCGACGCTTCGATCTGGCGCAGTGCCTGGAAGTGGGAGAGCACCTTGAGCCCCTTGCAAGCAAAACCCTCGTTGCAAATCTGGTGCGGCACAGTGACCGTGTACTCTTCTCCGCCGCAGTTCCAGGTCAGGGGGGCGAGAATCATATCAATGAACAGCCGTACGAGTTCTGGCGGGCGCTGTTCGCCGAGCATGAATACATCCCGTACGATTTTCTGCGTCCATTGCTGCGTGGTACGACTGCCGTGGAGATCTGGTATCGCCACAACATTATGCTGTATGTGGCGAAGCGCTCCCAGGCCCAGCTTCTTCCGGCCGTAGCGCGGACGCACGTTCCGGTCAAAGAACCGATCGCGGATGTGTCGAGTCTCGCTTATAGAATGCGCAAGAGCATACTTTCCGTTCTGCCGGCGAGTATGCTTACGCGACTCGCGATTGTGAAACATCGGTTGCTTCTTCTAACTCGGGTTCCGATCGGGCGCCGGTTGCGCTGACGTTCTTATAAGGAGTGGCTTCGTGACCGAGGTCCCGGCGAGCGATCGTTACGACATACGTGGGGGACCATCACCCGCTTCAAGAGGCACGCCGTCCATTCCGAAGGCCGCCATCGTTGTCCCCTGCTACAACGAAGAAGAGGTGTTGCCCGAAACGGTGTATCGTCTCGGCAGGCTGCTGGATGAATTGCTTACGCTCGGACGAATCTCCGATGGGCGCGTATATTTCGTGGACGATGGCTCGGAGGACGGCACATGGCGGCTTATTGGAACCTACGCCGCGGAAGACATGCGCATCCATGGTATTAGACTTTCGCGCAACTATGGCCACCAGAAGGCACTATTGGCCGGTCTGCTGACCGCGCCGGGAGACGTCGTTATCAGCATCGACGCCGATCTGCAGGACGACGTGGCGGCGATCAAAGACATGCTGACCGCCTACGCCGGGGGAGCGGAAATTGTCTATGGGGTTCGCCGTCAAAGGCAATCGGACACGTCGTTCAAACGGGTCACGGCGCAGGCCTACTATTCTGCGCTGCGGACCATCGGTGTGCGGCTTGTGTTCAATCATGCCGATTACCGCTTGTTGGGCCGGCGCGCCATCGAAGCCCTGAGGGCCTACAAGGAAACAAATGTTTTTCTCAGAGGACTCATTCCACAGTTGGGATTCAATTCCGCATTGGTGTACTACGATCGCCGAGGACGATTTGCGGGGGTGTCCAAATACCCTTTGTCCAAAATGCTTGCGTTGGCCATTGAGGGCATCACTTCTTTTTCCGACATCCCGCTCAAGATCATTACTATACTTGGCCTTTTCATTTCTGTCATGAGTTTCGGGATGGCGATATGGGCGCTTTGGATCAAGATAGCCAATCCGGCGGCGGTTCCAGGTTGGGCGTCGACGGTTATACCACTGTATATGCTTGGGGGAGTTCAGTTACTCTGCATGGGAGTGATCGGCCAATACCTGGCCAAGATATATTCGGAGACGAAGTCCCGGCCACGATTTATTATTGAGGACGAGTTATGACGGTTTTTTCGGCGGCCTGGCAACCGCCGGCGCGTTCATAGAGCCACCATTCATCCTGGTGAAAGTTCAGCTTAACGGAGCACGTCGCCTGCGAAAACAATGCCTCGCCGACATCCTCGCCCGACCGCACGACAAAGTAACGGTATTGCGGCCCTGAATACTCGTCCCAATTGAATTCTTCCGGGTCCCATTCAAAGTCCCACAGTACGGCGGCCGGGGTCTGGACCGGCCGGTAGACGACGAGTTCTGGGTGCATCATTGCGGCGCTGGGGTCGACGATCCCTTGCTTCTGCGCGGTATACCATTGGGGAAAATGAAGAAAAGTTGGAGCGATGGAGACCCGGTCCCCATGGTCAAACGCCAGGGAAAGAACTCGCTGGCCGGGTTGCATGCGCGAGAGGGTCTGCTGAAAACCGCTGGTCTGGCGAGAGAACGCGATGGACCTGTGGGCGGCGGAGGCGATTGAGGCGACTACAAGGGCCAGAGTTATAGACCGGAACGCGAAAGCGGTCTTGGTGCGTACGCAAGGTCCACTCAGCAGAAAAAGGAAGAGTGGAACGATGAACACTGTGAACCGCTGGTAAACAAACTCGGTCCCGAAAATGGCATGGGGACACCAGAGGAGCACAGCGACACAGACGAGGAAGGGCGCCCAATGTGTAAGCCGCTTATCCAGGCGCATGCCTGCCCAGAAGGGCAGAAGAAAGAGAGCCGCGCCGATGATAACGTATTGCCATGAGGGCGCTACTCCAAAGAGGCGTGGAAAGAGTCCGGTAATGCGACCCCAGCCAACGTCGGCGAAGTTCATCTCCTGGCTCAAGGATGAGTAGTAAGGTTCGACTGTGTTATGCCAATTCAGGTCCCAGATCGTCGGCCTTCTCGCGGCTGGATTGGAGAGCGTTCTTCGTACCCAAACAATTGCGATTGGCAGGACGACGGTGAGTGGCAGGACGCGCAGGATGCCGGCCTTAATGGACCGGGCCTCAATTATCAGGCATAGCGCGGCGCAGGTTCCGAAGAAGGCACATATCAGAGCGTGACAGAAGAACAATGCTATTGTCGATCCAGCCAGCAGTACTGCCGCGCGCAGATTCCGTGCTGTGGAGGGTCGCATGGCCAACCACAGGAATACCATCCCCAGAGGGGCGGCAATAAGGAAGTTGAGAAAGCCCCATTGGTATGCAAATCCATAAGCGCCGGGAATGCACAGAACCGCCCAGAAGACATCGACATCGGCAGACCTCAGCAACAGAGCGGTGGAAAGCGGCAATCCTGCCACAAAGAGCGACACGACCAACTTGCAGGCGGCAACAATGCCCAGGAGTGGCGTGAGAGTGTAGATCAACAGATAACCAAGCAAATATGGCGTAAACCAATTCAGACGAAAGAGGGCGGAGTACGGGAATTGTGGATTGGAAAGATCGCGTAGAAGCGCTACCTGCGCCGCGTGCTGTGGCAGATCCGCCATAGGAGGATAAGCCGGAATCCAGACGGGCAGTACCGCCAGAATGCTCGTGGCAAGTAGGATCCAGCGGTTAATCGGACTCCAGGACGATCGCAAACTTTTCGCGCGGTTCAGCTCCGCCAGGCTTCTCGTCGATGCAACCCACCGGCTCACTTGGCGAGAGCGGTTTTTCATACAAGCCTAGCACGTCCTCCATCCGGGCGATGTCCTCCCCGTCCAGCTTCGCCACGCACCACAGTTTTCCCGTCACGGCTTCAGGTCGTGGCTTTCCAGTAATACCAGTCTGGTCTTCCCGCCCAACGCGGGGAGCCAGCTTGCGCCGGATCGCCTCTTTGGTCGACAGCCCTAAGGTCCAGTGTGCCCGGCCCTCCGGCGTCGGCGAGCAGGCCACCGCTTAACAGCTCCATCCTGATGATGGCGATCAAGCCGGGAAAGCTCCAGACACAGTCCTCTACCCATGCCTTAGTCATAGGGCATGGCACAACGCCCGCCAAGTACCTATTTAGATTACTTATATTCGCGGTCGTAGTACTAGGACCGATGGAGGCACACCGTTTTATATAGCACCAGAGGTGCTCGCTGCGCAGCCACCCTCTGTTCGGACGGATATTTTCTCGCTTGAGGTTACGCTCTATCAGATTGTCACCGGAGGACACCCATATTGCGGACCGAGACGGGCTACCGTTGACGATTGGCACTTTCAGCTGTCGCTCGCCAAAATAGCGAATCTGGACTGTCTCCGTGTGATACTGCTCTGATGTTGCGCCTGGTGAGGCTTCTGCCTGTTCGGGTTATCCGATTCTTTTGTTCTCGCCGCGATCTCCTCTTGGAGAATTAGCTCTCCGGCAACAGCTTGCCGTCTTGAAACAGAGGCATTCCCATCCTCGCCTTGCCGTCACCGACAGACTTTTCTGGGTGATATTGCGGCGCTTCTGGTTCCGATGACGGGAGACTTTGATTCTCGTCCAGCTGGAGACCGTTGTGCGATGGCACCGCGCCGGTTTCAAGCTGTATTGGACCTGGCTCTCGGCATCGCGTTCGCGTATGTAGGAAGTGCGTCAGCGTTGAACTCCGCGAACTCATCTTCCGCATGGTTGCGGACAATCCAACGCGGGACTCGCCACGGATTCATGGCGAACTGAAGATGCTTGCCTTCGACATTTCTGAACGGACTGTGTTGCGCTGGATGCGGAAAGCGCCACGGCATTCCGATCCGGCAAAACGATGGGCGGCCTTTCTGAGCAATCATCGAGAAGCCATCGCTGCGATGGATTTCTTTACCGTGCCGACGCTCACCTCCGCCTTCTTCGATGGCTTCAGACGTGACTCCGTCAATACCCGGTGCCCCGTCATTACTTCTTGCCATCTGGTAGGCTTCCCGCAAAGTCTCCATCTTGCAGACGTGGACGTATAGTCCCCAGAAACCCAAGACGGTTCTGCCTTCGCCTTGACATATAGACTCCTTCTCAGGTCCTGCAAACTGATGGGCGCTTTT
>Ga0210390_10001388_pt1 | contig 23369 bp, 17 predicted proteins | sample IncBWH11OmetaG_FD_161050 | JGI IMG/M metagenome (GOLD analysis project Ga0210390, IMG submission 161050) | Forest soil microbial communities from Barre Woods Harvard Forest LTER site, Petersham, Massachusetts, United States - Inc-BW-H-11-O ... | reverse complement strand
TTCCGATTGCGCAGACCATCATCGCCGATCTCTTGAGCCCGCGCGAGCGGCCGATGGCGCAGAGTTACACGTCGGTGGTGTTCATGAGCGCCAGCATTCTCGGCCCGGTGCTCGGCGGGCTCCTCACCGATCATCTGCATTGGTCGTTCATCTTCTGGATCAATCTACCGCTCGGCGCCGTCGCGCTGGTGATGACCGGTCGGGCGCTGCGCCGCCTGCCGCGGCACGACCGCCCGCACGAACTCGATATCCCGGGCGTGACGCTGATGGTCGCAGCCGCGGTGGCGCTGCTGTTGGCGCTCGATTGGGGCGGCACGCAGTTTCGCTGGCTGTCCTGGCCGATCATCGGCCTCGTCGCGGCCTCGGCGATGCTGTGGGGGCTGTTTGCGGCCCGGCTTCTGACCGCGCGCGAGCCGTTGATTCCGCTCGCGATCCTGCGCGGCAAGGTGACGAGCGCGATCACCTGTGCCGGATTTTTCTCGATCGGCACGATTGTCGGCGTGACGATCTTTGCGCCGCTTTATTGCCAGCTCGTGCTGCACGCCTCGGCCAGCCTCTCCGGGCTTGCGCTGATTGCCTTCATGGTCGGCTCGACCATTGGCGCGCTCCTGATGGGCCGGCTGATCGTCCGTTTGACCCATTACATCCGCGTGCCGGTCATCGGTCTCCTCATTGCCATTGCGACATTTGGTTTGCTCGCCGTCGAAGCGTCGAATTTATCGTTTGTTGGTTTCGCGGCTTTGCTTGGTTTGCTCGGCCTGGCGATCGGGCCGATGTATCCGACCAGCACTATCGTCATGCAGAATGCGGTGAAGCCGCATCAGCTCGGCACCGCCACCGGGACGTTGAACTTCTTTCGTCTGCTCGGCGGCGCGATCATTGTCGCCGTCTTCGGCGCCATCGTGCTCGGCAGCGCCGGCGATCTTGGCGGCACGGTAACGCTCGACAAGCTCGCCATCGGCCACGCCGACTTTGCTCCGGCATTCCGCCTGGTATTCGTAGCCGGCGCCGCTTTTCTCGCTATCGCGCTGGCTTCGTTGCTGGCGGTCGAGGAACGGCCGCTGCACGGCCCGGTTCGGCTTGCCGATCAGGCGGATTAGCTCCGGTTCAACGCTGCGGCAGCGGAAAGCCGCCCATCGGCCGTTCAGGTCTTGTTCACTGGCCGGGGCCTAAATCTTGATCCGGACGAGGCGAAGCCGGTCTCTCCGGTAGATTCGGGCTCGCCCGGACAGAGCTGCGCTCGGCGGGCATTGGTCGGCGCCTTCGGTCGATACGCCGATCGGGCTTTTAGAGGCTGCATGGGTATCGCTGGACGCGCGTCTGCCGCCACGTTCCTTGCGCTTGCCGTCACACTGGCGCCGGCCCGGGCGCAGGAAGTGGCCCGACCGGTCCACGGCGCCGATTCCGGCCCGCGCGCTTGCCTCAATCAAAAGGAACGCCGGGCGCTGGTCGAGAACGGCGCGGTGATGCAACTTGCCGCAGCTTTGAACGCCGTGCGGCCGCATGTGCCGGGTACGCTGGTGCGGGCGCGGCTTTGCCGCCGCGGCGAAGGGTTCGCCTATGTGCTGACAGTGCTGGGCCACGATGGCAAAGTGACGCGCGTCGTCGTCGACGCGGTGAAAGGCTCGCTGGTCGGCGAACGTTGAGCGGAGCTGTTATTGCGCCTTCTTGTTGTTGAGGACGATCCGGATCTCAATCGGCAGCTCGCCACCGCGCTGACCGATGCCGGCTACGTGGTCGACCGCGCTTTCGACGGCGAGGAAGGGCACTATCTCGGCGAGAGTGAGCCCTACGACGCGGTGATTCTCGATATCGGGTTGCCGAAAATGGACGGCATCTCGGTGCTGGAATCCTGGCGACGCGCCGGCCGCGCCATGCCGGTCCTGATCCTCACGGCGCGCGACCGCTGGAGCGACAAGGTGCAGGGCTTTGATGCCGGCGCCGACGACTACGTCGCCAAGCCGTTTCATCTCGAGGAAGTGCTGGCGCGCGTCCGCGCGCTGCTGCGCCGCTCCGCCGGTCACGCCAAGAGCGAGTTCACCTGCGGGCCGGTACGGCTCGATACCCGCACCGGGCGCGTCGCCGTCGACGGCAATCCGATCAAGCTCACGTCGCACGAATATCGGCTGTTGTCCTATCTGATGCACCACACCGGGCGCGTGGTATCGCGCACCGAATTGGTCGAGCATCTTTACGATCAGGATTTCGACCGCGACTCCAACACTATCGAAGTGTTTGTCGGGCGCATCCGCAAAAAGCTTGGCGTCGACGTGATCCAAACGGTGCGCGGTCTCGGCTATCTGCTCACGCCGCCCGATGCGCGCTAATTCGCTCGCGTTTCGCCTGTTTCTTTGGGCGACCGGTCTGACGGTGGTTATTCTCATCGTCACCGGCGTGGCGCTGTCTTCGCTCTATCGGCACGCCGTGGAACGCGCCTTTGACGGTCGGCTCGACGTTTACCTGCGCACTCTGGTCGCCGACGTGGCCTCGCCGGAGGAGGGCAACGAAAAATTCCCGCAATCGATCGGCGAGCCGTTGTTCGAGTTGCCGCTGTCCGGTTGGTATTGGCAGGTCACGCGGCTTGATACGGCGAAGCCGGAGCTGCACGCTTCGCGCTCGCTGTGGGACTCGAACCTGCCGCGGCTTGCCGACAATGCGGTGGATTCCGCCGTCGGCGGCTACCGCAAGGGCTACGCGCAGGGACCCGAGGACGTGCGGCTGCGTTTGGTCGAGCGCAACATCGATCTCGGCGATGACGGCCGTTATCTGATCCAGGTGGCGGGCGATGCCTCCGAGATCGACGAAGAAATGCGGAGCTTCGACCGCACCATCGGCGCGATCTTTGCAGCGCTGACGCTGGCGCTGTTGTTGACCACGCTCTTGCAGGTTCGCTTCGGGCTGTCGCCGCTCAAGCGTATTTCCGAAAGCCTGGCTGCGATCCGCTCCGGCCGGGCCGAACGGCTGGAAGGCGAATTCCCGGTCGAGATCGCGTCGCTGGCGCGCGAGACCAACGCGCTGATCGACGCCAACCGCGAAATCGTCGAGCGCGCCCGCACCCATGTCGGCAATCTGGCCCACGCTTTGAAGACGCCGTTGTCGGTGATCGTCAACGAGGCGGCGGCAAGGCCGGCCGATCCGCTGGCGCAGAAGGTGCTCGAGCAGGCCGACATCATGCGCGACCAGGTGGCGCGGCAGCTCGAGCGCGCCCGGCTCGCGGCGCGCTCCGCCGTGGTCGGCACCCTGACCGAAGTTCCGCCGGTCGTCACCGCGCTGGCGCGCACGATGGAGAAGCTGCATCGCGACCGCGACATCGCCATCGCCGTCGACGTGCCGGCTAACGCCTGCTTCCGCGGCGAGGAGCACGATCTCGAGGAGATGATCGGCAATCTGGTCGACAATGCCTGCAAATGGGCGCAGTCGCGGGTCGCCATCGAGGTCGTGGCGACCAAGCCGACGAGCGACGGCAACGGGCGGGTACGCGTTATCGTCGATGATGACGGCCCCGGGCTTTCACCGGCCGAGCGCGAGCAGGTGGCGCTACGCGGCCAGCGGCTCGATGAGAGTAAGCCCGGCTCCGGGCTCGGCCTGTCCATCGTCGTCGAGCTCGCAAGCCTTTATGGCGGGGTGCTGACGCTCGGCACCGCGCCGATCGGCGGTCTGCGCGCCGAACTCGCCCTGCCGGCCGGCTGAGCTAGGACCGCCCCACCGCGGCCCGGCACCGACAGAGTTTTGCCCCATTCAGCGCCGTGGATGGTTGAGCGCAAACCGGGCGCGGTCGTTGTTGTCCGGATCGAGCGGAGCGCCATGGCGGCGACGAGATGCACTGCGCTGACGTTGGCCGCGTTAAGCCTCGCGGCATGCTCCGCCGACAGCGGACCGAAGGAGCTTGGCGGCACGGCCGCGGGCGCCTTTGCCGGCGGGCTGGTCGGCAACGCGATCGGCGGCACCGGCGGCAACCGGGCCGCTGGCACCTTGATCGGCGCGGCACTCGGCGGTTTCGTCGGCAACCGGATTGGCGCTTCGCTCGACGAGGAAGACAAGAGACGCGCCTATGCCGCGCAAATGCAGGCGCTCGAGACCGGGCCGTCCGGCGCGCCGGTTGCCTGGCGCAACCCGGATACCGGACGTTACGGTAACGTCGTGCCGGGGCCGGCCTATCAGATGAACGGCGAGCCCTGCCGGGAATATACCCATACCGTCTACGTCGACGGCCAGCCGCAAACGGGCCGCGGCACGGCCTGCCGCAATGCGGACGGCAGCTGGACCACCATTAGCTAAGCCGCCCCCGGACAAGGCTTTTTCACCGCCGTCAAAAGCGTGTTGGGGCTGGATTCCCGGGGGTTTTGCGTAACGCCTTCTTAAGCGGCCGGCGCCTACAAGTATCCGATGCCTTCCAGGTGCGGGTGATGGCCGTCATGACGAGCGACGGACAAGCCGTCGAACGGCTGCGTGATTATCTCCGGACGCTCAGGCCGGAGGCCCGCGCCATGCTCATCACCGAGCTCGAGCGCGGCCTGCTGCGCGGCGAAGAGTCCGCCGGCAGCGAGCTCATCCTGCAGGAGCTCCGGCGCACCATTCGCGCTGCCGGCCAACCGGTGGCGCGTATCGGCAATGCCGCCCGCCTGTTCTTCGCGCCGGTTGAGCCGTTCGTCGTCGATGATGCCGCCGATCACAAGCGCGCCGGGCGGATTGCACGCGTGTCGCTCGAACCGATTTGGGAATGGATCGGCCGCGATCTGATTCCAGCCGAGGCCAGGGCGCTGACCGAGGATATCAATCGCGCCTTGCTCGACAATGATCGCCTCAAAGCCGAGCAGATGACCCGGGCCTTGCATGATCGCGCGCTGTTGCGCATCCGCGACGCCATCGCCTCGGTCACTGGCGACGACAAGGCGCGCCGGCGCCTCGCCGTGCAGGTCGGTACGCCGCGGGCGCTTGACGATCTGGCGACGCTGACCGGCATTCTCGCCAACCGCGATTTGCTCAACGATTTGGCGCGGCGCTTGCCGAACCACCTGCGCTCGTTCGAGCGCGAGGAGATCGATGCGGTCAAAACGCTGCTTGAAGCCGCAACCACACAAAAGGGGCACGCCGGCGCGCCGGCCGCCAAGACCGACGTCTTCGTCTATGGCTTTGTCCTGATCATGAGCCGGCTGGCAGCGCCGTGGCAGCTCATTCGTATTGCGACCCGCGCCGCCGAAAGCGACGAGGTCGCCCGGATCGCCGAAACGCCCTATGCGGCGGCGGTCGCCATCGTGATCGGCGAAGTCGAGTGCATGGTGAACGACCTGCGTGCGGAACTCAAAGCGCGCCGGTCGATCACGTCGCTCCTGAAAAACATTCATGATGCGGCGCGCGGTTTGCGCACCGAGATCGATCTTTCCGGCGATTCGCCCTGGAGCCGGCAACTCACCGCCATCCGCACCGAAGTCTCCAACGTGCTGCGGCTGGAAATCGAGTCGACGCCCGGCCGCGTTCGCCGCTTGCTGCGGCCGCGGCCGAGCAAGGAAATCGTGCCGAACTCGCAGCTCGACGCATTGGACGTGGGCGAGGCTGAGATGCTGGTCGAGTTCGTCGCCGCCTGCCGCACTTACGCCGCCGAACTCGCGGTCAACGAAATGGCGGTGCGCAGCTACATGGAGCTGCAGAATTATCTGGAGAGCGGAACCAAAACCCTGCTCGACGCGGTGCGCCAAGCCAACGACGCCGAACGGCCGTTCCGCCAATCGCAGATGGACGCGGCGATTCGCTTCTGCCGCATCATATTCGGCGCCGACTATGCGGGCCTGCTCGCCAAAGCGGCCGAAATCGCGGTGCAGCCCGCGCCGGTCGAACGCAAGCCGGCCCGGGCGTAGCCATGCGCCTGCGGTCTACCGCCTCACAGTGCGCAATTGCCGCGCCCGTGCTCCCATTGCCGCCGCATTGACGCCGTGATGATGTAACCCCCGGCGCAAGGGCGCGCCGCTCCAGCTCGCGGCTTCCGGCAATCAATATTGGCTTGGATCAATGTGTTCCCGGCGCCCTGCGGATTAAATGGCGACCATGATTCTATGGGTTATTTTTGCGGTGATGACGGCAGCGGCGATCCTTGCCGTATTGTGGCCGCTTGGCCGCGTCCGGCGCCCCGTTCGGGGCGGTAGCGATTTTTTGGTCTACAAGGACCAACTCAAGGAGATCGACCGCGACCGTGCCTCCGGCCTGATCGGCGAAGCCGAAGCGGAAGCCGCGCGGCTCGAGGTTTCGCGTCGGCTTCTTGCCGCCGCGGAACCGCCGCCGTCGGCCGCCGTCGTCGCCAGAACGCAACAGCCGGAGCGCCGCCGCGTGGCGGCCACAGCCGCCTTGGTCGTTCTGATTGTCGGCCCTCTCGGCCTTTATGTCGCGCTCGGCTCGCCGAACATTCCAGGCGAGCCCGCGTTCGCTCGCGTCGGCACGCCTCAAGGCCATGAATCGATCGCTAGTCTTGTCAGCCAGGTCGAAGCCCATCTCGCGCACAATCCCAACGACGGGCCAGGGTGGGAAGTGCTGGCGCCGGTCTATGCCCGGCTCGGCCGTCTCGACGATGCCGTCGGCGCCCGAAAAAAAGCGCTGGAACTCAACGGCGCCACCGCGGCCCGCGAAGCCGATCTCGGCGAGGCTGAAACCGCTGCGGCCAACGGCGTGGTAACGGCCGACGCCAAAGCCGCATTCGAACGCGCTGTGGCGCGTGACGCCCACGAACCAAAGGCCCGGTACTTCCTCGGTCTCGCCGCCGAGCAGGACGGCAAAGGCGATGACGCCGCCGCCATCTGGCGTTCGCTGCTCGCAGAGGCGCCGGCCGGCGCACAATGGGTCGGCTTCGTTCGCGGCGCGCTGGCGCGGGTCAGTGATACCCCGGTCGCCGTAGCCGAACCCGGGCCAAATGCCGGCGACATCGCCGCTGCCGCCGCCATGAGCGACGACCAACGCCACGACATGGTGCGCGGCATGGTCGCGCGACTTGCCGATCGGCTGCGCGCCGATAGCGCCGACGTCGAGGGCTGGGTGCGGCTGGTGCGGGCTTATGTCGTGCTCGGCGACCGCGACAAGGCCAAGAGCGCAGCGGCCGACGCCAAGCGCGCGTTGGCGCAACGCCCCGACGACATCAAGCGTATCGACGATCTCGTCAAAGGTCTCGGGCTCGAAGGCTGACTAAAAAACATGCCGGGAACACGTCAGCCATGACTCGCAAGCAGCGACGCCTCGTTTTGATCGGCGGCGCGCTCGGCGTGCTCGCCATCGCGGTAGCGCTGATGCTCAACGCGTTTCGCGATTCTATCGTGTTCTTCAATTCGCCGAGCGACGTCGCGGAGAAACACATCGCGCCTGGCGCCCGCATCAGGCTCGGTGGCTTGGTCAAGACCGGCAGCCTGGTGCGCGGCGACAATCTGAAAGTCCGTTTCGACGTCACTGACGGCAATCGCGACATCGCGGTCGCCTACCAGGGTGTGTTGCCCGATCTATTCCGGGAAGGGCAGGGCGTCGTCGCCGAAGGAGCGCTCGACGGTTCCGGCTTGTTCGCCGCCGACACGATCCTCGCCAAGCACGACGAGACCTATATGCCGAGGGAAGTGGCCGACGCGTTGAAAAAGTCCGGGCATTGGAAGGACGCCTACGGCCAGCGCGCGGCAATGCCGGTCGGGGAGGCGGGCAAATGATCGCCGAGCTTGGCCATTACGCGTTGATGCTGGCGTTCGGGCTGGCGCTGATCCAAGCGGTGATGCCGATCGTCGGCGCGCGCAATGACGATCCGACGCTGCTGAGCGTGGCGGCGCCCGCGGCGCTCGTGCAGTTCGTTTTTGTAGCCTTGTCGTTCGGCGCGCTCGCCGTTTGCTACGTCACCTCCGACTTTTCGGTGCTCAACGTCTACGAGAATTCGAATTCGGCGATGCCGTTGATGTATCGCCTGACCAGCGTCTGGGGCAACCACGAGGGCTCCATGATGCTGTGGGTGTTTATCCTTGCGCTGTGCGGCGCCCTGGTTGCGGCGTTCGGCGGCAATCTGCCGGCGAAGCTGAGAGCCAATGCGCTCGCGGTGCAGGCCTGGATCGCGGTCGCCTTTCAGCTTTTCATTCTCACTACCTCGAATCCGTTTCTGCGCATCGCCGACGCGCCGTTCGAGGGCCGCGATCTCAATCCGGTCCTGCAGGATCCCGGCCTCGCCTTCCATCCGCCGCTGCTCTATCTCGGCTATGTCGGTTTTTCGATCGCGTTTTCGTTCGCGATCGCGGCGTTGCTCGAAGGCCGCATCGATGGCGCCTGGGCGCGCTGGGTCCGGCCGTGGGTGCTCGGCGCCTGGATGTGTCTGACGCTCGGCATCGCCGGCGGTTCGTACTGGGCCTACTACGAGCTCGGCTGGGGCGGCTATTGGTTTTGGGATCCGGTGGAAAATGCTTCGTTGATGCCTTGGCTCGCTGGCACGGCGCTGCTGCATTCGGCGGTAGTCATGGAGAAGCGCGGCGCGCTCAAGGTCTGGACCATCCTGCTCGCGATCCTCGCCTTCTCGCTGTCGCTGATCGGCACCTTCCTGGTGCGATCGGGCGTGCTCACCTCGGTGCATGCCTTCGCCACCGATCCGCGGCGCGGCATTTTCATCCTCGCCATTCTCGTCGCCTTCATCGGCGGCGCGCTGGCGCTTTATGCGTGGCGCGCGCCGCTGCTTAAGCAGGGTGGCCTGTTCGCGCCGATCTCGCGCGAGGGCGCGCTGGTCCTCAATAATCTGTTCCTGACCTGCGCCTGCGCCACGGTGTTCATCGGCACGCTCTATCCGCTGGCGCTGGAGGCGCTGACCGGCGCCAAGATTTCGGTCGGGCCGCCGTTCTTCAACGCCACGTTCGGCCCGCTGTTCGTGCCGTTGTTGTTGGCCATGCCGTTCGGGCCGCTGCTCGGCTGGAAACGCGGCGATCTGCTCGGCGCGGCGCAGCGTCTGACGGCCGCGGCGTTCGTCGCCGCTGTGGCGATCGCCGCGGCCTTTGCCTTGCAACATGGCGGCCCGGTGCTGGCGCCATTTGGCGTCGGGCTTGCGCTGTTCGTCATGACCGGCGCTTTGGTCGATCTCGCCGAACGCACCATGATCCTGCGCGTGCCGCTTGGCGCCGCGCTGCGCCGCGCCGCCGGTTTGCCGCGTTCGGCCTGGGGCACCGCGGTCGCTCATTTCGGTATCGGCGTCACGCTCCTTGGCATCGTCGTGGTCAGCGCCTGGGGCGCCGAGCGGATCGCTGCGCTCAAGCTCGGCGAGAGCATCGACATCGCGCATTACCGGCTGACCTTCGACGGCCTGTTCAACCAGCAGGGCCCGAATTATCGCGACGTCGTCGGCCGCTTCACCGTGCGCCGCACCAACGGCGACCTACTCGGCGTCATGGAGCCGAGCCGCCGCATGTTTCCGGCGCGCAACATGGCGACCACCGAGGCGGCGCTGATGCGGCGCGGTGTCAGCCAGCTTTACCTTTCGCTCGGCGATCCCGATCCTGACGGCACCGTTCCGGTGCGGCTCTATTTCAAGCCCCTGGTGTTGCTGATCTGGCTCGGCGCGGTGATCATGTTTGTCGGCGGCGGTCTGTCGCTGTCCGACCGGCGGCTGCGCATCGGCGCGCCGCGGCCCGCCAAGGTGCGAGCGGCGCTGCAGGCGGCGGAGTGATGATCGTGAAAGTCTGTCGCCACGCGACCTTCACCGTATTGCTAGGCCTCTGTTTGCTCCTGCTCAACGCCTGGCCGCTATTCGCCGTCGAGTCGAAGGAGATGCTCGCAGATCCCGCGCTCGAAGCGCGCGCTCGCAATTTGTCGAAGGAATTGCGCTGCATGGTCTGCCAGAATCAATCGATCGACGATTCCGAGGCGCCGCTGGCGCATGATTTGCGCGTCTTGGTGCGCGAGCGATTGAAGGCCGGCGACAGCGACGCGCAGGTGGTGAATTTTCTGGTCGCCCGCTACGGCGAATTCTTGCTGCTGCGGCCGCCGCTCACTTGGCATACCGCCGCTTTATGGGGCTTGCCGCCGGTGGTTTTGCTGATCGGCATTGTCGCGATCGTCGTTATCGTGCGGCGCCGCCGCAATGCGCCAATACCGCCGCCGGCGAATCTCACCGCTGCCGAAGAAAGCCGCCTGTCGGAGCTAATGCGCGAGGGCTGAGCGCGGCCATGACGCCATCTGGCGTCGATGAAAGGCGCGCTTAGTCGCCGCGGCCAAAAGTTCCGTTCGCAACATTACGAAGTTTTAATCCCCCCGACAGCGCGCGGTAAGGCGGCGTATCCCACATTCGCGGGCAAATACAGGGCCTGGGGTGCCTTCCGTCGCAAGACGGCCAACGATTTGGAGACGGTAATGAACGGTAATCTTCCACCCTCACGCCGCGTGTTGTCGGTGCGGCGATTTGGGCTTCTGGCGACAACGATCGCCGGCCTTGGCGCTGCGGCCTTCTTCGTGGCGCCCAATCTGACGCCGGACGCCACCTTCCTTGCGGGCCCGGCACACGCGCAAAACCTGTCACAGGAAGCGCAGAAGCTTCCGCAACGTCCCATCGGATTTGCCGACATCGTCGCCAAGGTCAAACCGGCGGTAATCTCGGTTCGCGTCAAGATCGACCGGCCAGCGATGTCGTCGCTCAGCGAAGACGAGACGCCGTCGTTCCCGCCCGGCTCGCCGATGGACCGTTTCTTCCATCGCTTCGGCGCGCCGAATGGCGGTGAAGGCAACGGCGGCCATCACGTCGTTACAGGCCAGGGCTCCGGCTTCTTCATCACCGCCGACGGCTATGCCGTGACCAACAATCACGTCGTGCAGAATGCCGACAACGTGCAGGTTACTGCCGACGACGGCAAGACCTATACCGCGAAGGTTATCGGCACCGATGCGCGCACCGACCTGGCTTTGATCAAGGTCGACGGCAAGGACTTCCCGTACGTGAAGCTCGCCGACAGCGCGCCGCGGATCGGCGATTGGGTACTCGCGGTCGGTAATCCGTTCGGTCTCGGCGGCACCGTGACCGCCGGCATCGTCTCCGCCCGCGGCCGCGATATCGGCGCCGGGCCTTACGACGACTTCATTCAGATCGACGCGCCCGTCAACAAGGGCAATTCCGGCGGCCCGACCTTCGACGTCGACGGCAACGTCATCGGCGTCAACACCGCGATCTTCTCGCCCTCCGGCGGCTCGGTCGGCATCGCTTTCGACATTCCTGCCGAGACGGTGAAGAACGTCGTCGCGCAGCTGCGTGAGAAAGGCAGCGTGACCCGCGGTTGGATCGGCGTGCAGATTCAGCCGGTGACCGCCGACATCGCCGAAGGCCTCGGTCTGAAGAAGGCGGCCGGCGCGCTGGTGTCGGAGCCGCAGCCCAACAGCCCCGCGGCCAAGGCCGGCATCGAAAGCGGTGACGTCATCACCGCCGTCGACGGCAATACGGTCAACGATGCGCGCGAGCTCGCTCGCCGGATCGGCACCATGGCGCCGGGCACGTCGGTCAAGCTCACCGTCATGCACCAGGGCCAGGAAAAGACCGTGACGCTGACGCTCGGCACGCTGCCGAACGAGAAGACAGCGTCGAACGCTAAGGACAACCAGCAGGCCACGCCTGACAGCGACATGCCCAAGCTCGGGCTGACGCTGGCGCCCGGCAAGGGCTCGGACGACGGCAATGGCGGCGTGGTCGTCACTGCGGTCGATCCGAATGGCGTTGCCGCCGATCACGGCTTCCAAGTCGGCGACGTCATTCTCGACGTCGGCGGCAAGACGGTCTCGAGCCCGGCAGACGTTCGCAAGCAGCTCGCGGACGCCCGCAAGGAGGGCAAGCACGCTCTGCTGTTTCGAGTGAAGTCGGGCGAGGGCACCCGTTTCGTTGCCCTGCCGCTCGGCAACGCCTAAGCGCGATCGCCGAGAGCCGGCTACCGGCTCGCGGACCAGATCATGCTCAGGCGGCTCTAGAGTAATGGGGCGATCCGCCGGCATCCGTCGCCCCCGCTGGCGGGCGTACCCTGGGGGCGGACCGCAAGGTCCGTCCCCACCAAATACCAACTCTGCCTCCCGGCATCCGTCGCCCCCGCCGGGGTGGAGTCGGTCGAGGGGGCGGCGGGCGATGCTCGCCGCCCCCTCACTTCCTCTAGGAGGTACCGTGCAAAACGATATCATAGGTCACGAGACCACCCAGCCCGGTCTGCCCATCGCCCCCCAAGCGCAGCGATCGACCATGCGCCTTCTCATCATCGAGGACGACCGCGACGCCGCCGATTATCTGGTGAAGGCGTTCCGTGAGGTCGGTCACGTCGCCGACCGCGCCACTGACGGCGAGGAAGGCCTGGCGTTGGCGCTTGACGGCCAGTACGACGTGCTGATCGTCGATCGCATGCTGCCGAAGCTCGACGGCTTGTCGGTGATCGGCAGCTTGCGCAGCAAGTCGATTGAAACGCCGGTGCTTATTCTCTCGGCCCTCGGGCAGGTCGACGACCGGGTCAAGGGCCTGCGCTCTGGCGGCGACGATTACCTCGCCAAGCCCTATTCATTCTCGGAGCTGTTGGCGCGCATCGAGGTGCTGGCGCGCCGCCGCGGCAGCCGCGGCGAGGAGACCGTCTATCGCATCGCCGATCTCGAGCTCAATCGGCTCTCGCATCAAGTCAGCCGTGCCGGGCAGGAGCTGCAATTGCAGCCGCGGGAATTCCGGTTGCTCGAATATCTGATGCGCCACGCCGGCCAGGTCGTGACCCGAACGATGCTCCTCGAAAACGTCTGGGACTACCATTTCGACCCGCAGACCAATGTTATCGACGTGCACATTTCGCGGCTCCGCTCCAAGATCGACAAGGGCTTCGCCCAGCCGCTGCTGCACACGGTGCGCGGCGCCGGCTACATGATCCGCGACGACGGCAAGTAATTTCTTACCCGCTCATTCCCGCGAAAGCGGGAATCCAGTTGCTGGGTCCCCGCCTACGCGGGGACGAGCGGAACGAGCGTTACTCCGCCGGCACCTTCTGCCCCGCAGGCTCGCCGACGACGCAGTCGGCAAACAGCGCCGCGATCCGCTCGCTCGGAATACCCCAGGCGGCAAGCGCCGAACGCGTGCCTTCGCCGAGCGCTTGCGGCGGGGTCGGTTGGGCCGACGGCGTTCGGCTAAAGCGCGGCGCCGGGCGAGGCTGGATCACGCCGTCGACTTCGACGAACGTGCCACGCGCAATGTTGTGCGGATGATGCGGCGCTTCTTCCATGGTCAGAACCGGCGCGAAGCAAGCGTCGCTGCCTTCCAGAAGCGCGCACCATTCGTCCCGGCTGCGCATCTTGAAAGCCTGTTCGAGCTTGGCCTTGACCTCGGGCCCGTCGTCGGTGGTGTAGGGCATGCCAAGGAGCTTAAACAATTCCTTGCGGAATTTCAGCTCGATCGCGGCGACCGAAATAAATTTGCCGTCGGCGCATTCGTAGGTGTCGTAGATCGCCGATCCGCTGTCGAGGAGGTTGGTGCCGCGCTCGAGACGCTGCAGGCCGGCGGCGTAGAGGCCATAAAACATCGTCATCAGCGATGCCGCGCCTTCGGTCATCGCGGCATCGACGACTTGGCCCTTGCCCGAGCGCTGCGCTTCGAGCATCGCGCAGGCGACGCCGAACGCGACATAGAGCGCGCCGCCACCGAAATCGGCGGCAAGGTTGAGCGGCGGCGTCGGTTTCGATCCCTTGCGGCCGATAGCTGCGAGCGCCCCGGTCAAGGCCAGATAGTTCAGGTCATGCCCCGCAGCTTGCGCCAGCGGACCGGTCTGTCCCCAGCCGGTCATGCGACCATAAACCAGCCGCGGGTTGCGCTTGAGCGCGACGTCCGGGCCGAGGCCGAGTCGCTCCATGGTACCCGGCCGAAATCCTTCGATCAGCGCATCGGCTTTGCTGACGAGATCGAGCGCCAGCGCCACGCCTTCGGGATGCTTCATGTCGATCGCCACGGAAGGACGCGAACGCGCCAGCAAGCCGAACCGTGCCGGCATGTCGACACCGAGCCCGCTCGGCGTCAGCCGGTCGATGCGAATGACCGCGGCGCCGAGATCGGCAAACAGCATCGACGCCATCGGCGCCGGCCCGATACCCGCGAACTCGACAATGCGAAAGCCGGCCAGAGGTCCCATTGATCAGCCCTTTCCGGGTCAACCTTTCCAGTTTTTCATTGGCCTCGGGACCGCTACTCTGGCTAGGATCAAGCGAACCGGGAGAATGAATATAACATCTTGTCAACAAGGATATCTTAGTTTCGTCCGGGCGCGGGAGATCGCGATGTCCTGGGCCAACGCCGCTCATTGTTTCACAGCCGATCAGCGCGTCGGCGAGAGAGCGACGCCGGAGTTCCGAGCGAATGATTGATCCGAGAACACGCCGCGCTTTGAGCACGAGCGAGTCTGAACCGTGACGGCGCTTGGCAAGCTTCTGCGCACGACGGCGTTTCAGTTGACGCTGGCTTATCTGTTCATCTTTGTGCTGTTCGCGGCGACACTGCTGGGCTACTTCGCGCTCAATACGCGCCGGCTCATCAACGAGCAGATCACCCGGATCGTCACCGGTGAGGTCACTCGTTTGCGCGATCAGTATAACGAGGCCGGCATCAGGGGGCTCGTGCTGTTCATCGACGTGCGCTCGCGCCGGCCGGGGTCCAGCCTTTATCTCGTGACCACCCCGAACGGCGAGGGGCTGGCCGGCAATGTCGGCTCGCTCGAGCCCGGCGTGCTCGATCATCCCGGCTGGCTCGAAACCTCCTACCGCCGCATCGAGGCGACCGATGACGTCGAGCATCGCGCCCTGGTGCAGGTTGTCGAACTGCCGGGCGGCTTTCGCTTGCTGATCGGTCGCGATCTCGAAGAACGCGAGCGGATCTACAGCATCATCGCCAATGCTGGGCGCTGGTCGTTCGCGCTGGTCGTCGTCCTTGGGCTCGCCGGCGGATTTTTTGTCAGTAGCCGGGTGCTTAAGCGGATCGACGCCATGACCGGCACGGCGAACACCATCATGGCCGGCGACCTGTCCGGGCGACTGCCGGTCGCCGGCACCGGCGACGAGCTCGATCGCCTCGCCAACAACGTCAACGCCATGCTGGAGCGCATCGAGGCGCTGATGCGCGGCCTCAAGGAAGTCTCCGACAACATCGCCCATGACCTGAAAACGCCACTGACCCGCATGCGCAACCGCAGCGAGCAGGCGCTGCGCGGCGCCAAGAGTGTCGGCGATTACCGCGCGGCGCTCGAAGCCACGATCAGCGAGTCCGATGAATTGATCCGTACCTTCGATGCGCTGTTGATGATCGCCCGCGCCGAATCCGGTCACGCGCGCGACAACATGATTGAATTCGATGCCGCCGACATCGCCCGCGATGTTTGCGAATTGTACGAACCGCTGGCTGAAGAGAAAGGTCTGGCGCTCAAGGTCGAAGCGCCACTCACGGCGCCGGTGCGCGGCAATCGCGAGCTGGTCAGTCAGGCGCTGGCGAACCTCGTCGACAACGCCATCAAGTATGCGGGGCCGGAAGCAGCCAAGGTCAATGGCGCGGCCGCCGAGATCGTCCTTGGCGCCGGCGCCGACGGCGACCGGATTGCGCTGTCGGTCGCCGATCACGGTCCCGGCATCCCCGACGCCGATCGCGGCCGCGTGGTCGAGCGCTTTGTGCGGCTCGAAGCCAGCCGCTCGCTGCCAGGTTCCGGCTTGGGGCTCAGTCTCGCGTCGGCGGTCGCGCGTCTGCATGGCGGCGAACTGAAGCTGGAAGACAATCACCCGGGCCTGCGGAGCGTACTGGCGCTGCCGCGCGCCGGACCGTGAGTGCGTGATGCGGCGGCCCGCGCCCGGCAAGCGGCCGAACTACACATTCCACCAAACCGCATTGGGCCGACGCCTGGCAGGCGCGTTGCCACGCCCGTCGCCGCAGGGCCGCGCCCGCGTCGCCGAATGGCTGTCGAGCATCCGACGCACCGTTGCCGGCAAGGCGATTGCATCGCTGGTCGAGGACCACGCCCGGCTGGCGAGCCTGCTCGGCGGCATCGCCGAGACCTCGCCCTACCTTTGGGACCTCGTACGTGCCGATCCGGCGCGGTTCCTTCGCCTCATCAGCGGCGATGCGGACGCCGCGCTCACCGCGCTTCTGGTCACGGCGCGCGACACTGCCACGGCGGCGAAGGGAACGGCCGAGCTGATGCGCGTCCTTCGCCGCGCCAAGGTCGAGGCGGCGCTGTTGATCGCGCTTGCCGACATCGGCGGGGTGTGGCCCGTCGCCCGTGTCACCGCGGCGCTCACCGACGTCGCCGAGATGGCGCTTGGCGCGGCCGTCCGTCACCTGCTCGGCGAAGCCGAGGCGCGCGGCAAGCTCGCTTTCCCTGATCCACAAAATCCGGCTGCAGGCTGCGGCTACGTCGTTCTGGCGATGGGAAAAATGGGCGGCCACGAGCTGAACTTTTCCAGCGACATCGATCTCATGGTGTTCTTCGACCCGGCCGTTTCGTCGCTCGCGCCCAATGTCGAGGCTTCACCGTTCTACGTGCGCATGACGCGCGAGCTGGTGAAGCTTTTGCAGCAGCGCACCGCCGACGGCTATGTATTCCGCGTCGATCTGCGGCTTCGTCCCGACCCGTCGTCGACCCAGATCGCCATCTCGACGGAAGCCGCGCTCGATTATTACGAGAGTCGCGGCCAGAACTGGGAGCGCGCGGCTTTGATCAAGGCGCGGCCGTGCGCCGGCGACGTTGCTGCCGGCGAGCGGCTCATCCGCGAGCTCGCGCCGTTCGTCTGGCGCAAGTACCTCGACTACGCGGCAGTCGCCGACATTCACGCCATGAAGCAGGAGATTCACGCCTATCGCGGCCATGGCGAAATCGCCGTGGAAGGCCACAATATCAAGCTTGGACGCGGCGGCATCCGCGAGATCGAGTTTTTCGTGCAGACGCAGCAGCTGATCGCCGGCGGCAGGCATTCGCAGCTGCGCGGTCGCGGCACGGTGGCGACGCTTGCCGAGCTTGCCGCCGGCGGCTGGATCGATGCCGCCGCCCGCGACGAATTGACCTCCGCTTACGATTTCCTCCGCCGTGTCGAGCACCGCTTGCAGATGATAGCGGACGAGCAGACCCACACACTGCCGGCCGACCGCGAGGTGCTCGGCGCGTTGGCCCGTTTCCTCGGTTTCAAGAGCCGCGACGACTTCGCGGCGGCTTTGCTGGCGCATCTGCGTGCCGTCGAGAAGCATTACATCAAACTCTTCGAAAGTGCGCCGACGTTGCTGGCAGAACAGCAGAATTTGTCGTTCGCGGCCGGGGAGGGTGACACCGCGGCTGAAACGCTCGATCGCCTCGTGGCGATGGGCTTCCACCACCCACGTGAAGCGGCGGGCGCGGTCCAGCGTTGGCAAGCCGGCACCTATCGCGCGCTGCGCAGCGAGCCGATTCGCAAAAGCCTGATCGAACTGGTCCCGACCATCTTCGATCAATTCGCGCGCGCGGAAAATCCCAACGCCGCCTTTGCCTCGTTCGATCAGTTCCTCGCCGGCCTGCGGCCCGGGAGCCGCCTGCTGCCGCTGTTGCGACAAAATCCCGAACTCATTCGCTTTATCGCGCTTATTCTCGGCACTGCGCCACGGCTTGCGGATATTCTCGCCCAGCATCCCCACGTCATCGATCCGCTGATCGATCCGACATTTTTTGGCGCGCTGCCCGACGTCGCGCGCCTGGAAGCGGAGCTGGCGCGGGCGATCGGCGAGGCCCGCAGCTACGAGGACGTGCTCGACGCGGTCCGCCTGTTCGGCCAGGAGCATATGTTTCTGATCGGCGCCCGCATCCTTTCCGGCTCACTGTCGGCGGAGCAGGCCGGCGACGTGTTTGCGACGCTGGCCGACGTGCTGATCCGCGCCGTGCATGCCCGCGTCGAAGCCGATTTTGCCGGCGTCCACGGTTGTGTCCGCGGCCAACAGACCGCGATCCTTGCACTCGGCCGGCTCGGCGCGCGCGAGATGACGGCGAGCTCCGATCTCGACCTCATCGTCATCTACGATTTCGACGCTGAGCATCCGAACTCCGACGGCGCGCGTCCCTTGTATGGCGGCCAGTACTTCGCGCGCCTGACTCAGCGCCTGATCAACGCGCTCACGGTGCGGACCAATTACGGCGTGCTGTATGAAGTCGACATGCGGCTTCGCCCATCCGGTCGCTCCGGTCCGCTGGCCACGCATATCGACAGCTTCGTCGGCTACCAGCGGAGCGAAGCCTGGACCTGGGAGCATATGGCGCTGACGCGGGCGCGGGTCGTCTCGGCATCGCCGGCCTTCGCGGCGCGGATCGAAGCGGCGATCCATGACGTGCTTTGCCGCCGACGCGAAGCCCCGGCGATCGCCGCCGATGTTGTCGAGATGCGCGCGACGATCGCCAAAGAAAAAGGCGATGCCGATCCCTGGGAGCTCAAATACGCCGCCGGCGGGCTGATCGATATTGAATTCATCGCCCAATATCTGCAGCTCGTCCATGCCGCGACGTTGCCGGACATCCTCGACACCTCGACCGCGCGCATGCTGGACAGGGCGGCGCACGCCGCAGTGCTCGAGGCCGAAGACGCCGAGGTATTGCGGCCGGCAGTGTCGCTGTTTCACGGTCTGACGCAGATTTTGCGGCTGTGCCTGCCCGGCGCGTTCGATCCGAAATCGGCGAATGCCGGCGTGCTGGCGCTCCTGGCGCGCGCGGCCGATTTGCCGGATTTCCCGGCGCTTCAGGCGCACGTCCTGGAGACGCAACGCCAGGTCCGCGAAAGCTTTGTGCGCATTTTGGGGAAAGCGTCTTAGTCAGATTTGGCTTTGACCGCGTGGGCTTCGACCGGTCCGCCCGCTTTGTGCCAGGCGCCGAAGCCGCCTTTGAAATGCGCGACCGGATGAAGGCCCATCCGGTGCGCCGTCTGCGCGGCCAGCGCCGAGCGCCAGCCGCCGGCGCAGAAGAACACAAAGCGCTTATCATCGCCAAAAATCGGCTTGTGATAGGGGCTTTGCGGGTCGATCCAGAATTCGAGCATGCCGCGCGGACAATGAAAGGCGCCGGGCACGCGGCCTTCGCGCTCGAGCTCGCGGATATCGCGGACGTCGATGAAGGTCACGTCGCCGCGGCCGTGCAGTGCGATCGCATCCTCGACCGCCAGCGTGTCGATCTCGCCTTCGGCGGCGTCGATCAGCGCCCGAAAGCCGGTGGTAATGGTCTGCGGCATGATGGCCTCGCGAAAACCCGTTCGGTTCGCGACGACACTACACCAAAGCCGCGTGATAGTCGGCGAGGGATGGTGAGGGGACGCTATGATCGGCGCGCATGGCGGTTTCCGCTTCCAGCGGCAGACGAACCACGACCGCGGTGCCGGACCCGAGCACCGAGCGGATACGCATGGCGCCGCCGTGCATCTCGACCAGCGACTTGGCGATGGCAAGACCAAGGCCCGAGCCCTGATGACGTTTGGTCAATTGGCTTTCCACCTGCTCGAACGGCCGGCCGAGCTTGTGCAGCGCATCCTTTGGAATGCCGATACCGTCGTCTTCGATGGCGATGGTGACCATGCCGCCTCGCGCCCGCCCGCGCACCGTGACGGCGCCGCCGTCGGGCGTGAACTTCACGGCGTTCGACAGAAGATTGAGCGCGATCTGTTTCAGCGCACGGCGGTCGGCATTGAGCGTGATGCCGGGCGCGATCTGCGAATTCAGCGTTAGGCGCTTCTCGTTGGCACGGCCGCCGACCACGCGCAGGCTGTCGGCGAGAATGTGGTCGAGCTCGACGGTTTCCGGCGTGAAATGCACGCTGCCGGCCTCGATCTTCGACATGTCGAGGATGTCGTTGATGACGTCGAGCAGATACTGGCCGCTTTCGCGAATGTCGCGCGAGTATTCGGTGTATTTTTCCGCGCCCAGCGGCCCGAACATCGCCGATTCCATGATTTCCGAAAAACCGATGATGGCGTTGAGCGGGGTGCGCAGCTCGTGGCTCATATTGGCGAGGAATTTCGACTTGGCCTGGTTGGCTTCCTCGGCGCGGGTTTTTTCCTCGGCGTATTTTTCCGCCAGATCCGCCAGTTCATCGGTCTGCCGCTCCAACGCCTGCTGTGAGTGACGCAAATCGTTGATGGTCGCGATCCGCCGTTTCTCGCCTTCGATGAGCTTCTGCTCATGCTGCTTGATCTTGGTGATGTCGGTGCCGACGGAGACGTAGCCGCCGTCCTTGGTACGGCGTTCACTGATATGCATCCAGCGGCCGTCGGTCAGCTGCGCTTCGAAGGTGCGCGCGCCCTGCGGCTGGCCGTCGTCAGTAATGCTGGTGGTGCGGATGATCGGCTTGGTTCCGGCCGCCACCACCGCTTCGTAGGGCGTGCTGGGGGCGACGGCCGCATCCGGCAGGCGGTGCAGTTCCTGGAAGTTGGAGTTGCACAGCACCAGGCGATTGTCGGCATCCCACAAAACGAAAGCTTCAGGAATGGTCTCGATGGCGTCGCGCAATCGCAAATCGGCCGCCGTGGTCCGCTCGACCAGATTCTTCTGTTCCGACACGTCGACGGCGATACCGATCAGATGCAGCCCCGTTTCGCCCTCCTGGCGCGCCAATTCGCACCGCACCCGCAGCCACAGCCAGCGGCTGTCGGCATGGCGCATGCGGAAGGCGTGGTCGATCGACTGCACCTGCGCGTCGGCGAGTTGCCGCGCGAGCCCGTACAGGTCGATGTCGCCGGGATGCACCAGAGCGTTGAGCTCGCCGAAGGTCAACAGATCTTCCCGCGCCGGCAAGCCGAGAATGTCGAACATCGAGCGCGACCAGAACACCCGTCCCCGCGCCAGGTCCCAATCCCACAGCCCACAGCGGCCGCGATTGAGCGCGGTATCGATGCGGCCGCGCACGGTGTCGTGGATCAGGTCGGCTTCGCGCGCGCGCGTCGCCTGCCAATGGAAGGCGAAACCGAGGATCAAGACGACGAAGCCGGTGGTCGCCGACAGCGTCACCGTGAGCGCGGTGGTGGCGCGCCAGTTGATGAGCGCGTCGCTCGCTGTCTGCACGACGGCGACGGCGCCGAGCGGATTGTGCAGCCCCCGCACCGTTGCGAGTGCGGCCGCGCCGTCCGGCAGCGTGATCTCCAGCGTTCCGGCGGCGGCGCCGAACGTGGTCAAGGGTTGCGATGGGCCGAGTAAGTCGAGAATGGGCCGGCCGAGCTTTTGCGGATCGTTCGGCAGGCTGGCGATGATCGTGCCGTCGGCATCGGCCAGCAGGAGCAGGTGATCTTGCGCCGCTGCCCAGGTCGGCATGATGCGCTCGAGCAGCGCCGGGCTACGCTCGGAATTGGCTTTCAGCTCCCGCGCCGGGTGTTCAAGCGCCAGCGCGACCTGGTCGGCCAGCGCCTCGACTGCCTGCCGGGCATCGCGCATCACCAGCCGGCGCTGCTCGAGCACCTGCACCGCAGCGCCGACGCAGATCGTGATCAGGAAGGCGATGATGAGCGCGGGGACGGCGCGTCGGAGAAGCGGCTCGGCGCTCAGCAGCCGGCGGTAGGCAGGCTTGGCGATTGATTTTGCCAACCCCTGGATAGAATCCGACTGTAGCGACGCACTCGCCGTGTCGGCGCGCGCCATGCCTGCCTCCGCTCGGACTGTCCCCTGCCACCACGATTGGAAGGATGTGCCGCATCTCTTTCCGAATCATGATCATAAGAATCGATGCGAATCGATTTGTCGAGAGTCACGAGTCAATATTTTTGCCGCCTTATCCCGGACTTTATTTATGGCGGCGCAAAGGGCGCGCGAAAGCGCGAGTCAAATCAAAGAACTAGCTGGATGTTACGTTTGAGCCTGATCCTTTTCCGAAACCGGTTTCCACTTTTCGGGGATCATGCTCTGGTCAGTGCAAAGTCTGATACGCAGCAACCACGAGTTCGACCGCGATCAAAACTACGATGATGATTTCGAGCCGCAACGATCGGCGGGTATCGATAATGTCGGTGAGAACTTCAGCGGTATCGGAAATCACCGCGAGCTTGCGGGAGAGTGTCTCGGCACGTTCCTTGAGCTCGTACTCGTCTTCCAGCCGCGCGTACAGACGATCCAGATCGGGACGGTCCCAGACCACGTCCGGCTTTTCGGCGACAGCGGCGCGGCCGGATACGCGGTGCTGCACGAGCAGCGCGTTGCCGATGATCTTCAAGATCGAGCGGCGTCCGTCGGCAGCACGGCCGCGCTCAGCAAGCTGCCGGGCAAAGGGCTCGACCCGGTCGAACACGGAGGCCACCTCCCGCTCGTCGCGCGCCAGCACGACGCTTTTCGACAGCGCGTCGGCGATGACGATCAGATGGTCCGGCGTCAGCTTTTTCAGCGCGATCGGTCCGCCGGGCAAGATTTGATCGTCCTTGTCCGGGATGATCTCGACCTGGACGGATTCTTCCTCGGACGGCGCTACCGGACGGATCAAGCGCGGCCGTACGGTGTGCAGCACCTCCTCTTCCTCGGCCGCGGTCAGCCCCATCAGCACCGCGACGCCATAACGAAACAGGGTGACCAATCCGTCAGCGCCATATTTAAAAGTCAGCGGAGCCATCGACACCACGCCATCGTACTCGAGGTTCGCTGTGTCGATGCGGTCGCTCAGCAACAGCGCCCTGACCCGCTTGCGGGTTCTGGCGGCTTGCGGAATTTCAGCCGTGGTCAGCGTGTCGGTCGTCGTCAGCATGGCCTGACCCAAGGGGTGCAATCATTCCTCAATGGCGCGAAGACTCAATGTCGGCATTGCCGGCGCAGAATTCAAACAACCTAAGCGCGCCAACCGCCAGTTAGGTCCGGCCACTCCAAATCGGCGGGCGCCCCGCCAGCAGCGGACCAAAGAACAGCGCGAAGCCGCCGAATGCCAGGAACCAGGCAAATCCGGCGGCATAAAGGAGCGCGACCGACGGCTCGAACGCTGCGATGACGCGGGTCAGCGCGGCGATGAAGGCGCACACATAGATCGCCTGGGTCGGCGCCGACGCTACCAGCGGCTGCCCGGTATGGCCCAGGCTCGCGCGCGTCATGACCGCAAGCGTCATCAGACCGACGGCACCGGCGGTCCAGGCATGAATGCCGGCGCTGGTCGGCCAGATCGAGGGCCACAGAATGGCCGCGCCGATCAGCAGGAAGCCGATCGGCACAAAGGCATACGCAACATGGAGCACAAGGACGAGACGATCGGCGAGTGTCCGATCGCCGGCCCAGCGCAGATGACGAATGGCCTGCAGCGCGGCAGCAATGATCAGCAATATTCCGGATAGGGCGGATTGGGGGAAGGCGATCCAGAACACCAGCGCCAACGCGCTCACGCCGATCGTTGCCGCGTCATATCGCGAGAATGCTTGCGGCAGTCGCCCCGGATTATTCCGCGCCAGCCAATTGT
>Ga0210390_10001385_pt1 | contig 23388 bp, 21 predicted proteins | sample IncBWH11OmetaG_FD_161050 | JGI IMG/M metagenome (GOLD analysis project Ga0210390, IMG submission 161050) | Forest soil microbial communities from Barre Woods Harvard Forest LTER site, Petersham, Massachusetts, United States - Inc-BW-H-11-O ... | reverse complement strand
CCCGGCAACCAGGCCAGAACACCGCCAGACAGCCACACAACCAGCCAAAGACGTAAACCCGCACCCCAAACCAGTGCGCCACCTGGACCACCGGCAGCCCGCACGAATGAACCTGCAACAGCCCCTACAGCAAGCTGGAAGGGCCATTCATCTGGGCTACTTCGCCTTGGCGGCGGCCTTCAGGTCCTTCTTGTAGCTGCGGACGCGGCCGAGCGTCTCGGCGTCGGAGATGTCCGCGACCGACATGTGCGTCCCCTCGGCGCCGAATGATCCGGCCGCCTCCCGCCAGCCGCTCGGCCGCACCCCCAGCTGCTTGCCGAGCAGCGCGACGAAGATCTTCGCCTTCTGCTCGCCGAATCCTGGCAGCGCGGACACCCGCTTCAGCAGCTCCGCGCCCGAGTCGGCCGTCGACCAGATCGCGGCCGGGTCGCCGTCGTACTCGGTCACGATGAGCCGCGCCAGGTCCTGCGCCCGGGCGGCCATCGCCTTGGGAAACCGGTGCAGCGCCGGGCGCTCGGAGAAGATAGCCACGAGCTCGTCGGGGTTGTAGGACGCGAGTTCCTCCGCCGTCGGCTCATGCCCAAGTCGCCGGACCAGATCGTAGGGAGCGCTGAACGCTCGTTCCAGCGGCACCTGCTGATCGAGTAGCATCGCGATTAGCAGGGCGAGAGCACTGCGTGTTAGCAACTCGTTTGCTGCGTCCTCGACGGGCATCGAGATCGGCACGGCGTACCTCCTCGGAGATAAGCTGGTTGGCGGCTGGGTGGCAGCCCGGATGGATGGAGTCATCATGACACCAGGCATGAAGATCGGGATCGCTGGGATCGTCGTCGCGTTGATCCTGCTGATCATAGGGATCCCGCTGTGGGCTGTTGCGCTGGTATTCGTGATCGCCGCGGCGATCCCGATCGGCGGGTACCTGCTGCTCGACAAGTCGCAGCGGCGCCGCCTGCGCGGGATCCGCCGCCGCCAGGTCGACAGGTAATCCCGGCCCGGCCGGGGCGGCCGCGCCCCGGCCGGCCATCGCACCGCGTCCGCACCTATCGGCCCTCAGCCACGCGGGTGATGTAGGTAACCCCAACGAATGAGCGGAACACCGCGAGCGGGTCGTCGCCTTCGGCGCGTACGGTCCGCGTTCCTGTTCGCTCTACACCCTTGACCCAGCCGGCCACCTGCGCCATGTCCGCGGTTTGCAGGTACACGTCAAGCGTGGCGGGAAGCGTGATGCCGGGCAGCGCAAACGCGCCGGCGCGCCGTACCGCCGTCTCGGCCGCAGCCGCTATCTTCTCCCGGGCGTCGAACGGGTGCAGCTGGCTGGCGGCGAACCGGGTGATCGAATCCTTCACCACGACTCGTTCGGTGTCCTTGAAGAACGGATCACCTTGAGTGATGGTCTGCTGGTCGCCGGTGATCAGCGCCACCGGCGCCTGGCAGCCGAGCGCGACAAGCGCGTTGATGCCGCTTTCCCCGCACTCGATGCCGTTGAGCTCCACCTTCGACACGACAGAAGGGTTGTAGGTGTGCGAGAGCACCGAGCTCTCCCCGGATATCGACCCGTGGTACCCGACGAAGAACACCGCGTCCACGCTCTCGTCCATGCCCTCCATCATGTACAGCGGCTTGTGCCGTCCGGCGATGTAGGTGGCACGGCCGTGCAGGTCCACCGGGTTGAGGTTGTTCATCTTCCCGTGCGAGTCGTTGCAGACGATCTGCGTCGCCCCGCCCGCTAGCGCCCCGTCGATGGCCGCGTTGACCTCGCCGAGCAGCAGCGCCCGCCCCTCTTCGTACGGCTGGCCAGGCGCGGTGCACTGCGACCAGTCGACGATCCCGGCGACGCCCTCCATGTCAAAGGAAATGAATATCTTCATGGCGTCCATACTCCACCGCCGCGCCGCGCCGGAAATAAAGTTCTGCGCGCGGTGCTTATCCGGAGCGAGTCACGGTCACATCAGGAGCTTTCATGGCAGTCCGCCGACTGAACCACGCTGTGCTGTACGTCAACGGGCTCGAGCGCGAGGTCGACTTCTACACCCAGACGCTCGGGTTCGAGGTCCGGATGCAGGTCCCTGGGCGCGCCGCCTTCCTGCGCTCCCCAGGCTCGGTCAATGACCACGACCTCGGCCTTTTCGACATAGGCGTGGGTCACGCGTCCGGCCGGCCCGAGGTCGGGCTGTACCACCTGGCCTGGGAGGTCGGTACGCTCGCCGAACTCGTGGAGGCACGGGAGAAGCTGCTCGAAGCCGGCGCGCTGGTGGGGGAGAGCGATCACCGGCTGTCCAAGTCGCTGTACGCCAAGGACCCCAGCGGCATCGAGTTCGAGGTCATGTGGCGGGTGCCGGTCGAGGACTGGGACAGCGAACTCGCTCAGGGTGACGATTACACGGTCCCGCTCAACTGGGACCGCACCCTGACCCGCTGGGACACCGACCAGGAAACGGGCGCCGCCGCGGGCTCGCCCACCTAACCAGCGTGGCAGCCGGGTGGCCTTAGCCGGCCCCGGCGAGGGCGTTCGCGTCTGACCGCGCCAGCGCCGCGTCGAGCACGGCGTACTCGGCCTCTTGCGCGGCGGAGATCGCGAAGGCGATCGCGTCCGCCGCGTACATCTCGGCGGCGTCGGCCTTCATCTGGGCCTTGTGGACGTCGCGCTCGGCTTTCTTATCCGCGGCGCGCTGATGCAGCTGCGCGATGTGCGACTGCCACTTGTCCTGCATGGCCTGCCAGTTCGTCGCGGCGTCTTCCTTGGTCTGCGCCGCCTTGGCCTGCATCTGGCTGGCCTGCTGCTCGACCTTGCTCTGTGCCTGCTCCACCTGGGCGAGCAACTGGTCGCGGCCCGTGGCCATCGTGGCCTTGATCTGCGCCTGCAGCTCGTTGACCTGCTTCGTGAGGTCGCTGAAATCGGCTGCCATCTGGTCCCCCTGACGCTTGCTAACCATGTGCTGTGCATGCGTTACACAGGGTTCGTACCCGGACCTGACGGGAATGAGTCGGAGGCGTCGCGGGGCGGGCGTGGATCCGGGTCACTGGCCGGTGGCGCCGTCGATGCGCTCGCGCAGCAGGTCGGCGTGGCCGAGGTGGCGGGCGTACTCCTCGATCATGTGCAGGTAGAGGGTGCGCAGCGACATCGTCTCGCCGTTATAGGTGAAGGTCACGTCGAGCGGCGCGTTCGCGGCCGCGGCGTCGGCGAGCTTCCACTCCTGCGTGAGCCGCGCGTAGTCGGCCGCCGCGCGTGCCGGGTCGGCGGCAGCGAAGGCGGCGACGCGGTCGTAGGCGTCCTCGACAGGCTCGTCGGCGAACTGCTGCCGGAACCAGGAGCGCTCCACCCTGGTCATATGCCGGATGAGTCCGAGCAGGGACAGGTCAGAAGGGGGCACGGCGCGTTCCGCGAGTTGCTTGCCGGTCAGGCCCTGGCATTTATACAGCAACGTCGCCCGCTGCCGGTTCAGGAAGATCTCCAGCATGGCGCGTTCGCCGCCGGTCCACGGCCCGCGAGGCCTGGTTACTTCGGGTGCTGTCCAGCTCACGGGCACCATCATGGCACGCGTCCGATCGCCGGATAGGCTTGCGGCCCGATTCGATATATTTGCGGTTTGCGGTGGTAGGGCACCGGAAACCGCAAATATATACAAGTCGGCGGCCCGGCCCGGCGCGGCCCCGCACGTCACCGCAGTCCAGGGGGTCCGCGCACCGCGCACCGCGGACCGCGCACCGCGCACCCGTCACACGAAGGCGCTCAGGCCGGTGATCGCGCGGCCGACCACCAGCGTGTTGATCTCCCGAGTGCCTTCGTAGGAGTAGATCGCCTCGGCGTCGGCGACGAACCGGCCGACCTGGTACTCGAGCAAGATCCCGTTGCCGCCCAGAAGTTCGCGGGCATAGCCCACGCTCTCCCGCATCCGCACCGTGCAGAACGCCTTGGCGAGCGCCGAATGCTCGTCTCGGGCCTCGCCCGCGGCCTGCAACTGGGCCAGCCGGGCACACATGCACGCCGACGCGGTGATGTTGCCGAGCATCCGCACCAGCAGGTCCTGCACGAGCTGGAATCCTGCGATCGGCCTGCCGAACTGCTCGCGTTCCTTCGCGTAGGCGAGCGCGTGCTCGTAGGCGCCCATCGCGCAGCCGACCGCCTGCCAGGCCACCCCCGCCCGGGTGAGCCTGAGCACCGCCGCGGTCTGCTTGAAGGAGGTCGCCCGCTGCAGCCGGCTGGACTCGGGGACACGGACGCCGTCCAGCGTGATGTAAGCGTTCTGCACGACGCGCAGCGCGATCTTGTCCTTGATCTTGGTCGTCGACAGCCCCGGCGTCCCCTTCTCCACAACGAAGCCCTTGACCTGGCCGTCGGAAACGTCACGGGCCCAGATGATGATGTAGTCGGCGAAGGTCGCGTTCCCGATCCACTTCTTCTGACCGTCGATCACCCATGTCTCGCCGTCCCGCCTGCACGTTGTGGTCAGGCCGCCGGCCGCGCCCGAGCCCACGTCCGGCTCGGTCAGGCCGAACGCGCCGATCTTCTCTAGCCGCGCCATCGGCGGCAGCCACCGTTCCTTCTGCTCTTCCGAGCCGCATAGGTAGATCGACCCCATCGCCAGGCCGCTGTGCACGCCCATGAACGTCGACATCGACGGGTCCGACCTGGCCAGCTCCATCGCGAGCACCCCGTCGAGCAGCGGGCCGCCGCCCGGGCACCCGTAGCCCTCGTAGGCGACCCCGGCGATGCCAAGCTGGGCGAGGCCTGGCAGCAGCTCGAAGGGGAACTCCTCGCGCGTCCACAGCCGGTTGATGACCGGCTCGACCTCCTTGGTCATGAAGTCCCTGGTCCGCTGCACGGCGTCGCGGCCGGAGTCGGTCAGCAACTGCTCGATCCCGTAGAAGTCACTCATGTGGGTTCTCCAAGGAAGCGTGAGACAACGGGTGCATGCTCGGCCGCCTCGGTCACCAGGCCGAGATGGCCGCCGTGGTAGACGTGCAACCGCGATCGCGGGATCAGCGCGTGCAGCACCCGCGCGTTCGGCAGCGGAATCAGCGGGTCGTCGTCGCCGGCCATGATCAGGGTGGGCTGCCGGATCAGCGGCAGGAACGGCAGGCTCGTCCAGCCCGCCGCCGCGGCGAGCTGGTACAAGTACCCCTTCGACGCGCCGACGCGGTTCTCGGCGTGCATGAACTCGCCGATCCTGGCGGGGTCGTCGCGCGCGGAGCCGCCGTACAGCTCCGGCGCCACCGAGAGCAGGTAGCCGGGGTCCAGGTAGCGCCGCGGGGTCACCATGCGGGCCAGTACGCCGGGCCTGGCCGGCACCATCAGCGATCCAGTCGCGGTGCTGACGAGCACGAGGCGGCGGCACCGGCCGGGCTGGAAGGCGGCGAAGTGCTGTGCGACGCCGCCGCCCCACGAGATGCCCAGCACGTCCACACGGTCGTAACCGAGGGTCGACAGCATCCGCGCGATCAGCCGGCACAGCCCGCCGATGCGGTACGGCAGCGCCGGCGCCGGTGATCCGCCCACGCCGGGCGGGTCGAAGCGGATGACGTCCGACGTCCCCGGCAACGCGTCGACGAATGGCTGCAGCAGCTCGAGGCTCGCGCCGATGCCGTTGATCAGCAGCAGCGGCAGCTGGCCGCCCAGGCCAGCCGGCCCGGACCGCTGCCCCCGCGAGCCGGGAGTGACGTCCACGCGCAGGTGCCGCCCGTCGACGACGATGCTGCGCGTGGTCGGCGCGGCGCGGCGGCGGTCACGGTCGCGGTCGCGGTCGCGCAGTCCCGCGGAAGCCCGCATCCGCTACCGGTCCAGCACGTACCGGCCGGGCGCCGGGTCCGACGCCGTGAACCCGTTCCCGCCGAGCCTGGCCGGGGCGTCCTTCGTCCCGCCGCTGCGCTCGGCGAGCCAGGGCGAATAGTCCGTCCACCAGCTGCCGGGAGATTCCGGCGTGGCGGCGAGCCAGTCAGCGGCCGAACCCGACGCGGGCGCGGCGCGGAACCGTGCCTTCGGGTTGCCAGGAGGGTTGACCATAGACGCGATGTGCCCGCTGGTCGACAGCGCGAACCTCACGTCGCCGCCGAACATCTGGCCGCTGGAGTAGCACCCCTCCCACGCGCACAGGTGGTCGGAGATTCCGGCCACGACGTACACGTCTACCGTCACCGCCGACAGGTCGACGGGCGTGCCGAGCATCGTCGCCGCCCCGGGCTTGGCGAGCGACCCGGACGAGAACAGCCGGATGAAGTCACGGTGCAGCGCGGCCGTCATCCGGGTCGTGTCGGCGTTCCAGTACAGGATGTCGAACGGCTGGGGCGTTCTGCCCTGCAGGTAGTTGTTCACCCAGTAGTTCCAGATCAGGTCGTTGGGCCGCAGCCACGCGAATACCTCGGCTAGCGCCCGTCCGTCCAGGTAGCCGCGGGCCTGCGAGGCCGCGACGGCCCGGTCCAGGGTCCGCTGCGACACCAGCGCCGCCGGGCCACCCGTCGCGGCCGGGTCCAGGATCGTCACCCCGCAGAACAGCGACGCCAGCGACTCCAACCCGGCCCCGGCGCCGGCCCCCGAGTCGGTCACCGAGACGGTCCCGGCCAGGTACGCGGCGACCATCGCCGAGATGATGCCTCCCGAGCACAGCGACAGGATGCTCGCCTGTTCCGCCTCGCAGATCGTCCGCGCCGTCTCCAGTGCGGAGACCACCGCCTGCCCGTACGCGTCCAGGCCCCATTCCTTGTGCCTGGTGTCGGGGTTGCGCCAGGAGATCGCGAAGACCTGGTGCCCCTGGCTCACCAGGTACTCGATCATCGACCGGCCGGGGGCCAGGTCGGTGATGTAGAACTTGTTGATCGTCGGCGGGACGACGACGACAGGGAACCGGTTGACAAGCGGCGTCGAGGGCTCGTATTGGATCAGCTCGCAGATCTCGGTCCGCCGCACAACCGCGCCAGGGGTGACCGCGAGGTCCCGGCCGACCTCGAACGCGTCCGGCTCCACCATTGACGGCACCCGCGGGGCGGAGGCCATGTCCCCGCCGAACGCGCGCAGCCCGCGGACGGCGCTCAGCCCGCCCGTGTCGATGGCCGCCTTCCACGCGACGGGGCTGATCAGCGGGTTGTTGCTCGGCGCGAGGGCATCGACGACGTTCTCGACAAGGAACCGCGCCCGCTCGGCGTCGGGGCCGTCCAGCCGGGCATCGCCAAGCAGCCCGGTCGCGAATTCACCGCCTGCCAGATACGCCTGTACGACACGGCGCAGTACGGGGTTCTGCGTCCAGGCCGGATCGGCGAACCGGCGGTCGCGTTTGTCGGGCGCGACCGCCGAGTGCCCGGCCGCGATCGACTCAAGCTCGCCCAACAGCCCCGACACCCGGCCAGCCACCGTGCGCGGTCGCCGGGCCAGCCGCAGGCCGGCGCGCCCGAGAAAGGCGCCGGGCACGAACCGCCGGAACGCCCCGAGGGCCGCGTCGGACAGCAGCAGGTCCAGATAGGCGGCCGCGTCGAACGAGTCGTCAGCTCCCAAACCGTCCCCGGCCGAGGGTGTCCCGCTATCCGTCATGCCGAACCCCCTCCGTTCACCGCTGCGGCACCGTGACGGAACGGCGCAGGATCTTCCCTGTCGGCCCCTTCGGCAGCTCGTCGACCAGCCAGACCACCCGCGGGTACTTGTAGGCGGCGACCCGTTCCTTGGCGAACGCCCGCAGTTCGTCGGGGGTGGCGGTGTGCCCCGCCTTCAGCGCGACCGCGGCGCCGACCTCCTCGCCCAGGGACTCGTCGGGGATCCCGACGACCGCGACCTCGGCGACCGCCGGGTGCTCGTACAGCGCCTCCTCGATCTCGCGCGGGTACACGTTGTACCCGCCGCGGATGATCAGTTCCTTCTTCCTGTCGACGATGAAGAAGTAGCCGTCGGAGTCCACCTTCGCCAGGTCCCCGGTGCGGAACCAGCCGTCGGGAATGGCCTCCGCCGTCGCCTCGGGCCGCCTCCAGTAGCCCCGCATGACGTTGTGCCCGCGGATCGCGATCTCGCCGACCTCGCCGTCTGGCACGTCGCTGCCTGACGCGTCGACGCACCGCATCCGCACGCCCTCGACCGGCGTGCCGATGGACCCGGGCTTGCGCTCCCGGTTCGGGTGGTTGAAGGAGGCGACAGGCGAGGTCTCCGACAGCCCGTAGCCCTCGAGGATCATGCAGCCGAACGCCGCTTCGAACGCCCGCAGCACCTCCACCGGCATCGCCGCACCGCCCGATACGCACACCCGCAGCGACGACATGTCGGCGTTCGCCCGGTCAGGGTGGTGCAGCATCGCCGAGTACATGGTGGGCACGCCCTCGAACACCGTGACGTGGTCCCGGCTGATCATGGCCAGCGCCTGGCCGGCGTCGAACCGCGGCAGCAGCGTCAGGCACGCGCCGCTGCCGAGCGCCGCGTTGAGCCCGCACGTCAGGCCGAACACGTGGAACAGCGGCAGGCAGCCCATGACCACGTCGCCGGGGCCGGTGCCGATCAGGGTGCGGGCGGTTATCTCGGCGTTGCGCCGCAGCCCGCCGTGGGTGAGCTGGGCGCCCTTCGGGGTGCCCGTGGTGCCGGAGGTGTACAAGATGACGGCGTCGTCGCCGTCGTCCTTGTCCGCCCAGTCCAGTGTCGGCTCAACGCCGGAACGCACCGCCGCCGCGTCCGCGTCCGCGACCGGTATCACCCGCGCGCCCGTCGTCGCGGCGCCCTTCGCCGCCTCGCCCGCCGACGGCTCCCAGGCGAATATGAGCGCGGCACCGGAGTCGCCCAGGTAGTGCTCCACCTCGCGCCCCTTGAGCAGCGGGTTCATCGGCACGAGAACCGCGCCGGCGGCGAGCACACCGTAGGCGACGACGGGGAACGCGGCCACGTTCGGCAGCATCACGGCGACCCGGTCGCCGGCCGCGACGCCCTCCTCGCGCAGCAGCGTCGCGATCTGCCCGGCCGCGTCCGCCAGCCCCTCGTAGGTCAGTTTCAGGTCGTCCTGCCTGATGGCCGCGCGATCGGGGTGATCGGCGCGAGCATCGGACGCTGCGGCCGCCAGGTTCGTCATTGAGCTGGCTCCCCTCACCAAGTCTGCCCAGGTCTAAGACATCATTGGATGCCTGCCGCCCGTGGCCCGTCAAGACTCAGCGGCGGGTGCTCGGCGTGCTCGGCCCCGGCTGCTTTCTGCCGAGAGGGGAGCCCGGCTGGTTTCTGCCACCAGGCGAACCCGGCTGGTTTCTGCCGCCAGGCGAACCCGGCTGGTTTCTGCCACCAGGCGAACGGAGCCGCGAGGTCGCGGCCATCCGGGCGGCGATCGTGATGATGATCGCGACAGGGAGCGTCTGCGGCAGCTCCGGTGACGGCACGAACGCGACCGCGGCGAACGCGATCGTGACGCCGCCGATGGCGACGGCGAGCGCGGTCGCCACCCGCCGGGTGCGCAGCGTGCGGCGAACCAGCCGCCGCGCCTCTCGCGGCAGCCGCAGCACCATGACCGCGAAGCACGCCACGGTGCCGACCGCGAGCGTGCCGAATCCGACCGCGAACGGGAACTTGTCGACGTGCGCGATCGCGGGCACCCACAGCAGGATCAGCGCGATCAGCACGAAGACGTAGATCATCCGGGACACGGTCCGCAAGATGACCACGTCGATGTTCCTGCTGTAAATGTGCTCGCCGGGCGTGGCGCGGGCGGCGCTGATGAAGTGCCTGATCGCACCCGCCGTGTCGTGCCGCCGCAGCCTGATCCGGCCGAGCTCGTTCATCGCGCCGCTGTGCACGGGGTCGAGGGCCAGGGCGCGTTCCTGGTGCGAACGGGCGGCGTCGAGCTCGCCCCGCGCCAGCGCCACCTTGCCGGACAGGAAGTGCACGTCCGGCTCGTTCGGCGCGAGGCGGCGGGCCTCCGCCGCGGCGGAGGCGGCGACGGCCGGCTGCGACGCGGCCAGCGCCGCCTGCGCGACGCAGACGTGGGTCTGCCAGTACGCCGGGGCCAGCCGGCGCGACTCGGACGCCGCGCGCAGCGCCTCCGCGTGGTTGCCCAAGTGCATCAGCGCGTTGCTGGCGAGCCGGTGCGGCCACTCCTCGGCCGGCTCGATCGCCGCGGCCCGGTTGGCCGCCTCGACCGCCTCCTGGTACCGGTCGGCGCCGAGGTGCGCGCGGGCGAACAGGCACCACGCGCGGCTGCTGCCGGGCTCGGCGGCGACCACGCGGGCGAGCAGCGTGGACGCTTCCTCGTACCGTCCGAGGTCGAGCATGGTCGCGGCGCGCGCTAGCTCCTGCCTAAGCTCTGTCAAGTCGCTTCAGTTCCGTCAGCAATGCCGGGGTCCGTCAACGTGCCTCAGATTAGGTGCCGCTTGCGCAGGTATGCCACCAGATCATCGTAAGCGCCGCCCTCATTGGCGAACAGCGCGACATTCCGCGCGGTGTCGAACCAGGTGCCGAGGGACGGCTTCACCTCCGCGGCGGACGCCTCCAGGTCGGCCTGCCCGATGAGCCTGGGCTCGCCGCGGCGGACGGAGTCGAGCAGCGCGCGTTCGGCGGCAGTCTCGCAGATGTGTGCGATGTCCGCGCCCGAGTAACCGTCGGTGATCTTGGACAGCTTGCCGAGGTCGATCCCGCCGACCGGCCGTTCCCGCAGGTGGAAGCGGAACACCGCTTCCCGGGCCGGCCCGTCAGGCGGCAGCACGAGAATCGTCCGGTCGAACCGCCCGGGGCGCCGCAGAGCCGAGTCCACGTCCCACGGGTGGTTGGTCGCCGCGAGTACGAACACGCCCGTGTTGTCGCTGGCCACGTCGTCGAGTTCGAGCAGCAACTGGTTCACGGCCGAACGCATCGGCGTGTTCCGCAGCTGCGACCGCTTCTGCCCGATCGCGTCGACCTCGTCGAGAAACAGCACGCACGGCGCGTTGCGGCGGGCGACCTGGAAGAGCTCATGGATGTTTCGCTCAGACCGGCCGACGAACATGTCGATCAGATCGGCGAACGAGACGGTGATGAACCGCGCGCCGAGCTCGCCGGCGACCGCGCGGGCGACGAAGGTCTTGCCGCAGCCCGGCGGCCCGTACAGCAGCAGCCCGCCGCGCAACGACTTGCCGTACAGCTTGCGCAGCTCGGGGTTGCGCATCGGGGCCAGGAACGCCGCCTCGAGCCTGGCCTTGACGTCGGTCAGCCCGGCCACGTCGGCGAGCGTGATGCCGGCGTGCTCCGCGTCGTAGGCCCGGGCCTCCTCGATCCCCGCCGACGTCGACCCGGCGTCGTCGACGAACATCGCGGGCAGCACGTCACTAAGCTCCGCTTCGGCCTGCGACCAGTCGTAGTTCGCGGCCACGTCGTCCCCGCCCGGCTCCCGCGACCCGCCCTCAGCCGAGGACTCAGCCGACGACTCAGCCGAGGACTCCGACTCCGCGGCGCCGTCGGCGGCAGGGTCGGCGTCGGGACCAGCCCCGGCCACGGCGTCAGGCACGACGGGGGAGGGGGCGGGAGCGGGGGGAGTCGGCACGGTCCGTTCAGAAGAAGCCGACGCATCAGCCGGCGCGGACGGGGGCTGACTGGCGCCCCGCTCGGGCGCGGTGAGCATGGTCAGCGCCTGTGTGTTGCCCGGTTCGCGCTGAAGGACGGCGCCGAGGTGTCTGACCGCCTCGTCGCGCTGGCCGGCCCGCAGCAGCAGTTCCGCCAGGTGAAGTCGCAGCGGCACGTCGTCAGGCATGGTGGCGACCGCGTTACGCAGGCTTTCGAGTATGGCGGGTTCAGGTTCCATGCGTCCGTCCGGCGTCGGCGGTAGGGGTTCGGGCTGTCGCCCCTTCACAGTATGAGGTCCGGCGGCCTCGCGGAGACGGTCCGGCTGACTCACAGGCCCGCGGCGAGGCCGCGTAGGTGGTCGTGGATCCCGTCGAAAGCGAGCTTGCGCAGGTACCTCTTGGGCATTTTTGCCACCGACGTGTAGTTCGTGTCACACACGTTCGCCAGCGGGGACTGCACCGCCTGGGTAACGAGCTGGTAGGCGTCCAGGGGGTCGAGCCCGCACAGTTCCGCGACCCAGGTCACCATGTCGTGCTGCGCGATGCGGAACGCGTCCTCCAGCGGCCGGGCCGACCCCGCGGACATGATGTGCGTGTCGGTCTCCAGCCGCGGCCACGGCGTCGGCGCGCTCCCCTTGACCAGGTCCACGACGATCACGGTGTTCATCGCGGTCTCCACCGCGACTCCGCAGGTCTCGCCCTCGCCCTGCCTGGCGTGGCCGTCGCCGAGGGACAGCAGCGCGCCTGGCACGTTGACCCCCAGATAGCACGTCGTTCCCGCGCGCATCTCGGGTGTGTCCATGTTCCCGCCGAACGCCTCGGGCACCAGCGCGCTACGCACCTCACCGCCCGCGGGGGCGACGCCGACGGTGCCGTGCATCGGCTCGATCGGCAGGTCCGCGGTGAAGTCGCTCTTGCGCGCGGAGAACCGGCAGGTCCTGGCCGCCCGGTCGAACTGCCAGATCCACATGAGCTCCTCGAGCGGCTCGTTCAGCAGCGCGGTCAGGTGCGTCCCTGTCAGCGCGCCGAAGAGCGGTACGGTCGTCGACGCCCCCCAGTCCCTGGCCGGCTCGATGCTGACGAAATGCACGGCCACGGTGTCGCCGGGCTCGGCGCCCTCGATGTAGAACGGCCCGGTCTGCGGGTTGAGTCCGGTGATGTTCAGCCGCGACACCAGGTCTTCCTCACTGTGCACACGTCCGGCGAAGCAGTCCTCCGTATACACCTCAAGCACGACGGGCGCCTTGATGGTCCGCACCGGCGCCGCCCCGCCGAACGTCCAGGCATACTCTCCCGGCCCCGGCCGGTAGGTGATCACTTCCAGGTCGCTCACAGCCGTGCCCCTTCCGTCCGGTTCCCAGAAAAGAATTATCCCGAACGAACCGTGCCGCCTGCCACCCGGTAACCCCCATCCCCATCCCCGCTCCGCCCCTAGCCCGCTCCGCCCCTAGCCCGCTCCGCCCCCGGCCCCGCTCCATGCCCAGCCTTATCTTGCTGTTATCACAACACTGATACCCCCCTCGGGTATGCCCGACGCTCGACTTCCATGATCACGTAAAGATCTGCATGCCCTGGCTCCCAAAGGTCTTCGCGTTAAAAATAGTCTTCGCCATAACGGCAGCGGGAAGCGCCCTCTTTATAGTGTTAAATCCGGATATTGACGGATAAAACGGACCAGGATACCCCCCAGGGGACCCGTTGCGGGCGGCGAAATGCGCCCGCGGCGTGCCGCTCCGGGGTCAGCAGGCGTGGTCGGCGGAGCTGGCGGCGCTGTTGAGCGCTTGGACCGTGCCGGGCGGCACCGAACCTCGGTCCACGTCGGTGCTCACCGTCTTCAGTTCCGCGAGCAGCCCGTCAAGTGCCGACTTGACCGAGGTGCTCTTGGCCTGGTCCGCCGCGGCGGTCAGGTCGTTGATCGCGGGCGACATGTCACCGGTCAGCTTTGCCTGGGTGGCCCGGGCGTTGAGATCCCCGATCGCCTGGTTGTACGCGCTGAGCGCGGTGCTGGTGTACGCCTTGCAGCCCGGGTCGGTTGAGCCTTCGAACAGTTTGGGCCCCGCGATGACGCCGCCGACCGCCAGGACGGCGACGACCACGACCGAGCCGCCGATCAGCCTGCGAGTCTTGGTTTTGTCGCCCGGTTTCCCGTTCTTCTTGACGGCGGTTCCGTCGGCGATGGTCGCTGCCACGGCGGGAAGGGCGGGCTGCGGCTGGCCGAACCCCCCGGACCTGAACCGGGACACCGGCTCGAGCTGTTGGCCCGGGAACCCGGCGGGCGGCTGGTTCGGATACCCGCCGGGCATCTGGCCGGGGAAGCTCCCCGGCAGGGCCGTCGGCGCGTTCCCCGGCGGGGCCGCCGCGAAGCTCCCCAGCTGCTGGCCTGGCGCGAAGCCGCCCGGCTGGGGCTGCTGGAACCCCGGGGGCTGCGGCGGCTGGAATGCAAGGGGCTGGCCCTGCTGGAAAGCAGGGGGCTGACTCTGCTGGAGACCGGGTTGCGTCGGCGGGGCCTGCTGGAAGCCTGGCTGTGCCGGGGCGAAGAAGCTCGGCGGCGCGCTGCCGAACGCGCCCGGCTGCTGTGGCGGGAACTGGCCCCCCTGAGGCGGCGGAACCGCGCCGGGCTGCGTTGGCTGGAAGGTGCCGCCCGGGTGCCCGCTGCCTGGGTAACTGTTCGGGAAGGGAGGCTGCGCGGGCTGGCCCTGGTAACCCGCGCCGTGCCCGGGAACGGGCGGTGCCGCCGCGGGGGCCCCTGGCGGAACCTGGCCGCCGAAGCCCGGCGGCTGGGCGTTCTGATACCCGCCGGGTCCCTGCCCCGGGTAGCCGAAGCCGCCCGGCTGCTGGCCGGGATAGCCCCCCGGCTGCTGGTAGCCCGTCAGCCCGCCGGGCTGCGGATAGCGATCGGGCCGGAATCCGTCGCGGTCAGGCTGGTAGCCGCTGCCGTCGTAGCCGCCAACGGGAGGGCTGCCAGCGGGAGCGCCTCCAACGGGAGGGCCGCCAGCGGGAGGGCCGCCAGCGGGAGCGCCGGCGGCGAAGTACCCATCGGGCCGGTAGGCGTTGCCTTGATAGGCGGTCTGCGGGTTGCCCGGCGCCTGCGGCTGGTATCCGCCGCCCGGGCCGTAGCCGGGGCTGGCGTGTCCGGGGTCACGGTATCCAGCGGCTGGGTCGCGGTAATCGGGACCGCCGAATCCGGGCTGCTGTGCGTTCGGGCCGCCGTAGCCCGGGCCGCTGTAGCCCGGGCCGCTGTAGCCGGGGGTGCTGTAGCCGGGGGTGCTGTAGCCGGGGGTGCCGTAGCCGGGGGTGCCATACCCCGGAGTGCCGTACGAAGCTCCGCCGCGGTCCGCCCCGCCGTACCCGGGTGCGCCGTATGCCGGGCCGCCATGGTCCGCGCCGCCGAAGCCCGGACCGCCGAAGCCGGGACCGCCGGGGCCGGGATAGTCCTGAACGCGATTCCCCTGCTCCGCGGTCGGCACTCCGTTGCTGCCGGCCTGCTCGGCTTTCGGCGCGAACCACGACCCTGGTCCCTGGCCGCCCGCGCCGTCCTGGCTGGCGCCGGATCGGTGCCGGCCGCGGCCTTGTGAGTCGCCGTAACCCCCGGTCGGCCCCTGGTAAGCGCCGCCGCCGAAGCCCGCGCCCGCTCCCAGGCCCGCGCCCGCGCCCGCGCCCGCGCCGAGGCCGTCAGCACCCGATACGACGCTAGGTGCCGTCGCGGCGGCCGGCGGCTGCCACGTTGCCGTGCCTGGCCCGTAGGAGTATCCGTCGTCGCTCGCCCCCTGGCCGATCGCCCCGGGCACGGACACTTGCCCGCCGGGCGGCAGTACGGCGGGGAGCGCCGCGCGTGGTCGGCGCGCGGGCAGCATGCCGGCGGAGTTCTGCCCGTCGGAAGGCGCGCCGGAAGCCTCCGGCTGAAACGGGGGATCTGACGCTGGCGACATGGCTATTCCGTTTCGGGATGCGCCTCACGCGCATCATATTTACGAGGGCCGAGGCCGTTTGGGGGTGAAGGCTCCTGGCTGCTGCCTCTCCGGCCCGAAGTGGAACGGAGCCGAGCCCTCAGACGAAGCCGTTGCGGCTGAGGCTAGCCGGGTCGGGCTCCGCGCGGGGCAGTGATACGTCGCCGGTGACGTCCGCGGCGAGCCGGATGCGGTCTCCGTCGACGAGCCGGACCTCGGTGCCTGGCAGCACGCGGTCGCCGTTGACGAAGGTGCCGTTGGTCGATCCCTCGTCCCGGATCGAGGCCCTTCCTCCATCGTCGACTACGACAGTCGCATGCCGCCGTGACACGTTGTCGTACTGGCCGAACGCGGCTGCGACCAGTGACTGGGCGGGGTCCCGTCCGAGTATGACCGACGTGCCGGCCGGAACATCCACGTTCCCAGTGGGGAATGAGATGCGCAGCACGACGGGGGAGATGCGACGTCGTGCGCCTGGCAACGGCTGCCTGCACTGCGTGCAGACGACGTCGGCGGGGTCTTGTGGCATCGCGCCGCAGTTCGGGCATACCACCCTGCCGTCACCCGGCCGGAGGTACTGCTGTGAGACCGTCGGCGATGGCATGTCGTCGTCGGCGTACGGTGGGTGCGGCAGGTTGGCGCCACACCGGAAGCAGATTAGGTCCTCCGGCTGCACCTTGACGCCGCAGTCTGGGCAGGTCAGGATCGCCATCTCCTCGCTCTCAGGCGGTTAGCCGTTGTCAGCTAGCTTACCGCCCGATAGGCCATCGGCTCCAGGGATCGCGCACTCCGCACGGGCGATCACCGACCGCGTCGTGTCAGGCTGCCCCCGGGCGGGCGCCCGGCCAAGACAACCAGTCCCGTCCCGCCGCGAGGACGGCGATGAAACGCGTGGTCATCGGGACTAAACGAGTGATTACGAACTCGTGAACTGCCATGGCGTCGCCGCCCAATAGAAAATTCCACAATCTTGTACCGAACGGCTCGGTGCCCTGCTATCCGGTATCGTCAGCCCCCCGTTGCCGGGCCGTGGCGACGACGGGCGCGAGTCCTTGTCGGCTCGGGCGTTAGGAAACCGCCCCCTGGGCCATGCCGCGCGGTCCTGGCCGACATCACCACTCCTGAGCGGGTATTCTCACAGCCGCGTGAGCAGCCGCCCCCGACCCGCAGATACGTTCGAGTGACTCCCCGGATCGGCACGGCCAGGTTACGAAGGATGTGCGGATCTTTGCCAAAGTTCACGGCGATTCCCGCCGAATGCCCGGTCCAAGGCTCCCAATTGATGATTATATGTCCCTACCCGTTTTGTAACGCTGGCTGGAAGAGCGGGCTCGGCGGACCTGTCGTCTTCGCGCAGCAGCGCTCGTTGCTGAAGTAAGGAGAGGGAAGTGCCGATGATGAGCGGCTTGCCCGTTCGTTGCCGGGCGCAGGTCCAGATGGCCGTTACAGCTGCAAGGTGTGTGCGTAGTGCGTAGAAGATCGGTGACCAACGGAGACGGCGCCCAGACGCCCGATTCCGCCCTCCCGGGGAAGGGAGGCGGACCGCTGGCTGTCGGCCCAGGTCCAGGTGGACCTGGCGGCGGCTTCGGCAGTGTCCCCGGCGGTCAGGATCCAGACCAGTCCGGGCCGGGTGGCCTGCCCGTGCCAGCGACGTCATCGCGCCTCCCCGTTGGCGCCGGCGGCGGCGCCCCGCGCGGAGGCTCGCGGCTTTCACTGAGCAACTGGCGAGTTCGCTGGCGGCTCATCGCGATCATCGCGGTACCGACCGTCACCGCCCTCATCCTGGGCGCGATCCAGATCTCGAACTCGGTCGGCAACTACACGTCGTTCAAGCGCGTGCAGACGCTCGCGAACCTCAACTCCCTCGTCGTGAAGGCCGTCGGCCAGCTCGAAGACGAGCGGGACGACACCGCGGGCTACGTCGCGGCCGGCCGGTCAAGTCCGTCCATGCTCGGCATCGTCACGCAGGACCAGGCCAGGACGAACGCGACGCTCAGCGCGATCAAGGCGCAGGCCGACAACGTCGTGGGGGACGGCAGCTACCAGGCGCAAACCGTGCTCGACCTGCAGAACGGCGTGCTGTCCGCTATCGCGGACCTGCCGGAGATCCGCGATGCCGCGCTCAAGACCCAGTACCCGGCGGTCGCTGTCATCCAGGACTACGACACCCGGATCGCCGCCTTCGACACCTTCAGCAACGACATCGCGGCTGGCAGCGGCAACGCCACGCTCCAGAACTCTGTCGCGGTGCTCAACGCGCTGCTGCGGATGGAAGACGACGCCTCGCTCCAGCGCGCTTACCTGTACCAGGCGCTGTCAACCACGCCGCCAATCCTGACGGCGGACGCGCTGAGCAAGCTGACCCAGGCGGAGTCGCAGCAGTCGGCGGACACCAGCCAGTTCGGCACTGTCGCGTCGGTGGCCGAGACCCAGACGCTCGACAACACCGTCAGCGGCGAGCTCGTGGACGCGTCGAAGAGCGAGGAAGAGCTCGCGATCGCTCTCACCGGCAAGAGCGCGGCGCTGTCCATCGGCACCCAGTCGTCATGTGCCGCCGGCACATCGCAGGCCCAGTGCTGGTACACCTCGCAGAGCACCCAGATACAGGACATGCGCCAGGTCAGCGACGGCCTGGTCGGCCAGATCACCACGCAGGCGAACTCGCTGGAGTCGACCTCGCTGCGCAACGCGATCATCATCTCGCTGGCGACGCTGCTCCTGCTGCTGCTCGTACTGCTGATCACCACGTTCGTGGCGCGGTCCATGATCCGGCCGCTGCGCAAGCTGCGGGCCGACGCGCTCGAGGTGGCGGGCAGCAAGCTGCCCGAGATGGTGCGCCGGCTGAGTGAAAGCGAAGGCGGCGACGAGACCATCGAGATCGAGCCGATCGGTGTCACCTCGACAGACGAGATCGGTGAAGTGGCGCGGGCCTTCGACCAGGTGCACAGGGAAGCCGTGCGGCTGGCGGCCGACGAGGCCATGCTGCGCGGCAACCTGAACGCGATGTTCGTCAACTTGTCCCGTCGCAGCCAGTCGCTGATCGAACGCCAGCTGGCGCTGATCGACAACCTGGAGCAGAGCGAGCAGGACGCGGACCGGCTGAGCAGCCTGTTCCGGCTGGACCACCTGGCGACACGTATGCGCCGCAACTCGGAGAACCTCCTGGTTCTCGCCGGCCACGAGGCGTCGCGGCGGTGGAGCCAGCCGGTTCCGCTCGTGGACGTCCTGCGGGCCGCGATTTCCGAGATCGAGCAGTACGAGCGCGTGGTGCTCAACGTCCAGCCGGGCATCCAGGTCGTCGGCCAGGCGGTGAACGACGTGGTGCACCTGGTCGCGGAGATCGTCGAGAACGCGACGACGTTCTCGCCGGAGGACACGCAGGTCTACGTGACCGGCCAGCCGCTGACCAGCGGCGGCGTGCTGCTCGACATCACGGACAACGGCGTGGGCATCTCCGAGCAGGAAATGGCGCACGCGAACTGGCGGCTCGACAACCCGCCCGTCGTGGACGTCGCCGTGTCGCGCCGCATGGGCCTGTTCGTGGTCGGCCGCCTGGCGGCCAGGCACGGCGTGCGGGTCAGGCTGCGGCACGCTCAGTCCGGTGGTCTGACGGCGCTCATCTGGCTGCCGGAATCGGTGGCGGCCCCGGAGGCGACGCAACCGCTCGGGCGGCTGCGCAAATTCGAGCCAGAGGACTACGGGCCCGCCCCGTCGCTGTCCGCGCCGACTCCGATCGGCGGGGGCACCGCCCCTGGCGCGTTCGGCGGCCAGTTCAGCCTGCCGAGCGGCCCGGGTGCTCCCGGCGGTCCGGGTGGTCCTGGCGGCCCCGGTGGTGGCCCTGGTGGCCCCGGTCGCCCGGCCCCTGTCGGCGACGCCGGCGCGTTCGGCGCTGCCTCGTCGGCTGCCGCCGCGGCGTCCCGGATACCCAGGTTCTCCGGGGGTGCGCCAAACGACAGCGGGACCGGCGGCTTCAGCGTGTTCGGCGACAGCGCCAACAGTGGCGTCCTGGGCGGTGGCCCCAGCGGCCCCGGTGGCCCCAGCGGTCCTGGCGCCCCGAGCGGCCCGGGCGGCCCGCTGCCCGTGCGACAGCCGGGCGGCCACCCCCTGCACCCATCCGCTCCCGGTGCCCCGGGCGCTCCGGGTGCCCCAGGCGCCGGAGGTGGTCCCGCGTTCGGCCGGACCGGCGAGACCGGCGGCGGCGACTTCGGCACCGCGAGGATGCCCTCGTTTGGCGGTGACGGCGGCGTTGCTGGCACCGGCCCGCTGCCGACCCTGGGAGCAGGGAACAGCAACGGCAACGGCTCGGACGGGACCAAGGTGACGGTCCCGCCCGTGGGCAGTCCTGCGCAAGACCAGCGACTGCCGATCTTTGATTCGCTAGAGTCGGACTGGTTCCGGCGAAGTGGCAAGTCGCTGGGCTCCAGCCCCGCGCAGGAGAAGGCGGACGCGTGGAGCTCGCCGGCGGATGAAGGGTGGCGTGCGGCGCGGGTTGCCGCTTCGCCGGCGGCGGCAGAAACCACGACAGCCGGGCTGCCAAAGCGCGTCCCGCGCGCTAATCTCGTGCCCGGATCGGTTGGTGGAGGCGAGGACAATGAAGTCGCGCCGCCCGTCCGGTCAGCGGATACAATCCGCACCCGGATGGCGAGCTTCCAGCGTGGCGTGCGCGAGGCGCGCGCGGCCGCACCCCAGATCGAGGAGCCATAAATCGGATGAGATCCACGGATAGAGTTCTCAGGACACGAGTAGGAGCCTGTATGAGCGGGCGAGGAGAGGAGCGCGCGTGAGCACGCCAGGACGCCCGGTCCAGGACCTCAGCTGGCTGATCACGAACTTCGTGGAACGGGTCCCTGACGTGGCCCACGCGGTCGTGGTTTCCTCGGACGGGCTGCCGCTCGCCTTCTCTGCGGGGTTCCCGCAGGAGCGCGCGGATCAGCTCGCTGCGGTCACGTCGGGCCTCACCAGCCTTACGCAAGGTGCTTCGCGGGTCTTCGAAGGCGGCGCGGTCGTGCAGACCGTGGTGGAGATGCAGCGCGGTGTGCTGGTCATCATGGCGATAAGCAATGGCGCCAGCCTGGCAGTGCTCGCGGCTTCCACCTGCGATCTGGGCCTTGTCGCCTACGAGATGACCCTGCTGGTAGAACGCGCGGGCAGGGTGCTCACCCCCGCTACGCGTGGTGGCGTCATGCAAGGTGCAATGCCGGGAGATGGAAGAAGATGATGAGCTCGGGAGGCTCGATCACTGGAGGGCGTGGTGGCGGGTCCCGGCCGCGGTGACGACCGCGGCGTTCCTGCCTGGCAGGGACCCAGCCGGGCAGGACCGTGGGACGAACCGCCGCAGAGGCAGCCCTATCCCCAGGCGCAGCCATTCGCTCCTGCCGAAGAGGAGAGCAGCTCAACCCGGCTAGTCCGGCCGTACACCGTAACCGGTGGCCGGACGCAGCCGCGCTACAAGCTCGCACTTGAGGCCTTGGTCACCGCGACGGTCTACGAACCGCGCGATCTTTCTGTGCTGGCCCCCGAGTGCCAGGCGATCCTGCAGTTCTGCTTGGACTGGCGATCCGTCGCCGAGATCTCCGCGGTGCTGAGACTGCCGCTCGGCGTGGCACGGATCCTGGTGGCGGACATGAGCGCGGACGGTCTCGTGCGCATCCACCAGCGTGACGATTCGGAAGGCCGCCCCGACCTTCATCTGCTCGAAAGGGTGCTTAGTGGACTCCGTAAGATCTAGCGTCGCCCGGCCGCACGGCGGCGGCGACGCTTCGGCGATGACGTCGGTCAAGATCGTCGTCGCGGGGGGCTTTGGCGTGGGCAAGACGACTTTCGTGGGCTCAGTGTCGGAGATCACTCCGCTGACCACCGAGGCGGTCATGACCGTCGCGAGTACCGACGTCGACGACCTTTCGCACGTCCCCGACAAGAACACCACGACCGTCGCGATGGACTTCGGGCGAATCACCCTGGAGAAGGACCTCGTGCTGTACATGTTCGGCACGCCCGGACAGCACCGGTTCTGGTTCATGTGGGACGACCTCATCCAGGGCGCCATCGGCGCGGTCGTGCTCGTCGATACCCGTCGGCTCGCCGACTCGTTCCCAGCCGTCGACTACTTCGAGGCGAGCGGACTGCCGTTCGTCATCGGCATCAACGGGTTCCACGGGCAGTTCCCGCACCGCTCCAACGATGTGCGCGAGGCGCTCGCGATTCCGTCGACCGTTCCGGTGATTCCGTGCGACGCGCGCAACCGCGAGTCGACGAAGGCCACCCTGGTAACCCTGGTCGAGCACGCCATGTCCATGCAGGCGGCCGGCCGCTACTGACAAGCGGCGTAGCTAACGAGCGGGGCGCGATCCACGCCCCGCACGTCGCCATGCCTGGAGCGTCCCACAGATCCCTCCCGCGAGCCGGGATTGCCGGGATTCCCGGGACGAGCGTGCCCGTTTCTCGCCACGCCATGCGCGACCGCCGAGTGCGGTAATCTTGCGCAAGGTATGGGGCGGTAGCTCAGCCGGTCAGAGCAGCGGACTCATAATCCGCCGGTCCTGGGTTCGATCCCCAGCCGCCCCACCAGCCACGCGCGGCCGTCTGCGAACGCCGCCGGTCAGGTGTGCGCGCCGAAGACTTCGACCTTGCATCGCGCTACACCGCTGCGTTTGATCCGTGCGTCGGCGGTGATCAAGGAGACGTTGAGGGCTTCGGCCAAGGCGACGTACTGAGCGTCGTAGGCGGACAGGTTGGCATGAAGGATCTTCAGACGAGGCCACAAGGGCAGCACGTCCTGCCGTTCGACGGGGAACGCGCGGTAGTTGGAGAGCGCGGCGTCGGCTTCTCGTTCCGAGATTTTCTGTCCGCGCATGAGCCCAAGAAGCGCCGAGATGACCTCTCCGTCGAGCACGTATGGCGCGTACAGAGTCTCCGCCGCGGTCACCCGGCGGGCGACGGCATCTCCTGCCTGCGTGTTTGCTGCCAGCAGTTCGATCATGGCCGAGCAGTCGATGACGGTCAACGTCCGGTTCGTCCCTCGTCGATTGCGGCGAGGATGTCGGTGGTGCTGATGTCGGCGGTCGCCTGCCTGCGGGCCTGCTCCACAGCCTCCGCCACGGTGGGCCTAGCAGCCTCGCGCTCAATCAAGCTGCGGAGGTAAGCCTGCAAAGACTGGTCGGCCTGAGCCGCACGAATCTTCATCGTGCGCACGGCGTCTTCGGACACGTCCCGGATGGTGAGTGCGGTCATGAATTCATATTATCATCATTGACTGCATAATGCATTCGCGAGTGCGGCACGCGAGGCCGACATCTTCGTGCGATTTAGGGTCATACGCTGGGATGCGAAGTCTGCCTCCCAGATTCGTCTCCAGCGTGTCGATGGCGCGCCATCGGCGCCCGAAGTGAGGCGTCGCTTCAGTGGGCTTGCCGACCAGGAGGGCATTAGCATTTTGCTAGAAGCCGGACCTCCTGATTGATGAGCATCAAGCCGCGCTGTTAGCGGTAACGTTCTGTAGCTGGTGTCCGGTGTTCGCCATGGAATGCGTAGACCGGTTCGTGGACCGAGCCATCGGTGCAAACAGCGTAATGACGGCCATTGGCGGCACGGCTCCGTGGTATCCGTGCAGCTAGCGTGCACGGTGCACGAGGCCGGGCTTCTCATAATCCGCCGGTCGTGGGTTCGAGCCCCCCCACCCCACCGCAGTGTCACCTGAATAAAGTTCGAAAAGGATCGGCTGGCAAGGGACGCCACTGCTGTCCCAGGCACCTGATCGGAGCAGCGTCCTCAGCTGCAGTCGTGGCGTTGTCGGACGCGTCGCAAGCAGGTTCTGCTGGGGCGCTGGTTGATCAGCGGATGCCGTAGGCGTCTCGCGTGCCGGTGTTGTCGACGGCGCGGGTGGCGGCCCAGCTGGCAAGTAGTTTGAGTCCGTCGGCCGCAGGGGTGTCAGGGTCAGCGGTGTAGAGGTTGAGGCGCAAGTCGG
>Ga0210390_10001384_pt1 | contig 23395 bp, 22 predicted proteins | sample IncBWH11OmetaG_FD_161050 | JGI IMG/M metagenome (GOLD analysis project Ga0210390, IMG submission 161050) | Forest soil microbial communities from Barre Woods Harvard Forest LTER site, Petersham, Massachusetts, United States - Inc-BW-H-11-O ... | reverse complement strand
CACCGCCTCGCGTACGCTACGGCAGCCGGCCGTGTTGGGCAGCACCGTGACGCCAAGCTCGCGGATCAGATTCCAGAACGCATCGCCGGTCTTGCCGCCGGCAGCCTCGCGCCGCAGCGACACGGTGACGATCTCGCTGCCCGCGGCGCGGATCGCGTTCTGCATGATCGCCGGCGACGGGTATAGCGCCGTGCCGATCAGGAGGCGGGAAGAAAAGGTTTTGTCGTAGAAAGTGAGTGGCATTTCAGTTTCCAAAACGATAGGTCGTCATCCCCGCGAAAGCGGGGATCCAGTATTCCAGAGCAGTAGAGATTGAGCCGACAATCCGCGGCGTACTGGATCGCCCGATCAAGTCGGGCGATGACGGCGGAGCGTGCTGAAGCATCGATACCATCCTCAGCCTCCCTGCCGCGGCGTGATGATTTCGATCTCGTCGCCGCTCTTGATCTGCGTCTCGGCCCAGCGGCTTTTCGGCAGCACGTCGTAATTCACCGCGATGGCAAAGTGCGTGCCCTCATAGTCGAGTTCACCGAGCAGCGCATCGACGCGCGTTGACGCAATCTCGCGCGCCTCGCCGTTGATGATCACGCGCATTGCATCACCTCGTTGTCGATGGTGCCGCGCTCGACATAGCCGAGCGTGAGTTCGGCGAGCGCCGGCGCCAGCAGGAAACCGTGGCGATAAAGCCCGTTCACCGCGATCTTCTCGTTGTTCACCGCAATGCGCGGCAGGTTGTCAGGGTACGCCGGGCGCAGCCCCGAGCCGAATTCGAGGATGCGCGCTTCGGCAAAGGCCGGATGCACCGCATAGGCCGCACCCAATAGCTCAAGCGCGGAGCGGACGCTGACGCCGCTACTTTCATTTTCGATCGAGGTCGCGCCCAGCATGAAGCGGTGATTGCCGCGCGGGATCACGTAGAGCGGGAAGCGCGGATGCATCAGCCGCACCGGGCGCGACAGTTCGACTTCGTCGGTTTCGATCAGGATGAGTTCGCCTTTGACGCCGCGAAGCTCGCTCTGATCCTTGCGTGCCGCGAGCCCGCGGCAATCGATCACGATGCCTTCGATATCCGCAGGTTCGACCTTGCTGTCGAACTGGATGGTGCCGCCGGCCTGCCGAATGCGCGCATGCAGTTCGGGAAGAATTTTGCGCGGCTCGACATGGCCTTCGTCGGGGTAAAAAAGCCCTTCGCGAAAGCGCCCTTCCAGCGACGGCTCGATTTCACTGATGCCTTGCGCGTCCAATCGCTGATAACCGCTCGTCAGCCGCGCGAAACGCTCGAAATCGGCGCGGTCGCGCGCATGCGCGACCACCAGCGAGCCGTTGAAGGGGACCAGCGGAAAATGCTCGCGCCAGAGCTTTAGCGAACGCAGGCCGAGGCGGACGATCACGGGCTCGGCGCCTTCGGCCTCGCAATAGGGCGCAAGCATGCCGCCGGCCCAGTGGCTGGTGGATTGCGTCATCGCGGCGTCACTGCGCTCGTGTAGCGTGACGCTGCGGCCGGAGCTTGCAAACAACAGCGCTTGCCAGGCGCCCGCGATGCCGGCGCCGATGACGGAAATCGGGGATTGCCCCCGCTGGTTAGTCGAACTCTGGTACATCCCTGTCCCTTCGCCGGCATGACCCGGATCAGGTTCAAAGGGTCACCGCGGTCTCTGGACCCGTGAAACGGGATAGAGGATGCGGTCTCTCAGCTCCTCGTCGGAGCTCCCCTCGGAACAGCCTCAATTTAGGCCGATGTGCGGAAGTGTCAACGCGTAGAAGCGGGAACACCACTGATTGCATAGCCGGGACGCTTCACAGGCGTGCCCCCTCAGCGGGGCATGACGTCATTCCGCACCGTATCCGGGACGCGCGATTCCGCCCGTTGCCGTTTGGCGGCGTAGTAATAGCCGCCCGCGTAGTAGCGGACCGCCCGGTCGTGATCGCCGCCTGCGGCGCGATAGGCGCCGGCGAGGTATTTTACCGCATAAGCGAGATTGGTATCGGGATCGCGCAGTCCCTCGGCGGTGCCGGTGTAGCCAAGGCCGCGCGCGGTCGCGAGCTTGATCTGCATCAGCCCGATCGTGCCGCCGCGTCCGACCAGGTGTGCGTTGTAACGGCTCTCGCGCACGATCACCCGATGCACCAGCGCGACCGGCACGCCATTGGCTTGCGCATGCTTGGCGACCAGATCCTCATATTGGCTGCGCTGGGCGAAGGCCCTTTCCGGGCAGAGCAAGGCGATAGCGAAAGCGAGCGACGTGAGGGTTAACAGAGGCTTCATGGAATAGGCGACCTTTCGGCCGAAAGCCGGCCTGCTTTCGGTATCGAATGCGGTGGAGGCGGCAAGGATGTGGCGAAAAGCCACCTTTGTGGCCCGATGTAGGCCCATCGCGCCAGCCCGGTTTACCAGGAATTATGCCCTGATGTGCTTCGATCCGCGCCAGATCTCGAGCATGAGCCGGAAAAGTGTGTAGCGGTTTTCCGAACAGATCATGCTCAATCAAAAGGGCATTACGGAAAGCTTCCATGTCGTTGGCAGCCGTCGACATCGCGCCAGACACAAAGGCCATACGCGGATCGTTGCCGCTATGGGTCGGCGTCGTGAGCTATGCGGTGCTGATCATCAGCGGCGACCGCCTGCTGCTCGATCCCGACACGCAATGGCAGATCACGGTCGGGCAATGGATCCTCGACCATCACGCGGTGCCCCACACCGACATCTATTCCTTCACCATGCGCGGCGCGCCCTGGATTTCGACGCAGTGGCTGGCACAGGTTCTCTACGCCGAGGTCTATGCGTGGTTCGGCTGGACCGGGCCGGTGGTGCTGGCGGCGGCGGCGATCGCATCGGCTTTCGCGCTACTCGCACGCTTTCTCGACCGCTATCTGCGCGAGAGCACCACGCTGGTGTTCGTGGTTGCCGCATTGTTGCTGACGCTGCCGCATCAATTGGCCCGGCCGCATGTGCTGGCGTTTCCGCTGCTGATTGCCTGGATCGGCGGACTGATCGATGCCGCCGATCGGCGCGCCGCACCGTCGTTCTGGCTGCTGCCGCTGATGGCGCTGTGGGCCAACCTTCACGGCGGCTTTGTCTTCGGTCTGGCGATGATCGCACCGATCGCGCTCGATGGCGTGGTCAACGCGCAAGCCGGCGATCGAATGAGACTGGCGGTGCGATGGGCTGTTTTTGCTGTGCTGGCGCTCGGTGCCGGCTGCTGCACACCCTATGGCTGGAACGCGCTGCTTGCGTCAGAAAAGATCCTCTCGCTCGGCAGCGCACTGCCGTTGATCGTGGAATGGAAGCCGGCCGATTTCAACGGCATCGGCCCACTCGAAATATGTCTGCTGCTTGGCATCGGGCTTGCGCTGTTCCATGGGCTGACCTTGCCGCCTATCCGCATTTTGATGCTGCTTGGTCTGCTGCATATGGCTCTCGCGCAAGGCCGCGCCGCCGAGATTTTGGGGTTGGTCGGGCCGCTGGTGCTCGCCGCTCCGATCGCGCGGCAGATGGGAGGCGACGCAGCTGACGACACGGGCGCAGCGCCGCCGTCGCGCCTGATGCTGGCGGGGCTGGCGCTGGCGCTGTTCGCAGGCACAGTGGCAGCGGCCTCGCTGAAATCGTTCGCGCCCAATACGCGTGGCACGCCGGTCGCGGCGGTTGCGCAATTGAAATCGCTGCATCTGTCGCGCGTCTTCAACGACTACGATTTCGGCGGCTATCTGATTGCGAGCGGCGTTGCGCCCTTCATCGACGGCCGGACCGAGCTCTATGGCGAGAAGTTCTTTGTCGACCACAACAATGCTTCCGGCTTGATGGCGCCGGAAAACCTGTTTCGCCTGCTCGATGAGTATCAGATCGAGGCGACACTGATGCGCACCCAAAGTGCCGCGACCAAGCTGCTCGACCACATGGATGGCTGGCAGAAAATCTACAGCGACGATATCGCTACCATCCATCTTCGCAAAGCAGGGGCGGTGCACGCGGCTGAGCCCGCAATTGAAGGGAAATTGCGCCCATGACGTTGGCTTCCGCCGACATCGCACCGGAGACCAAAGTCCTGCGTGGATCGCTGCCGCTGTGGTTCGGCGTTGCCGTCTATGTGCTGCTGATCGCGGCTGGCAACAAGCTGCTCAACGACCCTGATACGATGTGGCATGTCACCCTCGGACAGTGGATCCTCGACCATCGCGCGGTGCCCCACACCGACGTCTATTCTTTCACCATGCGTGGCCAGCCCTGGAATTCGATGTACTGGCTGTCCCAGGTGCTCTACGCCGAGGTCTATGCGTGGTTCGGCTGGACCGGGCCGGTGGCGCTGACGGCCGCCGCGAGCGCGGTGACCTTCGCGCTTTTGGCGAAACTCCTGAGCCGGAATCTGAACGAAACCGCGACGATCGTTTTCGTCGCCGCGGCGTTCGCTTTGACCGCGCCGCACCTTTTGGCGCGGCCGCATGTGCTGGCCCTGCCGGTCATGGTGGCATGGATCGGCGGATTGATCGACGCCGCCGACCGACGCGCGGTGCCGTCCTTCTGGCTGCTGCCGCTGATCGCTCTCTGGGCCAACCTGCACGGCGGCTTCATCTTCGGCCTGATGATGATCGCGCCGGTCGCGCTTGACGCGGTCGTCGGTGCTGACGGGGCCGCGCGGAAATCGCTGGCGCTGCGCTGGGTGGCATTCGGTCTTGCGGCGCTGGTTGCGGCGTGTTGCACGCCGTATGGCTGGAATTCGATGGTGGAGCCGATCAAAATCCTGGCCTTGGGAAATTCGTTGCCGTTGGTCATGGAATTTCGGCCGGTTGATTTCGGTAAACTCGGCACCTTCGAAATCTGTCTGTTGCTCGGCGTCGGGTTTGCGTTGTTGCGAGGCATCCGACTGCCGTTGACGCGCATCCTGCTTTTGCTCGGATTGCTTCACATGGCGCTGTTCCAGAGCCGGGCTACCGAAATGCTGGCGCTGCTGGCGCCGCTCGTTCTTGCTACCCCGCTTGCTTCCCAGATCGGTGGCGCGGAGAAGTCCGCTTCGCATTCATGGAAGCCCATCCGCGGCTTGATCGCGGTCGGTCTGGCCTTGGTGCTGGCGGCAGGCACGATAGGCTTTGCCGCAATGCATCGCTTCGCGCCCAATACGGTCAATTCGCCGGTCGTGGCGGTGAGCGAACTGAAGAAGCTCAGCCTTGAGCGCATCTTCAACGATTATGACTTCGGCGGCTATCTGGTCGCCAGCGGCGTTGCCCCCTTCATCGACGGCCGCACCGATGTCTATGGGAAAGAGTTCTTCGTCGATCATCACAACGCGTCCGAACTGATCGAGCCCAACAGTCTGTTCCGCCTGCTGGACGAGTATCAGATCCAGGCGACGTTGATGCGCACGCAAAGTGCGGCGACCAAGCTGCTCGATCACATGGACGGCTGGCAGAAAATCTACAGCGACGAGGTCGCCACGGTCCACCTTCGCAAAACGGGTACACTGCACACGGTGGAACCCGCAGTCGATCCGAGCGCGAAGTAAATTCAAACGGGAAATAAATTTGAATCATCGCGGCGTCGTGCCGCAGCAGTTTTGCCGTTGATTTGCCCCATTGCTGGTTCAAAAATGCCGGGCTTGAGGCGCGGGGTCTGACAGGACGACTGTCCCATCGCGTTCAGGTACGACACAAAAGACATCTCATCAGAGACTTGTCATCAGAGACTTGGTCATTAAAGACCAGCAAACGGGAGGTACGTCATGGCCGGAACCGGACTCCGTTCATTGCCTCGGAAAAATCCCTGCGCCCAATGCGGCAGATCGATCGAATTGCCGGAATGGGTCGAACACGAACCCGGCCGCACCTTCTATCTCTGGCGCTGTATGGCTTGCGACTACCATTTCGAGTCGGTGGCCTATTTCGATGCGCAAGAAGCCAGCGACGAACCGATCGCTGCCTAGCGTTTTCGAGCGAAGCCGCCTTCGCTAAAGCTTCGGCGGCCGAGTGAGCTAGTGGCCCGGCGAAGCCTTTGGCGGAGACGGGTGGAAACCGGTTCGCGTAAAGAAAACGCGTCAAAACAAAAGCTCTGAAGCTTTCACGCCGCCGATTTTCGGCTTTGCTCCCGAACCGGCAGTTCGATGCGCACGATCAACCCGTGCGGCTGACGGTCGTGCAGCGACAACTTGCCGCCATGCGCCAGCACGACGGAGCGTGCGATCGAAAGGCCGAGCCCGAAGCCGGTCGTGTCGTCCATGTTGCGGGCATCGTCGCCGCGCACGAACGGCTCCTGCATCACTTCCTTGCGGGCATCGGAAATGCCCGGACCGTCATCCTCGACCTCGATGGTGGCCGTGTCGGCCGAGACCGCGAGACGAATGGTGGCGAGCGCGCCGTATCTGACGGAATTTTCCACGAGGTTGGTGACGCTGCGCGTGAGGTCATCCGGGCGCACCGTCGCCATGGCATGTTCCGGTCCCTCGTATGCGACCTTGTGGCCGATGTCGGAGAACTGGTCGGCGACGAGTTGCAGCGTGGAGGCGATGTCGGTCAGGGTCATCGCTTCGAGCTTACGATCGTTACGCAGGAACGACAGCACCGATTCCAGCATCGAACGCATCTGGTCGAGATCGCTCATCATGCGGTGGCGATGCACCTCGTCCTCGATGAACTCCGCCCGCAGCCGCATCCGCGTGATCGGCGTCCGCAGATCGTGGCTGATGGCGGCGAGCATCTTGGTGCGGTCGTCGATCAATGTGGTGATGCGTTCGCGCATCCGGTTCAGCGCCTTGGCCACAAACCGGATTTCTTCCGGACCGCGCTCGGGTAGCGCTGCGGCCGCGCCGTTGACGCTGAAACTCTCGGCCGCCTTGGCAAAGGCCGACAGCGGCGCCGTCAGCGCCCGCGCCGCCCACAGGCTGAGCAGGCTGACACTGACGATTGCAAACAACAACGTCGCGATCCATGAGCCCGCCCAGAACGGCCGCGGCCGCGGATCGCGCAACACCCGCGCCGAGATCATGCTGCCGTCGGGCAGCGCGATACCGACCTTGTGGCGTTTCTGATCATTGGCCAGGGGAAAGATGTGATAGCTGCTGTCGAGCCGCCGATGCAGGCCGCGCAGGTCGAGGCCTTCAATGTCGCCCGCCTCGCGGGGAATCGGGCCGGGCGGCAGGGGTTCGATGTCGAGCTTGGGAAAGGCGCGCGCCAAATCGCTCATCAGCCGCGGACGATCGGCAGGCGCGGCGGCGCCAAGCAGTTGTACAGCCGCGGCAAACTGTGCGTGACCGCGATCGATGCTCGGATCGGGCGGTTCCTGGTCCGGACGGCCGATCAGGAAGATGACGGTCAGGATCAGATGAATGGCGACGATCGATGCGATCACCAGCGCGGTGATCTGGCCGCCGATGGTCTTCAAGTTTAGGACGTCAACCAGTTTCATTTGACGCCATCGAGGGGCGCGGAAGCCGCCTCCACCGTCGGCGTGAACAGATATCCGCCGGAGCGCACGGTCTTGATCATGCTGGAATCCTGCGGATCGGTTTCGATCTTGCGGCGGATGCGGCTCACCAGCACGTCGATCGAGCGCTCGAACGAACCGGCGCTGCGGCCTTGCGTCAGATCGAGCAGGCTGTCGCGCGACAGAACCCGGCCCGGCCGCTCGCAGAAGGCGCGGAGCAGATCGAATTCGGCTGATGTCATCGATACGCGCGCGCCGGCCGGATTGCGCAATTCGCGGAGGCGGAAATCGATCCGCCAGCCCTGAAAGGTCAGCGTGGTGGCGCCCATCACGGCGCTTGCGGTCTGGGCTGCGGCCTGGCGGCGCAGCACCGCATTGATGCGGGCGAGCAGTTCGCGGGGATTGAAGGGCTTGGCAAGGTAATCGTCGGCGCCCATTTCGAGGCCGAGAATGCGGTCGACGTCTTCGCCTCGCGCGGTCAGCATGATGATCGGCACCTGCGACTCGCTGCGGATTTTCCGGCACAGGCTCAAGCCGTCCTCGCCGGGCAGCATCACGTCGAGGATCACGAGGTCGACCCGATGGTCGGTCAGGGCCCGGCTCATCTCGCGCCCGTCGTTGGCGGTCGTGACGTTGCAGGCGTTGGTGCGGAGGTATTTCGCGATCAGCGCCCGCGTCTCGCGGTCGTCTTCCACGACAAGGATGTTAGGCGGCACGGGCGGCATCATGACTCCTCATCCAGAGAATACCGGCAACAGGGCCGCTTTTTTGTTTCCAGATATTTCCGATCTCGCAGGCGCAACACCACGCAACATGTCAGCTTTTGCAATGCGAGTGCGTCGTCGGAAATATGATTCCGCAGCTCCGGGGTGATTCTTAGCACGGGGCCGGCGGCAAGAAGTCTTACAAAAAACTCATGTTCGATACCCTTATTCTCCTGACCGGCCCGATCGAACGAACGGTTCTGCCGGCGGCTTTGCTCGGGCATAACCCCGATCTCACCGTGCTGCCGATCGAACGGTCGAGCGAACTCGCAGAGTTGAGCGCGGACGTGTTGGCCCGCTCGCGGCTGGTGGCCTTCGTGACGCCGGTGATCGTGCCCAGCTCGATCTTGAGCCAACTCGGGTATGGCGCCTTTAATTTCCATCCAGGGCCGCCGAGTTATCCCGGCTGGGCGCCCTCGCATTTTGCGCTCTACGACCAGGCAGAAGAATTCGGCGCCACGGTGCATGCGATGGTCGAGCAGGTCGACGCCGGTCCGATCATCGAGTTCGCGTCGTTTCCGATTCCCCCGCACACCACGGTGCTCGGCCTCGAAGGTCTCGCTTATGCGCATCTGGCGTTTTTGTTCTGGCGCATGGCGAAATGGCTGGCACTCGACCTGGTCCCGCCGCCGGCGCTATCGGTGCAGTGGGCAAACAAAAAATATTCGCGCAAATGCTATCGCGCGATGTGCGACATTCCGCTCGACATTTCGAAGAGCGAACTGGAGCGGCGCCTGAAGGTGTTTGGCGGCAACTACTTCGGAGTGTCGCCGACGATCCGTCTGCACGGCGTGGAATTTCGCGCGGTGCTGCAGCCGTCGGCCGTGGCCGAAATTGAGCTCTTGGGAAGAAACTGATTTTCGCTCGCTGGTCACGCTCGCAAACGCGAAAGCGTCTTGGGCTCAGGAACTTTGGTTCCAGCGCGCCAATCGAAATTACGGGAACAACGGAACGGCGATAGCTTCATCGTGTTTTCTCTTCACCTTTCGACTGAAGGAGGAAACACATGTTTGCAAAAACCACCATGGCGGCTTTGGCCGGCACGGCGTTACTGGCGACGGTGGCGTCGGCGCAAACCCCGACCGCCACGACCGATCGCACGAATGCGGCGGCGTCGGACACGATGTCGAGTTCCCAACTGCAAGGTGAATGGCGCGCCTCGAAGGTCGTTGGTCTTTCGGTCTACAACGACAACAACGAAAAGCTCGGCTCAATCAACGACCTCTTGATGGACAAGAGCGGGAACATCAAGGCGGTGGTGCTCGGGGTCGGCGGCTTCCTTGGTATGGGTGAACACCTGGTCGCGGTCCCCCTCGACAAGGTCAAGTTCTCCAGTGAACCGATCGTCTATACCGGCACGGCCTCTACCGGCACGCCAAGTAGTGGCGGCAGCATGATGAAACCGCCGGGTACACCTCCGCCGACTTCGACCACCACGGGCTCCGCCGGGGCCGGTGGTGCAGCCGCGACCAAGTCTAATCCGTGGTATCCCGATCATGCGGTGTTCAACGCGACCAAGGATGAGCTGAAGGCGATGCCGGAATTCAAGTATTCAAATAGCTAGGGAGGCATCTCGCTTCGAAAAGACGAAAGCGCGTCCGGTTTTTGGCCGGGCGCGCTGTTGCTTGGGACGGTCTGTTCGAGGACTTTGCGCCTTTCGGCGCTGATATCCCGATGCTACGCTCGCCAGCGGCAGGCGCACCTGCGTCCTGCCTAATACCGAACGGGAGGACGATATGAGCGAAAGCGTCTACAAAGTCATCGAACTGATCGGTACCAGCCAGGAATCATGGGAGAAGGCGGCCGGTGCTGCCCTCGAAAGGGCCGGCAAATCCCTGCGAGATCTTCGCGTCGCCGAAGTCGTCAAGCTCGACCTTCAACTTGATGCCAAAGGCAAGGTTGAAGCCTACCGCGCCAAGCTCAACGTCTCGTTTAAATTCGAGGACTGAAGCGCTCCAGCTTGAGGGTCCGAACGAGAAAAACGCGTCCGGTTTTGCCGGGCGCGTTTTTTTGTAGTTGGCGGGCTGCTCCCGCTTCTCACCTCGCCCCGCTTGCGGGGAGAGGTCGCATCGCATCGAAAGATGCGATGCGGGTGAGGGGGACTTTCAGAGAGTCGGATGCGCGGATAGAGTCCCTCACCCCAACGCTCTCGCCGCAAGAGCGGGGAGGAGGAGACAGCTCAGTTCGTCTTCACCAGCGGGCAATTACCCTTGTCGAGCGGACGGAACGCCTCGTCGCCGGGAACCGTGGCGAGCAGCTTGTAAAGGTCCCACTCGCCCTTCGACTCCTCCGGCTTCTTGACCTCGAACAGATACATGTCGTGGACCATGCGGCCGTCGATCCGGATCTTGCCGTTCTTGGCGAAGAAGTCGTTGACCGGGGTCGCGCGCATCTGCGCCATCACCTTCTGCGAGTCGTCGGTGCCGATGGCATCGATCGCCTTCAGGTAATGCATGGTTGCGGAATAAAGACCCGCCTGGATCATGGTCGGCATGTGGCCGACCTTTTCGTTGAAGCGCTTGGAGAAGGCGCGCGTCTCGTCGTTCATGTCCCAATAGAAGGCGTCGGTGACGATCAGGCCCTGCGTCGCCTTGACGCCCAGCGCATGGGTGTCGGTGATCTCCTGCAACAGCGCGATCATCTTCTGGCCACCCTGCATGATGCCGAATTCGGCCGCCTGCTTCAGCGCGTTGGTGGTGTCGCCGCCGGCGTTCGCAAGCCCAATGACCTTGGCCTTGGAGGCCTGCGCCTGCAGCAGGAAGGAGGAGAAGTCGGATGAATTCAGCGGATGGCGAACGTCGCCCAGCACCTTGCCGCCGTTCTCTTTCACGACATTGGCTGCGTCGCGTTCCAGCGCCATGCCGAAGGCATAGTCGGCGGTGACGAAGAACCAGGTGTCCTCGCCGCGCTTGACCATGGCCTTGCCGGCGACGTTGGAGAGCGAATAGGTGTCGTAGGTCCAGTGCACGGTGTTGGGCGAGCAGGCCACGCCAGTGAGATCGGAAGTGCCGCCGCCGGAATTGATGTGGATCTTGTTCTTCTCGCGGGTCAGTGCCGAGATCGGCAGCGCGACCGAGGACGTCGGCACGTCGAAGATCGCGTCGACCTTTTCGTTGTCGTACCAGTTGCGCGCGATGCTGACGCCGACGTCGGGCTTGTTCTGGTGGTCGGCCGAGATCATTTCGACCGGCTTGCCCTTCACCTTGCCGCCGTAATCGGTGATCGCCATCTGCACGGCGGCGACCGAGCCCTTGCCGGTGGCGTCCGCATAAAGGCTCGACATGTCGGTCAGCACGCCGATCTTGACGACGTCGTCGGAAATTTGCGCATTCGCTGGCAAACCGGACGCGACGATGGCAAGTCCGGCCATCAGTGCCGCTGCAAATGATTTCATCATGTTCCCTCTCTGGTGTTGTCTGGCTGCTTTTTTTGTTTTTGATCGCCTGTTTTAACCGGCTTCGTGGCGACCCGCAAAGCCTGAACGTCAGGCTGGCGGCGCGGCGCATTAGTATTAACGGTGCTCATCTCCCTCCCCCTGAAAGGGGGACGGTCGGGGGAGGGGCAGGGGAAAGTTAAGACAAATCGACGGCTCAAAGACCCGGCAGCGCCGCCACCGTGACGTTGATGGTACCGGAGACCTCCGCGATCAGGCGCAGCGTCTTGGAATCGTAGGCGATGTCGGCAAGGGCGAGGTTTGCGATATCCGCGGTCACCCGCACGGTAGCGTCGTTCTTCTGCAAATCCGAGAGAGCGGCTGCGACCATTTTCTGCGCGTCGCCCAGGAACGGCTTGAGGTCCACGGTGGTCTTCTCGGCCAGCGTCTTTTGCAGATGCGGCATAACGGCGCGCGCGGCCGCGCCCAACAGCCCGAAGGCGGCCTCCGACTCCACGGCCATTTCGACATTGGCGAGCCGCAGGATCTGGTTTGTCTGATCGAGCACCGGCCGGCCCCAGATATGCACGGTCGCCTCGCCGCCGAACGAGAAGAAGCTGTTTTTCTCCTTGGCGTTGATCAGAAGCGAGATCAACAGCCGGTCACCCGAGGCGGACACTTGCGCGTGCTTCACGGTCACGTTCACCGAACTCGATCCGTCTTCGGGAAAGTTGCGCCCGATCAACTGCGCTTCCACGAGTTTGTCGACGTCGGCAAAGGGGATGTCGATCGGGATTCCGATGCTGACGACCGGCTGTGTCGGCGGCACGATCGAAATCTTGTCGGGGAACGGACACATCGGCGTGGTCTGTTTCGGCGTGATGCGGGTTTCCGCCTCGATGCCGAGCGTCATGTTGATCGCGGTCGCGCTGATGCTCGGCTGCACCGCCACCGCTCGCGTCGGCCGCAACTCAAGCCAGAGCGGCGGCGCCGACGAGTTGCCGGCCGTGAGCGGAATCGAACGGCAGGCCTGGCTCCATTGAATCCGCGCACTGCGCTCGAACGAAGGGTCGTTGCGGATGCGGTTGCCCGCAGCGGTGATCTGGTCGGCGACGTTCTTGTCGAGCACCGGCTTGACCTGCGCCGGCACGTTGAGCTTCGCGCCGGCCACCGACAGGCTGGTGTCGCCGAGATTCACGCTCCCGTTCAGATTGGGCTCGATCCGCCAGTTGGCCGCGAACTTCGGCCGCGAGGTGACGGTCACGTTGCCCCGGATCTCGGCAGAGGCATTGACGGCCTTGATGTTGATGCTGCCGATCTGCTTCGCGACATTGCCGCCAAGCAGTCCACCGATGGCATCGCCGACCGCGCCGGTGGCCTTGGCCGCCAGCGAGCCCGTGACGTTTAGTTTTCCGTTCAGCGCCGTGGCCAGCGACAGCACGTCCTGGCCGCCGGTGACCCCGATCGCTCCGCGCGAGGCGGTCCAGCCGATGTCGGCGTTTTGCAACACCTGCGAAACCGGATTGTCGGCCTTGCCGGAAAAATTGCGCGGCGTGCCGCGGTCGGCCGCATCGCGGATCGCGGTGATGGGAATGACCACCTGGGCCAGGATCACGGAACTGCGAGGGGCCGGCGGCAGCGGCGGCAGGTCGACCAGGGCCGGCCGGGAACCGGCGCCGCGCGGTGAAAACCAGTCCATCGCCTTCAGGCTGACGAAGAACGAGACCGCGAGCACCGCGATCGCGAGCAGAATGGCGTTAAGACGCATCGTCCCCCCGGACTGATTCAATAAGAGTCTATAGGGCCGGGGTGGAGGGCGCTAGAGCGGCGGACCCGGTCTTGAGGAAAACCAAGATAGCTCAAGGCATTGGCCGCAATGTGGTCGAATGATTGCTGGCTGGAAACGGAAAGAAACCTCGCCCCTCATCCTGAGGAGCGGCGGTTTCGCCGCGTCTCGAAGGATGAAGGCCATAACGGCCTCATGGTTCGAGACGGCGCAATTGCGCCTCCTCACCATGAGGATTAGCGCTGAGCCCTGACGACCGGATAAGTTCTAGGCGCGGCGATCCATCGGCAGCACAATCACCTTGGTGCCGACGCTCACCCGCGAATAGAGATCGGTGACATCGGGGTTAGTGAGGCGGATGCAGCCGGAAGAGACATGGGTGCCGATGGTCGAAGGCTGAGTGGTGCCATGAATGCGGTACACCGTGCCGCCGAGATACATCGCCCGCGCCCCTAGCGGATTGCCGGGGCCGCCGGCCATCTGACGCGGCAGATAAGGCTGGCGCGCGATCATTTCCGGCGGCGGAGTCCAATCCGGCCACTCGGCCTTTCTGGTGATCGTCTGCGTGCCGGACCAGGTAAAACCGTCGCGGCCGACGCCGATGCCGTAGCGGATCGCCTGCCCATTGCCGAGCACATAATAAAGATAAGTGTTGGGGGTATCGATGATGATCGTGCCGGCCGCTTCGCGGGTCGAATAGCTGACGACCTGGCGCTTGAACCGCGCCGGCGGTTCGAACGGTACATCAGTTTCGTCTGAAGGCGCCGGTTGTGCGGCTTGCGGCGGTTCCGGCGTCGCAAAGGGAAACAACGGTCGCGGCGCGGCGGCCGCCGAACCGGCTAACACGATGACACCAGCAGTGAGCGCCGCCGTTACGGACGCGCGAAGGATCTTTGGTCTGAAGGCGCTGGACGCAAACATCTGTTGATCTCTGCCCTGTTGATCTCTTGCACGCCGTTTCTGGTCGCGTCATTGGCCGCGATTCATAACCGCAAATCATTTCCGGACGTTTTCGCCGAAGAGCGAAAATCGCTCCGCCGTGTTCATGAATTATTTCATCTCACTGTCATGAAGCCCGAAAGCAGGGGGCCAATGCGAAATTCGGGGCCGTTAACCTCTGTGACGTCACACGCTTGAAATATCTCTGGCACAACGTCGCGCCTTAAAGAATCAACAAGGCATCCACCGATGCGAATCCTGATCGCGACAGACGCTTGGCACCCGCAGGTTAACGGCGTGGTGCGCACCTTGACCTCGCTCAAGCGCGCAGCTGGCTCGCTCGGTGCGGACATCGAATTCCTGACGCCCGAGGGATTCCCCTCGATGGAGTTGCCGACCTATCCGGGTTTGCGGGTCGCATGGACCAACCGGCGCGAGATTGCACGGCGCATCGAGGCGGCGGCTCCGGAAGCGATTCACATCGCGACGGAAGGCCCGGTCGGCTGGGCGGCGCGGGCCTATTGCTTGCGGCGCGGGCTTGCGTTTACGACCTCCTACACGACGCGGTTTCCGGAATATATCGCGGTCCGCTCGATCATTCCGGCGTCCGTGACTTATGCGGTGCTGCGCCGGTTTCATAACGCGGCGGCGACGACGATGGTCGCGGTGCCGTCTCTTTATAATGAGCTCGCCGCGCGCGGCTTCCGCAAGCTCGGCTTCTGGGGACGCGGCGTCGATACCGAACTGTTCAATCCGGATCACCCCGCGTACCTCGATCTGCCGCGCCCGATCTTCATGACCATGGGCCGCGTCGCAATCGAGAAGAACATCGAGGCATTTTTGTCGCTCGACCTGCCCGGCTCCAAGGTTGTGGTCGGCGACGGGCCGCAGCGGCGCGAACTCGCGCAAAAATATCCTGACGTCCGCTTCCTGGGCGAAAAGAAAGGCGCGGACCTGACCGCGCATCTGGCGGCCGCCGACGTCTTCGTGTTTCCAAGCCTGACCGATACGTTTGGCGTCGTGCAGCTCGAGGCGCTGGCTTGCGGTACGCCGGTTGCGGCATTTCCGGTGACCGGCCCGATCGACGTGATCGCCAACCATCCGATCGGTGCGCTGGACAAGGATTTGCGAGCGGCCTGCCTGCGTGCGCTCAACATGTCGCGCGAAACCTGCCGCCAGTTTGCGCTGGAGCGTTCCTGGGAAAACAGCGCCCGGCAGTTCATCGGTAATTTGAGTGCGTTGCAGCCGAGCCGGTCGCCCCGTGCAGTTCCGATCGCAGCCGAAAGTCACGCGGTGGGCGGCTAAACCAACTCAAGGCTGGATCCGGCAAACGCGGATCGGCCTCGACCCTCAAGGAAAACGAGAAGAGATTATGGCAGAGAGCATCAAACTGGACGACGCTACGCATCTGGATTTCGACCGCGAAATGGTCGAGCAGGCCTATGACCGCTGGGCGCCGATTTACGACCTCGTGTTCGGCGGGGTCTTCTCGAAGGGCCGCACCGCCGCGATCCAGGCCACCAACAAGCTCGGCGGTCGCGTGCTCGAAGTCGGCGTCGGCACCGGCATTTCGCTGCCGCTTTATGCGCCGAACGTGCGCATTTTCGGCACCGACATTTCCGAAGCGATGCTCAACAAGGCGAGAAAGCGCGTCGCCGAGCAAAAGCTGAAGAATGTCGAAGGGCTTGCGGTGATGGACGCCGAGAAGCTCGAATTCGAAGACAACTCCTTCGACGTCGTGATGGCGCAATACGTCGTCACTGCCGTGCCGAATCCAGAAGTGGCGCTGGATGAATTCGCCCGCGTGCTCCGGCCGGGCGGCGAACTGATCATCCTCACCCGTGTCAGCGCTGACGAAGGTGTGCGCCGCTTCATCGAGCAGGGATTGCAGCCGGTGGTCCGCCATCTCGGTTTCCGCACCGCCGAGTTCTCCTGGTCGCGCTACACGACCTGGCTGGCAGGCGCGAAGAACGTCGAACTGGCGGAGCGCCGCCTGATTCCGCCTCTCGGCCACTTCTCGCTGGTCCGGATCCGCAAGGTCGCCAAACCGGCCTGATCTTCCGGCCGGCGTTTCAAGCCCGGCCGACTTTTGTGACAGCGTTATCGCAAAACGGTATGTGACATTATGATGATGTCACACACCGGACATCGAAATCCTGTAGAGTTCCTTCGACTCATCCTTTTTGGGGAAGACCATGATCAAGAATTTCCTGGAGCAGCTGCGTATCCAGCGCTGGGACGACCATCGCTTCTATCACCACAGCCGGATCAACCAGAGCCTGCACTTCGTCAGCGCCGTGAGTTTCATGATCGGCTACGTCATGATGTTCTTCGATCCCATGATGTCGGCGCTGATCGGCTGGCTGGTCTCGATGACCTCGCGCCAGGCCGGCCATTTCTTCTTCGAGCCGCGCGACTACGACCACATCAACGACGTGACCCACGAGCACAAGGAAGAGATCAAGGTCGGCTACAACCTGCGCCGCAAGGTCGTGCTGATGACGATCTGGGCCTTGTCGCCGGTCGTGCTCTATGTCGATCCGACGCTGTTCGGCCTGTTCACGCCCTGGGTGACCCCGGCCGATTTCATGCGTCAGGTCGCCAAGATCTGGCTGGCGGTCGGCGTCGGCGGTCTTCTGTTCCGCACCGTGCACCTGTTCTTCATCCGCGACGTCGAAACCGGCCTCGTCTGGATGACCAAGATCCTCACGGACCCCTTCAACGACTTCCAGCTCTACCGCAAGGCGCCGCTGGCGCTGCTGCGCGGCGAACTGATCGATCCGGGCCTCGACATCATCGAGCACAACGAGCTCACCGAGCAGCACGCCTGAGACTTGCTTTGCGCCGCTACAATCTGCGTCATGCCCGGGCAAAAGCGCGAAGCGCGTCTTCGCGCTAGATGTCCCGGGCATGTGCTTTTTTCACCTCGCCCCGCTTGCGGGGAGAGGTCGCATCGCATCGCAAGATGCGATGCGGGTGAGGGGGAGTTTCCGAGAGCTCGGTGTATCGATGGAGCCCCTCACCCTAACCCTCTCCCCGTAAACGGGGAGAGGGGAAAGAAAGCCTCAGCGCCCGAACTTGCTGGCGATCATCTCTTTGAGGATCTGGCGGCGGATCGCCTTGTTGGTCAGCGTAGGCGAATGCCACCACCAGCCGTCGTGCTTCATCTTTTGCGCGGCCGCGACAAAGCGCTGCTCTACTTCGGCAAAGTCCGGATCGGTGAAGTTCAGGCTGAAGATCAGCCGGCCGGTGCCGACCCAGCTCAGCGCCAGACCCTCGGCGCGCAAGTAATACTGGAGCATCCAGTTGTACCGGGAAGGTTCGGTGTATTGCACGGTCCAGACCGAGGACAGGTTGGCGACGCGAACGGGCAGGTTTTCCTGCTCCAGCCGCGCGTTGAGCGCCTCGGCGCGGCCGTTCCAGGTCGCGTCGAGCCCGTCATAGATGCTGCGGAAATTCGGGCTCGCCAGACGAGACAGGAACTCATCCATCGCCGTCATGACATAGGGATGCGAGTTGAAGGTGCCGCGGGCGAAACAGACGTCGGCCGGACGATCGTCGCGGAAGCGGCGCATCAGTTCCTTGGTGCCGCAGACGACGCCGATGGGAAGGCCGCCGGCGAGGCTCTTGCCGTAGGTCACCATGTCGGCGCGGACGCCGAAATATTCCTGGGCGCCGCCGGCAGCGATCCGGAAGCCCAGAAACACCTCGTCGAAAATCAACACGATGCCGCGCTCGGTGCACACCTGGCGCAATTCCTTGAGCCACGCGGTATAGGCTTCGCGGTCGAAATGCGCGCTTCGCGAGGAATCCACCAGCGCGGAATCGCCGGGAGCGTTCGCGTTCGGATGCAGCGCTTGCAGCGGGTTGACCAGCACGCAGGCGATGTCGCGGCGTGTTCTCAAAACATGCAGCGTCTTCTCAGACATCTCCGCGAGCGTATAGGTCTCGTGCGGCGAGATCGGATTGCCGACGCCGGGCTGCACGTCGCCCCACCAGCCGTGATAGGCGCCGGCGAAACGAACCAGATGCGTCCGCTTGGTGTGATACCGCGCCAGCCGAACCGCCTGCATCACCGCTTCGGTGCCGGACATGTGGAAGGAAACTTCGTCGAGCCGGGAAATGTCGCAGATGCGCCGCACATTGTCGGCGACAACTGGATGATAGAAGCCGAGCATCGGGCCGAGCTTTTCGGCGCGCTTTTCGCCTTCGGCGATACACTCCTTATAGAAGTCGTTGCCGAAGATGTTGACGCCGTAGGAGCCGGTCAGGTCGTAGAACAGGTTGCCGTCGACATCGGTGACGGTGACCCCGGTGGACGACGCCATGAAGGCGGACGTGCCGAGATTTTCCTGCACCAGCCGAGAGAACTGAAACGGCACGCGATAGGCGCGGGTGAATTGCAGGTCGGAGATGTGGGTGACGGCTTCCGCCGTCATCTGCCGACCCTTGGCGTAACGCTCAGCGTAGAGCTTCGCGAGCGCGAAGAAGGCGTCCTTGCGCTGGCTGGCGATTTCCGGCGGCGCGCCGTCGGCGTTGAAATATTTGTCGGCGGAAAATTCGTAGAACGGCAGCAGGCGTGCTACCCGGCGGGACATCTTCGAATGGCCGCTCAGCGAGCGATGCTTGGCGCGCGACAGTTCGAGGCGCGCCTTGACTTTGGGAAAGGCGACTGCACCGGCTACCACGGCTGCGGACAGCGAGAGAATCGGGAGAGACGAATCCATGCCAGAAGCGCTAGCGCCTCCATCTGACAGATTCATGACAATCAAGGGCCTGATTGCGAGCCTTACACAGCAGGAGGACCTTAATTTCCTCCTGACCAACCGCATTCCGCGGGCTGCCGTCACCCGTTTCATGGGCTGGTTCAGCCAAATCGAGAACCCGCTGGTCTGCGCCGCCTCGATCGCGTGCTGGCGGCTGTTTTCCGACCTCGATCTCAGCGAGGCCAAGAAGACCGAATTCAAGAGCCTGCACGATTGCTTTACGCGCGAGCTGAAGGAGGGACTGCGTCCGTTCGACCAAGACGCGCACCTGGTGGCGAGCCCGAGCGATGCCATCATCGGCGCGCATGGCGCGATCGAAGATACGGAGTTGTTCCAGATCAAGGGCGCGAACTATTCGCTGAAGGACCTGCTCGGTGACGATGAGGTGGTTGAACGTCACCGCAACGGCCGTTTCATCACCTTGCGGCTGACCTCGAGCATGTATCACCGCTTCCACGCGCCGGCGGATTTCAAGATCGAGCGAGTGACCTTCGTCTCTGGCGATACCTGGAACGTCAACCCGATCGCACTGAAGCGAGTCGAAAAACTGTTCTGCAAGAATGAGCGCGCGGTGATCGAGACGCGGCTCACTTCGGGCGAGGCGCTGACGATTGTGCCGGTCGCCGCCATTCTGGTGGCGAGCCTCCGCCTGCATTGTATCGACCGGACGCTGAATGCGCAGACGCGCGGGCCGACCGTGTTTCCCTGCGATGTCAGCGTGCACAAGGGCGATGAGATGGGATGGTTCGAGCACGGCTCGACCATCATCGTGCTGACGCCGGACCGTTTTGAGTTTTGTGACGGTGTGCGCGAGGGCGCGCGGATCAAGGCAGGCCAGCCGTTGTTGCGCAAGCCGCAATAGTTCCGAATGCGAAAGCCGATGAACAGAAAAATTCCGCCGTCGATTTTGCGGAACTCCTGACTTATATAAAAGTCGAGTCGGGCGGATTCGAAATTTCGGCAAGGGTCGGCAAGGATCGGCAAGGGTTGAGAGATGGCGCGAGCGCCTGTTTTGGCAGCGGGAGGTATTGTGCTGCGGCAGACGAAGCCGCCGCTGATTGCGGTGGTGCGGCTGCGCAAGGGCAATGAATGGGTTTTGCCCAAGGGCAAGCTCGACGACGGCGAAACGCCGCGCGATGCGGCGATGCGTGAGGTTCTGGAAGAAACCGGTCACGATGTGTCGGTGCATGAGTTTCTGGGAACGCTGGCCTATGACTTGGGCGGACGCTCCAAGATCGTTCACTATTGGCGGATGGAAACCCAGGGACGGCCGACGCGCGAGCTGATGAACGACGTGAGGGCGGTCGACTGGCTGCCGTTGGAGGCCGCGGTCGAGCGGCTCTCGCGCGAACATGAACGGGCATTTCTCGCCAATGTGGGGCCGCTCGCGCTCCAGGCTGCTGCGCTCGGCAAACGATCGCAGGAAACCAGGCGGCCTCCGGAAACGAAGCAGGAAACCAAAGCTGCTGCGCCGGTCAAGCGCCGGCGACAGCGCACGGTTGCGCCCAAACCTTCGCCGGCGCTCGCGCCGTCGGTTGCGCCGCTGCCTGATGTCGCCGTCGCGCCCGTCGCGCCGGTTCAGCCGGAGCTTAGCGAACGCCAGCCGATCGGAAGTGGACCGTCCGACCTCTGGGCCATGCCGGAGAGGGCGCAACCGGCGCTCGAAACCGCCGTCGCCGCTTCCGTGCCGGTCGAGCAGGCTTCTCGCGATCGGCTGCCGTTTGCTCCAAGCGCAGTGGCGGAGAAGCAGCAGCAAAGCCTGCGTGTCGATCTCCTGCGACGGGTCAAGGCCTGGTTGCGCCGCGCGGCGTGAGGCGGGGCGCGGCGTCTGCTTATCCCTCCTCCTTGTGGGGCCCGAGGCGAGCTAAGCTCGCTCTCGAGATCGGCGCGTATCTTTGGCCTCATGGTTCGAGACGCCGCGTAAGGTCGCGCGGCTCCTCGCCATGAGGATCTTCTGCAAACCTCGTCCTGACGAGCATCGCGCATAGCGATGCGTCTCGAAGGACGCGCAACGCAACCTACCGCTTCTTCTCCTTCGGCGGTGGTTTCTTCGGCGGCGGCGGACGTTTGGGCGGCTGCGCTGGCCGGTTCGGCAATCCGCCCTGACGAAGCGCCGGCGCGTTCGGCCGCTGCACGCCGGGTGGCTGAGCGCCGGGCCGCTGTTGCAGGTTGTTCTGCCGCCGCTCGCCGTTTTGACCGGGTGCGCCACGCGGGCTGGTCCGGTTCGGATTGGCGCGATTCGGATTGGCGCGCCGCAGCGCGCGTTGTTCGCTGACCACGCGGCGTCCGACCGCTTGCGCGGCGTGCACCTGGCGCACGATGCCCTGATCGCGCGCGGCCTGCTGCGGCGAGATCATCAGCGGCGCTGCCGTGAGGCGGCCGCCGGCGCCGGCACGGATCGTGAAGCCGCTCGAACCTTGCGTCAGCGAGCCAAGCCGCGCGCCGCTGCGGTCGTTGACGTCGATGGTGCCGACATGTCCGTCCGGATCGGGATAGAGCTTGATGTTATGCGCGCCGCCGCCGGCTCCGTTGACCTCGACGAGCCCGGTGGTGCCGCGAATGCCGAGGGTAGCCGTCGGCGTCGTGATTTTCATGTTGCCGGTCTTGGCGACGGCGGAGGCGACAAACGCCACCGTGCCCTTGGTGACGTCGAACAGCGCCGAGTTCTGCTTGCCGTTGTCTTCATAGACGTAGTTGTCGACCGTGATCGACGCGTTCGCCGTGAGATTGAAGGTGGTCTCGTCGTTGAAGGTGACGCCGAGGGTGGAACTCACTGAGGTCTGCAGCACGTCGTTGAGGTAGATGTCGTCCTTGGGCTTCAGCGGAACCGCGCTCTGGTTGTTGCGCGTCACGCTGGCGGTGCCGGTGAGCGTCGCAACATTGCCGATCGGCTCATCCGATGCCGCCGGCTGGGTGGAAGCAGCCGCGGGTGAGGCGGGTGCAGGCGAGGGCGCGGGTGGCGGCGAAGGCTGCGCTTGTGCGAGCCGCGTCGGTGCGGCGGTCGCGCTCAACGCTACCGACGTCGCGGTGCTTTCCACCGCATTGCTGAGCGCATAAGCCATCGCAGGGGTGGCCGGGGCAAAAACTTCCAATACCAGGCCGAGGAACAGGAGAATCACCGATGAAGGTGTCAGCCGTGCGATGTTCGCGTTCGATCCGCGATCACGCGGCGTCATCAATGAAAAAAACATGCCTGTTTTCAATCCGCCCGTTTAAAAACACACTTTCGCCGAGCGAATGGATCGCGGCAAGGCGTGTCTTCACCGATTGAGGCGGTTTGCGACTGAATGCGGCATGAACATTGCGGCCATGAAAAAACCCGGCGGTGATCCGCCGGGTTTTTCAAAACGATGGATGTCGAAGGCGTCCGTGCGGCTCTACCTAGAACACGCCAAGCACGATGGCGCCGACAAGAGCGAAGGCGAGGTAGGCGGTCACGATGCTCAGTTGGCTGGCGAAAGGACGAAGGGTCATGGAAATCCTCCGAAGGCCGCGTCGATAGCGAATGTCACATCCGCTTCACTGCCCGCCATAACGCGCAAGCTAGCGATCGGTTTCATGCCAAAAAAGTCAGCCGTGCTGTCCATCACCCTCATCTCGGCGACGCACAATCATTGCGACGTGGTTAAAGAGTCGTGAAATCAAGACGTTGATGAGTCCTTAAATAAATTCGTTGAAATTCTCCCGCATGACGCGCGGAGTTTGTTGGTATCTCGTCGGCTCCTTCGTCCTTGTATCGCTGGCGGGATGCGGCCGCGGATTTTTTTCCGAGGAGCGCGAACCGTGGCGGGCCGAGGCAGAAGTCGCGTGCCTGAAGTCGGGCGCAGTGAAAGAAGGTCCGGATCTGGTTCGGATCAGCCCGATTTCCGGTCCCGGCGCCTGTGGCGCCGATTTCCCGCTCAAGGTCTCTGCAATCGGCGAAAGCAATGGCAGTTTCGGTTTTGCCGACGAAGATCTTCGCCCGCCCGCGTCCATCGGCAATCAGCCGCGCTGGCCGGCCAACCAGCCTCCGCCGCCTTCACCGCCGTCCTCGTCTTATTATCCGAACCAGCCTTATCCCAACCAGCCGTATCGCGCGCCGGGCTATGGCGGGTCGAACTATGGATCGCCTGATTATGGCGCGCCCTCCAACGGCCCGGTTTCATTGCGCGCGCCGGGTGTCGCGCCGCCCGAGGAGGATGACATTGCTCTGCCGAGCGAAGGCGCGCGTGGCTGGCAGGCCGGGCCGTCGTCGCCCTATGCGCCGCAAGCTCCTTATCCGCGCGACCGTTATGCCCCGCCGCCGGGGCGCGTCGAGGCGCCGGCTTCGGTACCCGCTCCGAACTATCAGCCGCCGCGGCTTGGTCCGGGGCCGATGCA
>Ga0210390_10001381_pt1 | contig 23442 bp, 21 predicted proteins | sample IncBWH11OmetaG_FD_161050 | JGI IMG/M metagenome (GOLD analysis project Ga0210390, IMG submission 161050) | Forest soil microbial communities from Barre Woods Harvard Forest LTER site, Petersham, Massachusetts, United States - Inc-BW-H-11-O ... | reverse complement strand
TTCATCCCGGGGATCGTCGGCAAGCTGTACCAGCAATTCGCGATCGCGGTCGCGGTGTCGATGCTGATCTCGGCATTGAACGCGCTGACCCTGTCGCCGGCGCTGTGTGCGCTGCTGCTGCGCCACAGCGGTCCGCCCGGCCGGCTGATCGGCGCGATGCAGGGCGGCATCGACCGGATGCAGCGCGGCTATGTCGCCGTCGTCGCGCGTCTGGCGCCGCGGGTGCTGCTGACGGCGGCGCTGGTCGGGGTGGCGGTGGCGCTGATCTGGGGGTTCGGCCGCGCCGTTCCCTCCGGCTTTCTGCCGGAGGAGGATCAGGGCGCTCTCCTCGTCGAGGCGCAACTGCCCGAGGGTGCCTCGCTCAACCGCACCGGCGTGGTGGCGGCCGATGTCGAGCGCATCGCCAGGGCGACGCCCGGCGTCGCCGCGGTCACCTCGATCGTCGGCTACAGCATGCTCGACGGCATCGCGCAGTCGAACCGGGCGATGTTTTTTGTGACCTTGGCGCCGTTCGCCGAGCGCACCCCGTCCGCCCAAAGCGTGTGGGGCGTGCTCACCCATCTGCGCGCCGCGTTTGCCAAAATGCCGGCGGCGATCGTCGTGCCGTTCAACCTGCCGCCGATCATGGGTCTCGGCAGCGGGGCCGGGTTCGAATACCAGCTGCAATCCTATTCGGGCGCAGCCGCCGGCGAGATGGCGGCGGTCGCGCGCGGGCTCGTGCAGGCCGCCAACGCCAACCCGGCGCTCGGCGGCGTGTTTACGACCTATGGTGCTGCGACGCCGCTGATCCGGCTCGACATCGACCGCGAGCGCGCCGAGACCCTCGGCATCGGCATCAGCGACATCTTCACCGCGCTGCAGGCCTCGCTCGGCGGCTACTACGTCAACGACTTCAACAAATTTGGGCGCACCTGGCAGGTCATCCTGCAGGCCGAGACCGATCAGCGCATGCACCCCGAGGACATCTTCGAGGTGCATGTGCGCGCCGCCAACGGCGCGCTCGTGCCGATCCGCACGCTCGCCACGATCGAAAACGTGCTCGGCCCGAGCTACATCTACCGCTTCAACAATTTGCGCGCGGTGGCAATCCAGGGCCAGCCGGCCGCCGATTACTCCTCGGGCCAGGCATTGGCGGCGATAGAGCAGGTGTCGAAGGCGACCCTGCCGCCCGGCTTTGGCTACTCCTGGAGCGGCACCGCGTACCAGGAAAAGATCGCCAGCGGCCAGACGACCGTCATCCTGGGGCTCGCTGTGCTGTTCGCCTATCTGGTGCTGGTCGGCCTCTACGAATCCTGGGCGATGCCGGCCGCGGTGATCGTCTCGATCACGGTCGGGCTGGCGGGGGCGCTCGGCGGATTGCTGCTGACCGGGTTGCCCAACGACGTGTTCGCTCAGATCGGCATCGTCGTGCTGATCGCGCTCGCCGCCAAAAACGCGATCCTGATCGTCGAGTTCGCGATGGAGGCTCGCCGCAATGGCCTCGGCGTCGCCGAGGCGGCGCTGAGCGGCGCGCGCTCCCGGTTCCGCGCGGTCATGATGACCTCCTTCGCGTTCATCCTCGGGCTCGTGCCATTGCTGATCGCCGGCGGCGCCGGTGCCGCGACCCGCCACGCGGTCGCCACCGCGGTCTTTTTCGGCATGCTTGCCGCGTCGGTCGTCGGCGTCTTCCTGATCCCCGGCCTTTACGTCGTCTTCCAGAGGCTGCGCGACGGCGTCAAGCAGCGGCTCTTCGGCATGCCTCCCACCACCGCCGGCCGGATCGAGGAGCGCGCCAAAACCGCCGCCGAATAACCTGCCGCCCGAAATGCACCCCAAGAGCCGGGCTACACCGCCGCGCGCTGTCTTGAACAAGGCCGGCCCGACCCCGCCTGTTGTTTGTCGAGGGTGGGAAAATCTGTTAAGAGGCTGAAATCCTGCGGTCGCGCCGGGTTAGCACAGTGGCAGTGCAGCGGTTTTGTAAACCGAAGGTCGGGGGTTCGAATCCCTCACCCGGCACCATTTCCCGCTGTCGCCGACGGCGACCGACGCCCCGCAGCCCACCGCAACAGCGCCGTTATCCGCGCATAGCGCTGCGCGGTCCGCCCGGGAGATCGACGAGCCGAGCCCGATGAACGCGCGTCAACCTTCGCCCCGGATCGAGCCGCCAGCATGGATGACCGAGCCGTCGACCCGCGCGGTGCTCGATGCGCTCGCCGCAGGCGCGGTCGAGGCGCGCTTTGTCGGGGGCGCCGTGCGCGACACCTTGCTCGGGCTGCCGGTCGGCATGGCCGGCGCGCGCACCGACATCGACATCGCCACTCCGGCTGCTCCCGAACGCGTCATCGCGCTGCTCGAAAAGCGCGGCATCAAGGTTGTGCCGACCGGTCTCGCGCACGGCACCGTGACGGCGATCCCGGCCGCGGCGCCCGGCGCCTCGCCGCGCCGCTTCGAAATCACCACCTTGCGCCGCGATGTCGAGACCTTTGGTCGACGGGCGCGGGTTGCGTTCGGCGCCGATTGGGCCGCCGACGCCGCGCGCCGCGACTTTACGATGAACGCGATCTATCTCGCACGCGACGGCACGATCGACGACCCCACCGGCGGCCTCGCCGACCTCTCGGCACGTCGGGTGCGCTTTGTCGGCGATCCGGCAACCCGCATCGCCGAGGATGTGCTGCGGGTCCTGCGCTACTACCGTTTTGAGGCGCGCTTCGGCACCGGCGACGGTGAGCCGGCGGCGCGAGCCGCATGCCGGGCCGCCGCGTTTCTGCTGCCGCGGCTGTCGGCCGAGCGGGTCGCGCAGGAGCTGGTCCGGCTGCTCGAAACCGCCGACCCGTCCGCGGCATTGGAGATGATGGCGGCGGACGGGGTGCTCGCCGTGATCCTGCCCGAGGCGCGCCGAGTCGACCGGCTGCGGCGGCTGATCGCGGTCGAGCCCGATCGCGACCCGCTGCGCCGGCTCGCAGCACTGATCGAGGTCGACGCGACCGGCGCCGCCGCCTTGTCCGAACGCCTGCGCTTCCCCAACGCCTGGCGCGACCGACTGCAAGGTCTCGCCCCGCCCTGGCTGCTCGATCCGCACGCCGACGAGGCGGCCCAGCGCCGCATGCTCTACCGGATCGGCGGCGAGCGCTACCGCGACCTGGCGCTGCTGCAGGCGGCCGACGCCTCGGTCACCGCGGACCGGCTGGTGCAACTTCTGGCGCTTGCCCGGGACTGGACATCGCCCGCATTCCCGCTGAGCGGGCACGACGTGACCGCGCTCGGCATCCCGCCCGGCCCCCGCGTCGGCGCGCTTCTCGACGCCGTCGAGCGCTGGTGGGAGGCCGCCGATTTCGCACCCGACCGCAGCGAATGCCTGAATCGCCTGCGGGAATTGTCCCGCGGCTGAGGGAGTGCGCCAAGCCAATTTCGGATGGCGCCGTCACCGCCCAACCTCGGCGGGTCGCGGATCAGGGCATGTTATCAGTTACTTAAAGATCCTAAGGAAAGTCGACCATGCGCAGGCGGAAGCCAACCTCGATCTCGTCATCCGTGGCGAATTCGCGTCGCTTTCCCTGGGCAAGACCTTCGAGCACCGCCGTCAGGTAAGCTGGATCGACCGGCCCTGCCTCGGCCTCGCTCCCCGCCAAATAACGAATGGCGCATGCGATATCGTCCTTGGAGTGGGCGGGTAGCCGGCCGCACCAGCTTCGATCGCCTGATCGCGCTATTTTGCGGCGGTCACCATGATTTCGACCAGCACCTCGGGGCGCGCCATCTCAGCCTTGACGCAGGCGCGCGCCGGCGGGTTTTCGGGATCGACCCAGGCGTTCCACACCGAATTCATGTCGGCGAACAGCGCCATGTCCTTGATCCACAGATTGGCTGACAGCAGGCTCGATTTGCTCGTCCCCGCCTGCGCCAGATACGAATCGATCTTGTCGAGGATCTGCTTGGTCTGGCCCTTGACGTCCTGGCTGGTGTCGCCGGCGGTCAGCCCGGCGAGGTAGACCCGGTCGCCATGGACGACGGCGCGGCTCATGCGCGGCCCCGGCGGCTGGGTCAAATCGATGCGGCGGATCTCCATGGTCTTCCCCTGCTGAATGTCGGAACGGCCGAAGTGTCAGCCGGCGGCGGCCGACGGGTTCACATAATCGACGATGCGCTGTTCCGAGATGTGAATGCCAAAGGTGACTAGCGGCCGCTCGCCAACCGTGCGAAAGCTGTGCACTCGGCCCGCGGGTAGCGCAATCGTAACGCCGGGCTCGAGCTTGATGACGCCGCTCTCGCCGTCGACCCACGCTTCGCCTTCGCCTTCGAGCACGGTCAACAGCTCGACATAGGGGTGCGAATGCGGCCGCGTCTCGTAACCCGGCGGCGAGGTCTGGATGCCGGTGCGCAGCGGCAGGCCCGCGCCGTTGTCGTCGCCGACGACCGGGCAATAGCCGACCCCGCCGGGAAAGGTCACGCTCGGCCGCTCGGCGTGGCGGATCAGGATCGGCATGTCGGCCATCTCAACCTGCCTGAAAGGTCACGAGCCAACTCTACCATGCGGCTTTCGCGCGTGACACGCGAATGGCGCCATTTTCGCGAGATCGGCGCCGCAGCCGACTATTTCGACGCGCCCGGTAGGTGCTCCCGTCGCGCACGGAAAAAGTCGCGCAACAACAGCGCGGCGCGGCGCTCCTCGATGCCGCCGTAGATTTCCGGCCGGTGGTGGGTGGTCGGCTGGTCGAAGAGGCGCGGGCCGTGCTCGACCGCCCCCCCCTTCGGGTCCCAGGCGCCGAAATAAAGTCGTCTGATTCGGGCAAGCGCGATCGCCGCGGCGCACATTGCGCATGGCTCCAACGTGATCCAGAGGTCGCATCCGGCGAGCCGCGCCGTTCCCAGCCGCGCCGCGCCCGCGCGCAACGCCAGCATTTCGGCATGCGCGGTCGGATCGCGGTCGGCCTCGACCCGGTTGCCGGCGGCGGCGAGCACAGTTCCGCCATCGTCGACCAAGACCGCGCCGACCGGCACCTCGCCTCGACCCGCCGCAGCCTCGGCTTCGGCCAATGCCAGCGCCATCGGCGAGGGCCGCGGGCGTGCGCTCATCCGGCGTGCCGGCGGCGGATCGGCTCGGGGATCGCGATCGGCCGGCGCGTCGAGAGCCGCATGAACAGCCCCTCCTGCTCGGCCTCGGCGCGCACCATGCCGGCGACGGTGAATTCGGCGGCGAGCCGCCAGCGCACCCGGCCAAGACCGACAACGCGGATTCGCCCCAGGAGCCTGTCGGCGATCGTCACCGGGCGGCGATAGGCGATCCGCGTCGCGGTCAGAATCGGCGCCACGTCGTCGGCGAGCGCCTGGACCAGCGGGTAGGCCTCGTCCATCAGCCCGAGCCGCAGGTCTTCGAGCCAGCGGATAAACACGATGTTGCTGACGATGCCGGCGAAGTCTATGTCGTAGGTCTGGATGCGCAGCGGCAATTCGTAGAATTCGCTCATCGCCTCACCCGACTGGATCGGACTAGCATGGCACAGCCGGTCATCGGCCTCACCCTCGATCACGAGCCCGGCGGCGGCTGGTCGAAATATCCGTGGTACGCGGTGCGCGAGAATTACTGCAACGCGGTGCGGCACGCCGGCGGATTGCCGGTGCTGCTGCCGCACGAGCCCGACGCCGCGGAGCTTTATCTCGACCGCATCGACGGACTCGTCGTGACCGGCGGCGGGTTTGACGTCGACCCGGCGTTGTTCGGCGCGGCGAGCCGCCATCCGACGGTAACGACCAAGGACCGCCGCACCGCCTTCGAGCTCGCCGCGACGAGGGGTGCGCTTGCCCGCGGGATGCCGGTGCTCGGCATTTGCGGCGGCCAGCAATTGCTGAACGTGGCGCTCGGCGGCACGCTGGTCCAGCACATCCCCGACGAGGTGCCGGGCGCCTTGCCGCATCGCCAACCCAACCCGCGCGACGAACCCGGCCATGATGTGCGGATCGTCGCCGGGACCCTCTTGCACCAGATCGCTGGGACCGGACATCTGGCGGTCAACAGCGCCCACCACCAGGCGGTCAAGGACGCCGGGCCGGGCATCGTCGTCGACGCGCTTGCCAGTGACGGCGTCGTCGAAGGGATCGAGGACCCGCGCCGACGGTTCTGTCTCGGCGTGCAGTGGCACCCCGAATTCGAGATCAACGAGGCCGACCGGCGCATCTTCCGCGCCTTTGTCGCCGCCGCCGGATAGCACCGCCGTCGCTCGCGCGAACCCGCGGCGCGGTTGACCGAAGCCGCGGCGCGCCCTCGGCTATTTCTTCGCGCCGGCAGCGCCCGCCATCTTCGCCGTAAACATCTGCTGCAGCTGCTCGAACCCCTTCAACGTCGCGGGCAACCAGGTCTCGACCATCGTCTTGGCGTCCATCGCCTTGATGTTTGCGGTCATCTGCTCCTGCACCTGCTGCAGCAGTGCCTGCTGCAGCGGCTGCACGTCGGGCAGGCCGAGAAACTGCCGCGCCTCGTCCGCCGTGCAGTCGACATCGAGCTTGATCTTCATCGCCGTGCTCTCCACCCGTGCGCCTAACTATGGGACAATCGCCCCACCATCATGTAGTCTCGCCGCCGTCATGCCAGTCGACATCCCGTTCCTGCGCGAATTTTCGTTCGAGTACGGCCGGCTCGAGCCGGTGGCGCCCGGCATCCGGCGCATCGTCGCGCGCAACCCAAGCCCGTTCACGTTCACGGGCACCGGCACCTACGTCGTCGGTGCGGGCGAGGTCGCGGTCATCGACCCGGGCCCCGATCTCGACGAGCACGTCGCGGCGCTGCTGGCCGGCCTCGGCGGCGAGCGGGTCACCCACATCCTGGTCACCCACACCCATCGCGACCATTCGCCGGCAGCGAAGGCGCTGCAGGCGGCAACCGGGGCGCCGACCTTCGGGTTTGGCCCGCATGCCGCGGGCCGACGCGGCGAGGCCGGGATCGAGGAGGGCGGCGACTGGGATTTCACCCCCGACGTGACGGTGCGCGACGGCGACGAAATCGCCGGGGCGGGCTGGCGCTTCGAGGCGGTGCACACGCCGGGCCACACGTCGAACCACCTGTGCTTTGCGCTGCCGGAGCAAGGGCTCCTGTTCAGCGGCGACCATGTGATGGGCTGGTCGACCAGCGTCATAGCACCCCCCGACGGCGACATGAGCGCCTACATGGCCTCGCTCGACAAGTTGCTCGGGCGCCCGGACGCGGTCTATTGGCCGACCCACGGCCCGGCGATCACCGAGCCGCAGCCATATGTCCGGGCCTTTGTCGCCCATCGCCGCGAGCGCGAGGCCGGCATTCTCGAGTGCCTTGCCGCCGGCCCGCAGGAGATCATGGCGATTGTCGACCGGCTCTATGTCGGGTTGGCGCAGGGGTTGCGGCGCGCCGCCGCGCGCTCGGCGCATGCGCACCTTCTCGATCTCGCCGCGCGCGGACTTGTCGACAGCGACGGTCCGCCGACCATTGACGGGGTCTACCGCGCCGCCCGGCGCTGACTGCCAGCGCTGCTGACCGCCGACACTGCTCTCCTCGCGGGGTCGCGTTCCGGTCCCGTCACTCACCCCTCGCGCGACGCCTCGGCCATCGAACCCGTGCTCGGGGTCGGCGGCGGCCCCAGCACCAATGAAGGCATCTTTCTGGCGCCGTTGCGCCACTACCCGTTCTCGCCGTGACGGCGGCAAAGCCCAAGACCGATGGGCAGGCGAAACCTAACGCGAGGAGGCCTGGAATTCCCTCCGGCGACGCAAAGGGCAAAGGAAACTCCAGATAGAGAGCGCGCCCCGAAACCCCGCGGCGCTGTCCGGACCGGCCGCCGCGCCGGCTGTCCGATGGCCGCCGAAGAAAGTCCGGCAGCGAGCGCGGCGAACAAGGCGTCGTCGGGCGCTGCGCGGGTGGCAGGCGGCGGTTGACCTCTGTTGGACGAAATTATTCCGTCAGTCGCGGCATAAAGTTACCCAGGTGCCAATCGGCGCTCCGGACAGCCCTACCAGTTAGGCCAGCCGGAACGGGCCATGCTCGGCAGCAGGGCCTGGGTTCGTCTCAATTGGCGGAGAGGGAGGGATTCGAACCCTCGGTCCCCCGCAAAGGGGACAACGGTTTTCGAGACCGCCCCGTTCGACCGCTCCGGCACCTCTCCCGCTAAGCGGAGACAATCGCTTAGCATGCCGCCGCCCGGAACGGCAAGAGAACAAAGCGAGGGATTGTCGATCGCGCCGACCCCGTTTGGATCGCGTACACCGGTTTGCGCAATCGCGGGATGGGCGGCAGAGCTGGGGCCGTTACGGCTCGGCGGCGCTCTCCGGCTCCTGCGGCCCGACGGTGACGTCGCCGCGCGCCGGGCTGAAGATGCCGGCGTCGTCCGGTCGCGACCCGCGATGGCGCTCGAGCTCGTGGGCGTAGCGGCGCAACGCGTAGGCTTCGCTCAAATAGCCGATGACGCGGCGGCCTTCGTTGCTGTCGATGACCGGCAGCGTCTCTTGCGCCGCGTCGCTGAAGCGGTTGAGCGCGGTGCGCAGGTCGTCGCCCGGGAGCAGGTAAGCCGGTGTCGCCGAAGCAAAGTCGCCGACGACCTTGGTCTCGTCCTCGCCATCCGATCCGTTGGCCTCCACCGGCTCGATCGTGCCGGAGAGCCGGCCGTCGCCGTCGACGACGAAGACCTGCCGGGTGCTTCCGGCGGGATATCGCCGATGCAGCTCGGCAAGCGACAGGTCGGCCGAGATCACCGCCGGGTCGCGGCGCATCATCGGGCCGATCAGGAGCTCGTTGATCCAGCCGACATCCTCCGGGCTGCGGATCGACAACCCGCGCAGGTGGAAGCGCCAAGTGGCGAACGAATAGCCGAACCAGTGCCGCACCGCGATCGCCGCGGTGACGACGCCGACCATGACGCCGATCGTCGCCGAAAAATCCCCGGTCGTCTCGAGCACCAGCATGATCATCGTCATCGGCGCGCCGACGATCGCGGCGGCGACGGCGCCCATTCCTACCAACGCATAGATCAGCGGGTCGGCGGCGAGGTTGGGCTCCGCCCGGGTCAACAGCGCTCCGACAAAGCTGCCGAACAGGGCGCCGAGAAACAACGACGAGCTGAACAGCCCGCCGCGAAACCCCGAGCCGATCGACACCGCCGACCCGATGATCTTGGCGACCACCAGCCCGGCGAGAAAGGTGAGGCCAAAGCCGCCGTGCAGCACTTCGAGGATGCCGCCGTGGCCGCTGCCCAGCACCTGAGGAAACGGCACGGCCATCAGGCCGAGCAGCAGTCCGCCGAGCGCCGGGCGCGCCCAGCGCGGCACCGCCTGGGTGCGAAACAGGGTCTCGGTCGAGGTGACGCCCTTCATGGTCACGATGCCAAGCCCGGCGGCGGCGAGCCCCATCCCGAAAAAGGCGAGGTAGTCGGCGGGGGTCAACGCGATGTCGTGCCAGACGACAAAGATCGGATTGGACGCGAACAGGGCACGAACCACCAGCACCGCGGTCAGCGCGGCGATCCCCACCGGGGCGAGAGCCTGCAACGTGTAGCTGCCGATAATCAGCTCAAAGGCGTAAAAGGCGCCGGTCAAAGGCGCATTGAACGCCGCGGCGATGGCGCCAGCGGCGCCGCATCCGACCAGCAGGCGCACGTCGTCACGGCGCAAGCCGATGCTGCGGCCGATCCGCGAGGCCAGCGCCGCCCCGAGCTGGGTGTAGGCGGCTTCGAGCCCGACCGAGGCGCCAAACCCGCCGGACAGAATCGTCACCCATACGAGGCCGATGCTGTCGCCCATCGACATCCGGCCGCCGAACAAGGCGTTGGCTTCGATGGCGTCGACCACCTCGCGCGGGCGCCAGCGGCGCAGCATCAACGAGCTGAGCCCGACGAGCAGACCGCCGATAATCGGGACGAGCACAATCCGCGGTGCATTTATCCCGGTGACTTCGCTCAGATGCGAGCCGAACGGGACGCCGAAGGCCAAGTGTCGCACGACACCCAGCGAGATGTTGATGACCACCACGCCGAGCCCGGCGGCGATGCCGGTGGCCAGCGCCAGGACGAGCAGAAACAGCTCGCTGTCACGCAGCCGCGCCTCCCGGCGCTGGCCGGCGGACGCGAGGTCCGGTTCCTCTCTGCCGGCGGCGGATGCGATCTCGGCCACGCACCTCGGCATAGGCCGATTGGCCGGCGCTGGCAAGCGCGGGCTTGGCCGGGCTCGCGTCTAAAAGTCGCGGCTAGAAATCCCCGTTTGACCGGCGCGCGCGTCGCCGTCCGTCGCGCCTAGTGACGCGAGAAGTAGGTGCGGTAAAGCTGGTCGCGGAACGGCGCGCTGGTCTCGACCGCCGATTGGAAATCGGATTTGCCGAGGACGAAGGTGTCGAGCGGCTCGGTGGCCAGAATGGTGGCGTTGCGCGGCTCGCCGCTGATCAGTGCGACCTCGCCAAAGAAGTCGCCGCGCGCGAGCCGCGCCACCTCGTGGTCGGCGCGAACCACGTCGACCTCGCCGTCCGAGATCAGAAAGAATTCCTCGCCCGACTCGCCCTCGCGCACGATTGTTTCGCCGACCGCATAGTGGCGCTTTTGCATCTTCTCAGCGACATTGGTCAGCTGGACCGGGGTCAAGGCGCGGAACAGGTCGATCGCGCGCAGGAACTCGCAAATCCGCAGCGCGTCGTGCATCACCACGTCGGACACGATCCGGCCGTCCACCATGTGCACGAGCCGGTCGGCGGAATCGATGATACGGTAATCGTGGGTCACCATGATCACCGCCGCGTCGTGCTCGGCCGTGGTCGCCTTGAGCAGGTCGATCACCTTGCGTGTCGATTCGCGGTCGAGGGCGGCGGTCGGCTCGTCGGCGAGGACGAGGCGCGGCCCGTTGACGAGCGCGCGCGCGATCGCCACACGCTGCCGCTCGCCGCCCGACAGGTTCCTCGGTTTGTAGTCGATGCGGTGTCCAAGGCCGAGGCGGTCGAGGATTTCCATGCCGCGCCGGCGCATGGTCTCCGGCCGCTCGTGCCCGAGCTGCATCGCCATCTTGACGTTTTCGTAAGCGGTCAGCGCGTCGAACAGGTTGTGCATCTGGAAGATGAAGCCGATGTCGCGCCGCACCTCGACGAGCCCATGCGGCGGCAGTTGCGACAGGTCGCGGCCGAGGACTTCGATGCGGCCCTCCTGCACCGAGCGCAACGCGCCGATCAAGGTCAAGAGTGTCGTCTTGCCGGCGCCGGAGGGCCCGGTCATGACCACCAGCTGGCCCGGCGGGACCTCGATGCGATTGTCGAACAGCACCTGGTTGCGCGCGACCCCTTCGCCGTAGAAGTGGTTGAGCCCGTCAACCACCACGACCGGAGACGGCATGTCCGCTCCGGCGAGCGGAGCCGGCGCGGGCGCCGGCGGCTCGGCGACCATCGCGCACATCAGAACACCGCCGCCGGGTCGGTGCGGATCACCCGGCCGACCGCGATCGCCGCCGAGATCAGGCACATGCTGAGGGTTAATGCCAGGCTGACGAGGCTGATCTCAACGCTCATCCGCATCGGCAGCAACGCGATCTGGCCGATCAGCCGGTAAAGGCCAAGGCTCAACAGCCAGGCCGGAACCCACCCCGATATCCCATTCAAGGCCGCCTGCTCCAATACCACACGCAATAGATAAACCGTCGGGTAGCCGATCGCCTTCAACGTCGCATATTGCGGCAACTGGTCGGAAACCTCGGTAAAGATGATCTGGTAAGAAATCAACATGCCGACGACAAAGCCGACGATCGTGCCGATGGCAAATATCGGTCCGGCCGACGAAACGTCGGCCTGGAAGGCGCGCTCTTTCTCGATCAACTGAGCCTTCGTCATGACCGCGATTTCTGCCGGCACGGACTTTTTCAAGGCGGCCAGCACCATAGCGCGGTCGGCGCCAGGCGACAGCTTGATCAGGCCGGCCTCCATACCGGGCGGGTTGCCGGCGGCGCCGTGCATCGCCGCGGCGAAGGTCGCGGCGCTCATGACCACCGTGCCGTCGCTGGTAAAGTCCGGGCCGAGCGCGAAATTGCCGACGATGGCGACCTTTGTCCCGTTCAACTCGGATTGTCCACCCGTCCGGTCCATGCCGAGAAAGCGGCGCGCCCGGCGGTCGACCAGCACGGTGTCTTGCTGTTTCAACAGCGCCCGCCCGGCGTTTATCTCCGGAAACAGAAACACCGGCTTGTCCGGGTCAAAACCAAAGCCGCGGACCAGGTAGACCTTGCCGTCGTCGGGGTCCTTCCAGAACAGGCCGAACCAGTCGGCGTAAAGCGGCCGCGCGCTCGCCACCCCGGCGACGGCGCTCGCGCTTGCCAGCACCGAGGTGGGGATCGGGTCCTCGGTCGCGAATTGATATTTGTGCGTGCTCTGCAGGACGATGTCGGCGTCGAGCGCGCGCAGCACCTGCAGCGAGGCGTTGAAAAACGCACCTTCAAAGCCGAGCTGCATCAGCATCAGCAGCACCGCGAAGCCGATCCCGGCGCTCGACCGCAGCAGCCGGCGCTTGTTCGCGGTCAGGCTGCGCCAGGCGAGCGGCACCGGGCGTGAACCGCCGCGGCGGGCGAGCGTGGAAAAGGCGATCGCCATCGCGGCCATTCCCCTCAGAACACGTCGGCCGGATCGGCGCGCCGCAGGCCGCCAACCGCCAGCAGTGCCGAAACCGCCGCCATGACCAGCGCCGCCGCGAGCACGGCCGCGACATGACCCGCCGACATCGTGACCGGTAGCAGGGTCTTTTGCCGGATCGCGCCGTAAAGACCGACCGCAGCACCCACGGCCGGGGCAAAGCCGGCGACCGCGATCATCACCGACATCGCGGCGACCGTGACGGCGAGCGCGCCGTCGCCGTAGCCGATTGCCTTGAGTGTGGCGAATTGCGGCAGTTGGCGGGTCACCTGGGTCGAGACGATCTGGTAGACGACCATGATCCCGACGACGATCGAGATCAGCAGCCCCGATCCGAAAATCAGCCCGACCGAGGTCCGCGTCGTCCAGTACGAGGTCTCCCGCCCGGCCAGCTTCGCGCGAGTGAACAGCTGCGCGCCGGGGCCGATGGTTTTCTGCAGATCGGCGGCCGCGCGGTCGGGGTTGACTCCCGGTTTCAGCCGTATCGCGCCAAGGTTGACCTGCCCGAGCCCGCGGCGCGGAAAGAGCCGCGCGAAATTCGCCTCGTCGACGAGCGCCACGCCGAGCCCCATGAACCCGGTGCCGAGCAGGTACTGCCCGACGATCGTCTCGTTGCGGTCGTCGATTTGGACGAGCCGGCTGGTGGCGAGCGAGCCGAAGATGGGCCGCGTCGTGCTGTCGACCAGCATCGTGTCCGGCCGGGCGAGCGCGTCGCTCTGCGTGGCGATGCTGTCGGGGGTAAGCGCACCGCTCGCCGGGTCGATGCCGATCACGAACAGGTCCGGCCACGACCCGCCGACGCCGCCCTTCCATTTCGCAAATCCGAAATAGATCGGGGTTGCCTCGGCGACATCCGGCGAGGCACGGGCGGCGGCGAGCTGGCTCAAGCTAAAGACACCCGGCTGCGCCTGGTACTCGTAGTGGCTTGAAACCAGCAAGAGGTCGAACCGCATGTTGTCGTAGAGCAGCATCCCTCCCAGCGGCACCGCAAAAAACAACCCCAGCTGGATGAAGACCAGCAGGATCGCCATGAACATCCCGAGCAGCGCCAGGAGCGTGCGCCCCTTGTCGTGCGTCAGGATTTTCCAGGCAAGCGCAATAGTCACCGCTGGCGGACCCTCGAATATTGGCGCGGCTCGCGCATCGACGCGGCCCCCTGCCGCAGCCTTGGCAGGCTGCCTCGACAACCGAGAAGCACATACCGATGCAGCGCGCCCACCCTCGCAGGCTTACATGATCGCCGATTTCCGGTCGAGCCGATCAACGCGATTTGTAACGGAGCCACCGCTCTTTCATCGACTCGGAGCCGGGCGCGGCCGCATTCGCTTCGAACAAGCTCGTGATCAGCGGCGACTGCAGGTAAAAGCCGTCCGGAACGCTGGCGGTCCGCGCTGTCGTTCGGTCTCGGGCCGTCTGGCGCATTGGCCGGGTTCAACAAAATCGAATATTCGGATTTAGCCAATATACGGCCTGCGAAGACATACCACGTCAAAGCATCTGGCCGCCGTCGACCGCGATGTTCTGGCCGGTGACCCAGCCGGCGAACGGCGAGGCGAGAAAGGCGGCGACGCGCGCCACTTCCTCCGGCCGCCCGAGCCTGCCGAACGGGATGCCGCGCAGGATCGCGGCGTAAAGGTTCGGGTTGTTGTTCTTTGCGCGCTCCCAGGTTCCGCCCGGAAATTCGATCGAGCCCGGCGCGATGCAGTTGACGCGGATGCCCTTGCGCGCAAACTGGGCGGCCGCCGTCTGGGTGTATTCGAGGATTGCTGCCTTGACGGCCCCGTAAGGCGGGGTGCGCGCCGAGGCGCGGAAGCCTGAAATCGAAGAGATGTTGATGATGGCGCCGGCATTCGATTTTTCGAGGTGGGGCAGGGCCGCCCGCGTTGCCCGCACGGTCGCCATCAGGTCGACCGCGATGCTGACTGCCCAGCCCGCCTCGTCGTCGCTGCCGCCAAAACCCGACGCGTTGTTGACCAGAATGTCGATGCCGCCGAGTGCGGCCGCCGCCGCGTCGACATAGCGGGGTATCGCGGCGCCGTCGGCGAGATCGCAAGCCGCGGCATGTGCGGCATGCCCGTGCCGCGCGATCTCGTCGCGTGCGTTTGCCAGCGCCTCGGCGCCGCGCGCGCAGATCGACACGCCGGCCCCGGCCTCGGCGAAAGCCAGCGCGATCGCGCGCCCGATGCCGCGGCTGCCGCCCGTCACCACCGCCCGCTTCCCGGCCAGGTCGATGTTCATCTTTTCCTCCTCCGCCGTCCGCTGCTTCGGGCGATGATCTTCGCTGCCTTCGGCCGCGGCGTCGAGCGCGTCGCGACCGGCTTGCCCCGACCGCCGTCCGGTCCGATGCTGGCCCGAGCGATCACCGCAGAAAGGGGGGCGCCATGCCGACCCAGTTTTTGATGCTGCCGCCGCAGAACGAAAAGACGCGCGAATGGGGTGCGCGTCTCGCCGCGGCGCTACCCGAACTCGAGGTCGTCGTCGCCGAGGACCCGGCCCGCGCTGAGCAGACGATCGCCACCGCCGAGGCCGCCTTCGGCACGATCCCGCCGGCATTGCTTCGCCGGGCGCGCCGGCTCAGGTGGCTGCAAGCGCCACAGGCGGCGCCCCCCGCCGGCTATTACTATCCGGAGCTGGTCGCGCACCCGGTCGCGATTACCAATTTCCGCGAGATCTACAACGACCACATCGGCACGCATGTGATGGCGTTTGTGCTGGCCTTCGCGCGCGGGCTGCAGCGCTACATCCCGCAGCAGTTGCGCCGCGAATGGAAAAAGCCGGCGCAGAACGAGGGCGTCGTCCACTTGCCGGAGGCGACCGCGCTGATCGTCGGTGTCGGCGGGATCGGCAGCGAGATCGCGCGGCTCGCCGCGGCCTTTGGCATGCGGGTCGTCGGTGTCGACGAGCGCCGCCGCGAAGCCCCGCCGGGGGTCGCCGAGCTGCACCGCGCCGACGAATTGGATGCGCTGTTGCCGCAAGCCGACTTCGTGATCCTGACCGTGCCGCATACGCCCGAGACCGAAGGCTTCATGAACCGCACCCGCTTTCAGGAAATGAAGAAGACCGCGTTCTTCATCAACATCGGGCGCGGGTTGACGACGCGGCTCGACGACCTCGCGGCGGCGATCGAGGCGGGTGAGATCGCCGGCGCCGGGCTCGACGTGTTCGAAGAGGAGCCGCTGCCCGCCGACCACAAGCTATGGACGCTTCCCGGCGTGCTGATGACGCCGCACACGGCGGGTTACGGCCCCTATCTCGACGAGCGGCGCTACGAGATCATTCTCAACAATTGCCGGCGGTTCCTGGCCGGCCAGCCGTTGCGCAACCTCGTCGACAAGTCCCGCTGGTTCTAGGGCCGGTGGACGCGAAGTTCAGGTCCCGCCGATCGCCGGGCCGACGCCGGGGCGGCTACTCCGCGGCGCGCACCCCAAGGCCGCCCGGCGCGGTGCGCGGCCGCCGGCCTTTTACCCCGATCACGGTGACGATCGCGGCCAGCACCATAAAGCCCGCGAGCGCGTAGAGCCCGTCATCGAAGCTGCCGGTGCTATCCTTAATCCAGCCGACAATGAATGGCCCAAAAAAGCCGCCGAGATTGCCGACCGAGTTGATCAATGCCATGCCGGCCGCGGCGGCGGTGCCGGTCAGAAAGCTCGAGGGCAACGGCCAGAACGGCCCCTTCGAGCCGTAAAAACCGATTGTCGCGAGGCACATCGCGGCGAGCGCCCAAAAGCTGCGCCCGAGCATTCCCGCTAGAACCAACCCGAGGGCGCCGACAAGACAACCGAAAAACAGGTTCCAGCGCCGCTCGCCCATCCGGTCGGAGGCATACCCCCAGACGATCATGCTGACCGTGCCGACGACATAGGGGATCATCGTCAAAAACCCGGTTTGCAGGTTGGACACGCCCATCTGCTTGATGATCTGCGGCACAAAGATCACGAGCCCGACGCTCGCGGTGACGACACCGAAATAGATCACGGCAAGCGCCAGCACCCGGATATTGGTCAAGGCCTGGAACAGCGTATAGGTGCGCACCGCCTCGAGCTCGCGGCGCTCGCGCGCCAATTCGGCGGTCAGCCAGTCCTTTTCTTCCGCCGTCAGCCAGGCCGCCTCGGTCGGCCGGTCGCGCAGGTAGACGAGCAGCACAAACCCGAGGATCAGCGCCGGGATCGCCTCGGCGACAAACACCCACTGCCAGCCACGAAGGCCGAAGACGCCGTCGAGCCCCAGGAGGCCGGTCGAGATCGGCCCGCCGAGCGCCACCGAGACCGGCGTCGCCACGGTGAACCAGGAGATCATGCGGCCGCGGTGCCGCATCGGGAACCAGGAGTGGAAATAGAACAGGATGCCGGGGAAAAAGCCGGCTTCGGCGGCGCCCAGCAGAAAGCGCAGCGCCACAAAGCTGACCGGCCCGTGCACAAACGCCATGCCGCCCGAGAACAGCCCCCAGGTGACCATGATGCGGGCAAGCCAGAAGCGCGCGCCGACCCGTTCGAGGACGAGGTTGCTCGGGATCTCGAACAGGCAATACCCGCCGTAGAAGGCGCCGGCGCCCAGTCCGAAGAAATAGGCGCTCAGCCCCAAATCCTTGTTCATCGTCAGCGCGGCGAAGCCGACGTTTACCCGGTCGAGGTAGCAGACGAACATGCACAGGACCGAAAACGGCAGCAGGCGCAGGTAGACCTTGCGCATCACGCGTTGCTCGATCCTGGTGTCCACCAAATTTCCTCCTTTGCCCACCTGCGCGGCAGGAAGCTATTGCCGGCGCGGTCGCCGAGAAACACCACGGAACGCAGGCCAGCTTTGCGCTGCCGGGCCGATGCGCCCTACCGGAGCGAGCGCGATGAACGATGTTCCGATGGTATGCGGCGCACCGAGGCTCTCTCGCCTCGATCGCCGGCTAGCCGCTGGCGGCGTGGCAAATGGCCGGGTCGGCAAAGGCGAAGTGCGCGAGGATCTCGGATCGCGGGATGTCGTGCACGACAAAGACGAGCCGGCTGCGCCGCTCGCGCCCGGACCGATCGGCATGCCCGTCGCCGGCCGGCCAGCCGGCCGGCCAGTCGTCGAGCCATTCGGGGGCAAAGATCGCGTGCTGCGCGCCCTGCACCACCGCCGGCCGCTCCGGGCGGTCGCAGAACCGCACGATGCCCTTCACGCGCAGGAGGTCGTTGCCGCGCTCGCGGGCGAGCCCGCCCAAGGCGCGGGCGAAGTCGAGCCGGGTGAGCTCGGCGCCCAGGCTGATCGCAAAGGCGTCGATGCCGTGGCTGTGCACGGCGGCGGGCATCGCCGGGAGCCGCGGCGCCGCGCTGCTCGACGCGCCGAACAACAGCGCGCCGGGGTCGTCGGCTGCGCGCGCCGGCACCCGCGGTGCGTGGTCGTTGAGTCGGTCGAGCCGCGCGCCGAGATCAGGCCCGAGCGGGGCCAGGTCGGTCTTGCTGATCACGAGCGTGTCGGCGAGTGCCGCCTGCCGCGCCGCCTCCGGGAACCGGTCGAGGGTCTGCGCGCCGGCAACCGCATCGACAAGGGTTACGACCGCGGCAAGGCGCAAGCAGTGGTCGAGCATCGCGTCGGCGCCCAAGGTGTAGAGGATCGGGGCTGGGTCGGCGAGGCCGGTGGTCTCGACGACCAGGCGCCGGAAGCTGCGGATCTCGCCCGCGGCGCGCCTGTCGAGCAAGCTTCGAAGTGTGCGGGCGAGGTCCTCGCGGACCGCGCAGCACAGGCAGCCGCCGGGCAATTCGACGACGCTGCCCTCGACAAAGTCGACAAGGTGATGGTCGATCGCGATCTCGCCGATCTCGTTGATCACGACCGCGGTGTCGGCAAGCGCCGGCGCGACCAGCGCGCGGCGCAGCAGGGTCGTCTTGCCGCTGCCGAGAAAACCGGTCAGCACCGTCGTCGGCACGGCTTCGGTTTCGGGCATCCTCGTTAACCACCAAAATCGCCATGGACGGCCCGCGATCGTTTCACGCGCCGCAGGGCGCCGCAAGCGCCGGCGGGCATCGCGCGAAAATTGCTGCGGAAGCGATTGCATTCTGTGGTCTGCGTCAGCATCATGACGGCCATAATTGCTCGGCATGGTTGGTCTGGCGGGCGGGGAAATGCGGGCGGTCTTGTGTCGAGCACTTTGAGCGGCGGTCCCGCTGCCCCGGACGCGGACACGCTGCTCGCGGTCTCCGGCGTATCGAAACACTTTGGCGGGGTCCGCGCGGTCGAGGACATCTCGCTCGCTGTGCGCCGCGGCGGGCTCACTTCGGTGATCGGCCCGAACGGCGCCGGCAAGACCTCGCTGCTCAACATCATAAGCGGCTTCTACCGGCCCGACACCGGCTCGATCCGGTTCGCGGGCAAGGACGTGACCGGGACCCGGCCCTCGGGCATCGCCGCGCTCGGCATCGCCCGGACCTTTCAGAACATCGCGCTGTTCGCCGGCATGACCGTGCTCGACAACATCATGCTCGGCCGGCATGTGCGAATGCGCGCCGGGATCTTGTCGTCCTTTGTCTATTGGGGGCTGGCCCAGCGCGAGGAGGTGGCGCACCGCGCCCGCGTCGAGGAGCTGATCGAGCTTCTCGAGCTCGAGGATCTGCGCAAGCAGCCGACGAGCGGGCTTGCCTACGGGCTGCGCAAGCGGGTTGAGCTCGGCCGCGCGCTGGCGCTCGAGCCGACGCTGTTGCTGCTCGACGAACCGATGGGCGGCATGAACCAGGAAGAAAAGGAGGACATGGCCCGCTTCATCCTCGAGGTGAACCGGGAATGGGGCACGACGATCATCCTGATCGAGCACGACATGGCGGTGGTCATGGACATTTCCGAGCGGGTCGCGGTGCTCGACCATGGCCGCAAGATCGCCGACGGCACGCCCGCCGAGGTGCAGCGCCACCCCGACGTGATCCGCGCCTATCTTGGCGGCGGCGCCGTCGAAAAGGGGGCGGCGGCGTGAGCGGCGCGCCCGACCCGCCGTCCGCGACCTTACCCCGCCTGTTGCGGCGCAATGCTGCAACGATGGCCCGCCGGCCGGCGATCCGCGAAAAGACGCTCGGGATCTGGCAGACCTTCACCTGGGCCGAGTACGAGCGCCAGGTGCGCGACTTTGCGCTCGGCCTTGCCGCCGACGGCTTTCGCCGCGGCGACAAGCTGGCGGTGATCGGCGACAACCGCCCGCGGCTCTATTGGGCGCAGCTCGCGGCGCAATGTCTTGGCGGGGTCGCGGTGCCGATCTACCAGGACGCGATCGCCTCCGAGATGGCCTATGTGCTGAACCACGCCGAGATCCGGGTGGTGGTGGCCGAGAACCAGGAACAGGTCGACAAAATCCTGTCGCTGAAGGCGCGTCTGCCCCGCCTCGATCGGGTGGTCTACGACGATCCGCGCGGCATGCGGCACTACCCGATGCCGGTGCTCGCGTCGTTCGAGCGGATCCAAGAGATCGGGTGTGAGTTCGGCGCGGCGCATCCGGGTTATGTCGAACGCGAAATCGACAAAGGCGCCGCCGACGAGGTGGCGCTCTTGACCTACACCTCTGGCACGACGGGCAACCCGAAAGGGGTAATGCTGTCGCACGCCAACCTGCTCGCCGCCGCCGAGGGGTTTGCCGCCGCCGAGGACATCCGCCCGACCGACGACATCCTCTCATACCTGCCGATGGCGTGGATCGGCGAGTCGCTGTTTTCGCTGGTCCTGACCGTGCTCGTCGGCTTCGCCTGCAACTGCCCCGAGCGGCCGGAAACGGTGCAGCGCGACCTCCGCGAGCTCGGACCCAGCGTGGCGTTGGCGCCGCCGCGCATCTGGGAGAACCTGCTGACCCAGCTGCGCGTGCGCGCCGCCGACGCGACCCCGCTCAAGCGCCGCACGTTCGAATTCTTTCGCCGCCTCGCCGAGCGGGTCGAGACCGCGCGCGGCCTCGGCGAACAACCGTCGGCGCTGCAGCGGCTCGGCCTGATCGCCGGGGAAGTGCTGGTTTACGGGCCGGTGCGCGATCAACTCGGGCTGCGCCGCGCGCGCTGGGCCTATACCGGCGGCGCTCCGCTCGGCCCCGAAACCTACCGCTTTTTCCGCTCGTTCGGGATCAATCTGAAGCAGGTCTGGGGCTCGACCGAATTATCCGGGCTCGCGGCCCTGCAGCGCGACGGGGAGGCCGATCCCGACACGGTCGGCCCGGCCATCCCCGGTAGCGAAATCCGCGTTTCCGAGGAAGGCGAGGTGCTGGTCCGCTCGGCGGCGGTTTTCCGGGGCTACTACAAAGAGTCCGACGCGACACGCGCGGCCGTCGACGCCGAGGGCTGGTTCCGCACCGGCGATTGCGGCTATGTCGACGGGCGCGGGCATCTCGTCGTCGTCGACCGCGCTCGCGATGTCGGCAAGCTCGCCGACGGCACCCCGTTCGCGCCGCAATTCATCGAGAACAAGCTGAAGTTCAGCCCGTATATCGCCGAGGCGGTAGCGTTTGGCGACGAGCGCCCGTTTGTCGCGGCGATCGTCGCGATCGACCTCGGCACGGTCGGCAACTGGGCCGAGCGCCACAACCTCGCCTACACCTCGTTCCAGGATCTGAGCGTCAAGCCGGAGATCCGCCGGCTGGTGGCGGCGGAGATCGCGCGCTGCAACGAGGGCCTCCCGGCCGCGGCACAGGTCCGGCGCTTTTTGCTGCTGAACAAGGAGTTCGACGCCGACGACAACGAGATCACCCGCACCCGCAAGGTGCGCCGCCGCTTTATCGCCGAAAAATATGTGACGGTCGTCGAGGCCTTCTACCAGGGCGCGGACGTGGTCGAGCTGGCGACCGAGATCACCTATGAGGACGGGCGCAAGGGCCGCCTCGAAGGCCGCATGGCGATCGAGACCATTGCCGGCGCGGCGCCACCTTCGGCCCGTGCACCGGCCTACGCCTGATCGCGCAGATGTCCGGCATCGACTGGCAATTCACATTTGTCCTGGTGGTCAACGGGGTGCTGATCGGGCTGATGTATTCGCTGATCGCGCTCGGTTTTGTGCTGATCTACAAGGCGACCGACGCGATCAACTTCGCGCAGGGCGAGTTCGTCATGTTCGCCGGGTTCATCGCCGCTGCCGCGGGCGGCCTTGCCGGGCTGCCGTTCTGGGCCGCGGCCGTCCTCGCGGTCGTCGGCATGGTGGCGCTCGGCTTTGGCCTGGAGCGCGTCGTGCTGCGGCCGCTGATCGGCCGGCCGATCATCTCGGTGATCATGGCGACGATCGGGCTTGCCGCCGTGCTGCGCGGTGTCGCGGTGTTGGCGTTTGGCGCCGGAACCCAGGCGATCAACATGCCGGTCGGCGACACGCCGATCGTCTTAGGGCCTCTCAACCTGCCGCCGGTGCAGCTCGTCGGCGCCGCCGTCAGCCTCGTCTTTCTCGCCGGCTTCACCTGGTTCTTTTTGAAGAGCCGGGTCGGGGTCGCAATGCGCGCAGTCGCCGACAACCAGCAGGTGGCGATGGCGATGGGCATCAACGTGCAGCGCTATTTCGCGCTCGCCTGGGCGATGGCGGGGGTGGTCTCGGCTTTGGGCGGGATCGTGTGGGGGGCGATGCTCGGGGTCGACAACCAATTGGCATTGGTCGGGCTCAAGGTCTTCCCGGTAGTGATCCTCGGCGGGCTTGACTCGATCATCGGCGCGGTTGTCGGCGGCCTCGTGATCGGCATCACCGAAAATCTGGCGGCGGGCTATCTCGACCCCTATGTCGGCGGCGGCACCAAGGATTTCGTGCCCTACGTGCTGATGATCGCGGTCCTGATGATCCGCCCCGAAGGCATGTTCGGCCGCCGTCGCATCGAGCGCGTGTGATGCCCTGTTTGCGTCTGCCCTTCCCGCACGCCGTCGCGGCAGCCGCCCTCACCCACCCGGCCGAAACGGCCGGGTCCACCCTCTCCCGCGATGCGGGAGAGGGTGCCGAGCGCGGTGAGGCGGGTGAGGGCGATGCCGTGCTTCGCGGCGGGGGCAACTGACGATGTTCCATCGCGAAGCCGGGGTGTTCAAAACCGCCTACGCCGCCGACATGGCGCTCTACCCGCTGCCGATCGCGCAATGGGCGGTGGCGGCGATCGCGGCATTGTTCATTCTCGTCGTGCCGCTGACCTTCGGCGAATACTACGTCTCGATCCTGAACCTGATCCTGATCGCGGTCGTCGGCGCGCTCGGGCTCAACATCCTGGTCGGCTATACCGGGCAGGTGTCGATCGGCCACGGCGCCTTCATGTCGGTCGGCGCCTACACCGCGGCCAACCTGATCACCCGCCTCGGCATGCCGTTCTGGGTCGCGATCCCGGCGGGCGGGCTGATGGCGGCGCTGATCGGCATCGTCGTCGGCATCCCGTCATTGCGGATCAAGGGCATCTACCTCGCGATCGCGACGCTCGCGGCGCAGCTGATCATCGAGTGGACGATCAACCACGTCCAATGGATTTCGGGCGGCGTGCAAGCCTCGATCGCGATCCCGCGCCCCGTGGTGTTTGGCGTCGTGCTCAAGCACGAGGTGCAGATCTATCTGTTTCTGCTGTTCTTTGTGGTGCTGGCGCTGGTCGGCACCTTGAACCTGGTGCGCAGCCGGATCGGCCGCGCTTTTGTCGCGATCCGCGACCAGGACATCGCCGCCGAGATCATCGGCATCAACATCTTTCGCTACAAGCTCTACGCGTTCGCGATCTCGTCGTTTTACGCCGGAGTCGCCGGGGTTCTCGAAAGCTACTATCTCGGCATCGCCAACTACGAGCAATTTCAGATCGACGTGTCGATCGATTATCTGGCGATGGTGATCATCGGCGGTCTCGGCTCGGTCCTGGGCTCGGTGTTCGGCGCGATCTTTGTCACCCTGTTGCCGATCGCGACCCGCTGGTTTCTCGACTC
>Ga0210390_10001380_pt1 | contig 23449 bp, 17 predicted proteins | sample IncBWH11OmetaG_FD_161050 | JGI IMG/M metagenome (GOLD analysis project Ga0210390, IMG submission 161050) | Forest soil microbial communities from Barre Woods Harvard Forest LTER site, Petersham, Massachusetts, United States - Inc-BW-H-11-O ... | reverse complement strand
ACCGTTCGGCGCAAGATTGCAACCCACCTGGCCCGCTCCCTGCCCAGATGCCCCTGATGCCTGCGAGATCTCTTATAACACAGTAGTACTAGCTAGGTCGACGAATGCAATAGGTCGTCGATCAACTGTTAAATCGCAGACTGCTTTCCGGAGCAAACTTGACTTCCCAGAACCGCGCCTTCCGAAGACGATGTGAGGTCGCTTTGCCACGGCTCGTTGAAGTGTCCCCAGTGCAGGTTCAATGAATCGTTTAACACCTTCGTCGGTTGATCGGGTCGCTTCTTCGATCAAAATTGCGAGTTGCTCGACGGTTTCTGAACTTAGCAAATCACCCATTTTTCACCGTACTGCGACTGAGGTCGACTTCGAAAGACAAAGCTACACTATCGGGGCGAGACTCGCTACATTACTTCAGGGCTATGCAATACGGTCATGCCCCGACTTTCCTAGTGTCCCTGCCGATTCAGAGAAGGCTCCCCGCGCAGATTTGACCCGCGTTCCTGGGGTGGGGGGTGTGACTGTCGGAATCCTGTCAGCTAGGCAAGTTTCCTCGACAGTTGCGCTCAAAGAATGGCTTCCAGATCGGAAATCGGAGCGATTTGACCAAAATTTGACGAAGCAGCTGGTGCTTTTTAGGTATCAACGGTTAAATTGTTGATTTAATTGGTAGCGCCATCGGGGATCGAACCCGAACTCTCCGCCTTGAGAGGGCCATCTGAGGCATTTTGGCTCTGTTCGCACTGACTCGGCAAAGTTCGTAAAAAGCCAGTGTTTATGCGGCTTACAGCAAGTTTTATTCTTGCATCCGTTAGGAGGCGTTCGCACCCATTTATCGGCTCTATCGTCCCCACAGCGTCCCCAGTTCTCGTCCGCATTAATTCCATCCCGTGCGTTCGTCGCGACAACGTGGAACCCTCCTGAGCCCAGAGTGGTACCTACAACCCTTCGGTTAACAGTTGCACGAGCGGACAAACCGCCAATTGCCTACAATTGCGGTTAATTCTGAGAACACGCAACTTAGCGAGATTGCTGAAGCGATCAAGTGCTATTGATATTGGAAGAGAGTCCCTCAAAAAGTCCCCAAAGTATTTCTGCATCGGACCTCCTATCTCATCGGCTACTTCATTAATCCGACTTCGCCAATCAGTTTCAGCTCCTCATGTCACAGTGGCTGAACACGGATAACTTTGTCGGGGGAATGATTTCGGGCCTTGATCCTATTGTCGGTGACAAGAGCCCGACGTCCAGCGTGTTTACCTTGCCAACGTCCCCCACCAGTTCGGTCAAGGTACTGGCGTCGAACGATTCGTCATCACGCGGGGCACGCCTATTGTTTTCTCCCGAGCATCACTGGCCTGCGGTATATCGCCTCAATAGGGACAAGCGCATACCAGATTCAGCTATTTCTGCTCCGGATTACGAAAGATGAAGTCGGATGGGTTGCTGCCGCCTGTTCTGGGCACGATCTGGTTCGGGACCAGCGCAGCGGCGCGAGACACCCGGCCGTCCAAGCGTCGGGCGGACGTCGACACCCGATGAGCTTGATGTGCTTCAATAGTGTGCGCATCGACAAGGGTCATTGATGAGCAACGTAACACCGGACTTGCGACAGCAAGGCGCATTTGAATTCGGTGACGAGGCCGCGCTGCTCATCAGATGTTTGCGCGGTTTGCCGCTATTCGTTCCTCCCGATACAGACTGGCTGGCGCTGTTGGGCATTGCGGAAGAAAATGGTGTGCTTGCACTGGTCCATCAGTCGCTGCTGGAAATGGGCACCGAAATGCCCGAATTCTTCATGGCTACTGCTCGGAAAAGCAAAAGTTCCGCGGAGAGGCTGGCAGCCGAACTCGAAGCTCTCTTGCAGAGTTTTGCAGAGGGGGGCATCGATGTTCTTCCGCTGAAAGGTCCCGCATTGGCGCAGGTGCTGTACGACAATGCGATTGTGCGGACCTGCAAGGATCTGGATTTGTTCGTGCGCCGTAACGACTACAGCCGCGCCGAGGCATTGCTGTTGGACCTAGGTTTCACGGGGGGCGTGATCAACGACTCGGAGCGGAGGTTTTGCCGCGACGGGATTCTAGTTGAGCTGCATTTTGATATTACTTCGCCTCATATCTTTCAATTTGATCTGGACGGCATCTGGAGCCGATCCCACCGTGAGAATTTTCGCGGCCAGCCAATGCACGTTATGTTCCATGACGACCTAGTGCTCTTCTTGTGCTCTCACGGGCTAAGTCATGGGTTTTCGAGGCTCATCTGGATTCTGGATGTGGCGCGATCGCTCGGAAGGTTGGGCCCTGACGGATGCAGACAACTGATGCAGCATGCACAGCGGGAGGGTCTCGAGGCGTGGCTGCTGATCGGGTGCGAGGTTGTGCGCGCCATCTTTCCGCAGCAACTGCCGGAAGCATTAGATGCGGTAATCGCCGAATCGCCGAAAGCCACTAAGCGGGCGCGGCGCGCCACGGAGAGGCTGTTCGCAGAAGGCGTAGCGGGAGTAACCAGGACTTACGGGAGCGGCTACCTAGAGAGCGGGCACAGTACAATCAAGCGCTGGCGCTATCGATTGAGCTACCTTGCGCCGACTGCTGAGGACTATCGTTGGGCGGAACGCCATGGAATCAGCCACAGGCTCATGCCCATCCTGCGGCCGTTTCGCCTCCTGCAAAAATACGGCCCGTCCAGGGCATGGCGGATCATCTTTCCATCTCGTATCTGAATCTACGGCTTGCTGTGAATCGCATGCGCCTTCGATACAAACACCAGCAGCGGCGCCGCAACCACCGCATACTTGGCGTACCGCTCGATAAGGTCGCGACGGCTCGACATTGCCGGATCATTCGCGGGGTCGTGAGACGGGGGTGCTGGCTCCTGAGGGGCTTCTGGCTGAATTTCTTCTGGTTTGTTCATTGCCCTGACTATCTCCTTGCGGCCTGCGGAAAGCTTTGTTGGATAGCATACGCCACTCTGGTCTATGGGGGGGTGCTCGATCGCATTTGCTCCTGCTGTCCGGTGTTTGACACGAATGACTACTCGTCCTGGGGCTTGCGAACAAATCGCGAGAACAGAGCCTGATAGCGCATGCCTGTGGCACCGGGGCCGAGGGGGACCAGAAACAACTCACACTCGGGCACCTGCGGGTGTGCAAGTTTGTACGAACCTTGCTGAAGCCATGGCGAAGGAACCCCCGTAAAGATCAGGGAGAATTGCTCGAGTTGTGAGGTCGAGTGGTCCGTGACCTCCGTAAGCTCCAATTCGTAGTCTTCCAGAGTCGCCACACGGAAGTGCGTGTGCAGAAGGGGCGCGAAATTCTTGAGAGAGAGTTGGACCGGCATTCAAACCTTTGTATTCGTGAAGTCCATTCCATTCGCAGGTATATCGTACCTGACCCGGCTGGACGAGAGCCGAACTCTGGCATCGGCGCACGCCGGACTCTGTGAATTACCTGCAGCACAGCCACACACCGCCCTTGTAAGGCAAAACACCAAATCACCTGTTTTGAATTGTCAGACGTTAATCCGGTTCGTAAGCTCTCAGTTGCAGGGGCCTGTATGAATGAAGCATCAACTGGAATTCGCTGCTTTCGTCGTGTCGCCACAGAGCGAGCGGGACAGTGGCTTTATCTGTTTGGCGAGGAGGGTATGGTTTATTCCGAAACTCAAAATCGCTTTGCCGGCCTGGACGCCACCGGCGTTGCTGCGTACAGAGCCTTCGAAGCAGGGGCGACTGTTGACGACTTGAAGCACGTCAGTGCTGAAAATGGCCACTCTGTCATATCTTCCCACGCGTTGGGAGCAATATACGGGCTGGCCCAGGGAATTTTCCCAACCCCGGACTGCCCAACTGAGCCGCCCAGACTCGAGTCAAGAGGATTCGTAACTTCCAGAGCTACGAATTCGAAAACCGAAAGCATTGAAATCGGCGGCATCTCAATATTGCTTGAGTATCCCTCCGGACCGCTTGAGCCACTATGCCGGGATTATTTTCGGGATTGCCCGCCGGCCACGCGTCCGCCCGGTTGCCATCTCTGTGCGCAGCGTGCTGGGAATTGCTGGACGATCAGCCTGAACGGCCACGAGCTTTTGTCCCTACAGCAGGAGGAACAGCTGGGATTGGGCCTGATGCACGCTGCGCGGGCGATGCTATATGCCGAAGCCGATTATGATCTCGGTTTTCACGCGGCAGCGGTGGCAAATGGAGATTGCGGAGTGTTGCTCTGCGCCCCTCGCGAGTGCGGCAAGAGCACACTGGCGGCATATCTGGTCGCTCATGGCTTCGATCTCCTGACTGATGAACCGGCATGTCTCCACCTCGATACCTGCACAGTGTCATCCCTTCCCCTGCCCATCAGCCTGAAGCAAGGAAGCTGGCCATTTCTGCAGGAAAAATTCCCTCAGATGTCGAGCGGGCCGGTTCACGTGCGCTCTGACGGCATGAGGATCTCACTAGTGCATCCGCCGGTGGAACGTCGACCCGATCGATCTCGCCAACTGACGCACATCTTTTTTCCGCAATACCTGCCTTCGGTCAAGGGTCACGTCGAGCGCTTGTCTCCGTTGCGAACACTTGAGCTACTGAATGATGGCGCGCTGCTCGCCGAGAATCTTGAACGCAACAAATTCGAGAAATTCTTGGACCTAGTCTGCCGAATCCCGGCGCACAAGATTCGATACCCTTCGTTGAAAGAGGCACACGAAATGCTTCATGAGATTGGCTGCAGTTGATGATCGTCGCAGCGGGGTTAGACGATCGGAAATCGCTGCAGGCCTTGCTTACGTCCCCTTTTGTGGCCTTGATTGGCGAGGCGCTTCCGTTGATGAACATCCTTTTACAGTGGAGCTGCGGAGGCATGACGGCTACGACCGGCGCATTGCTATTCTTTGCACCGCTACAGCAGCGGCACGGGACGCCATTCCAAGTGGTAGTGCGTCTGATCCTCGCGCAGGATGGAGAAGCCCAGGCGATGATGAAAGCGCAGAGAGCCGGTATTGAACCGGAATACGCAACAGCGAATGGGCAGCCTGGCCTTCGCGGCTTCCTGTTGGACACGTTGGACCAGCACGGTTCCGATTCCCTTCCCCTGGAGATTCGGGTGGACGGCGATATCAACCAGTTGCAATTCGCCGTTACCGGGCGCTACCCATAGCCGGCCGGCCGGCTTGCTGTCGAGCAGTACCAGGTGATAACGGGAGTTCGGGTACATTTGCGCGTACTCCGACATCTGAGCTTGGAACTGCATTCGGATGAGTTGTTCTTTTTGCGCTGCGGGGATGGGCGCGAGCGCGAACTCCGGCCCCCGGATCGCCGAGTAGAGGTCGTACAGAAATATCTCATCCTGCGGGAACGCTGGGCGAACGGCAAGAGTGGACATGAGGCAACCGCACGACGGACTGGCTTTGAACCGGTCTCGGGCAGGAAGGCTTGTTAACTACGCGGCGGGTAAACACCCTGCAGCGCGATGCAGAAGTTGAGCGTGAGATACGGCATCAGGTTATTGTGCGGCTGACTTCCGCCCACTATCGCTACCATATTCGTGGCCATGGTTTGATTCTGCGTGGCACCGATGGTGAAGGCGTTCGCCGGAGTGCCCCCTGTCTTTACGGGAACTGCGTTGCCCGGCTGCCCGGATTGCCCCGCCACTCTGGGGCCATCGATGCAGTTGATGGTGTGAGTGTGAGACGGCATCTCGGTCTGCAGCAGTGTGACAGTATCCGAGCCGCCCGTTTCCCCAAGATCGTGCAGGGACAGGCCCGGGCCCTGGCCCCAGTGCATAGCCGCGTTGCCCTGGAGATTGGGAAGCGCAAAGTTGCTTTTCCCGTCCCCGCCGTAGGTGGTCCCCAACAGAGAGAAAAGCGCTGTGTTCTGGGAGAGAGGCAGAATCTGGCCATTGCAAAAGGCCCACCCCGTGGGAGCGAAGTTGAACGGGAATATCCTTATCTCTGCTACAAACGGATTTGCCATGTCGCGTTCTCCTTGCGGCTAGTTCTGGCTCGGGAATATTCCCTGCAGCGCGATGCAAAAATTCAGCGTGAGGAAGGGCTGCATATTCTGATGCGGCTGACTTCCGCCAACGGTCGCCAGCACGCCCGGGTACATAGCCACGAGATTGCTTGCGGAGTTGTTGTATTCCGCCGCCCCGCCCAGCAGATTGGAAGTCGGATTGGGCGCATTCGCGGCAGTGTTGGTGGCGCCCCAGGTATGGCTGTGCGCAGGGAGCTCGGAGATCGTGAGCGTATGATTCTGCTCGCCGCCTACCTCTCCAAGAGTGTGTCCGTTGCCCATATGCATAGGGGTGCGGCCCTGCAGATTCGGCAAACCGAAGTTTACGCGTCCGTCGCCGCCGTAGGTGGTTCCGAGCAACGAGAAGAGGGCCTGATTCTGATTGATGGGCAGAAGCTGCCCGTTACACAACGCCCACCCTTTGGGTGGAAAACCGAAGCTGAAAATGTTGATCTCAGATAGGAATGGCGTGGCCACGTGTCGTTCTCCTTACGGCTGGCTAAGACTGACTCGGAAATACTCCGAAGAGGGAGAGGATAAAACTCACGCACAAGTACGGCTGAAAATTATCGTGCGGCTGGCTTCCACCCGCGGGTCCAATCGCCGGAGCCATACTGCTGGTGCCGGATTTGTTCTGATCGTAGATATCGGGTCCCGCAGCCAGAAAATTGCCGCCCGGGAGGGAAGCGGTATTCGAATTCGTTGTGGCGGAGACGGTGTGGGGATGGGCAGGCATTTGACTCGTCGTGAGGGTGACTGTTTCAGCACCGCCGATCTGAGCCTGCACGAACCCCGATCCCATATGGACCGGTAGCCGGCCCCTCAGGTCCGGGAGGGCGAAGGTACTCTGGCCGTCGCCGCCGTAAGTGGTGCCGATCAGGTTGAACAGGGTCTCGTATTCGGAGATGGGGAGCAGCTGTCCGTTGCAGAACATCCAGCCTGCTGGCGCAAAGTTGCCCCCAAACATACGTATCTCACCGACATAGGGCTGAGACATGGCTCACTTCCTCCCAAATCCGGAGTTCCGAGTTATTGGCTGGCGCTTATTTGAGTCAGCGTTTAAGGAGTGCGGCGTGAACAGCGACCAACAGTACTACTGTGATCCGCCAATTCGCAAGAAAAAAATTGACAGAACAAAAGCGGCGAGCGTTCTGCGGGGCAATCAGCGACCTGAGCGGGCGCTGCTTTCTTCCGCAGGCTTGTGCTATACTTCCCCCGCTTCAGCCTTGTTGCGCTACGCTTCCCCGGGTTTTCAACCTTGTTGCGCTGCACTTCCGTTTTCATCCTGGATATAACGAGCGGTTCGTCTCGGCGGTCCGATTTCAGTTCCGAGCCTGGCTCGGAGTCATGAAGCGTGGTGGCGGCCACGCTGCGGAGGAGGCTTATGCAGGAGCTGAGTGCGAGAGCTGCCGGTCGGGCTGTCGTTGTAGAAATGGCGCGCGCGTTGCGGGACGTTACAGCTTTGGCAACTCTTCTGTTGGCGGCGTTCGCGGTGTCTGCCTCCGCGCAGACCTTCGGCCCGTCTGGCAAAATCACCGTTGTCAGCGGCTACGGCGTTTCGGCGAATTCCACAGTCTCGGTCGGCGGCCTCTCAGGCACGGTGACGGCCATCACGGTGACCCTTAACAATGTCAACGTCACTGGTCCGAACGGCGGCGGACTGAACAGCTTGTCGATAGCGCTGGCACCACCCAGCGGCACGGCTTTCGATCTGTTGGGAGGGCCTTGCAACTCGGGGAATGCTACTTTCACGCTGTCCGACACCGGCCCGTTCGGTCCGGGCAACCTTAGCGGCATGCTCCCGGCCGATGGCATAAGCAGCTGCCCCAGTGCGCTCTCAGGCATCTACCTGCCCGTCGACTATTACGCTAACTTTCAGACGCCGGTCTTCAACAATGGCGGTTCCGGAGGTCCTTCGACTTTCAATTCGGCGGGAATCGGCAACAGTGAATGCGTGGCCCTGGGCACCACTTGCGGCAGTTACAACTTCACTACCGCTTTTAACCTGCCCGCCAGTGGGAGTGCCTTTAACGGGACCTGGACGCTGTATGTAGCCAACCAGGACACGACGGGATCTTTCACGCCTTCCGGGTCGGTCGGATCCTGGACCATTACGTTCACCACGGAATCTGCGGCCGCGACCACGACATCCATTTCAGCCAGCCCGAATGGCTCGACTTCGCTTGTCTACACGAGCAGTGATGTGCACGGTGATGCCACCACACCCACCACCGTAACGCTCACAGCTACCGTTACCTCCAACGGCTCACCCGTCACGGCGGGTACCGTCACCTTCCACGACAGCACCGGTACCAGTGCCGGCATGGGCCCCGTTCTGGCCGCTGCAGTCCCCGTCAACGGTTCGGGGCAGGCGCAGACAAACGTGACTTTTCCGGGTGCCGACGAAGGCTCTCGAACCATCTCGGCGGTATTCAACGGAACTTCCTCATTCGCAGCGAGCACTTCATCCACGGCGACGGTCTTAACCACAAACCATCCGTACAATCCGTCCACCGGGACCTTCTGCAACGGTCCGATCGCGCTGAGCAACACCGGCGCCGGGACACCCTATCCCTCCCTGTTGGCTCTGGGCACAGGTAATTCCCAGCTCACGGGCACCATCGAGAGCGTCACCGTCAGCCTCAACAACATTAGCTTGCAGAACGACGCGCAGCTGGCAAACCTGGGTTTTCTCCTGCAGGCACCGGGCTCCAACACCTCGGGGACCGCAAGTTCCGGCAATGCGTTCCAGTTCCTCTCCTGGGCGGGAAACCCGTTCACCAGCGGCTCCCTCACGATGTCGGACATGGGCACGGCGCAGATCCCCCCGTTCTCAGCGCCAGCCTGCACGACATGTCTGCCAACCGACAATTGGATTGATATAGGTTCGGACAATCCGGACACGTTCCCATCCCCGGCACCATCGACATTTTCCACGGCCGCTCCCACCGGCTCGGCCACGTTCACGACGGAGTTTGGAGGGCAGGGAGCAAATAATAGCTGGAGCTTGTATCTCGACACCCGCGTCGTCGAACCTGGCGCCGCCGGAACGATCGGTTCCTGGTGCCTGAATTTCACGATGCAGGCGAACGCGCATCCCACCGCGACGTCGGTCAGCGGATCGCCAAATCCAGCCTCCACTCCGGCTTCTACAAAGGCCAGCGTCACCCTCACCGGCAACGTTTCTGTTACCGACAGCTCGGGATTGACGGTGAACGCGGGCACGGTCACCTTCGTCGACGGCAGCACCAATCTTGGTTCAAGAACAGTTACAAATGGCGTGGCGACGCTGAACACAACGCTGGCGGAAGGCACTCATCAGATTGTCGCCACCTACAGCGGGACCAATACTGGAACCGAGTTCGGCATCAGTACCGGAAAATACGACCAGCGCGTTGACACCACCACCACCAACCCCGCTTCGGGGTCGGGAGCGGGGCCGTATGCGTACTGCAATGCTGGTCCAATCACGACCCCGGGCCTGGGCGCTGACGCGGGCGCAGCCGCGCCCTATCCCTCGAACATCTTCGTGACCAACTTTCCGGGCACGGTGGATGCCGTGACTGTCACATTGAATGGGTTCAGCACCAAAGACCAGGGTGATCTCCTCTCCCTGCTGGTGGGTCCGGGCGGCAATAACCTCGACTTCTTCTCACTGACGGGCAGCAATGTCTCCAACTATCCGTCACCGTTCAACCTTACCTTCTCCGATTCGGCGGCAAGCAATATCGCGCAGGGCAGCAGCGGGAACCTCACATCTGCCGGCACCTTCAAGCCGACGAGCTACAACACGAACATCACGTACCCACAATGCCCGCCGAACGCAAGCAGTTGCGCCAGCCCTCCAGTGGGACCTCCGTTGCCTTCGAACCCATTCACGCCGACCAACAAAGCTGCCACCGCCGGGACCGCCATTCTGGGTAACGCGAATGCCGCGGGAGTTTTCGGTGGCACCAGTTCCAGCACCTATAACGGAAACGGGGCCTGGAGTCTGTACCTGAACGACGGCGGCCCCACCGGAGGCGGCGAGGCGAGCTTCCTCACCGGAGGTTGGTGCGTGAACCTCACCGCCAATCTGCCGTCCGTCATGGTGAACAAGTCGCACACCGGCACTGTCACGCAGGGTCAGCAAGGCGTGCCGTTCACGGTCAGCATTACCAACAACGGCCCCGGCCCCTCCGGCGACCCGACGGCCGGCAAGAATCCGTTGACCGTAACCGATACGCTGAACTCCGCCTTCTCCTACGCGAACTTCTCGGGCACGGGCTGGAGCTGCTCGGCGACCGGACAGATGGTGAGCTGCACGAATGACTCCACCGTAGCCCAGGGCAGCAGTTACTCACCGTTGACGATCGACGTGAACGTAAGCCCGATCGCGAACACCACCACGAGTGTCCCTAACAACGTCTCGGTGAGCGGCGGCGGTGTCGCTAACGCAACTTCCAATACCGACTCGGTGACCATTTTGCCGGCCGCGGTGCTGTCGGTTTCGAAGAGCCATACCGGGAACTTTACCCAGGGCCAGACTGCCCAATGGGGCATCACCGTATCCAACACGGCAACCGGCGGCTTGACCTACGGCACGATCAGGGTGTCGGACACGCTGCCCACCGGCTACACGCTCGCCTCGTATACCTCAACCGGGAGCACGTGGAGTTGCAGCGGCACTAATACGGTCACCTGCACCACGACGGGAGGAATAGCCGGCGGGGCTGATTCGGTCATCACGCTGACCGTAGACGTGCCGGCCACTTCGCCAGTGTCGGTCAGCAACACCGCGAAGGCCTGGGGAGGCGGCGACCTGACCCATACCAGTTTGGCAACGGCTGCGTCGGGGACTGACACCGCAACCGTAATCCAAGTACCGGCCAGCGTGACCATCAGTGCCGGCAACAACCAGTCCGCGACCATCGGCAACGCATTTGGTACGGCGCTTTCCGTGACGGTGAAGGACGCCAACTCGGTGGTTATCCCCGCTTACAACGTGACTTTCACCGCCAGCACTGGAAGCAACGGACAGAGCGGAACGTTCTCCAACTCCACCGGCACCATCACGGTCCCCACGGGTAGTTCCGGTGTCACCGACGGCGTCGCCAGCGCGGGCATCACCGCCAATAGCAAAGCGGGCTCGTATGCCGTTGCTGCGACGGCGGGGAGCGCATCGGCGACCTTCAACCTGACCAACACTCCCGGTCTCCCGGCAAACATAGCGCTGACCAGCGGCAGCGGCCAAAGCGCGGCGATTCGCACGGCGTTCGCGAACCCGTTGGTCGCCACTGTGACCGACGCTGGTGGAAACCTGCTGTCGGGAGTCATAGTGACCTTCACGGCACCCACTGGACCCAATCCCAGCCTGGCTTTTTCCAACGCATCGACCACCATCAGCGAACCCACCGACGCTCTCGGTCAGGCAAATTCGGGCGCTATGACCGCCAACGGTATCGTTGGCGGTCCATACAACGTGCAGGCAAGCTCCGGCGCGGCCCTGAACAACTTCCAACTGACCAATCTTGGTAAGTCCCAGACGACCTTTGCATCGCTGACAGCAACCGCGGCGACGATCGACGTCTTCGGCTTTGGCTTCACTCCGCCCAGCGGCCAGCTTGCCTTCACCGATGTGACTTCGAGCACTCCGGTCACCGCGCCGGTAACGCTCAATACTTCAACGGCCACGACGGCTCTGACCGCGCAGGTGACAACCAGCACAGGGGCAAACACGCTTCCCTGCTGGACCGAACTGGCCGACGTCAACGGTGACGGAATCCTCGACCTGATCACCTCGCTCTACCAGACGGACTCGGTGACAGTGCAATTGGGCACTGGCGATGGAACCTTCAAGGCAGCCACAAATATCCTGATTTCGACCGGCTTCGGCCCGGCCGAGGTCCATGCGGTGAGTCTCGGCAATGGCAAGGTAGATCTGATTGTCGGGAGCTTCAATGTCAACCAGATTGCCGTGCTGCTGGGCAATGGCGACGGAACATTCGGGACCCCCACGTTCTACACTGTCGGTACCTCGACCAACACTCCCACATCGCTGACCACTGGCGACTTTAATCACGACGGCAACCTCGACGTGGCTACCGCGAATACCTTCAACAACAACGTCAGCATTCTCCTGGGGAATGGGCATGGCACCCTTACCTTGCAGAGTCCACCAATCAACGTTGGACGCGTTCCGCAGGCCATCCGCGCGGGCGACTTCAATGGAGACGGCTATTCTGACCTGGCCGTGGCCAACTACTCGGACGGAACGGTCACCACCCTTCTGAACAACCAGAACGGCACATTCACTTCCCATACGATTAGCGTGGGCAGCGGCGCGCACTCCGGCCCGCAGGCGTTGGCCATCCACGGCCTCGGGAGCAGCCTGCTCCTGGCGGTCGCAAACTACCAGGACAACACCGTAAGCGTTATGCAGAGCAACGGAAGCGGCTCATTCGGCGCTCAAACGATCGTTCCTGTAGGCAAGGGGCCGGATGACGTGAATTTTGCCGACTTCAATGGAGACGGACTCGAGGACCTGGTAGTTTCCAACTATACGAGTGGTACCGTGAACCTGGTGCTGGCGCGTCTGGCTGGAGGCTACTCTGTACAGGGTCCCTTCAATGTAGGCAACAACCCATACTCTGCCGCAGTCGGCGACCTCGATCTGGATGGCACGCCCGATGTCGTCGTTTCCAATTGCTTCAGCAACAACACCGGCGTCTTGCTCGACGGAACCCAGATCTCTGTGCCTTATAGCGGGCTGTTCTTGACCCCGGGACATCAACTCAATGCGGCCTATACCCCGGACAGCAACAGCAAGTATGGATCAAGCATTTCTCCCGACGTGACGGCCCCATAGCAACAAGTGCATTGTGCTGATGCCAAGACACGTTCCTTGGAGAGCTGCACAAGAACAGAAAATTTAATAGGCACGATGAACGAGAGACAGAAGAGATACAGACTCAGTCCGGCGACATCGTGCAATAGCGGAACCGTGCTGAACGGATGCGGAATAGAAAGCAGGCCCGGCGAGGGTCAACACTGTCTACCTTATTGAATGAAATGGTAGGCACGAGCGGATTGAACCGCCGACCTCTACCGTGTCAAATCTTGACCCCGAGTCCGATGGTGCGACACGGAAGGAGAGCAAGTGATATGGAGAACCAATACCCATGCACCCTTGGCGCACATCGCGCCTTCGGCACGTGACACAGAGTGACACCGAGTAATTCCCTGCGATTCCGGTAAGGATGGCAGGGTTACGACACAAACAACGACACAAACCGCGCTCTCGGCTCCCGTCTTCTCACCAGATGTCCGCTTTGGCCTGCTCGCAGAGGGCTGTCTTCCACGGGCCGAGTCCGGTTCACCTGGTCCTCCCAGAGATCCGTATTGCGCGCGTTCAAAGATTACCCTTGCCTCACGGCCGTCGCCTTCGGCGACCGGCGCTTGCAAGGACTTTCTCATTTTCTGCGCTAAAGTGCAATTCACCGTTCTGCTGCGGATTTGAGGAGAAGTAGGGTCGAGCCGCCGATTGCTCCGGACCTTAATGCTCCGGAGGACTTACCTCACGATCAGTCAAGGACTTAGCTCAACTTGTATGGAGTGAGATTAGCCAGCATTTTGTACGGGTTTTAATAGAAGAGGGGCTATACAACCGCCGTGACTCTAACTGTTACTGCTGCTGCTCCTTCTGCCTTGCCTGCTGATCATGGGCGCTGTGCTCGTTGGCATCAAGGGCATACACGCTGTTGTTCACGGTGGTGACGTAAACCACTGTCGTGCGTGCCACCCCCGATGTTGACATTCGTCACGATCAAAGGCTGTCCGTAAACCTGATCGTCCACCACCCGCTTGAAGAGCATCCCAAATTGTCTGGTATTTACATTCGATAGCGTAAGTACGGTCTCGTTCAGGTTCGCCCCGGTGCGTGCATCGTTGTTGTGCTGAGTCAGCACATTTACCTGATCGCGGCATTGCTCACCGGGCCATGACAACATCGTCAGGATAAGCAAATAAAAGATCACGTTGTGTTCGAACCGCCCAGTCGGACACCGCAGCCGCATCAGGATCACTTACCTCCAGGTTTGCATTTTGCCACGTAATAGGAGCGCGCTGCTCTTCCGCGATTATCCTCCAGACCGCAGCGACGCCACGCGAGTCTCTCCCGATTTGACCTGAACGGCGTGCCAGGTTTCCACCGCACCTCCGAGGCGAACCGCATTCTCCGCCGCAACCAGCTTGCTATCGATAAACAAAGCATCCGCCTTCCCCGGAAAGCTCGCTCGCCAGCCGATCTGCGGGCCGCTTTCATTCGAGAAGCTGGTTTCACCGGATCTCGAGTGTCGAACGGAAATGACATTATCGCCGACCGGAACGTGATGGAGCGCAGCCCACCTGGTTTCGCCCGTGAGTTGAGGGTAGGTCTCCACCATCCCTGAATCCGAAGATGGTCGAACACCCATTAGCCCGGTGCCCAGGTTTCCGATGACCGTGAACGACACTTCCGGATATTCGCGGCGTTTCAGGGCGGGATCCATTAGCGCGACCAGCACTGCGTAGCCAGACGCAGAACGGCCGTATTTGTAAACAATGTCGGGAAGGTAGGTTTGTCCCTCGACGCCTCCGATGATGCCGTGAATCGCGGCCTCATCCAGATGCAGGCGCTTTTCCAACTCGTCCAGCGACGCCTTCGTCTTAGGCCCGTCGTCAGTCAATCCGTAATAGAGGGGAAGCTCTATGTCACTCCGTCCAGTGCTTTCCTTCAGATCCGGATGAAACTTTCCGTCTTCTCCAAGCGCGGCGTAGAAGCGGTTGCGGGACGCATCCCACCATTTGTGATTGTAGAGAGATCTAAGGGCCTCAGCTTTGGCCGTGAATTGATCGGCAAAGTCCTGCTGATTCCTGGCGCGCTCGAAGGCGGCGTAGGCGCGATACGCCGCATATTGGGCCGCAATCAGGTCGGCTCCGACGAGTACGTCGTCCTGTAAGTCCTCATCGTAGGTGGCGATTCCCATGTGGCCATATCCCGGAAGATGGTCAAGCAGGCCATCATGGTCGTGATCCCATTCCCGGACATAATCGGTGACGGTCTGCCGATAAAAGTTGAGAAAAGCTTCGTCGAGATAGCCATCGTTACGAGTCCACAGCCATTGCCGATAACACGCATCCAGAATGTCAAAATTTGCCGGCAGGTCATACCAGAAATCGTGATCGTTCTTGTAGTCAACTGGAGCGGGTTTGCCATCCTTTGTGATCTCCCACCATGTGCACCACTTCTTCGAAACTGAAATATGCTGCGCAAACTGGCGCAGCATATTCCTGGTTCTAGCCCCCAGGCCAAGCAGCTGCGCACCTGAGCTCATGTGCGACAGATCCCGCATGCAAAACGCATCTCTGCCGGGCAAGGCTGCTTCGTACCACGGCCCAACTCGGTCGCCGTTTCTGACATAGGCAAGTGCCTGGGCTTTGGCCCAGCGGAAGCCGTCAACGAGTCGATATCCGAGGATTCAAACTCGATGGCTCCCTCTGGTGCATGGATCTGCGCTGCGTCTGCCGCGAAGTTGTGGAGAGAATCCAGGTGGCCAACCCGTCCCGCCAGATCGACAGGGACGAGACCGCGGAAACCTGCTGCCGCGCCAATGAGAGAACCAAGAAAGCTTCGCCTGGTCCGGAACGACGTGGTTACGGTCATCTATCAGCAGTCCAATAGTCTGGATAGGTCCAGATAAGTATGAAACAAGTTACTGGGGATAAATCCAATTACACAGGTTCGCTCTCAGCACTCGATGCCGAAAATACGGACCTCTGGTGCCTGATTACTTCGCTCGCCGCTAGTGCTAAGGACGGGGCCCGCACGAAGAAGACTCGGTATAAGCCCCATCCCGGCACGTCACGGCACTCTTCAACTTCCCGCGGTTAAAACGAGTACGCCAGTCCAAGCATTCCCTGCCGCGGCAGGAAGTCGCTGCTGATGACTCCAAACGACGAGTCGGATACTCCGGTATCCGGCTGCTGGAAGTTCACATGATTGACGAAGTTGAAAAAGCTGGCTGAGAATTTGATCGCCTGTGCCCGGTCCCTACCGAAGGTCCAGGTTTTGTACGCGGAAATGTCCCAGTTGTTGTAGCGGGGCCCGAAGACATCTCCTTGCGCCACCTGTCCATTGCCAAAGCGAAATCCCGTCGGTTGGGCAAAACAGCTTGCCTGGAACCACTCGCTAATCGTGCGAGGATTCTTTGCGCTTCCCGGGCACACATAATCTGCGCGTTGGCCGCCATTCTGGGGCAAAAGATCACTCGCGCTGGCGCTGATGAGGAGAGGGGCTCCCGAGCGCCAGGTGGTAATGCCACTCACTCCCCACCCGCCTATGAAGGCGTCAGCCAGAGCGGAGTCCGAGCTGAGCCACTGCCTGCCACGTCCGAAGGGCAAGTCGTAGACGTAGCTGACAACCATGGCTTGCGGGAAGTTGTTGCGCTGCCAGTTCACAGTGTCCAGTTCCTGGCGGTAGGCATAGGAATCGATCGGATTGTTGATGTTATCCATCATCTTCGACCAGGTGTACGCGACACTCAGCGTCAGTCCTCGCCCAGCTCGCTTCTGCAGTTGGAACTGGCCCGCGTTGTAATGGGACTTCCCGGTGCTGTTGCGAGAGTCCACAGTCGTGATGTTGGGATTGATGTTGTAAAACGGTAAGCAGGAGGGATACGCGGGAGCCGGCGTAGCGATATAGCCCATCGGATTGCACTGGTTGACCTGGTAATCGTGATAAAGATGATCGCCCTTCGTACCAACATAGGCCATTTCGAGGGACATATCCCGGGTTAGCTGGCGTTGGAAACTAACGTTCCATGCAAAGGCCCGATCCTGCCGGAAGTTGTTTACCACCGAGAAAACACCGAATCCCACGGGCGGGCTGATAAATCCTCCCGGCGATGCGGCTGGCTCGATAAGTGGAGCGTAAACCTTCCCGGAAGTTGTACCGGGAAGGCCATTGCTCAGAATCAAAGAACCGCAACCCGAGTACAAGGCGGTTGGCGTGATCGGTGCATTGCAGTTCGAAAGGAGCCCGCTGTTGTTTTCGACGAGCGTTTCGGGGTAGTTCCGTTCCAAGGTTCCCCCGTTCGCGCCGAAATTATCGGGGAAATAACTCATGCCGAACGCGCCTCGAAAGGCTGTCTTCCCATCATCGGGTGTGAAAGCCGCGCCCACGCGTGGCGCGACGCTCCCAAAAAATGTACTCACGTTCGGGGTACGGTTACTCGATGACGCAATCTGAATCAACCCGGCATTGGTGCCGGAGGTAACGAAGTTACTTTGACGATTGTGCGCATCGACGGGGGCTGTGTAAACGTCGTAACGCAGGCCGAGGTTCAAGGTGAGATGCGGGTTCACGCGCAGATCGTCTTGCGCGTAAAGGCCCCAATAGTTAACGCGCGTCGCAGGGATCGATGGGAACAGGTCGCGATCGACGGCATTGGGACCACCCACCAGAAGATCCGCGAGCGCGGAGCCTTGGGTACCGCCCCCTGTATAGCCGCCGCCGAAGTCGATAATTCCGCGGGGATCATTCTGGGCGTTTCTTACGCTGGTCTGAACTCTCTCGAAGCTGCCCCCGAACTTCAGGGTATGCCGACCATGGACCATTGACACCGTGTCCACCCACTCGTAAATGTTGGCAAGTCTTCCCAGTCCGTTTGGCGGCCAGCCCGGATCACCCGTGCTGCTCCAACCGCCGGAGATATTGAACTGGGCGATGCCGCTCGTGATCGGCAGACCGCCGATATTGCCGTTTGGAAGCCCGAGATTGTTGTTTTCCTCGATTCCGAAAGAATTGGCGAAATCTACGGTGTTGTAGCGGCTAAAGCCCATGCGCGCCTGGTTGATGGTGTTGTTCGTGAAAAAGTGGTCCCAGCCGACGACATCGTTATTGCTAGCGTTCTGCCCGTAGGCATTGCCGCTATTCATAAAGATGGTGCCGGGTCCGGGCGCCGTGTAGTCTCGATGCGCATACGAAGCTCGGGCGAAGAAACGGTTACGGTCGGAGAGTGCGTAGTCGACTCTGACGTCGAACTGTGGCGCGGTCTCCGTGCCGACGACGGCATAAGCAAAATTGTTTGAGACTCCCGGTAGATTCGGGAGTGGGATCACCGACGGACTCAGGAGCGCCGTCGCGATCGGCGAAATATCGGCTGCCGGAACCGAGTTGGCAGTGCACGGTGCGGCTCCTGGCAATCCGTTAGCCGCGGTGATCATCTGGCACGCAGCGGGATTTGTGATAGGCGAACCAAATGCCGACAGATCTCCGGTCCGCATCGCCGCTGTCGGAACGGTCAGAAGCCCGGAAGCTCCCGCGTGCTGGAGAATTATCTGGGTGTCCATGGAGAAGAACAGCTTGTCTTTGATGATTGGACCCTCAAATTCCCCACCAAACTGGTTGAAGTGATACGGCGGGTTCAGGTGACTGAAGTAGTCGGATGCATTCAGATTGGTGTTGCGGAGATATTCGAAGAGTTGGCCGTGAAACCGATTGGTGCCGCTCCTCGTGGTAAGGTTCACGACGGCACCGCCAAAGATGCCGTATTCGGCGGTCGGGACGCTTGTCTCCATCTTCATTTCGGAGATGAACGAAAAGGGGGGGGCGATATTGATGTAGCCGTTCTGCGGTTCGACGTTGAGAACGCCGTCTACGAGGTAGAGGTTTCCCTGGAAGGCAAATCCATTCACCGAAGCATAGGTTCCACCCCCTCCTCCTCCGACTGCCGGCGACCCGGAAGCAGCTGGATTCTCAATCTGATCCCCCCATGCTGCCGGCGTCGTCCCCGGGGCCAAAAACATCAGCGTCTGGAAGAGGCGTCCGTTCACCGGCAGATTGTTGATCTGCTTCTGGTCGATGATCGTCCCTAGGTCGGAGGTTGTCGTCTCGACTACTGGGGCCTGCCCTGTCACCGTAATCTGCTGGCTGACCGCCCCAGGGGAAAGTGTCATATCCACGCGCGTGGATTTTTCGACCTGAACAATATTGCCTTTCGCAACCATCGTCTTGAATCCCGGTGCGGCCACGGTGACGCTGTATACCCCTGGAGATAGGGTCGGGAAAGTGTAAAAGCCCTGAGAACCGGTGACCATTTTGTTGCTGACTCCGGTTCCCAGGTTCGTAACGGTCACCTCCGCATTCGGGACGACGGCGCCGGACTGATCCACGACAGAGCCCAGCAGCGTTCCCGTAATCGCCTGGCCAAACAGGTTGATTTGCGTGAGCAACAGCAGGACCAGAAGTCCTGTGCCTATTCTTACTGGTTTCCTTTCCATAAGGCCTCCAATTCGATAGTTCTGCCCATTTGGGATTAGGGGGCGCTCCAGCCGTCACATTCTGTCTTGACTTCATCACCGCTAAGGCGATTGACGTGAACTGGCCGTGGTCCCAGAGATCGTCGGTCAAATCTCATCTTGAAATCAGGTTCCCCTGGTCGACAATCCGATAAACTATTTCATGTACACGGTTTCATCATGCGGGCATAGAAGGCTTTGATCCTCGTTTCGCACGTAGCCTTGCCTTCCGCTTAAGAGCGTTGTTATTCCTCCGCGCAACAAACGGTAGGATCGAGTCGCGGCTGCTGTCCAGTTAAACGAGGATACTTAGAGGCTACGCAGCGCAGATACATGCGAGTTACAGCCTTTGTCCCGAACGTTACATGGGTTGTTACAAGGCGGCTATTGCAAGTCGTCAGGGAATTTGGAGCTTTTGGGCACACCTTCGAAGAGAGCGGCAATGCGGAATGATCCGGTTTGTCGAGCTTAGACAAATAGGAGTGCGTTCTTCCGGGCCCCGCAATCGTTACATTTCCTGCGATTTTGCATGCGAGACGCAGCAGGCCGGTAGCTTCCGAAGGCCGTATGATCCAGTCTCAAAGAGAGAACCGTCCCGACAGCCGGACTTAGTTAGAGGCGGACAGTTGCGTCGATGCTTTCTCTGGGACCTTCAGCGGGTGAACCGCCAGAAGTTCAGTATTCAATACCTGATAGCCCTTTTCCAGGTTAACTTTCAGGAGCGCCTGAAATGAAGGCGTTTTCTCTTTAAGGTTTGCCTCAGATAGGCCTCTTGAAAGCTCTTCCACTCCGGAACTGGTAGTGGCAAGAAGAACCGCGCCCTCGGTGCCCTTCGTATCCAGACCCCCGAGGTTTATGATGTGGCGGCCTGGTATGACGCCCGGCTCAAATGAGATGAGCGCGTAATCTGCCTTCACTGTACCGGTTGAAGGATCACGTTCCGTTTCATAGAACGATCTTTCGCTGGCATGAGGGTGAGTGTTTACAATCCGATCTTTCCACAGGTCCCCCCGCGCGTCCGCACTCAAAAACAGGAAATCACCGCTCGCAGGCAGCTGAGCCACAGCAACGTTTTGAAACGGAGATCCCAGCAGGACTATGTTGTGGTGTTTCAGGTCGTCCGTGGTGATGTCATAACTGGACTCAACCGTAGGTTTCGCGCCCATTTGGGTGAACAGACTCGTCAGCATCGCCACAGCCTCGAGCTCGCCTGTTCCCGTATACCCGTTGTCGTAATAGAGCGGTCCCGCTTTCGCGACCAGTGCAGGGTTGGACGCAAACTGCCGCGCGAGATGAGGATCGACCGCCGCACCGCGGTCGTCACTCGCTCCATGACGGAACCGGAAGAGATCGCTGGACCCGTCCAGAAGGAAGACAGCATCGGCATAAGCAAGGATTGGCGCCGGATCCTCCTTGATGAAATTCGCCCAGAAGGCCTTGACCGGGTCTGGCGGCGTCAGTTCCTGCCAGCCGTAGACTGCGACGGCATTTTCCTGGGCCCTATGTCGGTAATTGTCAACCAGGAATCCAGCGCCAAAGGCAGCCGCTATTAATAAGGTTACGACGATGACAACTGTGCGCCGCGACCAGCCCGCACGCGCCTTTTCCGCGCTTGCCGCCGGAGCCTTCTCTGTCTCAATTGTTCGTTCGGGCGGAGGCAACTGATGCAGGTTGGGCGTACCAGGCTTGATTGCCTTAAAAGTCGGAAGGTAGTGACCCTTAGGGACCTCCACGAGTATGGAATCCCGCGAGCCCTCCATTTCGTAGTACTCCTTCAGTTTCTGCCGGAGCCTGTAGATCTGGACCCTAACGATGGGATCAATCTTCGGATCGAAGTCCTGTTTCCGGCCGAGAGCCTCGACGCCGATGGTGTACTCCTTGATCTCATCGGGATGCCCGTCAAGGGCTTTGGTCGCCAGGAATTGAAAGAGTTGCTGGAGGGTAGGCGCGCTCTTAAAGGTGTTTGAAGTTAGAATCCGCTGAACCTCATGATCCGAGAACGGAAGGGGAACGGATCCCGGGTCCGTTAACGCTGAATGGCCTGGCATGCTGTTCATTTTTGGGGGCAGCTGAACGTGGCAGCAATTCTAGCACCGCAAATGCCCATCCTGATACCTCTGCCAAGTCCCCGGGACGTCCGCCGAGTACAGAAATCAAACAAGGCCGATCACTGAAAAAGGAAGCTCTGCCCTCCGGGTTATTTCCAGTGTTTTTCCTGGAGAAGCTACGGGCGTTCGGCTTCGCCTTGCTCCTCCATTTAGCTGATCAAAGCGACAAGCAGAGCTTCATCCGCTATGGATTGCAATCACCGGGCCGCATTTAAAGGTGCAGATTTTGTGAGGTTAGGTTGGGTTGTGGTCTGGTCCGAGCAGCTGAACCCCACCATACGTATAGGCCAAAATAAGCCCAACCTCACCTCTGAGAAGCAGGGATCTCCCTTTTAGCCGTAGGTGCCCGGAGGATGGCTCGGGCACGGATTCGGTCTGGTATTACGAGCTCACCAATTATGGCTTTGAACTCAAACAGACCCGCAAGCCTATCGCAGGCAACCAACTTCCCGGCCGACTTTATTTGCATTTCAACAAGCTGGCCCTTGCGCAACTCCTGCCCGTAAGCGTCCGCCTTCCCTTCGTTCTTTTCATTGCAGAGCGCGTGTCGTGGGCGGACAGCTTATAAAGCATCGAGGCCATGAGCTTTGACGTGAGCCATGCGAGGGCAATCGAATCAGAAGCCCGAAATCAACGAGCACGAGGTTCTTACGCAGGACCATCAAGAGGACGCCAGCTCCGAGGGCGAGGCGGACGCCGATTTCACTGGCGATCGGGTGAAGATCGGCGCGATGCGGAGAAGCTCACGTTGCTATCGATCAGCATATCTGACCGAAGGCACCGTAAATTCGCGACTAGCTGTTCCAATGCTTGTGATTGCGCTGGTAGTCGTGGAGGCGGTTGAGATCATCGTTCAACACATCTCGATCGCGCGGCGACAGTCGCTCGTCGTCGGCGGATTTTTTGAGCGAATCAATGACGTCGTTCAAAAGGCCGTTGTCGAACCGGCCTTGATCGAGGTCGGCCTGCATTTTGCTAAGCTCATCCTTGGTCCTGTCGAGACGTGCATTTTCTTTTTCACTCGCGTTTGGAGCACTCCAGATATGATCAAGATCTGACCGGACCTCAGAGAATATCTGTGCCCGCCAATGGTCGCCCTGGTAGCGTGCATCCCGATCGTGGTACCAGTCCTGTGCGGACGCAATCGATGCTATGGATGCCAGAATCAACATCGCTGTCATGACCTGTTTCATGTCCACTCCCTTGCTACGTTCCGAGATGCGTAGCCGCGACCGTAGGGATGCCATTTCGCCAGAAAAGAAAAAGGGGCGTCCATGCAAAGGCGCCCTTGCGTGAAATTCAAGCTAGAGCTCACCCAGAGATGCAGAACCGGATGCGTTGGATGTCCTGCTACACGAGCCGTAGCAACGCCTCTAGGTTCCGCCTTTCGGCCACTTCTCCTGAGCGGACCCTGCGAGTCGGCTGACGTCCTGCCCTTCTGCGGTGACCGGGATCTCAATTGTTGCCTTCAGGCTTGGGCGATTGTAAACGCGTTATCGCCGCCCTCTCTAACCCGCAATGAGGGAACAGTTGACGTTTAGCGACGGGCGTTCCGAGGCAAAGAAACGAGAAGAAACCTTCTGACGTTTGCCTTATTCCGAGCGGAGGGCCCGGACGGGATCCGCGGCTGCTGCGCGCAGAGCCGGCAATGCAGAGGCGAAAAGGGCCAGGGCGAGCATGAGGATTACGCTCGCGCCGTACACAATCGGGTTGGTGGCGGTGGTTTCAAAGAGGAAGGTGCCGACAATGCGAGACACGGCGAGTGATCCGAGGATACCGAGGGCGCATCCGGCAGCTGCCATTTTAATGCCGGAGCCGAGCACAAGCCGCGCGATGTTGCCGCGCTGTGCGCCAAGGGCGACGCGGACAGCGATCTCCTGCGTGCGCTGTGAGGCACTGAAGGCGATAACGGCGTAGATGCCCATGGCTGCGAGCAGCAGAGCGGCGAGCGCGAAGGCTGTGATGAGTCCCGTATTGAAGCGGCGCGGGGCTTCCACCGCGGAGATTGCATCAGCAATGGGCTG